>Ga0137373_10001882_pt1 | contig 22866 bp, 22 predicted proteins | sample SagtaG_5_FD_104912 | JGI IMG/M metagenome (GOLD analysis project Ga0137373, IMG submission 104912) | Vadose zone soil microbial communities from Sagehorn Ranch, Mendocino, California, USA - Sage1_R_80_16 metaG | ecosystem: Environmental > Terrestrial > Soil > Vadose zone | place: USA... | reverse complement strand
GGCGCCGACGAAACCGCCGATGCCTGCGACCGCGACGGCCGTTCCGCTGCGGCCGGGCAGCGTCGAGTAGAGGCCCGCTTTCGGGAGCGCGTACCAGCCGGAGTTGAGCAGCCCCAGGAGCGCGAGCAGCGCGAGCTTCGCTTCGGTCGACGGGACGAGCAGGAACGCCGGGTACGCAAAAAGCGCCGCGAAGGCGCTTGAGCGGAGGTAGAGCCGCCCGCTCACCCGGCGCAGGACCGCGAGCAGGGCGATGTCTCCGACGAAGCCCGCGCCCGTCCAGACCGCGACTGCCAGCGCGGCCTCGACCGGGCCGGTGCCCGCGACGTCGACGAAGTAGAGCGCGAGGAAGCCGTGGAAGACGTCGAGCAGCAGGTCTGCCGCCTCGAGCAACACGAGCCACCGCAGCACGTCGCGATTCCGGAGAGCGGCGAGGAAGCCGCGCAAAGGCTCATGGGGCCGGGACACTGGCTGGAGAACGCGCCGCGCGACGAACGCGAGCGGCAGAGCGGCGACGGCGAGGAGCGCGAGCACTCCGCGCCAGCCGAGACCGAGGGCGACGGCCCCCGCGATCACGACGGGTCCCGCCACGTACCCGATCGAGCCTGCGATCGTCCAGCGCGCCATGTTGCGCTCGCGCGCCTCCGGGTCGCGGTCCATCAGCGTCGCCTGCGACAGGCTCACGAACGCCCCGGTCGCCGGGTTGCCGATCATTAGCGCGACGAGCAGCGTCCAGAAGCCGAGTGCGGCCGCGCTCAGTGCAGCCGAGACGGCGAAGCCGATCCCGCCGGCGAAGATCAGCAGGCCGCGGCGCCGTGTGTCGCCGGCGAGCCCGATCAGGGGATCGAGCGCGCTCCCGAAGAAGCCGGGCAGCGCGAGCACGAGTCCGATCTCGGCGTAGCTGAGGTGGAGGTCGTGCCGGATGAGCGGCCAGGCAGCCGCACGCGAGCCGCCGACCAGCTCGTCCAGCAGCTCGACGGCGAGCAGGACGAGGACGGCGGCCCGCGTGCGACGGGCGAAGCTAGTGAATCAAGGGCTGGCGCGTGTCACGACCTCCCGATCTTATTGGCCGAAGTCGCGGACGAACGCGTCCGGCTTATCGTTCGTGTCGGCCGGGACGAGGTTCGGCGACCAGGACGAGAACGCGAGGTAGCGGTTGTCGGAGCTGAAGGCGACCGTCGCCGGCATGCTCCCGTCGGTGCCCTGCTGTCCACTGTCGCCGAGGCTCGCCAGGATCGTCCGGCCCGTGGCGAGATCGCGCACGAACACGTCGGTGATCTCGTTCGCGTCCCCGGCGACGAGGTTCGAGGCCAGCGAGGCGAAGGCGACGTAACGGCCGTCCGAGCTGATGCTCGCGGGCCCGAGGTTCTCGCCGTTCGCCTGGCGGCCGTCGTTGCCGACGCTGACACGTGTCGTCCGGCCGGTCCGGCGGTCGTGGACGAAGATGTCGAACGTCCGGTTCGTGTCTCCGCGGACCAGGTTCGAGTCGGCCGAATGGAAGATCACGTAGCGGCCGTTCGCGCTGATCGCGGGAACGTTGCTGCCGTTGTTCGTCCGGTCGCGGCCACCCTGCCGGCCGTGGCTGTCGACGCTGACGCGGGTCGTCCTGCCGATCCGGCGGTCGCGCACGAAGACATCCCCGAGCCGGTTGGTGTCGTGCGGGACGAGGTTCGTGGCCGAGGACTGGAACGCGACGTAGCGACCGTGCGCGCTCAGCGCCGGCTGCGTGCTCTCGCACGAGTCGAGGTTGCAGCGAGCCTGCCTGCCACGGCTGTTCAGGTTGACCCTCGTCGTTCTCCCGGTCCGCAAGTCGCGGACGAAGACGTCGGTCATCCGGTTCGTGTCGCGGGCGACCAGGTTGGAGGCAAACGACTGGAAGGCGACGTAGCGCCCGTCCGCGCTGATCGCGGGGAACTCGCTGTAGCCGTTGGCCTGGCGCCCGGAGCTGCCGACGCTGACGCGGGTCGTGGCGCCGCTCACGCGGTCATGCAGGAACACGTCGAGTGCGCGGTTGGTGTCTCCGGCGACGAGGTTCGGCGCGTCCGAGACAAACACGACGTAGCGCCCGCTTGCGCTGATCGCGCCCTCGGTCGAGCCGCCGAACGGATCGGGGCGCGGCTCGGCCTGCGCGCCGCTGCTCGAGACGCTGACGCGAGTCGTCTGGCCGGTGCTGCGGTCGCGGACGAAGACGTCCCAGCGGTCGTTCGTGTCGCGGGGGACGAGGTTCGTCGCCTGCGAGTTGAGCACGACATAGCGGCCGTCGGCGCTGATGCCGGCGGCGTAACTGTCCCGGTCGCCCTGGGCGCCCGCGCTGGAAACGCTGACGCGCGCCGTGGTCGGCGGGGTCGTTGCTCCGGCGGCGAGGGCCAAGGTGCCGAGGACGATCGAGCTGATGAGTGCGATGGCTGTCTTCACGAGAACCTCCTTTGGGGGTCGCACCCATCGTCGAGCGCGTCCGCAACGCCTCCGCTACGCGCGCGTAACGGTTTCGCTACAGGTCAGCCGGAGGGCGTGAACGCGGCGCCGTCCGCGAAGCCCGGATCGCCGCCCCAGACGATGAACGAGTGGCCCGTCCAGACGCCGATCGGTTCGCGCCTCCCGCTCAACGGCGCCTGCGGAAGCGGCGACCAGCGGTCGGCCTGCGGGTCGTAGGCGAGCCCGTGCGGGGGGATCACGCGCGAGTAGAGCGGGCCGGTCTCGCCGCCCCAGAGAAGAAGCCGCTTGCCGGTCCAGACGGCGGCGGCTTGGCGACGGCCGGATTCCATCGGCGCAAGCTTCCGCCAGGCGTTCGTCCGCGGGTCGTACGCGAGACCGATGCGCGGGGCTTGCTCGCCTCCGACGACGAGCAGCTCTTTCCCGTCCCAGACCACGCTCGTCCAGATCCGCCGCTCGGGCGGCCGTGCGAGCCGTCGCCATCCGGTCCCAGACGTGAAGGCCAGCGTGTGCACACCGGCGACGACGACGACCTCCCGGCCGGTCCAGACCGACGGGCCGCCGATCGGAGCAGGAGGCAGCCGGCGCCAGCGATTGGTATCGGGCCGGTAGGCGGCACCGCCGAAGCCGGTCCAGCCGACGAGGTCGCGCCCGGTCCACGCCATCATTTCCGGCGAGCCACCCACCGGCGGCCGAGGCAGGCGCCGCCAGCGACCGCTCGAGGGGTTGTAGGCAACGACAGCGGAGCCCCAGACGATGAGCTCTCTGCCGGTCCAGGCCGCGTGGTAGCCGCGAGCGAGAGGGGGTGCCGCGGGCAGCCGCCGCCAGGCGTTCTCAGCCGGGCGGTAGGCGACGAGCAGGGTTGCGCCGCGCGACTGACCCAAGATCAGCACGTCTCGTCCGGTCCAGGCGCCCACGCGATTCGTCAGCGCCCCAACCGGCGCCGGGGGCAAGGCCCTCCAGCTCCCAGCCAGGGGGGTGACGACAGGGGCAAGGCTGCGGTAGGCACTCCGGCCGACCGGATGCGAGAGCACGATCCCACTTCCGGAGAAGACGTTCACGGGCGTGCCGTCGAGCAGGAACCGGACGGCCTTGACGGTCGGGAACTGCGTCATGGTGTAGACGATCTGCGCGAGCCGCAGCTGCAGCGAGCGCGAGCCCGCTCCCTTCTCGAACTCGGACGTCAGGTCGACCTTTGCGACCCCGCTTGTGATCGAGATCCCGTTCAGCCGCGTCCCGGCGGGAATCTGCGTGCTCAGGCCGGCTGCGCGTTCGCTCGGCGTTAGCCCGGCCAGCAACGCCTGAACCGCCGCCGTCGCGATGCGCGGCGTCGGCTTGTGCGTGCGCAGCTGCTCCGCAAGCCGGCCGTGCCGGGCGAACCACACCTCGAGCGAGCGCCTGCTCGGAAGCGTGGCACCGGTCTCGGTTGCCGCCGGGGCCGCCGTCGTCGGCTGCGGCGGCAACCCGAGCGAGACCGCCTGCTCGGAGCCGCGGGCGATGAAGTAGCCGGCCGTGCCCGCCGCCAAGGCGAGCACGGCCGCTGCGAGGAGCTTGTTCACGTGCCTGCCAACGTTAGCCCTGCGGGGTGAATGCGGCTCCGTCGACGCTGCTCAAGACGATCAGCTGGCGGCCCGTCCAGGCCGCGGTCTGGTCGGAGCCCCGAACCGGAACCGGCGGGAGCGCCGTCCAGCGGTCGGCGCGCGGGTCGTAGGAGAACGCCCGGAGCGACTCGCCGGCGCCCAGCACGAGCAGGCGCCGACCGGTCCAGAACGCCGATTCCGGGGTCAGACCCTGGGGCGGGCGGGCCAGGCGCCGCCAGCGGTTCGTCGCCCGGTCGTACGCAAGCGCGACGTGCGAGCGGGCGCTGCGGTTGCCGATCACGATCAGCTCGCGGCCGTCCCAGGCAGCGCGGCCGCCGGAGCGGAGCGCGTCTGCGGGCGGCGCGGCGAGCCGCGTCCAGGTGTCGGTCGCCGGGTCGTACGCGGCAGTGCGCGCCAGGCGCGTCGGGTAGGGCTTGTCCTCGGGGCTGCGGCCGCTGACGACCAGGAGCAGCTCGTGGCCGGTCCAGGCGCCGATGGGGCCCTGCGAGGGCGCGAGCGGCGAGCGTGAGAGCGTGCGCCAGCTGTTCGCAGCTGGGTCGTAGGCCGAGCCGCCGTCCCAGGCGTCGCCGCAACAGCCTCCGCCCCAGCCGATCAGCTCGCGGCCGGTCCAGGCGGCGAAGCCCTCGCCCGCCGGAGCCTTCGGCAGCATCAGCCAAGCGTTTGCGCTTGGGTTGAAGGCTGCTTGGCCGCAACCCCAGAGGAGAAGTTCCTTCCCGGCCCAGGCGGCGTCGCGCCGGCAGTAGTTGTCCATCTTCGGCGCGCCTGGCAGGCGGCGCCAGCTTCGTTTCGCCGGGTCGTAGGCGGCTGCGACGTTCGTTGACTTGATGAACGTCCCATCAGGACCCGGGCGAACGCCGACGACGATCAGCTCCTTGCCGGTCCAGACGCTTTCGAGCCCGGCGAGACGCGCGCTCTTCAGGTGTGCCGGAGGGGCAGGGAGGGCCTGCCAGACGGCCGCGCGTGGCTTCGCGGTTGCATCCGCACCTCCGCAGGCGACGAGCAGGAACGCGAGCGCGCTCCCGAGCCCCGCGAGGGTGGCGATGACGACGAGCTTCTTGACGAGCGATTCGGCTGCGAGGGACATGGCGCGCCTCCTTAGGCTGCGTAGGCGAACGGGTGGTAGAAGGCGTCGAGGGCTCGCTCGCTCTCGACGGCGAGTTCGAAGCGATCCCCGGTGCGCGAGTCCGCGACCGAGACGGTTACGGCGTCGCGGGCCGGGTGCCAGAGCAGGACGACGGCGAGGCCGTTGCTCTCACGACTGGCGAGCTCTCGGGTCTGCTCTTCAGTGGTGGTGTTCATCGAGGCCTATGCTGCACCCCGCCCGCAACGCCCCCGTCACGCCCTCGTAACGGTTCTGCAACAGCTAGAAATCGACGAACGAGTCGAACGGCCTCAGAAACGCATCATGCGAGCCGGTGCGCACGACGAGCCACTCGTGGATCCCGCCCTCTTTGCCGTCGTCCTCGACCGTCCAGCCCAGGTTCGCGAGGCAGAAGTCGACCGCGCGCCGCACGCCCGGCAGCTGCGTGTCGTCGGCGAAGACGATCCCGCCGGGCTTCAGTAGGCGTCCGGAGTAGATCAGGTCGAGGAAGACGCCCTCGAAGCGGTGGTTGCCGTCGAGGAACGCGAGGTCGAAGCTCCGGCCCTCGGCGACCAGCCGCGGCAGCACGATCTGGGACTCCTCCTCGTAGAACTCGACCAAGTCGCGCACGCCCGCTTTCTCGAGCGTCTCCAGCCCGACGCCCCGGTACCTCGTCTTGTGCCTCGGCAGCCCGACGAACTGGTACGGGTCGCACGCGACGTGCCGCACTTCGCCGCCGTTCGCGAGCAGGCCCTCGCAGATGAAGAGGCTCGAAACTGCGTATCCGAGCCCTGTCTCGAGCGTCGCCCGCGCCTCCTCCCTCCGCACCCAGTCGCGCAGCGCCAGCCCCTCCTCGAGCCCGATCGCAACGGGAAACAACTCATCCGAGCGCTCGGCGAACAGCCGCTCGCGGACCTGCTCCGGCGAGGTCACAGCCTGAGCGTGAAACGGCTGCCGCGGCCGGGCTCGCTCTGCACCTGGATCTCGCCGCCGAGCAGCCTCGCGTTCTCCTGCGCGATTGCGAGCCCGAGGCCCGAGCCGCGGCCGGCACGCGCCGGGTCGGCCTTGTAGAAGCGCTCGAACAGGTGCGGCAGGTGCTCGGGCGCGATGCCCGGCCCGTGGTCGGCGACCTCTACGAAGGCGCGCGAGCCGTCGCGCCCCACCCGCACCGCCACGCCGTCCTCCCCGTGCTCGAGCGCGTTCCCGACGAGGTTGGCCACGATCCGCTCGAGCCGCCGCGGATCGCTCGTAACAACCGCTTCATCGCCGTCGAGATGCACTCGCTCCTCCCACCCCCGCGCCCGCAGGATCGCGCGGGTCAGCACGGCGAGGTCGACGCTCTCCGCCTGCACGCTCTCCGCGCCGGCATCGAGGCGCGAGATCTCCATCAGCTCTTCCACGAGCGTCCGCAGCCGGCCGACGTCGGAGATCAGCAGCTCGGCGGGGCGGCGGGACTCGGAGGGCATTCGGTCGAGATGGTCGGCGAGCAGGGACGCCTCGCCGACGAGCCCGGTCAGCGGCGTGCGCAGCTCGTGGGCCACGTCGGCGGTGAAGCGCCGTTCCCTGGCCCGCGCCTCCGAGAGCGCGACGATCTTGGCCTCGAGCGCGGCGGCCATCTCGTTGAAGGCCTGGGCCCACGCGCCGAACTCGTCCCGGCCCTCGACCGGGAGTCGCGTCTCGAGCAGCCCTTCAGCGAGCGAGTGCGCGGCGTCGCTCGCCCGCGCCACCGGGCGGAGCGCCTCCCGCGCCACGACGGCTCCGGCCAGGGCGGCGAGCAGGACGAGCAGGCCGCCGCCGGCGAGCAGGATGTTCCGGAGCACTGCCAGCTCGTGCCGGAGCCCCTGCTCCGAGAAGAAGAAGTAGAGCTCCGCATTGCCGCTGGGCCCGCCCACGACGAGGTAGTGGGTCCCGGCCTCGGTCTTTCGCTCATAGCCCAGCCGGCCGCGTTGGACGAGCCGCCGCAGGCCGGCGGGGACCTGCGTCGGGCCGAGGAACAGCCGGGAGGAGAACGACTGCCCGCGGACGACGCCGACCGTGTCGAAGCCGCCGGTGCTCTTGTAGGCGTCGAGCAGGTCCTGCGCGCTCGGTAGGTAGGTCGGCGCGATGCGGAGGTTCTGCCGGGCCTGCTTCGCCGAGGAGGTGACGGAGTCCGAGAGCAGGTTGTGCCGCACGACGAAGTAGGAGCCGGCGGCAAGGGCGACCGCCGAGACGCCCACCGCGAGCGCGAACGCGATCGTCAGCCTGCGCCGCAGGGTCACTCTGTGTCGAAGCGGTAGCCGACGCCGCGCACGGTGCGGATCAGCTTCGGCTCCTTCGGGTCATCCTCGATCTTGGCCCGCAGCCGCTGGACGGCCGCGTCCACGAGCCGGGAGTCGCCGAGGTAGTCGTAGTTCCAGACCAGCTCGAGCAGGAGCTCGCGCGTGAACACCTGCTTCGGCCGGCGCGCCAACTCGAGCAGGAGCCGGAACTCGGTCGCGGTGAGCTGGAGCTCCTCGCCATGTCGCCGGACGCTAAAGGCCGCGGGATCGATCTCGAGCCCGTCCGTCGAGATCACCTGGTCGCCGGAATCGGCGGTGGAGCGGCGCAAGACGGCCTTGACCCGCGCAACCAGCTCCGGCAGCTCGAAGGGCTTCGTCACGTAGTCGTCGGCCCCGAGCTCGAGCCCGACGACGACGTCGTGTAGGTCGGAGCGCGCCGTCAGCATCATGACCGGCGTCTGGCTCTCTTTCCGGATCTCCCGCAGTACCTCGAACCCGTCCAGCGAGGGGAGCATCACGTCGAGCAGGACGAGGTCGACCGGCCCCTGCCGAAACTGGACGAGCCCCTCGCGCCCGTCGCCACTCGTCGTCACGCGGAAGCCCGCCTGCTCGAGCCCGAGCGTCGCCACCTCGCGAATCGAGGAGTCGTCCTCGACGAGCAGAAGGTGCTGGCTCACGCCTCAAGCGTAGGCACGAGGCGCGGCTGTGACTAGTGAACGAGAATGCGTGCCGTGCAGGTCATGCGAGCAGCCGGAGTCCTCGCGCTCTGCGCCGGGATCGCGACGAGCTGCGGGAAGACGCACCACAGCACGCTCGTCCTGCAGGTCGTCGGCAAGGCGGACAGGCAAGCGCTCGATGAGACCGGCGCTGTCATCCGCCGCCGAATCGACCTGCTCGGGATCCATGACGCGAAGCTTCGCGTGGGCTCACGCGGCCGGATCGTCATTACCACGCGGCGCGCTCTGACATCCCCGCAGCGGCGCGTCCTGACGAAGCAAGGGTCGCTCGCGTTCTACGACCTCGAGGCCGACCTCGCGACGGTCTCCACGAACGGCTATCTGCCGCGGGCCTCGAACCAGCTCGACCGGCTCCTCGCGCGGGCACGGGCGGAGTCAAACGCGAGCGGGGCAGGCGGCTTCGTGCTGGTGGACTCGCGCGGGCGGATGGTCGGCGGCCCCGCTCCGAGGCGAGCCCTCCTTGCCCGCAAGCGCGGCGCGAAGGTGCTCTCGGTCCCGGCGCACACGACCGTCGTCAGCTGCACCGGGTCAACCAGCTGCCCCGGCGCTCGCGGCGAGGGCACCTTCTACTACCTGTTCCAGTACTACCCCGGCCGGGCCGGCGACCCGATCCCGGAGCTGACCGGACGTGACCTCGAGCCGTCCTCGATCGAGGCCGACGTCAGCTCGCAAGGGCAGGGGAACGTCGTCCTGCTCGGCTTCAGAGGCGAGGGCAACAGGAAGTTCCGTGAGATCACGGAAACCGAGGCGGCGCGAGGGCAGGCTCTGGCCGATGGCGCCGGAGAGGGCCGCTCCAGCGTCCCGAGCCTCGTCCAGCGCTTCGCCCAGCACTTCGCGATCGTGCTCGACGGCGAGCTCGAGTCGAGCCCGTACATCGACTACAAGCAGAATCCGAACGGGATCGACCCGTCCGAGACGGGCGTGGAGATCTCGAACATCCCGAGCTCCTCCGAGGCCAAGGATCTCGCGATCCTGCTCCGAAGCGGAGCGCTCCAACTCCGACTCGTCGCGCGCTAGCTGCCGCGACTACCTCCTCGGTCCCCTCCCCACGACCAGGTTGACCCGGTGCCCGGCGGCGAAGCGCCGACCCGGGCGTGGTGACTGCCTGAGCACCCGGCCGCGGAAGCGCCTCGAGGAGAACGCCCTCGTGACGCGCCCCACGCGACAGTGGGCTCGCCTGATCCTCGTCCTCGCCGCGGGCAGCGTCTTGCCGATCACCCGCGGAACGACGCAGCGCCGTGGTGGAGGCGGCGGAGGTGGAGGAGGCGGCGGCGGAGGCGGTGGGGGTGGCGGAGGCGGAGGAGGCGGAGGCGGCGGCGGCTCGCCGGTAATGGTGAAGTCCACGTTCGAGACGTCGAAGAAGACGTTGCCGAGGGCCTCGATCATCACGCGTGCGTGCGTCGTCTCGACTGCCGGCACGGTCACGCTTTCGGAGCCATCGTTCGCCGTGGCGGCCGCGAGCACGTTTGGATAGGTCAGCCCGCCGTCGGTCGAGAGGCTGATCGCCACCTCCGACGCATTGACCGGAGCCCCGTTCGTGTTCGCCGGGTCCCAGGTGACCGTCTGCACGGAGCCCTGACCCCAAGTCACCTCCGTGTTGGGCGACGTGACGAGGAAGGGCCCGGCGTTGTTCGCGAGCAGCATGGTGGTGTGCGTCGGCGCGTTGCTGTTGACCCCGCCGTGACCGTCGCGAATCGTCACGCGGAAGTGGAGCGAGAGCGGATTCTGATTGACCCCCGCCAGGCCGACGTACGACGAGGTGGGCAGGAACTCCGAGTAGCAGTTGACCTGCTCAGGCGTCGGCGGGTCCGAGGCCGGCGGGCAGTCGCTCTCGGCGTTCGTGGTGCCGGCGAGGATCTGGGCGAGATCCGGGAAGACGCGGGTCGGATCGGTGGTCGTGTGGTTCTCGCCGGGCGAGTTGTACTCGAGCGCGTCCTCGTCGCTCACGATCGCGGTCTCGCCGAACTGGCGGAAGAGCGGGCCGTCCAGCTTCGTGTTGTTCACCAGCCCGGTTCCGTTGCCGCCCCGGTCGGTTTGCTCCCACATGTACGTCAGCGTGTCGCCGTCGGCGTCCGAGCCCGACGCGGTGAGGGAGAACGGCGTCCGCAGCGGGATCGTGTACTGAACGGGCGCGGTCACCGTCGGGATCGAGTTGCCGGTCGCGCTGACCGTCCCGCCGCGTGTCGTCTGACCGCCCTTTGCGATCTCGCCGACGTAGCCCGTGCAGCTGCTGCAGTTGACGAGCTCGAGCTCGGCGACGTTCGTGTTCGCGAGCGTCCCGCCGAACGTGATCGTGAAGGCCGTATCGCCGACAGCGCCGACCGTGGCGGTGCCGCCGGCGGGCCAGCCCGTGATCGCCTGGATCGCCGCCTGGATCCCGGCGGCGTTGAAGTTGGTGCCGCGCACGATCGGGGGGAGTCACTGCCGAGGTAGCGGAGCTGGAACTGTTGACCGTCCGCGGCGAAGCCGGTCAGGACGCCCATCTGGACCTCGGCGATGTTCGTTTCCGCGGAGGACACGTAGGCCGTGATCTCGTCGAAGCTCTTCTCGGACCAGTACGGGTCGGAGTGCCGCTGCAGGTCGTCGGACGCGCAGATGCCCGCGTAGGCCATGACCGAGGAGCCGCTCCCCGGCTCGACCGAGGTGGTCGCGTTGCGGTTGCCCCCTCCACAGTTCGACTGGGTGCCGTTGAACGTGTGGTTGCCGGCGAACTGGTGCCCCATCTCGTGCGCCACGTAATCGATCGCCATGAAGTCGCCCACCGGGGTGGGGAGGCCGGTACAGCCCTGTGCCTTGTTGTTGCCGCCCACGACGGCGAGCTGGGCGACTCCGCCGCCGGGCTGGCCGAGCGCGATGTGCCCGATGTCGAAGGCACTCGCCCCGACGAGCAGGCCGATCACCTGGCGCGTGCGGGTCAGCGTCGAGCCGGTACAGCTCGTCGCCTGGCCCGCCGTGTAGCAGGGCGAGCCGCCGCACGGCCCGTTCGCTCCCGTCATTTCGGCGGCCGTGTTCAGGTTGAGGAGATCGTTGTTCGGGATGAGCTGCAACCGGATCGAGGTGTCGTACTCGTAGACCTGGCTGACGCGGTTGATCAGTGCGACCTTGGCCGGGGTCACGTTGTCCGGGCCCCCGAAGTAGGTCGAGTAGCCGGGGTCCGTGAGAAGTGCCAGCCGGTAGGTACGCAGCTGGTCCCCGGTCGAGCCCGGCCGCAGGTCGCTTCCGTCCGGCGCACTTCCGATCGGCCCGCGCTCGACGAACGGCCCGCGCGTGTCTACCACCTGGCGCGCGAGGTAGCTCACGTAGCGCCGCTGGCTGTTTCGGTAGTACGGGTCGATGTACCAGACGCCGTGGGGCGAGCGCACCGACGCGTGGAAGCCAATTCGGCTCAGGTCGGCATGGATCGTCGCTCCGCGGTCGTCGATCCCGCGCCCGGCGTACGTCTTGATCCTCAGGTGCTTACGCGCGAGCCCAGGGGCCATGATCGCGGACTGCGCCAGCGTGAAGCGCTGGAAGCTGCCGTTCGGCGCGGGCAGTGCGATCGTGACCGGAGCCAAGGCGAGGACGCGCTTGAGCGCGCTCCGCCGCAGCGTGAAGGCATGCACCTGGCCACGCAGCCGGAGGGCAGGCTTCGCCCGTACGCTGAGTGGCGCGGGTTGCCAGAACGCCCTCGTGCCGTGCACCTGTTTGACCGTGTGCCTCGTCCCTCCGGCTCCCGCCGACGAGACCGTCAGCGCAAGCGCGAGTACGACCACACCAAAGATTGCTGCCCTCATGTGAGCCCTCGCCCCTCTAGATCCCGGTTCGGGGATCGTCCGACTTCAGGCGGCGTGTGTCAACCGGCGGCCTCCGCGCTGCGCAGGCCGCGGAGCGCCCACCACGCGAAGAGCAACGCCAGGCCGACCGCCGCGCCGAACGCGGCTGCCACCTCGGTCGGCTCGGCAGCCAGGAATCCGCGCCCCGCTTCGATCACCCGCGTCACCGGGTTCACGACTGCGACCGTGTGGATCCAGCCGTTCAGCAGCGAAAGCGGCACGTAGACCGGCGCGAAGAAGAGCACCAGGAAGACCGGCATCTGCATTACCGGCCCGGCCTGCATCGTCCGGAAGCGCATCGCGACCCCGCAGGCCCAGAGGAGCGCGGCGACGTTGAGCATCAGCCCGAGGGCGTAGAGCCCGAAGAGGTCGACGCCGCTACCGCCGACCTCCATGCCGACGGCGAACGCGACGATCGTGAGCACGGACACGGTCACGAGCCAGCGAACGAGGGCGGCCACGGCGTAGCCGAGCACGATCCCGATCCGGTGCGGGGCGGTCAGCAGCAGCCGGCGCGCGAAGCCGCTGTCGAAGTCGCGCGCGATCCCGAAACCCGTGAAGACACCGCCGAAGGCCGCCGACTGGAGCAGCACGAACACGAACTGGAAAGCGGTGTAGCCCTCCGGGTAGTCGAACCCGGGCACGTGCGCTACTCGCGAGAGGCCGCCGGCGAAGGCGGTGAAGAAGAAGAGTGGGAAGACGATCGAGGGGATGATCAGCGAGGGAGTCGTGAAGACGTTGTGCAGCATCCGCCAGGCGACCCCACGCGTAACGGAAAGCGTCTTCACCGAGCCATCCTCACCTTCAACGCCCACGAGGACAGCGCGAGCGCGACGACGCAGATCGCCGCGGTGATCCCAAACCCGAGCGCCAGCGCCTGGCCGTCCCAGCCGCTGATGATCAGGCTGCGCACGCACTCGATCAGGTACGAGACCGGGTTGGCGGTCGCGACGTCGCGGAACCAGCGGATCTCCATCAGGTTCCGCGGGATGTTCATCGAGGAGATGAACAGGAAGACGAAGAACGCCGGGAAGAGGCCCTGCACCGCCTCGCCGGAGCCTGTCCGGAGCGCGGCGAACGCGCCCAGCGCGCCGAAGGCGAGCGCGACGAAGACGGCGAAGACGATCAGGACGACGATCCCAAGCGGCCCCGACTCGATGTGGACGCCGGCGGCGAGCCCGACGGTCAGGTAGACGAGCGCCTGGACGAGCCCCATCGTCACCACACCCCCGAGCTGGCCGGCCAGGACGGCGAGGCGGCGCATCGGCGTCAGCGAGAGGCGGCTGAGGAAGCCGGTCTGGATGTCGCGCGCGAGATCCGTGCCCGCGTTCATCGTCGCGAACAGGGCGCCTTGCATGAACGGCACGGCCAGGGCGAACGCGAGGAACGAGGTCGTCGGGAAGCCGGGCAGGCGCGTCTCCGCCTTCAGCCCTCCCGCGTTGACGGCGAGCAGCATCATCGGGAAGAGCAGCGGCGCGACGACGTTCGCGGGCTGGCGGATCGTGCGCACGACCGAGCGGCTCGCAAGCACGAAGACCTGGTCGGCAAATATGTTCAGGCCGGCTCCATCGCGAGCCCGCGCTGCGCTTGCTCTTCCTCCTCCTTGGCCGCACCCTCGAGCGTCCGGCCGGTCTTGGCCAGGAAGACGTCGTCCAGCGAAGGCTGGTGGAGCTGCAGGTGCTCGACCTTCAGGTTCTCGGCGTCGAGCGCGCGCACGACGCCGGCCAGGTCTGCCTCGCCAGAGCTGAGCCGCACCGCCACGCCGCGCTCGGAGCCGACCGGCTCGCCGAAGCGCGCGAGGATCGCCGCCGCCCGCTCCCGGTCGGCCGGGTCGGCGGGAATCGCCTCCACCGTGGGCCGCCCGACCGACGCCTTGAGCTCGTCGGGCGTTCCCTCCGCGACGATGTAGCCGTGGTTGATGATCCCGACCCTGTCCGCGAGCACGTCCGCCTCCTCGAGGTACTGGGTCGTCAGGAAGACCGTGACGCCCGCCTCGCGCGCGAGGCGGGCGACCTCGTTCCAGAGCGCGGTCCGGCTTTGGACGTCAAGGCCCGTCGTCGGCTCGTCCAGGAAGAGGATTCGCGGCGAGTGGACGAGCGCTAGCGCGAGGTCGAGCCGTCGCTTCACGCCGCCCGAGTAGGAGCGCACCTTGCGATCCGCGGCCTCGGTGAGGCCGACGCGGATGAGCAGCTCGTCCGCGCGGGAGCGTCGAAGGTCTCGTGGCAGAGCCTGGAGCGAGGCCTGGAGGCGCAGGTGCTCGCGGCCCGTCAGGAGGGGATCGAGAGCGGCCTCCTGGAGCGCGGCCCCGATCGCCGCTCGCACTTGAGGGCCCTCGTGGACGACGTCGAAGCCGGCGACGCGCGCTGTCCCCTCTGTCGGCGGCAGCAGCGTCGTCAGCATGTGCACGGTCGTCGACTTGCCGGCGCCGTTGGGCCCGAGAAAGCCGTAGATCTCGCCGGGCGCGACGGCGAGGTCGATCCCGGCCACCGCCTTCGGCCCCTTCTTGAAGACCCGGACGAGACCTTCCGCCTCGATCGCGTTTCCATCCACCTTTCCCTACCCTAGCGGCGCGTTCCGGCCTGGCCTTTCTAGCGGCGCGTCCGGCCTGGGCTTTCGCTAGCGTGAGGTAGGTGTCTGCGACCGCCGCGACGACCGCCGAGCCGCGGCGCCGGATCCGACCTCCGCTGGTCTACAGCAGCGCGGCGCTGTTGCTGCTCATCGCCGTCGTCTTGGCGATCGCCGGCGTCGGTCAGCACGCCGGCCGGCTGACCGACTGGCAGGCATTCGTGCTCGGCATCACGCAGGGCGCCACCGAGCTCCTGCCGATCTCGTCCTCCGGGCACCTGATCCTCGTGCCTTGGCTCGCGAACTGGCATTACCTCGAGAATCACCCCGACTTCAACAAGACGTTCGACGTCGCGCTGCACCTTGGGACGCTCGTCGCCGTGATCGTCTACTTCTGGGCCGACGTGGTCCGCTACGTCGGCGCCTGGTTCGCCTCGGTCGCGCGGCGGAGCGTGACGAACGACGACCAGCGAGTCGCATGGTGGATCTTGGCCGCGACGATCCCCACCGCGATCGCCGGCGCGGCAGGCGAGGACACGATCGAGACCCGGCTCGGACAGCCGTACCAGATTGCGATCTTCCTGGCGGTCTTCGGCCTCCTGCTCTGGTTCGCCGACCGGCAGCCCCAGGATCGGCGGATCGACCAGCTCGGGTTCCGCACGGCGTTCTTGGTCGGCGTCTCGCAGATCCTGGCGCTGATGCCGGGTGTGTCGCGGTCGGGGATCACGATCACGACGGGGCGGTTCGCACGGCTCGACCGGGACGCGGCCGCGCGGTTCGCGTTTCTGCTCCTGATCCCGATCGTGTTCGGCGCCGTCCTCTACAAGGGCGTCAAGCACGTGCTGCTGGAGCCGCTGCCGGCCGGCTCGGTAGGCCCGTTCGTCGTCGGCACGTTGGCGGCGGCGGCGATCGGCCTGATTGCGATCGACCTCCTGCTGGGCTACGTGCGGCGGCGGGATTACTCGGTCTTTGTCGTCTACCGGCTTCTCGCGGCGGCTGGGATCCTGCTCGTGATCGCGAGCGGCTGGCGCGGCGCTCACTTCGGGTAGAGGTAACGACTCCGTGACGGAAGCGTGCCGAAAGGCGCGCGCACCCTGGCTCCCGCTCGAGGCCGCCGGTATCCCTGACGGGAACCGACGAGAGGAGTCTTCACATGCGATTTCCCCCCAGACGTCTGACGCTGCTCGCCGCGCTCGTGGTGGCGCTGGCCTGCGGCGCCGCGTTCGCCGCGCACGTCGCCACCGCACGGCGCGGCAGCAACGTCATCTACGCGTGTGCCAAGAAGCAGAGCGGGCGCTTGCGGGTCGTCGCGAAGCCGAGCGCGTGCCGCCCACGTGAGCAGCCGCTGTCGTGGAACGTCCAGGGCCCGGCGGGGCCGCGCGGGCCTGTGGGCCCGACGGGGCCGGCCGGTCCGGCGGGGCCCGCCGGCGAGCAAGGCCCGCAGGGCGAGATCGGCCCGACCGGCCCGGCAGGACCACAGGGCCCGCCCGGGCCCCCGCTCGAGTCCATCGACGAGCTCAACGGCAGCAAGTGCCACGCTCCGCGCGGGCTGGGCACGCTCTCGATCTCCTACGCCGATGACGGCACCGCCACGATCGTCTGTGTGGTCGACGGCGGCGGTGGCGCGGCGGATCTCCGGCTCAACGAGTTCATGACCGGCGTGAGCGGCGCGGCAGCGAACGAGTTCGTCGAGCTGTACAACGGCGACGACGCGGCGGCCGATCTCAGTGGCTACAAGCTCGTCTACCGGTCGTCCGCGGGCACGAGCGACGTCAGCCTCGCGACCATTCCGTCCGGGACGACGCTCGCGCCAGGCGGCTTCTACCTGTTCGGCGGTCGCGACTACGCCGGCCCGCCCCGGCCGACCAGACGTTCACCGCGGGTCTCTCCTCGACCGGCGGCGGGCTCGCGCTGCGGCAGCCCGATGGCACGATCGTCGACTCGCTCGGCTACGGCGACGCCTCGAACGCGTTTGTCCGCGGGCACCCAGCACCGGCGCCTCCCATGGAGCCAAGCCCCGGAAACAGCGATGTGCGGCTGCCCGATGGCCACAACACCGACGAGAACTCGGTCGACTTCACGGTGACGACGAGTCCTTCGCCGAGGGCGTCGAACCACTGACCGACCAGGACCAAACCAAGCGGAGGCGCTCCGGCCAGGGCGCGCCTCCGCTTCACCCGAAAGGGGCATGCCCGCCCTCATCGGGCCACCGATACTTGGTGCGCGGGATTAGTTCCCGTGCGGCTAGCAAATGAAAACTGCGGCGACTTGACCTCTCTTGCCATCACTCACTCGTGCGGCGCCTTCCGGCGGCTCGTGAGCGTGCTCGATCGGGACGGGTCAACGGAAAGGGGACCATGTCTGCAATCGAGACGCACGAGCTAACGTCGGGGATCGGCCTGTCCATCGAGCCCCCACTGAGCCCGCCCGTCGTGAACAGGTCGGGCATCGCGGACGAGCCGGCACCGCCGGTAGACCTGTCCGGCCTTGCTCTGCGCCCGCCCGAGCCGGTGGAAACCGAGGACTCCGTTGAGGAGTTCGAGACGACGCTGCCGGTAATGGCTCCTGATTCCGAGCCCAAACCCGAGCTGGAAATCGCTTCCGAGCCCGAGCCGGAGCTGCCTGCCATGGCTCCGGAGGAGGAGCTCTCCCATCCTTTCAGCGCGCCGGACTTCCCACCACTCGACCTCCCGGCCGCGTCTCCGGCGCCTTCGATCACTTCGGCGCCCGCGAAGACCTTCAAGGTCGTCGTCCGCCTCGTCGACGGCAACGGCGTCGAGGTCGGCGACTTCCGGGACTTCGGGACGGCGATGGAAGGTGCGCAGGAGGTCATCGAGCAGTTCACGAACGCGAACGGCTCGTGGCCCTTCTACGCGGGCCGCTTCATCCGGCCGGACCTGATCGTCTCGGTCGACCTCGTCGCGGGACTCTAGAACCGGCCGACATAGATCGTCACCGTCGTCTCGGCCGGCGCGGATGAGCCGCCTGCCGGTTGCACGTCGACGACGACCCCGTCCTGGCTGCGGCGTGAGACCTTCTGCGTCAACCGCTGGACGTTGAACCCGGCGTCCTGCAGGCGCGTCGTCGCCTCATCGGCCGTCATCCCGGCGACCCTCGGCACCTGCTGCTGCGTGCCGGGGTTCGGCCCCCGCGAGGCGTTGAGCTTGACGCGGGTGCCGGCCTGGACCTTCCTGCCCGGATCGGGCGACTGCGCGATCACCGTCTCTACGGGCCGGTCGGAGTCTTCATAGAACAGCTCAGCCTTCAACCCGGCCGAGCTCAACCGACGCAGCGCAGCGGCCTGGTTCAAGCCGACGAGGTTCGGCATCGTGCGACGCGCGGTTGGCGGCGGAGGTGGCGGCCCGCCCGCTGGGGACGCGCCGGTCGAGAGGTTGAGCAGAACACTTGAGCCCTGCGCGACGCGAGTGCCGCCGCGCGGCAGCTGCGCCACGACCGTTCCCTTCGGCTGGGTCGACGGGACCCGCCGCAGGCTCGGCACGAGCTTCGCTCCGCGGATTGCGGCGACGGCCGTCGCGCGGTCCTGGCCGACCACGTTCGGCACCAGGACGAGCCCGCGCGAGACGCGGATCACCTCGGTCGATCCCTTGGCCACGCTCGCGCCGGCGGCCGGGCTCTGCGAGAGGACGAAGCCGTTGCGCTTGCGGGAAGTGACCGTCACGGTCTGCACTTCGAGCCCGCGCCGGCGTAAGAGGCCGACCGCCTTCGCCGCTTTCATGCCCACGACGTCGGGAACGACGACCTGGGCAGCGGAGGAGACCGAGAGCGTGACCACGGAGCCGCGCGTGACGTGCGTCCCGGCGGACGGGTCCTCCGCGAACACGGTGCCCGCTGGCAGCTTGCTCGCCCTGGTGGAGATGCGTGCGACGAGGTGTCTGCGGTTCAGCTCCGCGGCCGCCTCAGTCTGCTTCTGGCCGACGACGTTCGGGACGACGACCGGCTTCGCGTTGTTGTTGTCGTTGTCGCGGGTGAGCAGCCAGAGCGCGATCAGCCCGCCGGCCACCAGGAGAAGCAGAAGCAGCAGCCAGGGCCAGATCAGCGGCCGCGGCGGCGGAGGCGGCGGTGGAGCGACCTCCTCTTCCTCGACGACCGGGGGCCCTTCGCCAACGACGGTGCTCGCCTCCGCAGGCGGAGCCGACGCCGGGGGTGGTCGGCGGCGGAATCTCATCGAGCGGAACCTAGCCCGCTGCCGGGAGGTCCAAACCTTAGGGTCGTAGCCGATGGACGCCCTCGAGCTCGTCGGCGTCGCAGCCTGGTCATTCGCCGTTGCGGTCGCCGGCGGCGCGGTCGGGCTCGTGCTCGGAAACCTGCGCCTGCCGCTCTTTCTGCTCGCGGCCTCGTCGCCGGCCGCGGCCGGCGGGGCGAACATCACCGTCTCCGGCATCTCCGCCGCGACGGCCTCGGTCTCGCACATCCGCGCCGGCCGGATCAACTGGCGCCTGTTCGGGTGGATGGCACCCCCTTCGGTCGCGGGCGCCCTCGCCGGCGGCTACCTCGCGGGCCGGGTGCCGCGCTCGGCGCTGCTGCTCGCGATCGCGGCCGTGCTCGTCTACAGCGGGCTCGACCTGCTGCTGCGCGAACCGCGGCCTGGTCGCGGGCGCGAGGGGTCGCATATCCCGGCGGCGGTGGTCTCCGGTGCGGTGATCGGGTTGCTCGGCGGCTTCGTCGGCCTGATTCTCGGCTCGCTCCGGATGCCGGCGCTTCTGCGACTCGTCGGCGAGCCTCCCTCGCGTGCGATCGGGACCAATCTCGCCGTAGGCGTTTGCGTCGGAGTCGCAGGGCTTCTGGGCCACCTGCCCTCGGCGGCACCGGACTGGCGCCTGATCGCCGTCGGCGGCGGGGCGTCGATCCCCGGGGCGCTGCTCGGCGCGCGGCTCACCGGCCGGCTTTCCGAGCAGGCGCTGATCCAGTCGATCGGCGCGATCCTGCTCGTCGCGGGTGCCGCCGCCGCCGTTCAAGCCGTCGTCTGACCTACTTCCGTCACGGTGTCTGACACCGCGCGAAAGCAGCTCTCAGCAGGCGTTTGTGGAACGTTAGTAACGCTCTCGTTTCGGTGCCTGAAACCGCGCATTGGCGCGCCGAAAGAGCTTGAACCCGTTTTCAAAGAATCTTTCCATTTCGCGTATGGACGCCTAACCCGGGCCGTCTTTACTGCCAGACGCAGGCTCTAAGGAGGTCTCGAAACATGGCACGCAAACTCATCGTTCTCGCGCTGGCGCTCGGACTCGGTCTCGCCGTGACCGGGGTGGCCGGCGCGCGCTGGTTCAACGTCATCCGCGGGACCCGTGGGCCCGACGTGCTCACGGGCACCGAAAACCGCGACCTGATCCTTGCCTTCGCGGGCGACGACCAGGTCTACGCCGGCGGCGCCCGCGACATCGTGTACGCGGGCAGGGACAACGACTCCGTCGACGGCGGCCCCGGCTTCGACCGCCTCTTCGGCGGGGCCGGTAACGACACGCTCAACGCCGGCGAAGGCCCATCGGTCGTGTGGGGAGGCGTCGGGAACGACACCATCACCGGAGGCACCGGCCGCAACCGCCTGCACGGCGGGATGGGTGACGACACGGTCACCGGCGGCCCGCGGCGCGACTGGCTCTGGGTCGGCCCCGGAACCGATACGGAGAACGGCGGTGACGGGAACGACGTCCTGCACGCACTCGCCGCCGACGGCCAGGTCGACACGCTTGACTGCGGTCCCGGCGATCACGACATCGCCTGGCTCCGCACGGGTGAGCCGGACACGACCGTGAACTGCGAGATCGTCAGGACCATCACTCCAACCGGCTAACCGCTCCTCGGTCACTCGGGGCTCAGAGGCCCGCCGGACCGGCGGGCCTCGCCGTCTGAGGCTCAACGCGGTCGAGGAAATCGCCCACGACCCCGTCGTATCGCTCGGGCTCCTCGAGGTAAGGCATGTGTGCGCTGTCCTCGAAGAGCACCCACTCCGAACCGGCGATGCCCCGATGAAGCGGCTCGACCAGCGCGGGCGTGCACTCGTCGTGGCGGCCGGAGGTGATCAGCGTCGGCACGCGGATCTCGCCTAGCTGGTCGATCACGTCCCAGTCCTTGAGCGTTCCGGTAACCGTGAACTCGTTCGGGCCCCACATCGTCCGGTAGACCTGCTCGCCGCGCTTGGCGCGCGCACGCTTGAGCAGGTCGGGCTCAGGGTCGAGCCGGCAGATGTGCCGCCGGAAGAACTCCTTCTCGGCCTCCTCGGCGCTCAGGCCCGGCGGAAGAGCGGCGTGGAGCCGCTTCGCCTCTTCGGCCCAGCGTGGCGCGCTCGTCGGCGTCGAGTTGAGGACGAGGCTTACAAGCCCGGCCGGCTGCGTGAGCGCGTACTCGAGCGCGAGCATCCCGCCCCAGGACGAGCCGAACAGGTGGATTCGCTCGAGCCCGAGCCCGTCGCGGACGCTCTGCAGCTGTTCGAGAAACGTCTCGACCGTCCAGAGCGAGGGGTCATCGGGCCGGTTCGACTCGCCGCTGCCGAGCTGGTCGTAGAAGACAACCCTCCGTCCCTTCGCGGAAAGCGCCCCGAGCCCCTCGAGCGCGTCGTGGGCGCTTCCCGGCCCGCCGTGCAGCACGAGGACCGGAAGCTTGCCCGGCGCCTCCCGGTCCCCGACGACCTCGTACCACGTTTCGAACCCGCGGAACGGCAGCCTTCCCTGCACCAGGGCATTCTGGCCCCTTGCGGTGTCTTGTGGCACCCGTCACACGCCGGCGCTCGGCGAGTTAGTCGATGGTCCAGGTGTCGCCCGCGTGAAGGAGCTCGACTAGGTCCCCATCGCCCTGCTCGGCGCGAGCTTTGTCGAGCTGCTCCTCCATCAGGCGGTCGTACACCGGACGCTCGACGTCGCGGAAGACGCCGATCGGTGTCGGGCCGTGCGGGGTGTGCGAGAGACGCGCAACTGCCGCCGCCAGGGACGGCGTGGGCGCCTGCTCGTCGTGCACGAGCAGCGCCTCCTCGCCCACATCGGCGACGTCGACGATTTCCGCGGAGGCGTCCGGCCGCATCCGCACGCCGCGCTCGTCCTCGGCGCCGAAGCGGATCGGCTTGCCCTGCTCGAGCCGGATCCGGTTCTCCTTCTGGTCGCGGACGGCGTCGAAGGCGCCGTCGTTGTAGACGTTGCAGTTCTGGTAGATCTCGACGAAGGCCGTGCCCGGATGCGCCGCCGCCCGGCGAAGCACCTCGGTCAGGTGTGCGCGGTCGGTGTCGATCGAGCGGGCCACGAAGGTCGCCTCCGCGCCGAGTGCCAGCGCGACCGGGTTGAAGGGCCAGTCGAGCGAGCCCAGCGGCGTCGTGCGGTTCACGGTCCCGAGCGGAGAGGTGGGCGAGTACTGCCCCTTCGTGAGGCCGTAGATCTGGTTGTTGAATAGCAGGATCTTGACGTTCACATTGCGGCGCAGTGCGTGGATCAGGTGGTTGCCGCCGATCGAGAGCGCGTCGCCGTCGCCGGTCACGACCCAGACCGACAGGTCCCGCCGAGAGAGCGCCAGTCCCGTCGCAATCGCGGGCGCCCGGCCGTGGATCGAGTGCATGCCGTACGTCTCCATGTAGTACGGGAAGCGAGCGGCGCAGCCGATCCCCGAGATGAACACGATCCGCTCGCGCGGCAGACCGAGCTCCGGCATGAACTTCTGGAGGGCCGAGAGGATCGCGTAGTCCCCGCAGCCCGGGCACCAGCGCACCTCCTGGTCGGAGGTGAAGTCCTTCGCCGTCAGCGCCGGCTTGCCGTTGCCGCCCTCCCTCATCGGTGAGCTCCCTCACTGACAACGGGTCGACTGGTCGTTTCAGACGGTCGCACGGGCAAGCCCGCGCGACCTGAGAGCGGCGCCGCAAGCGTCGCCTTAGTCACAGCAGCGCCTCGATCGCGTCCGCAAGCTCGCCTGCCCGGAGCGGCAGGCCGCGGACGCGGTTGTAGCCGACCGCATCGACCAGGAACTCCGCTCGCACGAGCTTCAGGAGCTGGCCGAGGTTCATCTCCGGGACGAGCACACGGTCGTAGGACCGCAACACGTCGCCGGTATTGCGCGGGAACGGGTTCAGGTGGGTCAGGTGGGCCTGCGCCACCTTCTTGCCCTCCTTGCGCACGCGGCGCACGGCCGCGGTGATCGGGCCGTACGTGCCGCCCCAACCGAGCACGAGCAGCGAAGCGCCATCCGGGTCGTCGACCTCGAGCTCCGGAATGTCGGCCGCGATCCCGGCGACCTTCTGCGCGCGCAGCCGGACCATGTGGTCATGGTTGTCGGGGTCGTAGGAGACATTCCCGGTCACGTCCTGCTTCTCGAGCCCGCCGATCCGGTGCTCCAGACCAGGCGTCCCAGGGATCGCCCACTCCCGCGCGAGCGTCTCGGGGTCGAGCG
>Ga0137373_10001873_pt1 | contig 22884 bp, 26 predicted proteins | sample SagtaG_5_FD_104912 | JGI IMG/M metagenome (GOLD analysis project Ga0137373, IMG submission 104912) | Vadose zone soil microbial communities from Sagehorn Ranch, Mendocino, California, USA - Sage1_R_80_16 metaG | ecosystem: Environmental > Terrestrial > Soil > Vadose zone | place: USA... | reverse complement strand
TTGCGATCCTTCCGAATTGTTCCTGTTTTTGGCGTTCTCCTGCGTGCACTTCTGTGCAGCAGATCGCCGATCTCAGGCCTGAATTCACTTGATCGCGACACAGTTGTCGGTCCGTATCCCTGTGGCGTTGAACTTGCTCTGGAGAACACCGACCGGACTAATCCGGATCGAACCGCGTTCATGGCTTGCTACTTCGGAGGGAACACCTGCATGCGATTTGCTCTTCGACTGACCCGCGTTCTGCTGATGGCGGCGGCGCTCGCCGTCTTTGTCTCCACGATCGCGCGCCCGCTGACCGCGCAGGCGCAGGCCCCCGCCCAGGCGCCCGCGGCGGATCCGTCCGGAGCGTCGACGGGGACCGCCAAGGACATCGCCGTGAAGGATGCGGCGAACCCGCAGCTCTCCGAGGTGATGGAGACTGTCGGCCACAACAAGATCGCCATCAACATGATGTGGACGCTGATTGCGGGCTTCCTCGTCATGTTCATGCAGGCCGGTTTCGCGCTGGTCGAGACCGGGTTCACGCAGTCGAAGAACGTCGCGCATACGATGACGATGAATTTCATGGTGTACGCCGTGGGCATGCTCGGCTTCTGGATCTGCGGCTACGCGCTGCAGATGGGGGGCGTCGGCGCGGTCGCGGTGCTCGGCGGCACGCCGGGCCTCAATCATGAGTTCACGGTCACGCTCTTGGGCAAGACGTTCGGCCTGTTCGGCCTGAAAGGGTTCTTCCTGAGCGGCGATACGTACGATGTCGGCGTGTTCGCGCTGTTCCTCTTCCAGATGGTGTTCATGGACACCGCAGCCACGATCCCGACCGGCGCGATGGCCGAACGCTGGAAGTTCTCGGCCTTCATCGTGTTCGGGTTCTTCATGTCGATGTTCGTCTACCCGATCTTCGCCAACTGGGTGTGGGGCGGCGGGTGGCTGGCGGGGCTCGGCGCCAACTTCGGCCTGGGCCACGGGCACGTGGACTTCGCGGGTTCGTCGGTCGTGCACATGGTGGGCGGCGTGGCGGCGCTGGCCGGCGCGATCGTCCTCGGGCCTCGGATTGGCAAGTTCAACAAAGACGGCTCGCCGAACCCGATTCCCGGCCACAACATCCCCATGGCGATCGCCGGAACGTTCATCCTCGCGTTCGGGTGGTTCGGGTTCAACGCGGGCTCGACGCTGGCGGGCAGCGATCTTCGCATCGCGGTCATCGCGACGAATACGATGCTGGCATCAGCAGCCGGCGCGTTCGCCGCGATGCTCTATGTGTGGGCGCGCTACGGCAAGCCCGATCCCAGCATGCTCGCGAACGGCATGCTCGCCGGGCTGGTGGCGATCACCGCACCGTGCGCGTTCGTCAACAGCGTCTCGGCGGTCATCATCGGCGGCGTCGCCGGCGTGCTCGTCGTCGTTTCGGTGTTCGTCATCGAGGGCGTCCTCAAGGTTGACGATCCGGTGGGCGCGATTTCCGTGCACGGCGTGTGCGGAGCGTTCGGCGTGCTGGCCCTGGGCTTGTTTGCCGATGGAACGTATGGGGACGGATTCAACGGGGTGCCGGGAACCGTCAGGGGACTCTTCTACGGAGACGCGTCACAGCTTGCCGCCGAAGCCATCGGTGTCGTCACGTGTTTTGCGTTCGTCTTCGTCTCGTTCTACGCGTTCTTCAAGCTCGTGGACGTGCTCATGGGCAACCGCGTCAGCGCCGAGGCGGAGATCGAAGGGCTCGACATCCCGGAGATGGGCGTGCTCGGCTATCCGGACGTCAGCGTCACGCACGAAGGCGTCCAGGTCACGACCCCGAAGCCGCGTTCCCTGGAGCCCTCTACCGCGCGCGCGTCGCTGCGGCCCGCGGTCGACTAGCGGCATCGAGAGGCGTCCGGGTTTTCTCCCGGGCGCCTCTGACACACGGACTCATTTCACTAATTTCGACGGTTCGGCCCGCCGCGACTGGCGGGGTCAGGAGAGGTCCATGAGATTGACGACATTCGCACTCGTCGTATGCGCCGTTGGACTGAGCGTCACGGTCGCGTCAGCGCAGACGGCCGCGGAGGGGGCGAAGCCAGCGACGACGAGCGCGGCAGACCCAGCCACTTCCAGCGGCGGTGCTACGCAGCAGCCTGGTGGGTCCACCAGCGCGGCGCGCCCGGCGCCGACCTATCCGAAGTTCTTCAGCAATATTCAGTTCGGAGGGCTGGCCGACGCTTATTACGACTACAACTCGAACAAACCGGAGGGAGACGCCCCGTTTCGCAACTTCGACACAAGACATGACGACCCTCGACTCAGCATGGCGGAGCTCTGGACCTCCAAGGCGCCGACGGCCGATTCGCGGTTCGGCTTCAATGTGAGGCTCAATACAGGCCACGCGGCAAACATGATTCAGGGCGTCGAGCCGAGCACTGTGCCTGTGTTCGATGGCCGCGGAAACGCCGCGCTGCAGCAGGCGTACGTCAGCTACCTGGCGCCGGTGGGAAGCGGACTACAGATTGATGCCGGAAAGTTCGTGACGCAACACGGGGCCGAAGTCATCGAGGCGAAGGACAACTGGAACTACTCGCGCTCGCTGTTGTTCACGCTCGCGATTCCGTACTATCACGCAGGCGTGCGTGCGACGTACACGCTGAACGACAAGGTGTCAGTGATGGGAGCGGTCGTGAATGGCTGGAACGACCTGAAGGACAACAACGGCGCGAAAACATTTGGAGCGCAGGTGATGCTCAAGCCCACCACGCGCGTAAGCATCGTCCAGAACTACATGGTTGGTGCGGAACAGCCGAATGACGATGAGGATATCCGGCACCTGTTCGATACCACGGTGACCCTGACAGCCACGCCGAAAGTCAGCATCATGGGCAACTACGATTACGGCAGGGATTCCGTGGGCGGAGCGGGCGTCAGTTGGCAGGGTATCGCCGGCTACCTAAAGGTGCAGGCGACGCCGCGGATTGCGCTAATTCCCCGGATCGAGTGGTTCGACGATTCAAACGGGTTCATGACCGGAACTACCCAGGCGTTGAAAGAAGCAACCATCACAGGGGAAGTCAAGTTGCTGGAAGGCTTGTTCACGCGTGTGGAATATCGCCGCGACCTGTCGGACGTCGCGGTCTTTACCAGGAACACGGGTGAGGCGAGAACATCCCAGAACACGTTTGGATTTGGAATCCTGTATTCCTACGCCTTCACCACGCGGTGAAAACGCAGGCGGCTGTTCCAGCGACAGGCATTTCACCGGTCACCCTCTCGTCACGCATTTTGGCGCCAGCTGCATCGGCGGGCGTTCCAGGCTCCGTGTGAGGTAGGCTCCTGATGGCGACCACAACGGACCCGGTCCGGCACCGCCCGATGACGAAGGAGTTCAGGGACAGCGCCGCTGCGACGCTCGCGGCGGCGCGCGACGAGTATGCCGCGGAGGCCCGCAAGGGCCGAGGCGGCCGCGCCACTGTGCAGCGCTATGCCGATCGGATGGACGGCCTGGTGCGCACGGTGGTTGAGGCGGCCAGCGATCGCACGGCCACGCCGTTCGTCGTGTGCGCCGTCGGGGGCTACGGGCGCCGCGCGCTCTGCCTGCACTCCGACATCGATCTGCTGCTCGTTTTCGATGGCATCATCGCGCAGCCGGAGGAGCGCTTCGTCAACGCCGTCCTGCAGCCGCTCTGGGACCTGCGCCTGGCGCTCGGGCAGCACGTGCGCGAGCTCGCCGAGTTCGACGCGTCGGACACGTCGAATCCGGAATTCCTGCTCTGCCTGCTCGATCTGCGGTTCCTCGCCGGCGACGCGTCGCTGTTCGAGCGCGTCGCCGCACGCGTCGCCGAGCCACCCGGACCCGGCGCGGCCCTCGAGCCGCTCCTGACGTTGATCGATCAGCGGCACCAGCAGTTCAACAACACGCATTACCAGCTCGAGCCGGATATCAAGCAGGCGCCAGGCGGTCTGCGGGACATCGCCGCGGTCCGGCACCTCCGCGCGCTTGCCCCGCACGCGTTCGATGGTGTGGGGATCGAGGCCGCGTCGGACGAGCGTCTCGGCGAGGCCGAGGAGTTCCTGCTGCGCATCCGCTCGGTACTGCACCTGCTCGGCGGCCGCGACGTGAACCTGTTGACGCACGAGCTGCAGGAAAAAGTCGCCGACGCGATCGGCAGCACGGGAACGCATCCGCACCAGCGCGTCGAAGCGCTGATGGGAGAATACTTCCTGCGCGCCCGCACGGTTGTCCGCGCGCTCGCGTCTGCTGAACGCGCGGTGCGGCCGGCCGGGCCGCCGGTCCCCACCAGGCGCATCGGCCGGCAGTTTGCGATCAATGGGGAAGGCGTGATGTTCGCGAACCCGGAGCGCGCCGCGAACCAGCCGTCCTTGTGGGTGGACGCGTTTCGGGTGGCACTTGATCACGGCTGCCGCGTCTCGGAGCGCGCGCTGTCATTAATCGAGCAGAATCTCGAGCGCTGTACGCCCGACGATTTCGTCTCGACCGAAGGGGAGCGGCAGCAGCTGCGAAAGCTGCTGGTGCCGCGGCGCCGTCTGTACGATCGGCTCTCGGAGATGCACGACTGTGGGCTGCTGAACCGGATCTTCCCGGAGTTCGCGAAGGTCCATTGCCGCGTGGTGCGCGACTTCTACCACAAGTACACGGTGGACGAGCACACGCTGCTGGCCATCCGCGGCCTCGAGTCGCTCCTCGATCCGCCAACCCCGGGCCGCCGCCGCTTCACGTCCATCCTGCAGGAAGTGCGTGCGCCGGAGCTCCTGACGCTCGCGCTCCTCTTCCACGACGTCGGGAAATGGCGCGAAGCAGACCACGCGCAGGAGAGCGTGCGCCTCGCGCAGAGCATGCTCGATCGTCTCGAACTGCCCGACGACGAGCGGGCGACGGTGGAATTCCTGATCCGCGAGCATCTGCAGATGTCGCAGGTGGCATTCCGCCGCGACTCCGAGGACCCGCACGTCGCGGCGCGCTTCGCCGAACTGGTCGGCACCGAAGAGCATTTGAAGCTGCTCTGCCTCATGACGCTCGCCGATGTCGGCGCCGTCTCTCCCGAGACGCTGACGCCGTGGAAGGAAGACCTCCTCTGGCGCGTCTATGTGGAAACGTATAACCGGCTGACGCTCGGCTACGCGGACCAGCTGCTCGAGAAGGATCCCGCGGGGCTCGCGGTGCTGATCGCTGGACGCCCCGCGGATATTTCGGAGCAGGAGCTCGTCACCTTCCTCGAGGGGCTCCCGCGCCGGTATCTGTCGACCTTCGGTCTGGGCGCGGTCTACCGTCACGTGCGGCTCGCGCGCGACATTCACCCCGACGAAGTGCACACGTTCCTCGAGAAGCACGACGACGTGTGGGAGCTGACGCTCGTCACGCTCGACAAACCGTTCCTCTTCTCGAACATCTCCGGCGTCCTCTCGTACTTCGGCATGGACATCCACCGCGGCCAGGCGATGACGACGCCGCACGGGCTGGTGCTCGACGTGTTCGAGTTTACCGACGACGAGGCGTACCTCAAACAGAACGCGGCGGCGACGACCGAGATGTCGAAAATGCTCGAGCAGGCGGTGGCCGGCTCCGTCGACGTCACCCTGCTCCTTCGCGGCCGGATGCGCAGCGTGCTCCACCGCGTCCGCCATCATCGGCGGCCGCCCGTCGTCCATTTCGACAACGAACACTCGCGCAGGTACACGGTGCTCGAGATCGTCGCGGACGACGCGCCGGGGCTGCTGCACCGGATCAGCCGCGTGATCTCGGGCCAGGGATGCGACGTGCATCTCGTGCTGATCTCGACGGAAGGCAAGCGCGCGATCGACGTGCTCCACATCACGCGCAATGGCGCGAAGCTGCCTGAGGCGGACCAGGCGGCGCTCGCTGGGGAACTGCAACACGTACTGGAGGCAGGCGAATGAAGCTGATTAAGAGTATCGTGCGCCCGAACAAGGTCGACGATGTCCGCGAGGCGCTGGAGAAGCTGAACGTGGCGGGCATGACCGTCACCGACGTGCGCGGCCACGGGCGGCAGAAGGGGCACACCGCCGTCTATCGCGGGAAGGAGTACAGCGTCAGCCTGATCCCGAAAGTCGAAATCGACGTCGTCGTTCCCAACGACATCGCCGAAGCGGTCGTCACCGCGATCGTGGAGTCGGCGCGGACCGGCGAGATCGGCGACGGCCGCGTCTTCGTGTTCCCCGCGGAGCAGGGCTACAACATCCGTACCGGCGAACGCGATATCTGATCGTTTCGGTCCCCCTCCCGTGTTAAATTTCGCGTCGCGTGGCGGCAGGCGCCACGCGGCATCCGCCACGCCCGCGCGGATGGAGAGGACATATGAAATTGATCAAGAGCATCGTGCGTCCGCACAAGGTGGACGACGTTCGCGATGCGCTCGAAAAGCTCAGCATCGCCGGCATGACCGTCACCGACGTCCGTGGCCACGGGCGTCAGAAAGGTCACACGGCCGTCTACCGCGGCAAGGAGTACAGCGTCAGCCTGCTGCCGAAGGTGGAGATCGAGGTGGTCGTGCCGGACGCGGTCGCCGAGGAAGTCATCGAGGCGATCATGACGGCGGCGCGCACGGGAGAAATCGGCGATGGCCGAGTGTTCGTGATTCCGGTCGAGCAGAGCTACAACATCCGCACCGGAGAACGTGAGGTCAGTTAGAAGCAGTGCAACCACGAGAGTGCTTCGTGTGACGAGCTGTGTCTGCCGGCTCCTATCGGTCAGAAATCACCTTTCGACGGTTGCAACCCTGCATGGCTTGATGCACTGTGTGATCCGTGCCTTCAGCCCTCGTCTTTCTCCTGGACGTCGACAACACGCTGCTGGACAGCGATCGGGTCATCGCCGACCTGATGCGCTATCTGGACCAGACGGTCGGACCCAAGTGCCGCGACGACTACTGGAAGATCTTCGATCGGCTGCGCGCGGAGCTCGGGTACGCGGATTATCTGGGAGCGCTCCAGACTTACCGCGCCGAGCATCCCCGCGACCCTCACCTCCTGAAGATCTCCTCCTTCCTTATCAATTACCCATTTGCGAACCGGCTGTTTCCCAACTCTCTCGACGTCGTCGATCGGCTGAAGCGCTGGGGCAGCACGGTGATCCTGACCGACGGTGACGTGGTGTTCCAGCCGCGGAAGATCGAGCGCTCCGGATTGATGGACGCCGTCGACGGCAACGTCCTGATATACGTGCACAAGGAGCTCGAGATCGCCGACGTCGAGGCTCGGTATCCGGCCGAACGCTACGTCGTCATCGACGACAAGCTGCGGCTCCTCGACGCGTTCAAGCGCGCGTGGGGAAGCCACGTCACCACGGTGTTTCCCCGGCAGGGACACTACGCGCACGATCCGGAGATTCTCCGGCGCTACCCTCCCGCGGATCTCGCGGTGGAGCGCATCGGCGACCTTATGGATGTCGATTTCAGCGCAACCTGAAATATGATCCGGGGCATGGTGAACGCCCTGGTCTCCCGCGCGTTACTTATCACCTCGGCCGTCGGGCTTGCCACGACCGTGGCCGTGCTCGCGGCCCAGGTGCCCCAGACACAACCGCCGCCGGCCGGGGGTCGCGGCGGCGCGCCACAGACGCGGGGGCTTCCGCCGATGGGGGCGGGGCCGAAGGACGTGCCGCTCGTCGAGATCGAGTCCGCCGAGCGCGGCAAGAAGGTGTGGGCCACCGAGTGCATCACCTGCCATGGCACGCAGGCGCGCGGCACCGACAATGGTCCCAACGTGGTGCGCTCCATGGTCGTGCTGCGCGATCGCTACGGCAGCCAGCTTGGTCCCTATCTGAAGAAGGGGCACAAGATGCAGAGCGGCGCCAGCGCCGCGACGCTGACGGACACGCAGATTCGCGACCTCGCCAACTTCCTCCGCGACCGTGTGAACGATTCGCTCCGCGGCTCTCCGCTGTTCCAGGCGCAGAACGTGCTCGTCGGCGATGCGAAGGCGGGCGCCGACTATTTCAACGGCGCCGGCAACTGCACCACGTGTCATTCGCCGACCAGCGCACCGCTTGCGGGCATCGGCTCGCGCGTGGAGCCGATCGACATCCAGCAGCGATTCCTGTTCCCCGGACCGCAGGGCGGCCGCGGCGGCCGCGGCGCACGCGCAGGCGGTCCGCCCCCGGCCAGCGCCGTGAAGGTGACGGTGACGCCCGCGTCCGGTGCGGCCGTCTCCGGCGTGCTCATCGCGATGGACGATTTCAACGTGACGCTCCGTGATGCGTCCGGCGAATACCACACGATCCGGCGCGGGCCGTCGGTGAAAGTGGTGAAGGACGATCCGCTCGCCGCGCACCACGCGCTGCTCGAGACGATCACCGATAAACAGATTCACGACGTGGTGGCCTACCTGGAGACCCTGAAATGAAACGCGTTGCCCTGCTCGCCTGCGCAATCGTGTGCGCGGCCGTGCTCGTCGGCACGGCACAGACTGGCGTCGATTCGGCGAAAATGCTCAAGCCAGGCACCGATTCCTGGCCCTCCTACAACGGCGACTACTCCGGGCGCCGCTTCAGCACGTTGACGAAGATCAACGACAGCAACGTCAATTCGCTCAGCCTCGCGTGGGTGTATCGCCTGAACCCGGGCGCTGGAGGGACGACGAATCCGGGCGCGATCAAAGGCACACCGCTCCAGGTCAATGGCGTGATGTATCTTACCGCACCGGATCACGTCTGGGCGCTCGACGCGCGGACAGGGCGCGAGATCTGGCACTTCGCGTGGCAGTCGAAAGGGGGCATCCACATCGGCAACCGGGGCGCCGCCATTCTCGGCGACTACCTGTTCTTCGAGACGCCGGACTGCAATCTCGTGTCGCTGAACATCAAGGACGGCCGCGAGCGGTGGCACAAGGAGATCTGCGATCTCGATCAGTTCTATTACGGGTCGGTGGCGCCGGTGGTGATCAAGAACCATGTGATCGCGGGCGTCAGCGGCGACGATCTCGACGTGCCCGGCTACCTGCAGGCGCACGATCCGGAAACCGGCGAGCTGCAGTGGCGCTGGTACGTCGTTCCCCAGAAGAAGGGGGAGCCCGGCTCCGAGACGTGGCCAAACGAAGATGCGATGAGGCACGGCGGCGGGATGACATGGCAGGCGGTCACGTACGATCCCGAGCTGAACCAGATGTACGTCACGACCGGCAACCCGCAGCCGGTCATCGCGCACGTGAATCGCGCCGGCGCCAACCTGTTCACTGCGTCAATCGTCTCGCTGAATCCCGACACGGGAAAAATGAACTGGTATTTCCAGTCGTCGCCGCACGACACGCACGACTGGGATTCGACGCAAACGGCGGTGCTGTTCGACGGCACGATCAATGGCCAGACGCGGAAGCTCGTCGCGCAGGCCGCGCGCAACGGCCATTTCTTCGTGCTCGATCGCACCAACGGCACCGCGATCGTGTCATCCGAGTACGTGAAGACGAACTGGGCGAAGGGATACGACGAGAAAGGGCAGCCGGTCCCGAATCCGGAGAAGCATCCGCAGATCGCGGGGGCGCTCGTCTCGCCGAACCAGGGAGGCGCGGCGAACTGGCCGCCGCCGACATTCAATCCGCAGACGGGACTCTTTTACGTCAACGCGAACCGTGCATTCAGCGTGTACTACATCTACGATCCGGGCGACAACCCGCAGGGATGGGGCGGGACCGATCGCGGCGGCTGGGGCGAGTCGATGCTGCAGGCGGTCGACTACAAGACCGGCAGGGTGAAGTGGAGTCACAGGTGGGAAGGCGGCTCGCGCGCCGGGCTGCTCAGCACCGCCGGCAATCTGCTGTTCAGTGGCGGCGCGTCGAGCGATCTCGTCGCGCTCAACGCGACGACGGGTGACGCGCTCTGGCACGCGGGCCTGAACGCGTCGGTGAGCAACGGCGCGATTACGTATGAGCTCGACGGTTTGCAGTATGTGGTCGTGGGAGCAGGGGACACGTTGTGGTCGTTCGTCATGAACGAACGTTCTTCAGCTCGACGATAAGCGGGTCGCGCCCGTCCTCGATACCGTCGAGGACGCGCACCTCCACCGACGTGACGGCTGTGTCCAAGTCCGCGTTGGGGAACGTAACCGTGCGCATGAAACGGCTGGGCTGACGCGGCGGCTGCGACAGCAGATCGTTGCCCAGCACACGCTCCATGATGTCGACGTATGTGCGACGGCGATCCATTGCGTGCTCGCCGTAGCCTTTTCTGCGGTCAAACAGGGCCACGATGCTGCAAAATGCATGCTGCATGCCGAATTAGCGGAACGGGCCCCTTCCGTATTATCTTTTCCCCACATGGCACACATACTCGAACACCGCCGAAAAGGTCCCGACCGCAGACGGCTTCCCCGCGGCGGACGACGGGCGGAGGATCGGGCGGGGTATGCGCCGCTCGTGCTGCTGGTCGGCGGCAATGCGGATGTGGTCGGACAGTCTGAAGCCGTGCTCGCGAAGCTGCGCTTCGCCGTCGCGACGAGCGGCACGGTCGACGAAGCACTGCGCGTGATGACCGGCCTGCGCCCCGACATTGTCGTCGCCGACGCCGACGGCGCTGCGCGGATTCGTCTCGAGGCGCCGGAGCATGTCCCAGTGGTCGTCCTGGACGATACGATGCGCGCCGATCGCGAGGCGCTCGTGGAAGGCATCCGCGCGACGATCCGAGCAAACCGGAAACCGGAATAGCCTGGCAGGGGTCCATGACGTCCACGGAAGTCTCCAAAGCCATCGGTAACGCCATTGATCCGTGGTGCAGCGCGAACGGCTTCACGCGAGCCACATCCGGATGGCTCGCATACCAGAAGCGCGTCGGCGACAAGTTCCTGTAAGGCCGCAGGCCGATGGCGTCCTTTACTCTGCGCATCAACGGCGAGAGCCACCAGGTGGATGGCGGCAGTGGCGACAGTCTCCTGAGCGTGCTGCGCTACGAGCTCGGGCTGACGGGTTCGAAGTACGGGTGCGGCGAGGGGCAGTGCGGCGCGTGCACCGTCCTCGTCGACGGCGTGGCCACGCGTTCGTGTATTGCGAAGCTCGACGCCGTCGCCGGGAAGCCCATCACCACGATTGAAGCGCTCGCGCCCGCGGGCCACCTCCATCCCGTGCAGCAGGCATTCCTCGACGTCGAAGCTTTTCAGTGCGGCTACTGCACGCCCGGCATGGTCATGGCGGCGGCCGGTCTCCTCAGCGTCAACCCGTCGCCGAGCGAGCAGGACATTGCCGCCGCGATGGACCGCAATGTCTGCCGCTGCGGGATGTTCCGACGGATCGTGAAGGCGGTTCAGCTCGCGGCGCAGCGAATGAAATCCACGTCGCCTGCCGGAGAGAAACGATGAGGCCCGACGATCTCGCCGTGATCGAGCCGGAACGCTACGAGCTCCGCGAGGCGAGGCGCTACTCGTTCGACCTCGATCGGCGCGATTTCCTGCGCGTTTTTGGCGGCGGCCTGGTTATCGTCGCGACGCTGCCGCGCGTGCTCGCGCAGGAGTCGGGGCGTGGCGCCCAGGCCCGCGGTGCATCGGCGGATCTCGCTGCGTGGCTGCACATCGACGAGCAGGGACGGGTCACCGTCTACACCGGCAAAGTCGAAATCGGGCAGAACATCCGCACGTCGCTCGCGCAGGCGGTCGCCGACGAGCTCCGCATCCCCATCCCATCGATCCAGATGGTGATGGCCGACACGGATCTCGTGCCGTTCGATGCCGGCACGTTCGGATCGATGTCGACGCCGCGCATGGGACGGCAGCTCTCGCGTGCCGCCGCGGTCGCACGCGAGATGCTGATCGACGCGGCCGCGGCCGATCTTCACGTCGAACGCGCGACGCTGACCGCGCGCGACGGTCTCGTGGTGTCCTCATCCGGGAAATCGATTGCGTACGGCGATCTCACAAAAGGTCGCACGCTGTCCGGCGCGGTCGCGGGGGAGCCACCGGTCACGCCGGCAGACAAGTGGAGCGTGCGCGGCAAGCCCGCACAGAAGATCGACGGCCGCGCGTTCGTGACCGGTGCGCATCAGTACGCGTCCGACATCAGCAGGCCGGGCATGCTCATCGGACGCATGGTGCGCCCCGAGTCACCCGGCGCGATGCTCGAGGCGCTCGACACCGAGAGGGCGGCTTCGATTCCCGGCGTGTCGATCGTTCGGGACGGCGATTTCGTCGGCATCGTGGCGCCGAATGAACGCGTGGCGCGGAAGGCGGCGGTGCTCGTCGTGGCCACGTGGCGCCTGCGCACGGGGCAGCCGTCTTCCGAGTCGATTTACGAACATTTGACACGCACGAGCGACAACGCCGGACGCGGTGGCGCTCCGTATACCGTTGGCGACGTCACAAGTGCGGCCGCAGGCGCCGCGCACACGTTTGCCGAGAGGTACCTCATTCCGTACATCGCGCATGTGCCGCTCGAGCCGCGGGCGGCGGTCGCCGAATGGACCGACGGCAAGGTGACGGTCTGGACCGGCACGCAGCGTCCGTTCGGCGTCCGTTCCGAGCTCGCCGAAGCGTTCCACATCCCCGAAGAGCGCGTGCGCGTCATCGTGCCCGACATGGGATCCGGCTATGGCGGCAAGCACACGGGTGAAGTCGCCATCGAGGCCGCGCGGCTTGCCAAGGCTGCGGGCCGTCCGGTGACGCTCGTATGGTCGCGGGCGGAAGAATTTACGTGGGCGTACTTCCGCCCTGCCGGCGTCATCGATGTCAAGGGTGTCGTCGATGCGCGTAACCGGATCGTTGCGTGGGAGTTCGACAACTGGAACTCCGGCAACGCGGGCATTCGCACGCCGTACGACGTCCCGAATCAGCGCATCCAGTTTCACCAGTCCGACTCGCCACTGCGGCAGGGTTCGTATCGCGGCCTCGCCGCGACGGCGAATCACTACGTGCGCGAGATGCACATGGACGCGATGGCGCGCGCGCTGAAGATCGATCCGGTCGAGTTCCGCCTGCAGCATCTGAAGGACGAGCGGATCATCGCGGTGCTCGAGGCGGTTGCCGCGAAGATCGGATGGCCGAAGCCGTCGGTGCCGGGACGTTCGCTGGGGATCGCGTGCGGCACCGAGAAAGGCGGATACATCGCCACCGCGGCCGAACTGTCGCCCGCGGCCGGGGGATTCAAAATCGAGCGGCTGGTGGCCGCGTTCGAGTGCGGCGCAATCGTGAACCCGGACGGCCTGCGCAACCAGGTCGAAGGATCGATCGTGCAGGGACTTGGCGGCGCGCTGTTCGAAGCCGTCACGTTCGCTGACGGCCGGATCCTGAACGGCTCGATGGCGCAGTATCGCGTGCCGAGGTTCAAGGACGTGCCGCCGATCGATGTCGTGCTGATCGATCGGAAGGACCTGCCGTCCGCCGGCGCCGGTGAAACGCCCATCGTCTGCGTCGCGCCTGCGATCGGTGCGGCGGCGCGCGCGTTCGGCACCGTCAAGCCGGCGTTGCCCGTCACGCTCGCGCGCGCGTAGCTCAACTTTCCCAACCCTGTGCCGTACGCCGTGTGTCCCATCTCCCGGTGGTGCCGGCCTTCCGCCTTCGTCAAGGCTCCGGCGGACCGCCGTAGCTTTAGCGGAGGCTGGTCAGGCCGGCCAATAACCGGCCATAAAAGGATCATCATGCACACCGACACCTATACGAAAGCCGTGCTCACCATCATCGCCGCGTGCCTGCTCTGGATCTGCGCCCTGTCAGCGGGGCAGCCGCTGAAAGCACAGCCAGTCCAATATTCGCCGCTCCCTGCGCAGCCGGTCGTCGTCGTCGGCTGGGGCCGGCTCAATCCCGGCGCGCCGGGCGGCATTGAAATCGCCTGGTCGGATTCGGGTCGGAAGATTTCCGAATCCGCTGTCCCGATTCGGCCCGCCACCGACCTGAACGTCGACCCGCTCCGCGTCCGTATGGAGATGCCGACGCCGCTGTCCGTCAGCATCGATGGGGTGAGAAAACCCAGAACGGGCGCGTGGGACGCGCTGCGGACCGCCGCCGAGCCGGACCCCGGCAGCCGCGTGCCCGGCATACGAGAGCCGAAGTGAGGCGCAGCGGCGGCGCGTGTCGCTGAAGGATGTGAAGGGCGCGTGATTTACCTTCCGCCGGGTCCCAGGTTCTGATCGAGCCACGCTTCGACCTCCGGCCAGACCGCGCCGTTCAGCGACTGGTTGTGGTGCGCGTCTGGAACAAGGACAAGGCGCTTCGGTCCCCCAAGCGCCGCGAATATCCGTTGTGAATGAGCAGGCGGGGTGTCTACATCGGCCGCGCCATGAATGAGCAGCACCGGCACGTGGATGTGTGCGGCCGCGATCACGGGACTCACCGCGTCGACGTCGAAGTGCCCCTGCTGCTCGGCAAGCCGGAACGCTCGCTCGATCAATCCATGCGTGAAGATGAAGGGGGCGCGCTCGGTCGCGATCGTGCGCAGGTCGGAGAACGGCTCCGCCGCGACAATCGCGGCAACGCGCGGATCATCGGGCGCCTCCTGCAGGGCGACCGCTGCTCCGAGTGAGCTCCCCATCAGCACGATCGGTGCGGACGCGATGGTGTCGGCGATCCGCCGAAGGTCGCGCTTCTCGAAGAAGCCGTACGTGCATGCGCCCCCTTCCGACTCGCCGTGCGCCCGGCTGTCGTACGCGATCATGTCGAAGCCTCGCGCGCCGAAGCGGCGGATCACGCCCTCCGAGCTTGTTCGGTTATCGGCGATGCCGTGGAGATAGATGATCGTGCCGCGGCGAGCGGCTGGTGCTCGACAACGCCATCCCTTCAGAGCGACTCCATCACCTGCGAACGTCGTCGCTTCGCAGCCTGCCGGTGTTGGTGTGACCACGCGGCGCCGCGACGGGTGGAGCAGACCTCCGGCGCCGATCGCCGGAAGCTGCCGAACGCCTGCAATCGCCGCCAGCAGGATGATCGCCGTCAGAATGATCGTTTTCTTCGTCCCCGAATTATAGCGAGGCGGAGAGCGCGATTCCCGTTCGAAAACCGTTCACCGAGCGTGACTTCGCATGCACCAACGTATTTGTTCCGTCTCAAATACACGGCAATGCTGACGTGCGCTCGTGTTTCCGGGCCCATATAATGCCCGCGGTGCGTGTCCCCCGCGTGGTCGTCGCTGTCGCTCTCGTGCCGTGTTATCTGCTACGATCAGGGCCCTTCGAAAATGCCCCAGACGGTGACAAGGGCTGAGAACGCCATGCCCTCTGACGCGCGATCGTTGACGGTGCTGCATGTTGACGATGCGCCGGTCGATCAATACCGGCGGCGCAAAGCGTTCGAGCGCGCGGGCTTCGGTGTGCTCGACGCCGCCACCGGCGCGGACGCGCTTGCCGTCATCGCGGCGCACGCACCCGACATCGTGCTGCTCGACGTCAAGCTTCCGGATACGAATGGCTTCGAGTTGACGCGCCGGATCAAGGCGTCGGCGATCGGTGCGGCCGGCGAGATCGGTGTGATCCTCATTTCGGCGTTCTTCACCGAACCCGAATTTCGCGTGCGCGGGCTCGAAAGCGGGGCTGACGCGTATTTGAGCGAACCCATCACCGACGCGGAGCTCACCGCATCGGTCGGCGCCATCGGGCGCCGCGTGGAGGAATTGAAGGCCGCGCGCCGCAAGGAGCAGCTGCTCGACAGGCGGACCGAGGAGCTGAGGGTCGCCGACCAGGCCAAGAACGAGTTCCTCGCGGCCGTGGTGCACGAGCTTCGCCAGCCGATCAGCGCGGCGGTGGCGGCGCTCGCGCTGATGAAACTGCGGCCCGATCGGCGCGCCGGCGAAGCCGCTCGTGAAGTCGTCGAGCGGCAGATGCAGCAGATCGCGCGCATCACCGAAGATCTGCTCGACGCCACCCGCATCGTCCGCGGCCAGGTGACGCTGCAGATTGCCCCGTGCGACCTCAGCTCGATCGTGCCGCGCGCGCTCGAGACCGTCGCCGCCGCCGTGGCGACGCGCGAGATTCGACTCTCATCCACGATCCCTGGCGCGCCTGTCACGGCGCCCGCAGACGAAAGCCGGCTGGAGCAGGTGCTGGTGAACCTGCTCTCGAACGCGCTGCGCTATACGCCGCCCGGCGGTGAAATCGATGTGCGGCTGGAATCGACCGACGCGAACGCCGTGATCCGCGTGCGCGATACCGGCGAAGGCATTTCGGCCGATCGGCTCGTGCGCATTTTCGACCTGTTCGTCAGGGGCGGCAGCTCGCAGGGGCTTGGGATCGGACTCGCGGTCGCGAAAGCGCTCGTCGAGGCGCACGGCGGCACCATCTGCGCGCACAGCGATGGGGCTGGTAAGGGGAGCGAGTTCGTCGTGCGGCTTCCCCGTTCTTGACGGGAACCCACCAGCACTAGTGGCCTGTCCGCGCCATTTGTAACGCGGCTTTCGGGCGGGGCATCCCGTCTGGCATCGTTGCTCCTCCCTCAAATACTCCCGGTGACTCCCGGTATTCTCGGTCGTCGCGCCTCGCCATCCGGGCGCCGCGCTCCGAAATCCGCATTACAACTGACGCGGACAGGCCACCAGGCACAACTCGGCCGGGCCGCGCACGCCATCGCGCGATCCACGTTCTGCTCTCGCACGGCGACGAGCACGTCGCCGTCGCCGGCCTTTCATATCCCGACATCCGCGCGCGCAGCGACAGCCCGCGGGGGCGGGTGCCTCTACAATGGCGTCAATGCCGTTGACCTATCGCATCGCCGCCGCTGAGCGAATCGTCACGATCACCGGTGACTACGCCGAGCCCGCCGAATGGCGGCAGCTGCTCGGCGCTGTGGCGCAGGATCCTGCGTATCGGCCCGGGTTCAGCTTCATCCGCGACCTGCGCTGGTCGGAACATCCGGTCAGCCCCGAGGCCGTCATCGGCATCATCGGCGTCGTGCGCGAGTTCTGGGGACGGCTCGGCGCGCATCGCGCCGCGATCGTCACGCGCCCCGGCATCGACAATCCCGCGATGATCGCGCACGCGCTCGCCGACCACGAGCACCTGCCGCTGCGGGCGTTCACGACGTACGAGGATGCGATCGCCTGGATCCGCGAAGAATGAGTCGGACGACAGCCGCTGTCACGCTGTCTTCGCTGCCAAGCGCAGACAGGAGGAAGGGAGAAGGGGAGACACTCTTTTGCAGACAGTCGGTGAAGTAACCGTTGACGGCCGGACGTTGCCGATCATTTTGAACACCGACGACGAGCGTTTCGAGATCCGCATTGACGAACATGTGGCGCTGCTCGCGTTGCATGTGCGCGGCACCGTGCTGTCGTTGAATCACACGGATGTCCCCGCGGCGTTGCGCAGCAAAGGGCTGGCGGAGGCGCTCGCTCGTGCCGCGCTGGATTACGCCCGCGCGCACACGATGACCGTCAATCCGTACTGTCCGTTTGTTGCGACGTTCATCCGGCGTCACGCGGAATACCAGCCGCTGGTGGATCCGGCGTTCCGCGGCTGACGCAACATTCGCGAGGGCAGTACGCGATCCGCCGATTCACGGATTCAGGGATTCACGGATTCGCGGATTGAGCGATGAGGGATTCCGGATCACAGACGAGGGATTCGGGATTCGTCGATTAGGGATTGATTAGCGCGTGTGCTCGTACGAAGCGTCCCATTTGACCATCCGCAGGGTGGCGGCGCCGCAAAGAAACGCGAGCGCTGCGATAGCGAGGCACATCTGCGCCCCGGTCCACCGCGGGCGCGCGAGCCGCGTTCCGGCGCTGAGGATGAACCCTGCGACCAGCCCCAACACGCCGTAGAAGATCGCCGAGATCGCATGCGACGGGTTCAGCGAGTACATCCGCTCGCCGATGCCGTCGAACGCAAACGCTGTGATGGCCAGCACGATCGCGCCAAGCACACCCCAGGCGAAGGCTTCCGCGAGAATACCGAACGTCCTCAGAGCGGCCGACTCCTTCGGCGGAGCGGCCATGACGCGGTCGGGCGGACGGCGGTGTTCGTCAGTCATGGTGATCTTTGTTGGCCGTATCGGACGAAGGATGATCAATCTTGCGCGTGGCGCTGACCTCGCTCGAACATCGTCAGCTCCCACTCCTGCGACGCGACGTCATGCCGCACCAGGTAGATGTCGCCGTCATCGCCGCGCAGTTTGAAATACCTGTGATCGGGCGCGAGCCATTGATCGAGGACGCCCGTCACGACGATGCGCCGGTCGCCGAGCGTGATGGCGCGCGGCGTCTGCTCGCCGCGATGTCCCGCATAGCATTCGACTTGGATGGCAAGCAGCCGGTCCGACATGCCTCCACCTTAGCACCGTGGAAAGCGACAAGCGCCTGGCGACGAGTAGCGGCACGCATCGCAACCTGGTCGTCATCACTTGTTGCTTGTCGCGCGTGTTAGCCGATCTGAGGGCGAAGCCCGCGGTGCCGGACCGAGCGAAGCGACGCGGCGCTTCTCGTTGCTCCGGAATGTGCTCGCGCGGATCAATTCTTTGGAAAGACGCGCCGACAGCGAGGCTGTATATGTGTAGGTTACTGGAGCCGGCGCTCGGACTTGAACCGAGGACCTGCTGATTACGAATCATTTTCTAGTGACCTCGGCTGCCATCCGCTGAAAGCCGCTGAACGAAAACAACCCCAATTTCATTGATGTTTCTGGCCGATCTGTGTTTCACTCGGCTCAGCGCGATGGCACCAAGTGCTGCTTCGCTGTTACCCATGTGTTACCCAGGAACGTCCCATGGCCAGTCCTACTGATTCTCGATCTCAGCGCACTTCATCGCTCGGCCGGATCGCCCTGACCGACCGGACGGTCCGCGCCCTCAAGCCGCCGACCACGGGTCGGCTCGACGTGTGGGACGAGGACAACCCGGGCTTCGGGCTGCGCATCTCCGCGGAAGGTCGACGGACGTGGATTCTGATGTACCGGATGGGCAAGAAGCTCCGGCGCCTGACGCTCGGCCGGTTTCCGACGCTGGGCCTTGCGGCAGCGCGCGAGAAGGCGACCGATGCGCTGCGTGAAGTCGGCAAGGGCCAGGATCCCGGCCAGCGGAAGATCGAGGAACGTCGCGCCGAGACCTTCGCGGAGCTCGCGCGCGAGTACATCGAGCGGCACGCCAGCAAGAAGCGCAGCGGGCGTGAAGACATCAGGCTGCTGAACGGTTCCCCTCGCAAGAAGAAGACCGGCAAGCAGCCCCACGTGCCGCTGGTCACGCGGTGGGGGGACCGTCGGATCAAGGACATCAAGCGGCGGGACATCCGCGAGCTGCTGGACGAAGTCGCTGCGCGTGCGCCCATCATGGCGAACCGCGCGCTGGCGCTCGTGCGCAAGGTGTTCAACTTCGCGATCGAGCGTGACTGGCTCGAGGCCAATCCATGCCACATGGTCAAACCGCCCGGTGATGAAAAGCAGCGCGAGCGCGTCCTCAACGAAGACGAAATTCGGCTCGTGTGGAAGGCGCTCGATGACGAGAGTCCGCTGATCGCCGCGCTCTTCAGAATCCCCCTCCTGACCGCTCAGCGTGGCGCCGAGGTTCACGGGGCGTCGTGGTCGGAGTTCGACCTGGCCACGGGCTGGTGGACGATTCCGGCAGCGCGCAGCAAGAACGGGCTCCCGCATCGCGTGCCGCTCTCGCCGCAGGCGGTGCGCATCCTCAAGACCTGGCGCGAGGAGGTCGACGATCACCGTGGGTCTTTCCGAGCAGCCGTAAGAAAGGCCCGCACATCGCCCATGCCCAGAAGGCGATCGAGCGAATCGTTCGGGCCTCCGGGGTCAACTTCCGAGGGCATGACCTGCGGCGCACCGCGGCGAGCTTGATGGTTGGAGCGGGCGTGCCGAGGCTCGTCGTCTCGAAGATTCTCAACCACGTCGAGACGGGCGTGACGGCGGTTTACGACCGGCATGGCTACGATCTCGAGAAACGTGCCGCGCTCGATTTCTGGGGCAAGCGCTTGGACCAGATCGTCAGCGGCAAGCGAAGCAAGGTCCTGGCGTTCGTGGCCCGCGCGTGACGCGCGTGTGGCGATATGCCTGTAGTGGCATACGATGAAGTGTCATGGCTAAGAAGCCGCCGATTCCCGTGACGCCCGGTTCCGGAAACGTGTTCGCCGATATCGGTGCGCCTGACCCTGACGAGGAGTTGGCGAAGGCGCAGCTCGCGAGCCGGATTCGCGAAATTGTTCGAGGCCGTCGCCTCACACAGGTGTCCGCCGCGGCCGTGATGGGCATCGATCAACCCAAGGTGTCCGCACTGCTCAGCGGTCGGCTCCAAAACTTCTCGAGTGAACGTCTGATGCGACTCCTCACATGGCTCGGTCAAGATGTAGAGATCGTCGTCAAGTCGACACCGCGACGACGGCAGCGCGGTCGTATTCGTGTGGTTGACGCGGCCCGCGCCTGATCCCCGCGCAGGACCCTTCGCTGGGCTGGGCATCGAGGGGATGTTCTTGATGTCCGAAGGATGAGGCATATTTCGGACAATTGTTGATATTGTCCGAAATATGTGTACTATTTAGGACAAATGACCACCACTCGGGGTCCGGCTCTCGCCGCTAAGCAAGCGATTCTCGACCGAGTCCAGGCTCAACCGGGACGAGTCTGGACACCCGTCGACTTCCTTGATCTCGCTCCACGGGCCGCCGTCGACAAGGCGCTGCAACGCTTAGCCGCCGATCAGGTCATCAGCCGGCTCGATCGGGGCCTCTACTATCTCCCTGGCCATAGCTCCCTGACCAAGAAGCCGACCGTGCCGGGCCATGCCGCGGTCATCGACGCGGTCGCGCGGCGAGATCAGACGCGCGTCGTCGTCGACGGCCTCACGGCGGCCAATGATCTGGGCTTGACCACGGCCGTTCCCGCGCGGGTCACGGTCTTGACGGATGCGCGGCTGCGTCCGATCACCCTTGGTCGTCAGCAGATCCGTTTCCGCGCTGCCGCGCCAAGTCGACTGTATTGGGCGGGCCGGCCCGCCATGCGGATCGTCCAGGCACTCTACTGGCTGCAGGACATGCTCGACACGGATCGTTCGCGCATCGTCGCGCAGCTCAAAGGCGTCCTGCAGGACCCCACGCACGGAGAGGCGATGCGCGCGGACCTGCAGCACGGTTTGCCGACGCTGCCAATCTGGATGCAGTCGGTGGTCAGAGAGATTTTGGACGCGAGTCCGCGCTCGCCGCGGGGGCGACACGGGAAGCCCCGGCCCGCCGCCGCTCCCAAGTCAGCCCGTCCCTCACGGCCGCCAGCATGAGCACTGCGTACGGCGCCGTCATCGCCGCCTCGGACGCGGACCGGCGTGCGCTATTTGCCGCCGCCGCGCGTCGCCTTGGCACGACGGAGCAGAACATCGAGAAAGACTTCTGGGTGTGCTGGACGCTCGACGCGCTGTTTCATCGGTTGCCACCAGATGGACCGCGTCTCCTGTTCAAAGGCGGCACGTCACTATCGAAGGCGTTCGGCCTTATCAATCGCTTTTCGGAAAACATCGACATCACGGTCTTCCGCACCGACCTCGGCGAGCCGATCTCGCTCGACGAGCTCGAGGCCTTGAGCGGCAAGAAGCGGCGCGTCCGTCTTGACTCCATCAAGGACGCCTGCCAGCGATATGTCCACGGCGACCTCCGTGTACAGCTGGCCGCCGTCCTGGCCGGCGCTCTCAGCGACGCCGGTCTCGCCGCGAACACGGCGAGCGTGTCTACCGACCCGGGCGATGCCGATCGGCAAACGCTCCTCGTGCGCTATCCGAGCATCATCAGTCCTGCCGACCCGTATGTACGCCCGGCTGTCCGGATCGAGTCGGGTGCTAAATCCGCGCTTGACCCTCATGTCAACGCCACCATCACCCCGTACGTGGCTGTGGACCTTGAATCAGCGGACCTGGCAGTTACCGGCGTCACGACGATCGAAGCTGCCCGTACGTTCTGGGACAAGGTCATCATTCTGCATGGACTCCGGCGTTGGTTCGACAGGCGGGGCGATCTTCGGCAGGAGGGCCAACGCGTGTCGCGACACTATTACGACCTCCATCTCCTACGCGGCAGCTCGGTCGGGAGAGCCGCGCTCACGGATCTCCAGTTGGGGGCAGAGTGTGCCCGCCATGCCCGGATGTTCTTTGATCGGCCTGATTTGGATCTCGCGACGGCCGCGCGGCGCTCGTTTGCGCTGGTACCGGTACCAGCGATGCGCGCCCGCCTTGAGCGAGACTACGACAGCATGGCAGGTATGATCTTTGGTGACATCCCAGCCTTCGACGACGTGATGCAATCGGTCGTTGACGTTGAAGCGCAACTCAACCGAGCCGCCAGTTGAGGACAAGGCAATGGGCCGCCCGAAACACACCGGCAGGCATGTTCCTCAACGCGCCCTCACTGAAGACCAGAAGCCGAATCCGCGGGCCACGGTTGCGGCCCAGGACGAGCCGGAGCATCCCGCCGACGCGCCAGACTCAATGTGGCGCTCCCGTCTGATCGAGTACTTCTCGCTGTTGGACGAATGGTCCAAGAAGGCGCGTCGAAACGAGCCGTAGTCGCCGCTTACAACGCCCCGAGCTGCCTGCTGCGCACATTACAGCCAACCACGCTCGCGAAAACTGGCGTAGCGCCCTTCGCCAATGATGATGTGGTCGAGGACGTCCACGCCGATCAACCGGCCGGCGTCAACGAGTCGTCGCGTGAGCGTCATATCGTCGGGGCTTGGCGTGGGGTCGCCGCTCGGATGATTGTGTGCGTTATGTGCCGTGGATTGTTATGTGACCCAGCCGATGAAAGCCGGCGCAATCACGAGGGCGTGCGCTAATCGTCGGCACATAACGGGCGGGTTCAGCAGAGGATGTCTCCTTTGCCATTGGGCAGAGAGGAGATTGTCATGCTGGACCACTATTACGTTCGCCCCAAGACCGCCGATCGCATCCGAGCGCTTTGGCTCGGACCCGCCATCGATCAGTACGCTGCCTGGGCGTCTGCGCGTGGCGCGGCCAAGGCCACCGTCAGCGGGCATCTACAAGCGCTCATTCACTTCGATCAGTTTGCGCGGGA
>Ga0137373_10001859_pt1 | contig 22986 bp, 14 predicted proteins | sample SagtaG_5_FD_104912 | JGI IMG/M metagenome (GOLD analysis project Ga0137373, IMG submission 104912) | Vadose zone soil microbial communities from Sagehorn Ranch, Mendocino, California, USA - Sage1_R_80_16 metaG | ecosystem: Environmental > Terrestrial > Soil > Vadose zone | place: USA... | reverse complement strand
TTTCATGAAATTGTCCCGCATTCCCGCCTTCGTTTTCGCTAGGAGCGTGACGGCCAGGGTGTTGCCGACCAGGTTGATGGCGTTCAAGACGGGCATCGGCAGCCAGTGCCCGCCGTAGTACAGCCCGCCGTAGACGACGCGGTTCGACAGTCCGTGGCTGACCCACTTCTTGCGGGCGCGCGGAGCCTTCGATGTCGAGCCGGAGGTTTCGCTCAACGTGCGGCGAATATACAATCGCGGGCAGACCCATGAACGTTTTGCTCCTCCGGCCGAACCCGGGCAACGAGCGCTTCGGCCTAGGCCCATTTTTCCGGGTGGAGCCTCTAGGCCTCGAGTACATCGCCGCGGCTCTTGCCGGGCGCGGACACGAGTCGGCGATCTTCGACCTGCGCCTCCGGCCGGGTCTCGAGCAGGCCCTTCGCCGGACGAGGCCCTCGATCGTCGGCATCTCCTGCATGCACGCCCTCGAGTACGGCCGCGTCCTCGAGACGGCGCGCGCCGTGCGGAATCTCTCGCCCGGGGCCCTCGTCGTCGTGGGCGGCCACGCCGCAGCGGCGTTCTCCGGGCCGCTCGAGACCGACGACGTGGACGCCATCTGCGTGGACGACGGGGAAGAGGTCGTCCCGGCGCTCGTGGACGCCGTCGAGCGCGGCCGCTCTCTTGCCGATGTGCCGGCGCTGCGCCTGCGCGGAAAAGACGGCTGGGTCTCGACGCCGCCCCTGCCCGAGCGCACGGGCCTCGACCGCGTGGCCCTTCCGGCCCGCGGCCTCATCGAGCGCTACCGCAACGGCTACCACTGCCTGCTCTTCAAGCCGGTCTGGCTCGTCGAGACGGCGCGCGGCTGCCCCTTCCGCTGCAGCTTCTGCTCCGTCTGGCAGCTCTACGGGCGTTCCTTCCGCGAGCGCTCGATCGGCGCCGTCGTCGACGATCTCGCGTCGGTGGGCGACAGCGTCTTCATCGCGGACGACCTCTTCTGGAACCATCCGGCCCGCGGCCTCGAGCTCGCCGAGGCCCTGAAGAAGCGTGGCATCCGCAAGCGCTGGCTGCTCGTCCAGACGCGCACGGACCTCGTCTGCCGGCACCCGGAGCTGCTCGAAGCGTGGCGCCCGCTCGCGAAGGATTTCGACATCTTCTTCGGCCTCGAAGCGGCTTCCGACGCGGGGCTTGCCGACGTCGTGAAGGACACCGGGGTCGCCGCCTCGATCGAAGCCGCGCGGATCTCCCGCTCCATGGGCTACGGCGTGACCGGCAACTTCCTCGTGGACCCCGACTGGGACGAAAAGCACTTCGAGCAGCTCTGGGACTTCGTCAAGACGCACGGCTTCCAGCGCGCGGGCTACACGATCCTCACACCTCTGCCGGGGACGGACCTCTACCGCAAGTCCACCCCTCTTCTCGAAGGGCAGCCCTGGTTCAAGTACGACATGCATCACGTGCTCTGGGAGCCGCGCCTCGGAGCCGAGCGGTTCTTCGAGCTCTACGCCGAGACCTGGCGCCGCTCGATCCTGAACACGGCCGGCGATAAGTCCTGGCTCGACTGGATGGGCCAGGTCCGCCCGTCACAGATTCCCTACCTCACCCGCGTGCTCCTGCGAACGCAGCGGATGATGAAGGCGAGCGCGTACCTCGCCGAGCACGAGGCTTCGCGCGTCTGCGTCGACGAAAGCCTGGACGAGGCTGAGCCAGCGTCCTAAGACTCCGCCCCCGCCGGCCGCGGTGTCCCCCTCATTCGCCCGCCGGCTGGAAGTTCCAGACCCAACGCCTCGTCGTGCCCCCGAACGTCTCGGTATAGGTGCCCGTCAGGCTCCCGTCCGGGTTGGCCTTGAGGTGAGCCTCCTCCGGGACGTTGAACCAGTCTCCGCCGACGTCCGACGGAGACGGTTCGCCCACCCGGCCGTCATCGCACTTCTCCTTCACCGTGGCGATGAAGTCATACGAGCCGTAGGCCTGGTAACCCGGAGGCTGGGTGGACTTGTCCAGCACGATCAGGTGGCGTGGGTGGCTGGGTCCGAAGGAGTCGGACTTCGTCGTCGGATCGACATAAAAAGTGCAGCCGGCCCCCCCGTAGTACTGCCTCATCGAGAACCGCATCGTGATCCGCGCCAGGTAGTAACGCTCGGGGTGGTTCGGATCCGGGTCCTGCAGGAACCGGGCAGTCACGTCCATCGTCTGGTCCCCATTGTTGGGTGGGTCTACCGAGTGCTGGGTCGCGCGCGCCGTCCCTTCGAACCCTCCGCAGGCGATCGGGTCGGCGATGACCTTCCCCGGGCCCCAGACGGCGGGCTTCCTCTTCGCGCTGTTGGTGTGGAGGATCAGCAGCTTCGTCACGTTCTGCGAGGCCTTGTCGCGGCAGAAGACCGCCTTGGACTTCTCCGACCAGTCCTCCACGCGCGTCGTGCCGTCCGCCAGCTTGATCCAGGCCTGCGTCTTCGCGTTCGCGTTGCCCCCGTTGGTCGGGACCTTGATCTCGAGGCGCTTGACGTCTTCCGTAAGGACCTCCACGTAGGCGTACCGCATCGCGAGAGGGGGCGCGTAGTGCGCCGGAAGATCGACGCCGTCGGGATTGGGCGACTGGATGGGAAGGTAGGGCTCCGCCGCCGCGGCGACCAGGCCGCTCGAGATCTGGTCCCATTTGTCGAACTGGTCGACATCCGGCTGGTCCCAGCAGTAGAGGGCGAACTCGGGCCACCGCTGCTCGAATCCTCCCGGTATCGCCGCGTCGATCGCGTCGAGCGCCGACTTTCCGACGAGGTTGTTCCAGATGTCCCGGTTGAGCCCGGGGTTGAACTTGCGGGCCAGGTAGAAGAGGAAGAGGTAGTCGTGGTAGGGGTCGGCCGGCTGATCGTACGGAGTCTTGTAGCCGGAGGTCAGATAGCCGCCCGCCGCAACATGCTCCATGTTCAGGATCCCGGTCGGGTAGACGTGGTCCTCCATCCAGGTCGCGGTCGCCTCGTTCAACCAGCCGTTGAAGCCGTTGTTGTAAGTGGCGGCGATCGCGTGAAAGAACTCGTGGGCCACGGTCGCGCGCGCTCCGGGGACCGTCGAAGCCGACTCGAGGCGGATGAGTATGTAAACGGCCCGCGGCTGTGAGCTGTCCTGGTCGGAATAGGGCACGGTGACTCCGCCGGCGCCCGTGTGCCTCGGGTCGCGAAAGCTCGGTAGCAGATAGAGGTCGAGCTTTCCGTCGCCTCCGTTGCTGGTCCTTCCGGCGTCGGTCTTCGGTTCGTGGCCGAAGAGCGCTTTCTCCTGAGACCAGACGTACTCGATCTCCGCGGCGACGTTGCTGGCGGCGGTCGCGGCGCCGGCGTCGGCGGCGCGGTACCAGACCGCGGCCCGCGTCGTCTCGATCCGGGTCCAATCGGCCCGGAGCGCGGCGCGACGCTCCCGGGCGGGAGCGGCGGCCGCGCCGACCCTGCTGCTCGGGTAGATCGGCGGCGTGAGGAAGGGCTCGAGGGCCTGCTGGATCGCCGCCGAGAGGTTCGCCCACCGGTCGGACACCTCGAACAGGATGCCGTGCTCCTCGAGGCCGGGCGGCTCGCCCGCGTAGGCCTGCGGCAAGCGCGCGTCGCCGAAGAACGCATAGACCTTGTAGAGCAGTGCGGTGTCGCTGTCGATCTCGCCCTTGACGACGGCGCCGTCGATCAACTGGAGCGTCGTCGGCTTGCCGAAGGCCAGCGTGTCGCCCACGCTCGCGAAGAGGCTCGATGGGTTTGAATATGTCCGGACGATCCCGGTGACCGTGTCCGTGACCGTCAGCGTGTACTCGACGTTAGAGAGAGCGCCGTAGAAGACCCAGAAGTGGTCGTTCAGGACCCGGGCGTCGAGCACCTTGATGACCGCTTCGACGTTCGTGCTGCTGAAGAACCAGAAATACCCCGTGTCGCCCGTCAGCCCGACGGCTTGCCCTGCTCCCGTTTTGCCCCCGAAGTCCTTCCACGCCGCCTCCACGCGGAACCTTCCGCCGGAAAGGCAAAGAGCGGTCGCCCCCGGGGAGCAGGCCGCCTGGCTCTCCCAGGCCGCGGGGAGGATGGCGGATTCGTCGATCGGAGTGCCCGCAGGCCCCATGGCTCGCGAGGACGTGGCCCGCTCCAGAGAACCCGAATCCGGCGGGAAGGCCAGCGTGTCCCCCGCGCTCCCAAACTGCCCGGCGGGATTGGCGTAGATTTGAATGTCGCTGGTCTGGGTATCTCGGACCGTCAGCTCGTACTCGACGTTCGAGAGCGCGCCGTAGAAGACCCAGAAGTGGCCGTTCAAGGCCCGGGCGTCGAGAACCTTCACGATCAACTCGACGTTCGAGGCCGAGAAGAACCAGAAGTACCCCGTGTCCGGCGTCAGGGCGACGGCCTGGCCGCTGCCGGTCCGGTCCTGGAAGTCCTTCCATGAAACCTGGACTTCGAACCGCCCGCCCGAGAGGCACAGAGTCGTCGTCCCGGGCGCGCAGGGGGCGGCCTGGAGCGCCGCTGCCCAAAGGCAGGCGGCCGCGACGAGGGCCGAGATCCATACGCCTGTTCGTCTCATGAGGATGCCTCCAGGGCCGCGCGTCGTGACAGGCCGCCCGGTCTCACTGCGGTGTGTGCGTGATGGTGAATTTCGTGTCCTCGGTGATGTCCTGGATCCCGGGCAGGGTGACGTGGGCATGTGCCCAGGAGCTTGCGCGATCGTCAAAAGTCCACTCCCATTGTTTGAACTGCCATGGTGGCTGCGTGCCCGGATGAAAGTTGTTGTACAACCCGGTCCAGACGTACGGTAGGTTGCCGGTGGCTGGCGGACCACCGTCCGGATCCGGACACGTGAAGGCGATGTCGGAAAACCCCGGTTGAGCATTGTAGGGGAGGGTGAAGTCCGGCGGCTTTCCCGGCGTCTCCAGATTCCCCCACTCGATCTTGGCGCTGAACGTGCCGGGCGCGGAGGTCTTCGTATAGGTGCAGTGCGACGACAGGGTCGCCGAGACCTCCGTGTAGTCGATCGTCCCGTCGCCCTTCGTCAAGTATTCGCCTATGTCCGTTTTCGTCGTGCGGAGGGTCACCTCGGCCAAGACCGTTTCCCTGGCGCTCAGATCTCCGACCGGCGAGGGGTAGTGTTTGGTCACCTGCAACGTGGACTCGAAGCGCAACTTGAAGGTCAGGCATCCCAACGTCTCGGCGACCTGGATCTGAACGTCCAGGCCGAAGAACTCCGCGAGAAACGCGATGCGCTGGAGATACTGGATGTGTCTGGCGTCCTGGGAGCAGCGTTTGTGGATCTCGGCGAGGGCCTTCCGCGCCATCTGACTCCACAAGGACTTGATCTCGTCCCGCCGTCCGGGGAACACCGTGTCAAGAGACCCGAGGTCGCGCTCCACCAGGCTCTTCCACTCGCTGACCTGGCCCATGAGGTCCAGGAAGGTCTGCGGATCGCCGTCGTGCTCGAGCATCCGGCTCCGCAGAACACCGTACCAGATGTCCATCGCGGTCTTGAAGTCGGACTTCCAGTCCGTGGTTGCCTCGAGGGAAACACGGCTCGCGGGCGCGGCCGCCGCGCGGCCGCTGCGCAGGAAGGGCGACATCCGGTGGCTCAGGAGGTCTGCGTCCGCCAGGGGATCCCGCCGAAGCTGCGCCTCCCGCTCCGCATCTGTTGCGCGCGCGACGCCGTAACCGCCGAGATGAAAGATCTGCATGCGGAGATCGCCGCCCGCTGGATCCGGCGGAAACAGGAAGAAGTCCTCGCCCGAGCCGTTCCAGGCGACCGGCGTCTCTTCGGCTCGGGGAATCGCTGTCGGTGTGTGAACTGACAGGGTCGCGCCATTCAGCAGCAGGAGCCCGGCCGGTTGCAGAAGCACGCCGGCGGCGAGCCCGCCGGCGAACGGGAAGGAGGCGGCGGAGCGGACCGGCGTCATGGAGATGGTCTGATCGACGAAGAACGCGTTGGGCGGAACCTCCAGCGTGAAGAGGGTGCCGTCCGCCGCCGCGGCCGAGATCGATCCGCCCGCTTTTGCGGAGATCGTTTCGGAGACTTCCAGGAGAGGATCGCTTTCGACCGTGATGCCATAACCACCTCGAAAGGCCGCCGTGTCGCCGACCGAGGCGAAGGTGTTCAAGTCGTTGTGGTACGTGTGCCGGGCGCCGCTGAGCTTGTCCGTGACCTCCAGCGTGTACTCGACGTTGGAGAGCGCGCCGAAGAAGACCCAGTACTTGTCGTTGACGGGCCGAGCGTCGAGGACCTTGACCATCAGCTCGACATTGGTGTCGTTGAAGAACCAGAAGTAGCCCGTGTCGTTCGTGAGCTGCACGGCCTGGCCCGGTCCGGCGTCGCCCTTGGAGGTCGTCCACTGCACGTCCACTCGGAATCGGCAGTTCGAGAGGTAGAGGCTCGTCGCCGGCCCGGGGCACGGGGTGAAGGCCGCGGCCGGAGGAGCGGCGCGGTCGATGAACCGCTGGATGTCCGCGATCGAGGAGGGCGGCGCCGCGGTTCCCTTGGCGATGACGGTCTCGTCAGATGCGACGACGACGCTGCCCGAGCCGTCGAATGCGCTCGTGTCGCCCACACTCGCGAATTGACCGGAAGGATTCTGATAGGTCTTGACGGCCCCGGTTACGGAGTCGGTGACGGTGAGCGTGTACTCGACGTTCGACAGCGCTCCGAAGAAGACCCAGAACTTCTGGTTGATGGCGCGGGCGTCGAGCACCTTGACGATGAGCTCGACGTTCGAAGCCGAGAAGAACCAGAAGTACCCGGTATCGGCCGTGAGCGCCACGGCCTGCCCCTGGCCGGTGTTGCCCTGGAAGTCCTTCCAGTGGACCTCGACGGCGAACCGCTGCGCCGACAAGCAGAGCGCCGTGGCCGACGGCGCGCACGCGGCGGCTCTCGAGGCTCTGGCAGCGAGCGTTGCCGCAAAGGCAAGAGCGAGCACTCGTCCCAGCGTTCGTGTCATGGAAGCACCCCCTATGACACGCGCAGCAGGCTCGAAAGGGGATCATAGGGGCGAGCGTCAGTTCCGCGGCAGCCGTGCTCGTGAACACGACCGTCCCCCTGTCCCCAATCCGCCGTTTCGTGATCGTCGAATCGAATCGGAGTTGCCCCCAATCCGGCCTCTTGCCCGAGAGTCACGGATTCAACACCGTCCCCCAGGCACTGTCCCCCAGGCACTGGGAAGCCATGTTTTCAGGACTGACCCCACGGACGCCCACGGACGCCACGGACGCCACGGACGCCGGAAGCTTCGACGGGAGCTGCGAAACGAAGTTTTTCGCTCTTCGGTCGTCTTCATGGGCAGTCCGGCATCGGCGCATCCGGCGTGTGTTTCAGGAAGAACCAGGTTTCCTCCGTCAGCGTGAAGTCCGGGCTGAGGTGAATCGTGCGCTCGTAGCTCTTCTTGGCTAAGTACTGGCCGTTCTGGCTGTAGCCGTGTTGGAAACGCAGCTGCCTCCAGTAGTTGGCGATGAAGGAAGTGTCGAGCGGGTTGATTTGCAGCCCGAGCACGTTGATTTCCCCCTCGTGGAGCCGCCCATAGTCGTCGATGAATGGGACGATCGGAAAGTCGGGGATGTTGCAGGACGGGCCCGTCGCCGAGGCCGTCGGTGTCGGATTCCCGGGGTCGTAGATGACCCGTACGGACTCGTCTGTCGGAAGGCCGATCCAGGCGGCGAGAACGCCAAAATGGCTTTGTCCGGGGTTGACGGTCACCGTGCACCCGAACCCCCCGGTGACGTAGTAGTAGGCGGCGTCTTCCGGCAGGAGCGAGCAATTGCCCTCCCAGATAGAGCGCCCGTAGGGGTTGTCGGCCCCGGAGTAGTTCAAGCGAAGGGGGACGTGCTGGGAGCGGTACTTCAGGCGCTGGACCGCCTCGACGAATGATCGGGTATTGTCTTCCACGATCTTGCTTTCGAAATCGATCTCGAAGCGCAGGCAGCGCTCGAGCAATCCCCCCTCGATGAAAGTCGTCAAGAGCGGATCTTCTTCGCCCAGCGCCTGGAGCTGGAGAGAGAGCTGGAGCATCCAGGTGGCTTCGAGGGGGTCGGTTCGAGCGACGCAACGGTCGAACGCTTGCTGGATGCAGGCCTGGAGGGCGGCCATCGCCTCTTGGAGACCGGTCTCCACCTCTCCCGATTCGTCGACGATCCCCATCATCTGCTTCTGCCGGATGACGCCGAAGAGCTGCGTGAGCCCTTCCTTGACGTCGTATTCCTGCCCGTCATCCCCGATGAAAGTGCAGGTCGGTTCCGTGCGCGGAGACAACCGGGCCGACGCTCCATGAGAAGTGGCCAGGAGCGGAACGACGACCTGCTCGTAAGCATCCCGGTAGATCTGTGTCCCGCGGGTCTGCAGCTCCGACTGTCCGATTGAGCCGCTTTCCCGCAGGAACACGTCCTCGGCGTACTGCTGGAGGTAAGGGGAGAGCGGGGCGGAGGGCGTCCTCCCGGCCTGCCTCGCGGCATCGCTCTGGTCGCCCAGGCCGACGCCGTAGCCCCCCAACCGGACGAGCGGAAGACGGAGCGATGACGTGTCCACATTTCGCGGGTAGAGAATGAAGTCCTCGCCTCCCTGGCTGTACGAGTACGGAAGCGTCCGATCCGGCGGCGGCAGGGCGGGCGGCTGGATCGTCAAGGTCGCCGGCAACATCAGGTTCAGTCCAGCTGGCTCGATCTCGACTCCCGCGGCCAGGCCGCCCGAGAACGGGAAGCGGTCGATGCGCGACACCGGAGTAACGGTAACCATCTCCGGCGACGCCAGTGCCTGCGGCGGAACCTCCAGCGTGAAGACCGTGCCGTCCGCTCCGGTCACAGAGAGAGCGCCGCCCGTGGAGTCCAGATCGGCCGACGCGGCGTTTGCCGAGTCGAGAACGGAGGAAACCGAATAACCCCCCGGAAACGCGCCCGTGTCGCCGACCGAGGCGAAGATGCCGGAGGGGTTCGTGTACGTCCGGTACGCTCCCGTGACCGAATCTTTCACCGCGATTTTGTACTGGACGTTCGAGAGCGCGCCGAAGAAGACCCAGAACTTGCCGTTGATGGGCCGCGCATCGAGAACCTTGACCATCAGCTCGACGTTCGTGTCGTTGAAGAACCAGAAGTAGCCGGTGTCGTTCGTGAGCTGAACCGGCTCTCCGAAGCCGGTCTGTCCGTGGCCGTCGTTCCAAACGGCTTCGATGTGGAAGCGGCAGCCGGCGAGGTTGAAGCCGCGGTAGGAGTCCGGACAGGGCGTGAACGCCGAAGCCGCCGGCGCTCTTTCGATCCATCGCTGGATATCGGCGATGGTGGACGACGGCGCGGCGGTCCCTCTGGCGACGACGGTCTCGTGAGACGCGACGACGACGCTACCCGAGCCGTCGAACGCGCTCGTGTCGCCCACGCTCGCGAATTGACCGGAAGGATTCTGATAGGTCTTGACGGCCCCGGTCACGGAGTCGGTGACCCGGAGCGTATATTCGACGTTCGAGAGCGCCCCGAAGAAGACCCAGAACTTGTTGTTGATGGCGCGGGCGTCGAGGACCTTGACGATGAGCTCGACGTTCGACTCCGAGAAGAACCAGAAAGTGCCGGTGTCGGCCGTGAGCCCCACAGCCTGGCCCTGGCCGGTGTTGCCCTGGAAGTCCTTCCAGCTGACCTCGACGGAGAACCGTTGCGCCGACAGGCAGAGCGCCGTGGCCGACGACGCGCAGGGAGCGGCTCTCGAGGCTCTGGCAGCGAGCGTTGCCGCGAAGGCAAGAGCGAGCACTCGTCCCAGAGTTCGTGTCATGGAAGCACCCCCAACGATACGCGCAGCAGGCTCGAAAAGGGGATCAAAGGGGCGACGATCCTGCGGTTACGCAAGTCCGCGCTCGATGACGGCGCGCGTGACGGCAGGATCGAGGGAGGAAACGGGCTCTTCCCGAACGACCCAGCGTTGCCCGTCGAAGTACTGCGTGAAAATCTCCTCCGCGGTCCGCGTCGCCAGCGCCTGCGTCGTCAGTGTCGGATTCGGACCGCCGATGCCGTTGGCGAGCGCCGAATTGTCCGCGATGAACAGCCGCTCGACCCATCGCGCTTCCGTGCTGCCGTCGAGCACTGAATCGTCCGCTGAGAGCCCCATCCGCATCGTGCTGTGGCTGTGAATGACGAACGGCGGCTTGCTGATCCGATAGACTTTTTTCGCGCCGAGCTTGCGGAGCAGATCGACCGACTGGCCGACGAGGAACTCGCGGTTGGCGATCGTCCGGGCCGACCGGTTTCGATGGCGGATCTCGATCCGGGGAACCGCCCCGTGCTCGTCCGGCGGGAAGCTCGACGAAAGCGTCACGCCGTTCTGGAATTCGACGTCATCGTCGGTGAAGACGTCGATGTTGAGCAGCCGATCGACATTCGACATCGCCTCCTTCAGGTCGCGGCCGACGAGGCGTCCGACGAGGTCCGCTCCGTGGGCGTCCCCGGACAGGCCGTTGTCGTAAAAGCCAGGGATGCCCGCGTCACTGAAGGCGCTCAAGGCCGCCCGCAGTCCGGGGGTCTCGCCGACCGGTTCGAGCATGCCGACGCCCGGGAAATCGATTCGTCCGCCGCAGCCCGGTCCCCGGGACGATCCGGTGTCGAAGGGCATCATGCCCGTGACCGCGTCGACGAAATGATCGGTCAAGCCGCGGCCGACCCACCCGTTCGGGTTCGGCAGACCGCTGTTGAGCCAGAGTCGAGGTGTTTCGACCGTCCCGCAGGAGAGAACGACGACCCGGGCATCCTCCGTGAGGACTTCGCCCGTCGCGCCGATGCGCCTGGTGACACCGCGTGCGGCCCCCTGCCCGTTCGTATTCATCCGCATCGCAAAGGCATCGGCTTGCAGCGTGACCGCCTTTCCGCTTCGCGACCAGCGATCCGCGGTGAGAGCCGTCGGAATGTAGCTCACCGACGTCGAGCGTTTGGCCTTCAGGTTGATCGGCGCGCCCAGCGGCTCGAAGCCGCCCTGGGAGCAGTGGCCGCAGAACGTGCATCCCTGCGCCCCCGGAAACCGCAGTCGCTTGCGGTCGTCGGTTCTGCCGGCGTTGCCTCGCGGCTGAAGGATCGCGTTCTGTTGCGGGCGAAATGCCGTCCGCGTGATGTCCTTTGTCTTTTCCAGAGGCAGACCGAGCAGCTCGGCCCCCTGGAAGAAGTACATTTCCTTGAGGCCCATCGGCGCGGTCGCTACGGGCAGCGTCGCCTCGACCCATTCGTAGTAGGGCAGCAGCTCGCGATAGCCGAAGGGGAAGAGATGGGCTCGATCGTAAGCGTCTCGATCCGGACCTGAATAGTCCGTGAAGACCCCTGGAGCGGCGCGCGGGGAGTTGCCCTGATAGTGGTTCGTGGTTCCGCCCACTCCCGAAAGCTGGACGAAGAGCGTGCTCTGTGCCAGCTCGCGGATCCAGGGAGGCCGGTCTCGATCGGCGGGCCCGAAACGAAAATAGCCGCTCGACGGGTTGTTGGCGTCGCTCTCGAAGTGCGACCAGTCGCGTTCGAGATCGGCGAACCGCGGGCCGGCCTCCAGCAGGAGTACGTCGAGTCCCCGGGCTGCGAGCTCCTTCGCGACGACGGCGCCGCCGCCCCCCGCACCGACCACGATGACGTCGCGCATGATGTTTGCCCTCTTACATTCGGCTCGCGAGCGTCACTCGCGGCTGCGCCGGTGCTCGAAATAGCCGAGAAACTCGTCCCGGCCATCCGCAACGCCCTGGTAGTTGGAAAGCTGCCATCCGAGCGGACTGCCCGTCAGCGAACGGGTCGCCGGGTCGTACACACCCGCCTCGGAATAGCAGAAGAAAGCCATGAACGGCGGCAGAATTCCACCGAGTAGCTTGAGCGGGTCGGTGGCATCCATGATCTGAAAGACGGCGGCCTTTTCGGCGAATGAGAGCCTCGCAAAGGGCGAGGGAAACGGTCCGCCGGCCGCGGGATTCACGCTCTGGGCCAGGCCGTTCAATATGGCAGCCACCTGCGTCGAGAAGCTGGGGACGAACGGTGTGGACTCGTCAATCGTGGCGATCAGAGCGTCCGCTGCCCCCGCATCGACGCCGCCGCGGTCGGCGGTCGAAACGCCCTGGGCCACCGAGTAGGCGTCGGATCCCGGGACGACGAATGCGAGCAGGCCGTTGAACGTGTCGTGAATGAGGTCGTTCGGAGCCTGCGGAGCGGCTTCGAGCCAGCCTCGCATCGCGAGGAAATCCTGCGCCTGAAGGAGCGCTGAGGTAGCGCCGACCCATAACGCGCCTCCCAGGAAGCTTCGACGGGAGCTGCGAAACGACGTTTTTCGCTCTTCGGTCGTCTTCATGGGCAGTCCGGCATCGGCTTGCCCGGGGTGTGCTTCAGGCACTGTCCCGCACCTCCAGCGTGTACTCGACGTTCGACAGCGCCCCGAAGAAGACCCAGAACTTGCCGTTGATCGCCCGCGCGTCGAGGACCTTGACGATCAGCTCGACGTTCGAGGCCGAGAAGAACCAGAAGTGGCCGGTGTCGGCCGTGAGTGAGCTGGCCTGCCCCTGCCCGGTATTGCCCTGGAAGTCCTTCCATGTGACCTGGACTTCGAATCGGCCGCCCGAAAGGCAGAGCGCCGTGGCCGACGGCGCGCAGGGAGCAGCTTCTAGCGCGGCAGACCAAAGGCAGGCGACGCCCAGAAACGCCGAAATCCAGCCTCCTTTTTGTCTCATGAGCATGTCCTCTGAGAGACACGCGCAGAGCGTTCGCAGAGGGGATCAACCTTCTGTGGTCTAATTGCACAATCCGGGTCAGCCGACCAATTTCGACAGCCATGGATGATCCGCCGCAGCAAGACGTCACTGGGCTTCTTCGGCGGTGGAGCGAGGGTGACGAGGACGCGCTCCAGACGCTGATGCCCATCGTCTATGCCGAGCTGCGCAGGCTCGCGGGGCACTACCTGCGCCTCGAGCGGCCGGACCACACGCTGCAGCCGACGGCCCTCGTCCACGAAGCCTTCCTGCGCTTGGTCGGCCAGAGGGAGGTCGTCTGGCAGAACCGCGCGCATTTTTTCGGGATCGCCGCCCAGATGATGCGGCGGATCCTGGTCGATCATGCCCGCCGCCGGAAAGCCGCCAAACGCGACGCCGCGACCTACCGGATCGAACGGACTCAGCCCGAGGCCGGAGGGGCTTTAGACCGAGATCCCGAGCTGCTGGCCTTAGACGAGGCCTTGACGCAGCTCGAGGCGCTGGATCCGAAACAGGCCCGGATCGTCGAGCTGCGGTTCTTCGGGGGCCTGACAGTCGAGGAAACAGCCGAGGTCGCAGGGATCTCCACGGCGACCGTCAAGCGGGAATGGCGGACGGCCCGGGCCTGGCTTCGGCGCGAGCTCGATTCGACCGCCGCCGGCGCGTGAGATCGTGAGGCCTGAACAGTGGAGCGCGATCAAGGAGATCCTGAGCGAGGCGCTCGAGCGGCCTAAAGCGGAGAGGCCTTCGTACCTCGATCGAGTCTGCGGCGACAACGTCGATCTGCGGCGGCGGGTCGAATCGCTGATCGAAGCGGACGGGAGAAGCTGGAGCCTGATGGACGCGCCCGCCGCGGCGGCCTCCTCGCTCGCCGCGACGCTTCGGCCTCCCGCCTCCGGCGAGCGGATCGGCGTCTACGAAATCCTCGAAGAGATCGGGCACGGCGGGATGGGATCCGTCTATCTCGCGCGGCGGGCCGACGAGCAGTTCGAGCAGAGGGTCGCGATCAAGCTCTCTCGGCTGAGTCTCGCGGACGATCCGATGCAGCGTCGCTTCCGGGCCGAGCGGCAGATCGTGGCGGCCCTCGATCACCCGAACATCGCGCGGCTCCTGGACGGCGGCGCGACGTCGGACGGACGGCCGTATTTCGTCATGGAGTACGTCGCCGGGCGGCCGCTCCCCGACTGGTGCGAGGAAAGGGCGCTGACGATCCGCCAGCGCGTTCAGATCTTTCTCGATGTCTGCGGCGCCGTGCAGTATGCGCATCAGCGTCTCGTCGTGCATCGAGACATTAAGCCCGCCAACATCCTCGTGACGGCCGAGGGCATGGCGAAGCTTCTGGACTTCGGCATCGCGAAGCTGACCGTTCCCGAGCTCTTCGGGGCCGCGGTCGAGGAGACGAAAACTCTCTTCCAGCTCTTGACGCCCGACTACGCCAGTCCCGAGCAGGTCCGGGGAGAGCCCGTCACGCCGGCCAGCGACGTCTATGCGCTCGGGGTCGTGCTCTACGAGCTTCTGACGGGACGGCGGCCGTACAAAGTGTCGACGACTTCGCCCGCCGAGATGGTTCGAGTCGTCTGTGAGACGGAAGCTCCGAGGCCGTCGACCGTCGCACCGCGTTCGCTCGCGAAGGAGCTGTCGGGCGATCTGGACACGATTGTCTCGAAGGCCCTTCGGAAGGAACCCGAGCGCCGCTACGCGACGGCGGGCGAGCTGGCGGAGGACCTGCGTCGGTTTCTCGACGGTCTGCCGGTCCAGGCCCGGCCGGACACCGCGGGATACCGGTTGCGAAAGTTCGTGAAGCGAAATCGGGCCGGCGTGATCGCGGCCTCGGTGGCATCGCTCTCGCTCGTGGCCGGCGGCATCGCGCTCTGGCTCTCATTCGACGCGCGGCGGGAGAACCGCGTCGCAGCCGTCCGGTCCGCGGCGTCTCCGGCCGTCTCCTCCAAGACGCTGGCGGTCCTTCCGTTCAAGCCTCTCGTCGGGGCCGATCAGGACGCCGTGCTCGAGCTCGGCATGGCGGACACCCTGATCACCAAGTTGAGCAGCGTGCCGGGCATCTCCGTGCGGCCCACCGGCGCCGTACTGGCCTACTCCGGGCAACGGACGGACGCCGTGCGGGCGGGGCGCGAGCTCCACGCGGACGCGGTGGTGGAGGGGAGTCTCCAACGGCTGAACGATCGGATTCGGGTCTCCGTTCAACTCGTGAGCGTCGCGGACGGCCGAGCGATCTGGGGCGAGACCTTCGACACCGTCTACACGGACGTCTTTGCCGTCCAGGATGCCATCGCCCAACAGGTCGCCGTGGCGCTGATGCCTCACTTGAGCCCCGAGGCGCGGGCTCGGCTCGCCAGGCGCGGCACGGAGGACCTCGGCGCCTACCAGGCGTATCTGAAGGGCCGCTACTTCTGGAATCGGCGAACGGAGTCGGACTTCCGCAAGGCCATCGGCTACTTCACGCAGGCCATCGCGGCGGATGAGAGCTATTCGCTCGCGCACGCCGGTCTGGCCGACTGTTACAGCCTACTCGGCATCTGGGGAGCCGGGCCGCCGCGGGAGACGTTCGGCCAGGCCAGAATCGCGGCCTTGCGCGCGGTGGCGATCGAGGACGCGCCCGGTGAAGCACACGCGTCCGCCGCGCTCGTGCGCTGGGTGTACGACTGGGACTGGAGCGGGGCGGAGCAGGGCTTTCGGCGGGCGATTGCCTTGAGCCCCAACTGCGCGACCGCCTATCAGTGGTACGCCTATTACCTGGCCGCACGGGGTCGGTTCGATGAATCCGTCACGCAGATCCGCCGGGCGCAGGAGCTGGATCCGCTATCGGTCAGCGTCGCGACCGACCTGGGCGAGATCCACTGCTGGGCCGGCCGGTACGACGAGGCCATCGCGCACGTTCGCAAGGCGCTCGAGATGGAACCCAACTTCGCCCTCGCTCACAACGTTCTGGGAATGGCGAACCTGAAGAGCGGACGGGTTGCGGAAGGGCTCGTCGAGCTCGAGAAAGCCTTCCAGCTGGACGCTTCGCCGCGGATGCTTTCCACGCTGGGCTACGGCTACGCGATCGCGAACCGGGCCGGCGAGGCGCGAGCGATGGGAAGACGCCTGGCAGCCCTCTCGAGAAAACGCTACGTCTCTCCCTTCGCGGTCGCGCTGATCCACGTCGGCCTCAAGGAAGACGATCGCGCGTTCGCCTTGCTCGACCGCGCGTTCGATGAGCGATCCGACACCATGGCAATCCTGCGTGTGTATCCCTTGATCGAAAGCCTTCGACGCGACCAACGCTTCGCGAACTTGATCGAGCGTGTGGACGCACAGGCCGCCAAGGACATCCCGGCGCGCTCCCTGCAGCATGGGGGCGAGAGTTCCGCCAGTGTGGGGGCGGGTCGAGGCTAATAGACGGAGATCGCCAGGAGGGATTCGTCGACCTGACGCCCATCGGGCAGGAAAACGAAGGTGCGCCCACGCCAGGCTCCGCGATCCGCCGTGCCGAGATACCAGTTCATGGGCACGTCTTGCAGCGAATCGGATGCCCGCACGGGAGCGCCCGCAAACCTCGCGAGCGCCCTCATCAGAGCCGGGCCGTCGCCCGAGAGCTGCTCGCCCAGGTACGGGCCTCTCTCCGCGGCGGCGCATCCAAAAACGACGATCATGCCGCCGTCGGTGAACCTGCCCCGAAGGCGGCCAAACGATGCCACCGTCGCCAGATCGACGTTGTCACGTCCGAATTCCAGTCCGTAACCTCCGTAGATCCGGCTGACGTTTGCGGCCGGGCGGCTCGCGTTCGCCGGCCCGGGGAGCAAGACTGAGACCGCGTGCGCTGGCGCAGCGTTTCCTTCTGTGAGGACTCCGTATCCGTGCGAGATGAGGGTCAGCCGCGAGAGTTTCCCTGGTCCACTGTTCGACAAGATGGCGCCCACGGCGTCGGCCACGGACATCTTGTCGGTGACGACGACGTCGTACGGCTGTTGGTCGGCGAGTCTCGATGCCACACGGTGATCGATGGCCCGCAGTTGAAGTGCTCCCATTGCATCCTCCTCGTCGAAAGGACCTCCGCCCGCGAATGCTCGAAAGCGACCGGGACTGGGACTCTTCGCCTTCAAGAGAAACGCGAGAACGGAACCAAGACGGGATCAATCGGGGAGAACAGGCTTAATTGCGAGCGATCCGCTTGGAATCCACGCCTGCTGAAGCCGCAACCGCAGATCGCGAAAACGTTTTTCCTCACGGCGTCACGTTGAAGAATCCGGAGCTTCTCCAGGCGTCGTAGGGGGCGACGGAGCCGTTGTTCTTGACCCAGACCTGGACGGCGTACTGACCGGCCTGCGAGGGGGTCCAGGACCAGGTGTTGGTCGTCGAGTAGGCGCGCGCCACCGACCAGGTTGCCGTGGCGCCCGTGTAGAGCAGGAACTCGTACTGCAGCGGTGCCGCCCCGCCCGTGGCCATGGCCGTCCAGGTGATCGCTGTGCCAGCGGGTTGCGGCAGAGGGGGACTGGCCGTCAGTGAAGGGATCGTGGGCGGCGGGCTGGAGGTGCCAATGTTGAAAAAGCCGGAGCCTTTCCAGGCGTCGTAGGGGGCGACGGAGCCGTTGTTCTTGACCCAGACCTGGACGGCGTACAGGCCCGCCTGCGAGGGAGTCCAGGCCCAGATGTTGGTCGTCGAGTAAGCACGCGCGACCGACCATGTGGCCGTGGCGCCCGTGTAGAGCAAGAACTCGTACTGCAAGGGTGCGAGGCCTCCTGAGGCCATCGCCGTCCAGGTGATCGCCGTGCCGGGAGGTTGGGGCAGAGCAGGATTCGCAGTGAGCGAATTGATCGTGGGCGGCGGGCCGGAGGTGCCGATGTTGAAGAAGCCGGAGCTTCTCCAGGCATCGTAGGGGGCTGTGGAGCCGTTGTTCCTGACCCAGACCTGAACGGCGTACTGATCCTCCTGCGGGGGGGTCCAGTTCCAGGTGTTGGTGGTTGAGTAAGCCTGCTCCTCAGTCCAGGAGTTGGTCGCCGCGGTGTAGAGGTAGAAGGCGTATTGAAGCGGCGCGACGCCTCCCGTGGCAGTGGCTGTCCAGGTGATCGGCGTCCCGGGTGCGACCGGAGGAGCAGGGCTCGCGATAAGCGACGTGATCGTCGGTACGGAGCTGGAATTGATCGCCAGGCCGACGGGCACGTACAACCCTGTGTCGGGTCCGGCTATGGTCCGCTTCAGGGTGCCGCCCGTCCGGGCATAGACCGACACGGACCCGGGATAGAAGAATCCGGCCACAGCCAGCTCGTCGTTCACGGTGTCGACGGCCACGGCGCCTGGACTATTCAGCCCCGTGATGGTCCGCAGCGGGGCGACGTTGCCATTGGCCGTCCGGGCGTAGACGTTGATGGAGGAGCCGCCGAGATTCGCCACCAACAGCTCGTCGTGCATCGTGTCCACGGCGAGGCCGATGGGATTATTCAAACCCGTGGCGGGCCCGGCGATTGTTCTCAGCGGGGCGACATTACCGGTGGCCGTCCGAGCATAGACCGTTATGGAGTTGATGTAGAGGTTCGCCACCACCAGCTCGTCGTTTACCGTGTCTACGGCCGGGCCGACCGGACGAGACAACCCCGTTGCGGCTCCGGCGATGGTCCGCAGCGCGGCGACGTCGCCATTGGCCGTCCGGGCGAAGATCTTGAGGGAGGCCAATTCCCCGGTTGTCAATTCCCCGTTCGCCACCACCAGCTCGTTGTTGATGGTGTCCAAGGCCAGGCCCCACGGACCACGTAGCCCCGCGGTGGGCCCTGCAATGGTCCGCAGCGGCGCGACGTTGCCGTTGGCCGATAACGCGTAGACCTGAACGGAGCCGTACCCGGAAAACAGGCTGATCCCGTCCAGCACGACGACTTCGTTGTTCACGCGGTCCACGGCCAGGCCGGCTGGATTACCCAGATAGATCGACCCTATCGTCCGCGTCGGAGCGACGTTGCCGTTGGCCGTCCGGGCGTAGACGGTGATGCTTTGGCCTTGCCCCTCGAGATTGCCTTCATTTGCGACGACGATCTCGTTCTCGCCCGGAACCGGCTGGGCCAGGGCCGCCCGGCTCCCGAGGCCCAGGAGAACGGCGGCGACGAGACAAAGGGCGGGACAAGCGGCGCGGAGAAGGCGGCTCGGGGCGCTGAAACGGCTCATGACGACCTTCTTTCCAGGGTGAAACTCCTCGATCCTTTCGATAGCGAAACGCGCGAAAGAAGCGAAACGAGCATCCGCGGACTTTCTTTCAAGGAGAACCCTCTGCTTTGGAATGCGGAATGCCCGGCCGGAAAAGCTCATCCGGCCCGGCGCGTATAATTTCCGCCTCGACCCCCACAGCGGCAGGAAGGGCAGCGGTGCAGACACGACCGGAGACTGTGACGGCCCTGCTCCAGGAGTGGAGCCGGGGAGACGCGTCGGCGCTCGACCGGCTCTTGCCGCTCGTCTACGGCGAGTTGCGCCGGCTGGCGGCCTCGTTCCTGTCTCGCGAGCGGCCGGGCCACACCCTTCAGCCCACGGCAGTCGTGCACGAGGCGTACCTGCGGCTGGTGGACGAGAAAGGCGTCGCGATCAAGGACCGGGGGCATTTTCTCGGGATCGCCTCCCGGCTCATGCGCCAGATCCTGGTGGACCACGCGCGCAGCCGCGGCGCGGCCAAGCGCGGCGGGGGGGCGCCAAAGCTTGCGCTGGAGGATTCCGTGCTTTCTCTCGAGCGAGGTCCGGAGCTGATCGCGCTTGACGACGCCTTGACGTCGCTGGCAGCCCTGGATGAGAGGCAGAGCCAGATCGTGGAGCTGCGTTTCTTCGGCGGGCTTTCGATCGCGGAAACTGCCGAGACAGTCGGCGTCTCGCCGGCAACGATCAAGCGCGAGTGGGATTCGGCGCGGGCGTGGCTGCGGCGCGAAGTAAGCGGGGCGTCGTGACGCCGGAGGAGTGGCAGTCGGTCAAGGATTTGTTCGCCGGCGCGCGGGAGCTGCCGCCCTCGGAGCGCCCCGCGTTTCTCGAGAGCGCCTGCGCAGGGGAACCCGAGCGCCGCCGCCAGGTCGAGTCCCTGCTCGCCTCCTCCGACGAGCGCTGGAGCTTGCTCGACGGCCTGCCCGCCGCCGCGCTGGCCTCCGCGATCTTGCCCGCTGAGGACGATGCGCGCATCGGCCGGCGCATCGGCGCGTACAAGGTCGTCTCCGAGATCGGACAGGGGGGCATGGGCGCGGTCTACCTCGCACGGCGCGCGGACGGCCAGTTCGAGCAGACCGTGGCGTTGAAGCTCGTCAAACGTGGAATGGACACTGACGCCGTCCTGGCGCGTTTCCGGCAAGAGCGGGAGATCTTAGCCCGCCTGCACCACCCGAACATCGCTCAGCTCTACGACGGCGGGGCGACGGAGGACGGGCGGCCATTCTTCGCGATGGAGCACGTCGAGGGAGAGCCTCTGCTCGAGTACTGCGGCAGAAGGCAGATGTCGGTTCCCGACCGGCTGAGGCTCTTCCGTACCGTCTGCTCGGCGGCCCACTACGCCCATCGGAATCTGATCGTCCACCGCGACATCAAGCCGTCCAACATCCTGGTGACTCCGGATGGTGTTCCCAAGCTTCTGGACTTCGGCATCGCCAAGATTCAGGAGGCCAGCGTCGCCGATCGGACGGCGACGGGACTCCGGGCGATGACGCCCGACTATGCGAGCCCCGAGCAAGTCCGGGGAGAGCCGATCACGACCGCCACGGACGTCTATTCCCTGGGCGTCGTCCTCTACGAGCTTCTCGCCGCGCGGCGGCCCTACCGCGTGAAAGCCGGCGAGCCTGCGGAAATTGCGCGGGCCGTCTGCGAGCAGGAGCCGGAGCGGCCAAGCGCGATCGTGCGGGAGCTCGCGGGCGATGTCGAAAACATCATCCTCATGGCGATGCGCAAGGAGCCGGAGCGCCGCTACGCCTCGGCCGAGCAACTGGCCGAGGACATTCGCCTGTGCTTGGACGGCCGGCCGATTCTGGCGCGCTCAGACACGCTCGGCTACCGCACGGCCAAATTCGTCCGGCGCAACCGGCTTCTCGTGACCGCCGTGACTCTCGTCTTCCTCTCGCTCGTAGGCGGCATCGGAGTCTCCTTGCGGCAGGCGGCCATCGCCCGGTCGGAGAGGGCCAAGGCGCAGCGGCGGTTCAACGACCTGCGCAAGCTCGCCAACTCGTTCCTGTTCGAGTTCCAGGACTCGATCAAGGATCTGGCAGGGTCCACGCCGGCTCGTGAGCTGCTGGTGCGCCGCGGACTCGAGTACCTCGACAGTCTCGCATCCGAGGCAGGAGGCGATCCACAGGTGATGCGCGATCTGGCGCAGGGATACCAGAAGCTCGGCCAGCTCCAGGGCGACCTCGGCACGGGATCGGCCGCCCTGGGAGACATGGAGGCATCGGTTGTGAGCTACCGAAAGGCGCAGGCGATCCTGGAGACCCTCGTCCGGACGGCCGGAGGCGCGACGCAGGATCGGCTGGCCCTGGCAGACCTCTACAGTTCGATGAGCGACCCGATCGCGCGCGGGGGCGATACGACTATGGCAATCGATCTCGCGCGCAAGGCCGTGGCGATCGCTGAGGCTGTCGTAACGGCCGAGCCCTCTAAATCTTCCACCTGGCACCGCCTCTCGTTCTACAACAGCGGTCTGGGCGTTGCCTTGAAGTTCGCTGGCCGCCGACGGGAGGCGCTCGAGGCCTTTCGAAAGAGCGCCACGCTGATCGAGAAGGCGTCGGCGGCGCGCCCTGACGACGTGCGAGCGCGACGGTCCGTCGCGATCGCGCACATCAAGGTCGCCGACACGCTCGACGAGATCGGCAATTTCGAAGGGGCCCTCGAAGAGTACCGGCGCGGGTTGACGATCGAAACAGAGCTCGCCGCCCGCGACCCTGCGAACGGCCAGCTCAGACGAGATCTCTCCTTCTTTTACGAGAACATGGCTCATGCGCTCGGCAAGTCTGGCAACGGTGTCGGCGCAGTGCAGAGCAGTCGCAAAGCCGTCCAGATCCGCCGCGAGTTGGCGGCCGCAGACCCGAAGAACCCAAGCCCCCGTCTGTGGCTTGCCGCTGGCTGCGAGCAGCTCGGCAAGACCCTGGTCAGTCTCGGGGAGGTCAGGTCCGCCATGCGAAGCCTGCGGGAGGCCCTCGGGTTGCTCGAGTCCGTTCTCGCCGCGAGCCCCGGTGACGCCATCGCTCTCGAGGTCGTCGCCGAAACCGAGGCCGACATGGGCGACGCTCATCGCCGAGAGTTTTCGCGCGATGGTCGGATCGAAAGACTGCGCGATGCACGATCCTGGTTCCAGAAGAGCCGTGAGACGTATGCCGACCTGCAGAGTCAAGGTCGCCTACCCGCCAACTACGCCCGAGATGTCGACGAGGTGACGAAGAAACTCGCCGCGTGCGACGCAAAGCTCGAGAAGCTGGGCGCGGGCCGGCCGAAGCCGGCCCGCTGAGCTGGCCCGCAGCGCGCTACTTCTTTCGCGTGTAAGCGAAGTGGCCGACCTCTTCCTTGGATCCCATCTTGTGCGTCCAGTCGGCACCGAGGTGGTCGGCGTCGGTGAACGTCAGGACGAGGCCCGACATGCGCGGATCGGCCGGCGACTTCACGTTCGCCGCGTCGACGTAACGGAAAGTGAGCTTGCCGCTCTCGAGGGCTTTGGCCCGCATGCGCGGCTGGTTGCCCATCGAACAGTAGTGCGTCATGAGGATGCTTTCGCCATCCGGGTGATAGACCGTCACCATCTCCATCGCGTCGGGCCCGTTCATCGTCTCCATGAGCGCCGTGCCGCTCGAGACGAGCTTGTAGGAGACGTGGAAGGGTTTGCCGGCTTCCGTGCCATCCCACTCGCCAACCAGGGACTTCAACCTTTCCCAGGCGGGGTTGGCCGGAGCAGGTGCCGCGAAGCCGGCCGCCGCGAGAGAGAAAATGAAAAGAGCCGTTGCTGTGATCCGAAGAGCCTTCATACCGTCCTCCTCCTTCGAAAACGTGATGGTCACGAAACGTACTGACCGAGCCGATCCAGGCAGCCCGCCCAGCCCTTGTTGTGCTCGTCCCGCGCGGCATCGCTCGGGAACCGCTCGTGGGTCAAGACGATCTCGGTCTTGCCGCCCCGGTCGAAGAGCTCGATCGTTACGACCGTCTCGCCGTGCTGAGGCTCGGTCTCCCACTTCCATGTGAAAACGAGCTTCTCCGGCGGCTTCACTTGCTGGTACGTGCCAACGACGATGTGGACCTTCCCCTCGAGCTCCATCTCGACGCGGTAGCTTCCGCCGACGCGGACGTCGAGCTGCGGAATCCGCGTGACGAACTTCTCGCTCGGCGCGAACCACTTCTTCAGGGCTTCCGCTTCGGTCCAGGCG
>Ga0137373_10001854_pt1 | contig 23004 bp, 27 predicted proteins | sample SagtaG_5_FD_104912 | JGI IMG/M metagenome (GOLD analysis project Ga0137373, IMG submission 104912) | Vadose zone soil microbial communities from Sagehorn Ranch, Mendocino, California, USA - Sage1_R_80_16 metaG | ecosystem: Environmental > Terrestrial > Soil > Vadose zone | place: USA... | reverse complement strand
CAGCGGATTCTCAGGACGGCGCACAACCGGCTTACGTAGACTGCCGGGGGTTTGCGCCACCCTTCCTGCCCGCATCACCCGGAGGACACCCACGTGCCGACGAACCAGCAGCGCCGCGAAGCCGAACGGCGCCGTCTGCAGCGCCAGCTCGAGGAACGCCGTGCCCGGGAGGCCGCCCGCAAGCGGACCACCCTCATCGCCTCGATCATCGGCACCGTGGTCGTCATCGCCGTGGTGATCGTCTTCTCGGCCATCCAGCGTTTCTATCATCCCGAGCCGGTGCACACCGGGCTGATGATGTGGGTGGCCGCCGCAGGTGTGGCGCTCAACGGCGGCATCACGCTGATGCTGATGCGCGGCGCACCCGACCTCAACCTGCGCTCGGTGATCGTACACGAGGTGGGCGATACGCTCTCGACCGCGGCGGTCATCGCCGGCGGCTGGATCATCTCCATCACCGGCCATAGCTGGATCGACCCGGCGCTCTCCATCGGCATCGCCGCCATGATCGTCTGGTCCTCCTATGGGATCGTCCGCGAGAGCCTCAACATCCTGCTGGAGGGCACGCCGAGCGGCTTGGAGATGGCCGCCATCGACGCCGATCTGCGCGCTATCCCGGGCGTGCTCGATGTGCATGACCTGCACATCTGGAGCATCGGCAGCGACACGCACGCGCTCTCCTCGCACATCGCCATCGCCGACATTCCGCCATCGGCCAGCAACGCCATCCTGGACGAGCTGCGCCGCATGCTCGCCGGCCGCCACCACATCCAACACACCACGATCCAGTTTGAGAGCGCTATCTGCGATCTGGCCGACGGCTGTATCCTGCCCGTCCCGCATGAGCGCCGCGAAAACACAGCAGCGCCTCCGCAATCGCCGGACAAACCGGACTGAGACCCTTAGCCATGCATCGTAAGCACCCTGCGATCTCCGCGGCCGTCGTACTCTCGTTTAGTGTTGTTTTGCTGACCGGCTGTAAGTCCGAGAACACGCTTCCGCCCGCTCCAGCCTCGCTGATCAACAGGAGCCGCGACCGGCTCAACCCATTCCGCTTCACTTTCGCCACCGAGCCCAGAGCGCCGAATTTGAACGATCGGATCACGCTCAAGGTGCACGTCATTGACGCAGCCAATCAGCCCGCCGACGGCGTCGAGGTCAACGCGGACGTTTCCATGCTGGGCATGAACGGCCCGCAACACGTGACATTGAGCGGTATGGGCAATGGCGATTACGAGGGAGAGGTGGATCTGGAAGCGCCGGGAAGCTGGGACGTGGATCTCTCGGCAACTCGAGACGACAAGAGCAGCAAGCAACGGTTCGCGATGGAGGTTGGGGGATAGCGATGAAGATCGCGATGTTCTATGAACTCGCTCCCGATGGACCCGAGGTGTTTGCTTAGCGGGACGACAGAGGCAGCTTCGGCGCGAGCCGGCCGCAATTACTTTATGCTGCGCACTTCGATCTGGCCGACCATGGTGCGCATCTCAATCATCGGCCCGCCGCCGTTAATCACTCCCTCGGCGACCATGCTGTGAGGGCCGTAGCTGGGCACGCCTTTGGTGATCTTCAGCTCCGGAAACTCACTGACCAGGCGGCGCGAGGGGCAGCTTCCAGCAATGGCGCGCAGGTTGGCCGCCGCCGATCCGGCGAAGTACACTACGATGTCGCCCATCGACGTCATCAGCTCGGAGTTCTTCATGGAGTTGCGGTCGCCGACGAACTCCGCCGTGATTCGTCCCATGCCGGTATGGGCAGCGGCCCCCTTCGCGATCTTCCACAACTCGATGTTGCCCTGTGCGGTATTGGCCACCACCAGGCCGTACGCCACGCCGATTCGGATATTGCCGCCACCGGTCTCGACCGCAACATCTCCGTCCACCTGACCCAGATGGATATTGCCGCCGGCGCTGCGGATCTGCAGTGTTCCCTTGCAGCGGAGGACCTCGATATTTCCGCCGCCTGACTCTACCTGGGCCCGGGCGATCGTCTTCAGCAGAATGTTTCCGCCCAGCGAGGTGATGTCCAGGTCTCCAACTGCATCGTTGATTCGGATGTCGCCGCCGCCGGAGCGAATGATGGCATCGGAGACGCGACGGCTCACAATGATGGAGCCGCCCATGGTCGCGGCACTCAAAAGTTTGGCTTCGTCGATCTCAATATCGCCACCGTGCGTCTGCACGTCGAGGTGGTCGACCGCGCCCTGCACGGTGATTTTGCCGGCGAGGGTATCGACGTGCACCACCTCGGCCGATGACGGCAGTTGAATGATCAGCTCCGGGCGCATCGCAAAGTTAAGCGGCCCGACATTCTGGATCGCAACTGCGCCGGAGCGGCGGCCTATGGCCAGATGATAGCCCGCAAGCTGCTTGTGCGCGTCCTTCTCCTGCGGCTCATCAGAACGCAGCCGCACCAGGTAGCTACCCGACGGTGCCCCGGCCACCACCCGCACGGAGCCCACAAAGCGGCTGACCTGCACCCGTTTTTCGTTGCCGATCGGGCCGCTGATCTCCTGCACCCAGCTGTTGCCGTCGCGGTAGAAGCGCTGTTGCTCCGCAAGCGCGGGCAGCGCCAGCAGCAACATGATCAGCGCCAACATCGGGGCTCCCAGCAGGCCCGATTTTGGTCTGCCGGGGTTGAAGCAGTACGGGGCGACGACCGCTCGAAACGGTCCTCGCCCCGTCCGCCATTTCACGTTTTGCGCTTCGGCACGCTCCACGGCCTTGCTTTCATCCTGCATCGCGCTCTTGGTTGCCGGCGACTACTTGCCGCCCAGCTGCTGCATCACCCGCGCAGACTGCTGGCGAATGAAATCATTGGGATCTTCTTTGGCCAACTGGGCCACCGCCTGCTGCACGCTGGTATCGCCGCGAACCGAGCCCAGGGCCTTGAGTGCACCGGCGCGCACCCCAGGATTATTGTCATTGAGCAGCGACTCCAGCATGGCATTGCGCACCCGGATGTCCTCTTTGACCATCGGAGCCAGCGCCTCTTCGGCCTTCAGGCGCACGCCGGGGTTGCTGTCCGAGCGCAGCGAATAGATCAGGCTCTCGCGCACCGCGGGGTCATCCTGGCGTCCGTGCAGCAGCGCCACTGAATCCATGCGCAGCCCGGAGTTGGCCGTATTGCGCGAGGCCATCACCAGCAGCGCCTGGATCTGGGGATCGTTCACCGATCCCTGTACAGTCTGCGGCAGGGCGCGTTCATAGTCGATGCGCACCTGGCCGGTTCCCGGGTCCTGCACGATGCTGCGAATTCCGGCGATCGAGGCTTCCTGCTGCTCAACTCCCGACTGCGCGGCGTGCATCGAGGTGCTCATGTGGTACATGGTTCCCAGTCCGCCGCCAAATCCGACGAGGAAGATCACGCTGGCCAGGGCGGGCGAGAAACGGAACTGCCGGATCATGGCCATGGGATCGAGCGCCCAGCGCCAACCGCGGCGGACCGGAAGCGCCTCCAGCGCGCTCGAGAGCTGTATGCGCGCCGAGGCCAGCAGATTGGGCGTGACCTCCAGTTGCGGCAGCGCGCTCATGTCGCCATGAAAAATGCGCATCGCCTGCAACTCGGAGCCGCAGCCGGCGCAGCGCTCAATGTGGCCTTCCAACTCGTGGCGCGCATCGTCGGCCAGCTCGTCATACAAATAAAGCGAAATGTTTTCCCGTACCCAATCGCAATTCATCAGTGCTTCTTTTCCTCGTTCCTTCTTTACTGCTACTTCTTCAAATCGGCCAGGGCCGACCTTAACTTCTGGGTTGCCCGGAAGAGCGTGTTCTTGGCCGTCTCTTCCGTTGTATTCAGGGCCTCGCCGATCGTCCGCAGCTTGAGTCCCTGGTAATGCTTCATCTCAAAAACCATCCGCTCTCGCGGGCTCAACTTGGTCAGCGCCTGGGCGATTCGCTTGCCCATCTCCCGCCGCATCAGCTCCTGCTCGGGGCTCGCTCCCGCACGCTCATCGGGATGCTGCTCCAGTAGGTCCACCTCTTCGCCTTCCGAGGTGACCCGCACCCCCGAATCTTCCTTGCGTACCTGCCTGCGCCGTAGCTGGTCCATGCACAGGTTGGTGACGATCCGGTAGACCCAGGTGTAAAACGAGCACTCGAACCGGAAGCTCCCCAGGTTGCGATAGACCTTTAAGAACGCTTCCTGGTAGATGTCCTTGGCCTCGTGCTCTGAGCCTGTCAGGTGCAACGCCAGTCTCAGCACCGGCTGGTCATACTGACGAACCAGCTCTTCGAACGCGGCCCGGTCTCCCTGCTGCGCGGCGCGAATCAGTTCGGCGTCATTTACCCGGCCCTGCCCCTGGCCCACCATGGTTTCCCTTGCGGAACCGATCGCTTCGCCCGGCCTGCTGACCCCTGCCCAAATTTACAGAGAACTTGGTTACACGAGTTGGACGGTACGGAGCTCAGTTCGTTAGCAATCTATTTTGCAATCCTAAATGAAGAAAAGGCCAGCGCCCTTCTGGTGGAGGGACGCCGGCCTTTTGCCGAACCGCGAAACAGCCGAAATGAAACTTTACGCCGGCTCTTCCTCGCTAACCTGCTTCTTTACAGTCGCTTTTACCTGCACCTGAACGTCGCGATGCAGCCTGATCGGGACATTGAACTCGCCCAGGCTCTTGATGGGCTGGTCCAGCTCGATCTTGCGCCGGTCGATCTGGAAGCCGCGGCCTTCCAGCTCGTGTGCAATGTCGGCCGAAGTCACCGAGCCGAACAGCGTGTCGTGCTCGCCGGCTTTGCGGACAAATTCCAGGCTCACGCCCTCGAACTGCTTGGCCAGCAGCTCGGCATCGCCCTTCTCCCTGGCGTGCTTGCGGACGGCGGCGGCCTTCATCTGCGCGATCACGGCCTTGTTCGCCTCGGTCGCTCTGACGGCCAACTTCTTGGGCAGCAGGTAGTTGCGGCCGTATCCCTCGGCCACGCTCACCACTTCGCCGCGCGCGCCCAGCTTGGGCACATCTTCTTTCAGAATCACTTCCATGAGCGAGATCCTTTCTCTTTAACGGCCCGAAGCGAAGGGCAGCAGGGCGATGTTGCGGGCCTGCTTGATGGCCTCGGTAACGCGGCGCTGATGGGGCGTGCAGACCCCGGTCAGTCGGCGCGGGACGATCTTGCCGCTCTCGGCCACAAAGCCGGAGAGCAGGCGCACGTCCTTGTAGTTGATGTTGTCGATCTTCTCGGTACAGAACTTGCAAACCTTCTTGCGCCGGAAGAACTTGCGTCCGCCATCGCGGCCCGGACCGCCGGGACGTCCGCCCGGCCGCGGACCGCCGCCAGGGCGGGGACCCGAAGGCCGTGACGAACCACCCTCACCCGGCGCCGATGCCGGCCTCGCCGGAGCTGCCTCTCTCGTGCTTTCGTCTGCCATAACTCTCCTTGGTGGCGCCATCTATTGGTGGCGCCGTTTATTCGGGTCCCGAGCCAGACCGATTTTGGCCTGCTGGGGGCGAAATTGCGCCGGTAACTCTGATCCGATCTCGCGGGATCAGCCCGCGCGGTATTCCCTATCTGACCGACTCCCAGGTTAGCGCCGCAAAAGAGGCGGCGCGGAACCTGGGGCACCCCCGTTGGAAGCCTAAGCCGGAGGAGCCCCCGCCGCAGTCTCCGCCGCGGATTCGGCAGCCTGGGCCGCCGCGGCTGCTGCCGCGGCCTGTCCCTGCGTTCCCCGTCCGCGGACCTTGGAGTCGCGCAGCTTCTTTACCTTGGCCAGCCGCTTCTCCTCCTCGTCGGTGCGCACGGTCTGGAACTTGATCACCAGTTCCTGCACGCGCAGGCGGCGCTCCAGCTCCTTCACCACCGAACTGCCCTGTGCCGAATCCGGCGCCTCCACGAAGGCCAGAATATAAATGCCTTCCTGGAATTTGCGCACCACGTAAGCCAGGCGGCGCTTGCCCATGCGCTCAAAGCCGGTTACCCGGCCGCCGGTGGCGGCGACATTGGTCTCCATCTGCTGGAGAAGGCGATCTACATCCTCGTCGGTGGTGTCCGGACGAAGGATGAACATCACTTCATATTTACGGTCCATCTTTACTCTCCTGGCCTTTCGCTCTCTTGGTCCCGCTTGCGCTGCCCGCTGCCCCAGCATGCCAACAACAGGCGCGCTGGGGACCGTCCATTGCTATTCCGCCTGCCCGGTCCCGTTCGCCTTCTGGTTGAACCGGTTCATGGCGGCCGGCGCACCCTGCGCCAAAATCATTCGTACCGCTACGCTGGCCGCATCCAGCGCCTGCTCTACCGCCGGTTGCTGCGCCTTTCGCATCGGCGACAACAGATAGTCCCTGCCGTTGCTCAATCTGTAATCCGGCGCCACTCCCATCCGGACCCGCAGAAACTCCTGCGAGCCGCCCAGCGCGTCGATGATCGACTTCATCCCGTTGTGCCCGCCGGCACTGCCGCGCTCACGGACACGGATGGAGCCGAATGGCAGCGCCAGATCGTCGTACAGGACGATCAGGTCTTTTTCCGGGTCGGCCTCGTAGCTCTCTACGAGCTCCCGGACCGACTCGCCGCTGCGATTCATGTAGGTCTCCGGCTTTGCCAGCAGTACCGGCTGACCTTCCAGCACCGCCCTCGCCGTCACCGCCCGGCAGTGCCGGTTGGTCATCTGCACGGCGCACTCGCCAGCGATGCGGTCCACCGCCAGGAACCCCATGTTGTGCGGCGTGAACTGGTACTCGTCGCCCGGATTCCCGAGCCCGACAATCAGCTTCACCCGCCGACTCTCCTAGTGGTTTACGTCCCAGGTCAGCTCGGCAAAAGACGCCTCGCGGGACCTGGGGCACCATCTGCCAGCACCTACTTCTTCTTGGCTTCCTTGCCGGCTTCCTTGGCCTCGCCCTCGGCTTCCGTCTTGCCCTTCTTGATGACCTCGGGCTCCGCCGTAGTAGCGGCGGCTTCCGCCGGCACCGCTGCCGCCTCTTCCTTCACGTGGGTCACGTGGGCCACCACCGCATCGGGATCATCCAGGTACTTCACCGTGGCGATCTGCGGCAGCTCCGAGACGCGCACCGCGTCGCCGTGGTGCAGATGGGTGACGTCCACATCGATGTGGCTCGGAATGTCGGCCGGCAGGCACTCAATGTGCACCTCGCGCAGCACCACATCCAGCAGGCCGCCTTCGAGCTTCACGCCACTGGCCTCGCCTTTGATCAGCACGGGCACCGACAGGCGCATCTTCTGGTCCATGGCGATGCGCTTGAGGTCGACGTGCAGCAGATGTCCTTTGAGCGGCTCGGACTGCCAGTCCACCACCATCGCCTTGGCCTGTTCTCCATCGAGGCTCAGGTCGAAGATCGTGTTGTGGCCGGCGGCCGAGTGCAGGATGCTCAGGATCTGCTTGGGATCGACGGCGATCGCACGCGGCTCCTTCTTGGCGCCATAGAGCACCGCGGGAATCATTCCAGTTGCGCGCAGACGGCGCGCGGCATTCTTGTCGGAAGCCTCTCTGATCTTTGCTTCCACTGTCTTCGTTGCAGTTGCGGTTGCCATCTTCGGTTCCTTTTACGTCTGCTTTTGCCCAGGAAGCCAATTACGGCCTTGCTGGGGACCCCGTCATGTCGGGTTCGTAATTTAGGTGAACAGCTTGCTCACCGAGGTCTCTTCGTGGATCGACTGGATTGCGCGTCCGATGAGACCGGCGATGGAAAGCACCTTGATCTTCGGTTCCTTCTGTCCCGCTTCGCCGAGGGGAATGGTGTTGGTCACCACCAGCTCCTTCAGGTTCGACTTGGCGATGCGCTCCAGCGCCGGCCCGGAGAGCACTGCATGCGAGGCGCAGGCATAGACCGCAACCGCGCCGTTGTCCAGCAAAGCCTGCGCGGTCTTCACCAGCGTGCCCGCCGTGTCCACGATGTCGTCGAGGATCAGGCAGGTGCGCCCGCGGACATCGCCGATCACGTTCATCACTTCGGCCACATTCTTCTCCGTGCGGCGCTTGTCGACGATCGCCATCGGAGCGTCCATCTTCTTGGCGAAGAAGCGGGCGCGCTCCACGCCGCCGGCATCGGGCGAGATCACCGTCACGTTGGGCAGGTTCGACTTGCGGAAGTGGTCCACCAGCACGGGCGAGGCAAACAGGTGGTCCACCGGGATGTTGAAGAAGCCCTGGATCTGTGGCGCATGCAGGTCCACCACCAGCGCGCGGTTGGCGCCGGCCGTGGTCAGAATGTCCGCCACCAGCTTGGAGCTGATCGGCACGCGCGGCTTGTCCTTGCGGTCCTGGCGGGCGTAGCCGAAGTAGGGAATCACCACGGTGATGCGGCGGGCCGAGGCGCGCTTGAGCGCATCGATGATGAGCAGCAGCTGCATCAGATTGTGCGAGACCGGATCGCAGGTCGGCTGGATGACGAAAACATCCGCGCCGCGCACATTCTCCAGGATCTGCACGTAGATTTCGCCGTCGGAAAACTGGGTGAGATCGGTCTGGCCCAGCGGCAGCCCGAGGAAGTCGCACACCTCTTTGGCGAGCGCCGGATTGGCCGTGCCGCTGAAGACCCTCAGCTTGTCATGGCGTTGCGGCCCTCTCTTCTCGCCCTTGGGAGCCTCGGCGGCCCTGGTGGTGGTCGCATGTCCCGCCTCGTGCGTGGCCTCGGCCGTGGCGGCGGCCGCCAGTACACCCGGTTTCGCTGCTGCATCCATCACTTCTTACCCCCTTGGGGACTGGTTGGTCCCGAATTGACTAAGGGATTGGTTAATCCCCGAACTTCTCTGCCCCATCAAGCCAGGAACGCTTGCTGGGAACCACGGCTTGGGCATTCTGGCTGGGCGGCCAGGATTCGAACCTGGACGAAGTGCTCCAAAGGCACTTGACCTACCATTAGTCTACCGCCCAGTATGACGTGCCCCTTGCGTTCCGTTGGCGGTGCCCCACATCTGCCTGGTTCGCGAATGATGCCCGCGAATTATGCCGGCAAATGCTGGATGAACACCTAGCTCACAAACATCTGCTCGCGATACCTGGCGCGCGGCAGCGTCTCCGTGACGATCGTTGCCAGCCCCTCGGCGCCCATGCGCTCGGCCGCCTTTTGCGCGCGCTCCGCGCTGCGGAAGAGGCCGAACAGGGTCGAGCCCGATCCAGAGAGCGAGGCGTATTTACAGCCTTCGCGCTCCAGTACTCGCTTCACGCCACGCAATTCGGGATATTGAGGAAAGACGACTCGTTCGAAATCGTTCTCTATCCCGGCTCGGACGAGGTCGAGAAGCGGAGTCTCGGCCCGGTCCCCGCCATTTTGGGCGGGAACACCGGATACCTCTGGGGTTGCGCCTGGACTTCCAGGCGAATGGGCTCCGGTTGAAGCCTCACCCAGCGTGCTCAACCATTCAAATGCCGAACGGCTGAACCTACCAAGTGTAATGGAGGAGTCGGGGGGCGTCAACTTGCGATCTTCGGCCTCGTTTTCAACCGCCGCATCCCAGTCGCGAAAGGCCTGCGGGGTAGAGACCGCCACCTGCGGCGTCACCAGCACGCATGCGATCGGCGGCAGGTCGGACAGGGGGTAGACCTGCTCGCCGCGGCCAACGCCCAGCACGCATCCGCCCAGCAGAAACAGCGGCAGGTCGGAGCCCACCTCGGCGGCGATGCGCAGCCGCTCCTCAGCAGCAAGCGGCGTCCTCATCTCGCGCTCCAGGGCAAACATGGTGGCCACGGCATTAGAGGACCCGGCACCCAGTCCGCCCTGCACCGGCAGCCGTTTGTCGATCTGGATGACGACCTTCGCGCGCTGCTTCCAGTAGCGCAGCATGCGGTCGGCCACGCGATAGCAGGTGTTGGTCTCGTCGCAGGGGACTCGCTGGTCGCGGCACCGGATCTCGATGCTGCTGCCGCGAGAGGCGTCTACGCGGATGATGTCGTGCGCGGCCACCGTCTGGTAGATCGTCTCCAGGGCATGGAAGCCATCCGGACGCAGCGGGCCGATGGCGAGGCCTATGTTGATCTTGGCAAAAGAACGGACCGAAATGGACATAAGTCAGGATTCTACGCGCACAAGCATTAGCAGCCGAAATAGCTGAAAATACTGGGCCAAATATTTTCACGCGAGTTGCTAACCGACGAGACCAGGCCACGTCTAATTGGCATACCTTCTGAAGACTCCTGGCGAGGCCCGCTTAGCCTCGCCAATCTTTTTGCGCGCAGACCGGGCCTCCGGCTACCCCATAATAAAAACCTTCCCGCCGCTGCTAACCACTCAATCGGAGCTCCGTCTAATAGGCATACCTTCTGACACTCTTTGGCGAGGACCTCTTATCCTCGCCATAATTTTTGCAGGCGGCGGCGAAACTCTTCTGGCCTGGCTTGCACCAATCGAAACTGGATCGTATAATCTAGATACCTTCTGAGACTCACTGGCGAGGACACCCCTTGCCATTATTTTTGTCTTGGCCTGCCCCTCGCCAGCCTGCCGGCAAGAATCTCCCAACAAAATTCGCGGGCGCTGCTAACCACTCAGACGGAGCTCCGTCTAATAGGCATACCTTCTGAGACTTCTGGCGAGGACCGCTAATCCTCGCCATATTTTTTTGCCCGCACCTCCGCTTTCTTTCCGGCGAATAGCAGGGCTGGATAGGCGACAGCTGCGCTGCCCGGGTTTCCGGCATCACCGGCGGCATCGAGCCATCGTCTATGATGGAGGCGGGCCGGCGGCGGCACACGGGCCGATGCGGACCACTCGAACAGGGGAACGGAGCGGATGAAGACGAAGATCTTGGGGCTGTTGGCGGCATTTGTGATGACGATGACCTCGGCGGCACTGGCGGCGGGCGACACCAGCGCACTGCATCCCCCGTCGGGCCACAGGATCGCGCTGGTGACCTTCGAGGACCTGGAGTGTCCGGCGTGCGCCAAGACCCAGCCGTTGCTGCAGCAGGCGGAGCGCAACTACGGAATCCCGCTGGTCTGGCACGACTTCATCATTCCCAACCACGTGTGGAGCAAGGAAGCGGCCATCATGGCGCGCTACTTCGACACGCAGTCGCCGCAGCTCGGCAATGAGTTTCGCACCTATATCTTTGCCAACCAGAGATCGATTTACAAGGCGAACCTGCGGGAGTGGGCGGATAAGTTCGCCGCAGCGCACCACACCGCACTGCCCGCCTTCTATGACCCGACGGGCATCCTGCGTACCAAGGTGGAGGCCGACACACAACTGGGCAGGGTGACGGGAGAGACCGGCGTTCTGCACACGCCAACCATTTACGTCGTGAGCGACAACCCTCAGTTGCCGTTCGTCGAGGTCTCCGACCCGGGAAAGCTGTTTGAAACAATTGAACAGGTTAAGGCCGCGCTGCCTCCGGAGCGCGCCTCAAGGTCAAAAAAAAACTGAATGCGCCTGCGGCGAAGAAGCCGAAGAAATAGCCCATAGCAAATCAACAGCCCCACTCAAGCAACTGAAGCTTGAGGGGGCCACCTGCCATACTTTTTTCCCGCTAAGAAAATTCATCCCGGCTGCTAACCAGCGAAACCAAACTCCGTCTAATAGGCATACCTTCTGAGGCTCTTTGGCGAGGACCGCTTATCCTCGCCATAATTTTTGCGCGAATGTCAGCGCCCCGTTGGGTAACTGGCGTTGATAGACCTGCCGCTCAGGCCAGAGCTAAGGGATTCGCTGTGCTCCTCCGCTGGTGGAAATTTCTCGGATTCGAATATGCAAATCAGTTGCAACTGGCTCTGCCAGCAGATACTCTACCGCCGTGGGGGGAGCAGACCGTCCCGCCTCAATCCCGAAAAAGAGGACACACTCATGCAATGGGAAGCGCCTGACTTCGTCGAAATCTCTGTAGGATGCGAAATCAACAGCTACGCGACGGCGGAAATCTAAGTCGCGGTGCGCATTAGAATTCTGGGCTCTGCGGCCGGCGGAGGGTTTCCACAGTGGAATTGTGGATGCTCGAACTGCAGCCGGCTCAGACGCGGCTCGCTCAACGCGGTGCCCCGGTCGCAGATCCAGGTTGCCCTCACCACCGACAATCAGCACTGGTTTTTGCTGAACGCCTCCCCTGACCTGCGCACCCAGATTGAAGCGACTCCCGAGCTGCATCCGCGTGGACTGCGCGATACGCCCATTGCGGGCGTGGTGCTGACCACGGGCGATCTGGACCAGGTGCTGGGACTGCTGCTGATGCGCGAGCTGCAGCCGATACGAATTCATGCAACCGACGCAGTGCGCTCGATCGTGCAGCGCGAGAACGCGTTCTTCAACATGCTGGCGCAGCAGGAAGGGCAGTCGCGCTGGCTGCGGATCGACGCCGCCGGAAACTTTGCGTTGTCGGCGAACGGCTCGCCCGCCCTGGAGTGCCGTCCGGTGCCGCTGGGATCGGGCTATCCGGCCTGGGTCCCGCAGACGCTGGCCAAAGAGCTGCCGCGCGAAGAGGCCGTGCTGGGGCTGGTGATTCAGCAGGCCGGGAGCAACGCCGGGGTCCCCTACGAGCCCGCAGTTGGCTTGTTGGGGCAAGGACGCCTGGGATATTTTCCCGCGTGCGGCAAGATCACGCCGGAGCTGATTGCGCTGCTGGAGAGCTGCGCCGTGGTGCTCTTCGACGGCACATTTTGGTCGGACGACGAGTTGCAGCGCGCCGAGCCCAGCGCTCGGACCGCCCGCCAGATGGGGCACGTTCCGCTGGGCGGCGACGATGGGACGCTAGCGCTGCTGAGCGTGCTGCGTAGGCCGCGCAAGATTCTGTTGCACATCAACAACACGAACCCGATCCTGGACCGCGACAGCGCCGAGCATCGGCAGGCAGTTGAGGCAGGATGGGAGATCGCGGAGGACGGATGGGACATACGTCTGTGAAGGATGCAATTGTAGAGCGCAGTATTTTTGATCATGAACCTGCGCAGATCGCGGACTCTTCCGATCTGCTCACGCGCGAGCAGTTGTTGGGCAAGCTGCACGCCATCGGCGCCGAGCGCTATCATCACCGGCATCCCTTCCACCTGCTGATGCACGAGGGCAAGCTGACCCGCGGGCAAATCCAGGCGTGGGCGCTGAACCGCTACTACTACCAGCAGATGATTCCGATCAAGGACTCGATCATCATGTCGCGTGGCGACGTCGAGTTCCGCCGCGCCTGGATCAAGCGCATCGTCGACCACGACGGCACGGGTCCCGGCACGGGCGGTATCGACGCCTGGCTGCTGCTGGCCGAAACCTGCGGGCTGGATCGCGCGACCGTAGCAAGCTGCAAGCACATCCTCCCGGGAACGCGCTTCGCGGTCGATTCCTACATCCCGCTGGTCAGCGACGGACCGTTCTTGCAGTCGGTGGCCTCCTCGCTCACCGAGCTCTTCTCCGGCAAGCTAATCGCATTGCGCATGGAGGCCCTGAGCCAGCATTATCCGTGGCTCACGGAAGGGCTGAAGTATTTCAAGGCGCGGCTGACGCAGTCGCGCGAGGACGCCGAATTTGCCTTCGGCTATGTCTTCGCGCACGCCCGGACACGCGAAGAGCAGGAGCTGATCGCCGGCGCGCTGCGCCGCAAATGCGACATGCTGTGGGCGCAACTGGATGCGCTCTATCATGCCTATGTCGATCCCGGACATCTGCCGCCGGGAGCGATGCGCTTTGAGGAGACGAAGTGATGGACGCTAGCGTTCGGCATCCCGACCTATCGGGTGCCCCACTCAAGCTTCTTTCGCTTGAGTGGGGTAGTTCGTCACGGCAAGCAAAAGCCCCACTCAACGAAAAGAGCGTTGAATGGGGCACCCGCATCCAGGAGGCGAAGTAATGGACTCCGGCAGCCATCCCAAACTCGCGCGCGGCTGCAAGCTGCGTACCCGCGAAGATGGCGACTACCTGCTGATGCCGGAGAGCATGCTGCGCATGAACCGCACGGGATGCGAGATCCTCAAGCGCTGCGACGGTGCGCACACCGTCGAGCAGATCGTCGCCGAGCTGCAGACGGTTTACGCCGGCGTGGATGCGCAGAAGCTCAGCGCCGAGGTGGATTCGTTTCTGGCGCGACTGAAGGAAAGATTGGCAATCGTAGAAGTATGAGCGAGCGCCTGCGGCGGGAAGCGTCAGCGTTACCGGCCGGCGCGAGAGGCAATCATTGCGGTATGAACAATCGAGAACCATTCCGCCCCAGCAAGCCAACTGCGGGCTCGCCGGGGACCCCGTTTCACCCCGCCAAGCCAACTGCGCGCTTGCCGGGGGCCCCATTGGCGGTCATCGCGGAGCTGACACATCGCTGTCCGTTGCGCTGCACCTATTGCTCGAACCCGTTGCAACTGCAGCCCGCGGCCAACGAGCTGGATACCGCTGCATGGCTCGAGGTCTTTGCGCAGACTGCGGAAATGGGCGTGCTGCATGCGCACTTCACCGGCGGCGAGCCGCTGCTGCGGCCCGACCTTGAGCAGCTTGTGCGCGGCGCGCACGACGCCGGACTCTACACCAACCTGATCACCTCCGCCATCGGCCTCAATGACCGCCGTCTGACAGCGCTGGAAGAGGCCGGACTGGACCACTTCCAACTGAGCTTTCAGGACAGCGAGCCCGAAGGCGCCAACGCAATCGCTGGTGTCCCGGTGCACGACAAGAAGGTCTCGTGGGCCAAGCGGCTCTCCAACGGGCCGTTCGCCTTCACCATCAACCTCGTGGTGCATCGCCAGAACCTGGACCACCTCGAGCAGATGCTGGCCTTCGTCGAGTCGTTCTCGCCGCAGCGCGTCGAGATCGCCAACGTGCAGTACTACGGCTGGGGCTTTGAGAACCGCGCAAGGCTAATGCCCACGCGCGAGCAGGTCGATCGCACCATCGAACTCGTCACCGCGTTCCAGGAGAGAATGCGCGGCAAGATCACCGTGGACTTCGTGCTGCCCGACTACTATGCGCGCTATCCCAAGGCCTGCATGGGCGGATGGGGCGAGCGCTTGCTGCTCGTCGATCCCTCCGGCGATGTGCTGCCCTGCCACGCGGCCAAGATCATTCCCGGCATGCGCTTTGCAAACGTGCGCGCGACGCCGCTGCGCGAGATCTGGGAGTCGTCGGAGGCCTTCCAGCGCTTCCGCGGCGAGGAATGGATGAGCGAGCCCTGCCGCAGCTGCGAGCGCCGCACACAGGACCACGGCGGCTGCCGCTGCCAGGCCTTCCTGCTGACGGGCCGCGCCGAAGCCACCGATCCGGCCTGCTCGCTCTCGCCTGACCATGCGCTGGTCACCGAGCGCGCGCTGGAGACCGAGCTGGTGAAGGTGGGAGCAGCATCAAGCGAGGCGAAGTCGCCAGCGTGGAACTACCGGGTCAATCCGCGCTGAGCGGAGCGAGTTCGTAAACTAGCCATCACTTTTTGAAGTTTTTGATTGGCGTAGCCCGCATTGCGATGCAGCCCGAGTCGCGTTACGGAGCTTCTCTAAGACCTTGATCTTCGCAGGAAATGGTAGCGCTGCCAGCCGCTTACGTCGATTCTTTTCCGGCGAGTCCATACTTCCTCATTTCAGGTACTTGTGCTCAAAGCTTGTCCACTCGGACACAGGGTCGTACGCAAGCAACAGGCTTGAGTGGCCAGCCTGAATACAACGTTTCTAGCGCCGCTTCTTCCGCCGCTCGTGGGTGAAGTGCTCCCAGCCAGAGGGTTCCAGATCGGTGATGTAGCCGTTTTCGTGCTCGATGGCGACCTCTTCGCCTTCCGTGATGTAGCCGATCAGCGTCAGCGGGATGCCCTTGTGCTGCCGCGGCAGGCGGCGATCGGCCGGGACGGTGAAGAGCAACTGATATTCGTCGCCGCCATGCAGGGCATGGCGCAGTTCCACCTCGTGGCGGTTGAGCGAGGCGATGGGAATGGCGTTCTCCTGCAGGATGGCGCCGACGCGGGAGGCGCGGCAAAGACGCGCAAGGTCGATCGAGAGGCCGTCGCTGATATCGATCATCGCCGAGGGGATCTGCCTTTCGGCCAGGAAGCGCGCCAGCCCGAGCTGCGCTTGGGGATAAAAATGCGCGGGATAGGACGCGGCCCGGAAGCGCCGCTCCGGCGCGGCATACATCCGCTCCAGCAAGGCATATGGCGCGCCCAGCTCGCCGCTCACGAAGATGCGGTCGCCCGGGGAAGCCGTGGAGCGCAGGATGGCGCGGCCCTCGGCCACTGTGCCAACCACGGTGATGTCGGCGAGGACCCCGCCTGGTGACTGCGAGAGATCGCCACCGGCGAGAGTGACTCCGGCTTTCTTTGCGGTTTCCAGCAGGCCGTCGAAAAACTGGTCGGCCCAGCGCTGCGGCAGTCCGCCGGGCAGTGCAAGCGAGAGAAAGGCGGCGAAGGGCTCGCCGCCCATGGCCGCAATGTCGCTCAGCCCGCGCGTAAGGCAGCGGTGACCCACCGAGTCGGCGGGATGCCACTGGCGGCGGAAGTGCACGCCTTCGATGGAGAAATCCGTTGTAACGAGCGTTTGCGTTCCAGGAATTGTGGAGAGCAGGGCGCAGTCATCCCCGATGGATGCGACGACGCGGGCCGGCGCCGAGCGGCGCGTGCCCGGCTCCGCCGCCTGGCTGGCGCGCGCGATGCGCTGGACGAGAGAAATTTCCGGAATCGGCATGAGCGGATAGAGTAACTCCGAAAGACTTTCCAGGAAAGCGCAGCGCCCAGCGTCATCCACCTCAGCCGCAACACCGGCGGTGGGAGGTGAGGAACCTGAGGCGCTATGGGTGCCCCAGGTCCCGCGCCCGCTTTTGGCGCTGACCTGGGCGGGTGTATCTCAAAAGCGGCTTACCGCAGGGTTTTCAGCTTAAGCATGGCGTTCATCGAGCCCGAGCGGAAGCCGTCCACGTCGAGCGCCACAAATTTGAAACCGCAGGCCTTGATCGCCTCGCTGATCCGCGCCAGCATTTCCAGGGACAGCGCGCGCTCCATCTCCTCGCGCGCAATCTCGATGCGCGCCACATCGCCGTGGTGCCGCAGCCGGAACTGCCGGAAGCCCATTGCACGCAGGGCGTCCTCGCCGCGCTCCACCTGCTCGAGCGCCTCGCGGGTCACCGGGCGGCCGTACTCGATGCGGGACGACAGGCAGGCCGACGCCGGCTTGTCCCACACGCGCAGCCCGGCCTCGGCGGCCAGCGCGCGAATCTCCGTCTTCGTCAGCCCCGCCTCCAATAGCGGAGCGGCCACGCCGTGCTGCCGCGCAGCCTGCTGCCCGGGACGCCAGTCGCCCTGGTCGTCGAGGTTCACCCCGTAGGCCACCGCCGTCCAGCCCTGCTTCCCATCAAAGCCCGCCGCAAAGCGCTCCATCTCCTCAAAGAGCGCGTCCTTGCAATGGAAGCAGCGCAGGGCGTCATTGCGCCGGTAATCCGCGCCGTCGATCTCGCCGGTGTGGATGATCTCAAGCGGGATCCCCTGCTCGGCGGCAAAGGCCACGGCGTCCCGCATCTGCCAGCGCGCCAGCGAAGGGGAGTCGGCCAGCACCGCCAGCATCTCGTCGCCCAGCACGTGATGCGCCGCCCAGGCCAGATACGCCGAGTCCACCCCTCCCGAATAGGCCACCAGCAGCCGTCCCTCGGGGCCCCCAGCAAGCCCGCATTTGGCTTGATGGGGTGACAGCTCGCGGAGCCGCCCATAGAGCCGCTCGCGCTTGGCCGCCAGCGCGGCGGAAATCGAATCCTTACTTATATCCACTGCCATGCTTCTATCCTACGCTTCGATGGCCGGGTCACCAGCGAGCCTGGTTCGGAACGAGGGGCGGAGGTTCAAATCCTCTCTCCCCGACTATTGTTTTTAATAGCTTGCAACCTGGATTGCACGAGTCCTGACCATGCGCACCCCCAGCGGCTACATCCGCCTGTGGGAGCCGCAACAGCAACCTTTGCCACCGCTGCATTTCCGCAGGCACAACACCATGCAAAGGATCATCAGGACGACAAACACGAGCGGGAAAAGCGACCAGAATCCGAATGTGTACCACATGTTTTTACTCCTACCGACATGACGAGCGTCTCCAGTGGAGAGATACAGGGACCAATGTATCCCTCAGGGGTACGATTTCGTCTTTCAAGTGGAGGGAGATGTCATGGGTACTGCTGAGTTCGAGACCGTTACGATCCAAAAGACCGATAAGGTCTGTCCCATGTGCGAGGAGTACGCCAGACGCGAGGCGAGCAAACCAGTCGTCGTGATGGCGTGCGAAGGAGCCTGCCTGCGCGGCGAGATTGCGCGCCAGGCTGCAAACATTCTTTGTTTTGAACTAGCACCCGAGAAAACTGCTCGCCTATGCCTGGGAGGCGCATTCACGAAAGACACCGGACAGCGCCAGCTTGCGCGCAATGCGCCAAAGCTGCTTGCCATCGAGGGGTGCTTTATCGAATGCGCGACGCGCATGATGAAGGGCGTTGCGCCTGGCCTAGCGCCAGAGGTCGTGATCGCCGATCGACTCTGCGACTTTGACCGACGGCTATTTGGGATTAACGAAATGCCGGAGGGAGAAATTCGGCAGCACGCACGCGAAGTCGCCGAGAAGATTGCCCGCACACTCTGATCAGTGGTTCTGTTTGGGATCGCAGACTAGGACGCCGCGATCATCCAGGCCAAAAGCACACGCTTGGTGGAGCATCGCTTCAAGCTTGCGGCGTCCTCGGTGCAGGCGCATTTTCACCGTGGTAAGCGGCAGACCGAGCAATTCGGAAATCTCAACGGCTGACAAACCGTCAACATCATGGAGCAGCAATACCGCCCTGTACGTGTCCGACAACGAGGCCACATACCGCTGCACGCAGTCGCTCATCTCTCGCCGCTGCACCACAGCCAGAGGAGATTCCGCGTGCTTGTCCTCGATCTCAAGATCTTCGGAATGCTGCTCGTCATTTCTGGTTTGCATCCGGCTGCGACGACGCAGGCAGTCGAGACAGACATGTGTCGCGATCTGATACAACCAACTCAGGAGTGCACTGTCGTCTTTGAGCGTCGAGCGCTCCCGGAAAGCACGCAGGAAGGTTTCCTGGGTGAGATCGTCCGCTTCCGTGCTGTCCCGGACCATCTTGCGGATGTACCGAGCTATTGCCGACCGGTGCCGTTCGAGTTCATCTGTTGGACCATTGGTGCTGCTGGGCGCCGCCATACGCGATAGCGTACACCCATTTCAAACCATCCAGGCGCTCATGGCTATAAGTAGCTATCGCGGATCTTAGAGGTGTTCAATAAGCGAAACTCCGGTTCCACCCAGCGAGCAAACGACGCCCCCCTGGCGCGCTGGGCATTAAGGCGCAAGCGCCGCCTTCTACCCGGCGGCGCTCCGATTCGAACCATCCCCGACTATAAGATATACCGGCTGAGGTCGTGGTCCTTCACGATGTCGGCGAGCATCTTGCCCACGTAGGCGCGGTCGATCTTCACTTCTTTGTCCTTCATGTCCGGGGCATCGAAGCTGATCGTGTCCAGCACCCGCTCCATTATCGTGTGCAGGCGCCGCGCGCCGATGTTCTCGGTCGATTCGTTCACCTTGGCGGCGAAGACCGCAATTTCCTCGAGCGAGTCCGTGGTGAACTCCAGCTTAATGCCCTCGGTCTCCAGCAGCGCGATGTATTGCTTGGTCAGCGACGACTTCGGCTCGGTGAGGATCTTTACGAAGTCCTCCACCGTAAGCGACTTCAGCTCAACGCGAATGGGGAAGCGCCCCTGCAGCTCGGGGATCAGGTCGCTGGGCTTGGAGACATGGAACGCTCCCGCCGCGATGAACAGGATGTGGTCCGTGCGCAGCATGCCATAACGCGTGTTGACCGTGGTGCCTTCGACGATGGGCAGAATGTCGCGTTGCACGCCCTCGCGCGAAACGTCAGGCCCGTGGCCGCCCTCACGCCCGGCGATCTTGTCGATCTCGTCCAGGAAGATGATGCCGCTCTGCTCCACCCGCTCCAAAGCGGTCTTGGTCACCTGGTCCATGTCGATCAGCCGCTGCTCTTCTTCGCCGATCAGGTAATCGAAGGCCTCGCTGACCTTCATCTTCCGCTTCTTGGTGCGCTGGCCGAAGATGTTGGGCAGGATGTCCTTGAAGTTGATGTCCATGTCTTCGATGCCCTGATTGCTGATGATCTCGAAGGCAGGGATGTTCTTCTCGCGGACGTCCAACTCCACCGTGCGCTCGTCCAGTTTGCCCTCGCGCAGCTGCTGGCGCAGCTTCTCGCGGCTGCGGGAGCCGCTCTCGCCCACCAGCGTGTGGCCCGGGTCGCCCGGGACGATCACAGCGCCCGGCGCGCCTGGGCCATCGCCGGTGCCGGGCGCTGGCGGCAGCAGCAGGTCCAGGATGCGCTCCTCGGCGTTCATCTCCGCCTTGTTGGCCACGTCCTCCAGCTTTTCCTCGCGCACCATGTCGATGGCGATCTCGATCAGGTCGCGAATCATCGACTCCACGTCGCGCCCCACGTAGCCGACCTCGGTGAACTTCGAGGCCTCCACCTTCAGGAAGGGTGAGTTGGCCAGCTTGGCCAGGCGTCGGGCGATCTCCGTCTTGCCCACGCCGGTGGGGCCGATCATGATGATGTTCTTGGGCATCACCTCTTCGGCCATCTCCGGCGACAGCTTCTGGCGGCGCATGCGGTTGCGCAGCGCGATGGCCACGGCGCGCTTGGCGTCGTGCTGTCCCACGACATGCTTGTCCAGCTCAGCCACAATCTCGCGCGGGGTCAACTCGTCCAGCGCGATCAGCTCTTCTTCCACGGTTTGCGGCAGGTAGATTGCCATTGTTTCCTTTACAGCTCTTCTACTGTGAACTTTTCGTTGGTATAGATGCAGGTCTCCACCCCAACGAGCCAACTGCGGGCTCGCCGGGGGCCCCGGTCACGACGCGTACTCGCTTTCAGCCTCTATAGCTCCTCTACCGTGAACTTTTCATTCGTATAGATGCAGGTCTGCCCCGCGATAGTCATGGCCGCGTCGGCGATCTGGCGCGCGTCCAGGTCGGTGAACTGCAACAGCGCCCGTGCCGCACTCAGCGCGTAAGCTCCTCCGCTGCCGATGGCCGCCATGTTGTCGTCCGGCTCGATCACGTCGCCGTTGCCGCTCAGCAGGTAAGTCTGGTTCTGGTCAGCGACCAGCAGCAGCGCCTCGAGTTGGCGCAGACTCTTGTCGGTGCGCCAGTCCTTGGCCAGTTCCACAGCCGAGCGCCCCAGGTTCCCCGCATACTGCTCCAGCTTGGTCTCAAAGCGTGCGAACAGCGAGAAGGCGTCGGCAGTCGATCCGGCAAAGCCCGCCAGGATCTTTCCCTGGTAGAGCCTGCGGATCTTGCGCGCACCCTGCTTGATCACGTGATCGCCGAGCGTCACCTGGCCGTCTCCGGCCATCACCACCTTGCCGTTGCGACGCACACAGAGCACCGTGGTGGAGCGGATACGGCCGTGGCGGCTCCCGGCCGCCTCACGGCGAGAACAATCCATAGTAGGAATCCTGGGCATGGCGTAAGACCTGAATTATATCAGTGCGCCCGCTTGTCATCGGTCGCACCAAACCTGTTGCAGTTTGGCACGGAGGAGCCACCTTGGAGGAGCATCTCTCTCGCGAGTTTTCGCCCTTTCATCGTCCTATTTTCGGCTTTTTTCCGCGGTCACTGTCTTCAGATGACCTTTCGAGTCGCCGCCGGGCCACCCGTGATTGACGCTCCCAAGCCTGGTTGCTACCCTTGAATAGTCAGTACAAGACATCTGGAGACAAGGGAAGGGCGTACAGCCACACTGGCGGCGCCATAGGAAAACCCTACGCTTTCCACTCGTCCCGTCTAAGGTTCCCGGTATTGGGGAGAGCCCATTGCGTAAGCGCTGGTACATTCTTTTTGTCTCGCGGGACTCCGAGGGACAGCTTCGAAAGATCCCCATCCCAATCCATTACCTATACGTCTTTCTGGCCGGCGCCGTCATCGGAATGTTCACCGTCACCGGCATGGCGGGCTCCTACGCCCGGATGTTGTGGAAGGTGGAGCGCTTCAATGACCTCCGCGCCGAAAAGGAGCGTATCAAGCGCGACTACTCGCAGCTTGAGGAGGCCTCCCACGAAAAAGACGTGCAGGTGGCCTCGCTGGGCTCCATTGCTGTCGAAGTCTCGACCCTGTACGGCCTGAAGACCGACTCGCGCCTTCTGCCGACCAATGACGACGCTCAGCCCGACCGCTACCAGGCCTCGCTGGATACGCTGTACGCGCTGCGCGGCTCGGCCCTGACCGGCGCAGCCACCGCCGGCGTGCAGTTGGCCTCCAGCCGCCGCCTGACCTCGCTCTCCGACTGGACCCGGGCCGCCGACGCTCCCTCGATCTGGCCGGTCGAAGGCCGCCTGACCAGCTCCTTCGGCGAGCGGGTCGATCCGTTCAATGGGGAGGGCACATTCCACAGCGGCGTCGATATCTCGGTGCCCTACGGCACCCCGGTCCATGCGTCCGCCGACGGCGTCGTCATGTTCGCCGAGGTCATGAGCGGCTATGGGAACCTGATTAACGTGGACCACGGGCATGGCCTATCGACCCGCTACGGCCACCTCTCCGGCTTCGCCGTGAGCGACGGGCAGCACGTCCACCGCGGCCAGGTCATCGGCTATGTCGGCGCCACGGGACGCGCCACCTCGCCGCATTTGCATTATGAGGTGCGCATCCAGGACGTTCCGGTCAACCCGCACAAGTATCTCCGCACCACCCTGGCGCAGGTACCTCAGCCGCTCAAGAGCTAGAGTTCATTCGCAGGTGCCCCACTCAAGCTTCTGTTGCTTGAGTGGGGCTTTTGACTTTGCGCTTGCCTTTGCGCTTTTCCGCCTTAATGAACTTTTTAGGCTGCCGGCAGCCTTTTGGAGTACTCTTTCTAACCGCCATGAACATTCTCGACTACTGCGCCGCCGATCCCGCCTCTGTCACCCTCTCCGCCACCGCGGCCGACGCCATAGAGGCCATGAACCAGCGCCGCATGGGCGCCGCCGCCGTGGTGGATGAACACGGAGTTGTCGCCGGGGTCTTCACCGAGCGTGACGTGCTGACCCGCGTCGCCCTTAGCGGCCGCGATCCGCGCCAAATCCCGATCACCGAGGTGATGACCACCCCGGTGCTCCTGGCCACCCGCGCCACCTCCAT
>Ga0137373_10001837_pt1 | contig 23110 bp, 15 predicted proteins | sample SagtaG_5_FD_104912 | JGI IMG/M metagenome (GOLD analysis project Ga0137373, IMG submission 104912) | Vadose zone soil microbial communities from Sagehorn Ranch, Mendocino, California, USA - Sage1_R_80_16 metaG | ecosystem: Environmental > Terrestrial > Soil > Vadose zone | place: USA... | reverse complement strand
CTAGTCACTTGCCGCAAATCAAGGCCGCCCGCTGTTTCCCCTTGGCCGCGAGCGCCAGCGCAACCAAGCGCCGAATTGCTTCTGAACGCGATGGAGTGTCCGCTTGTTGCTTAGCCCACTCCTCAATTCGGGATTTAAGTGCGGGTGACATCCGCACCGGCGGCGCCCGCGATCCAATCAATACTCGGTGGCCACACTCCGTTCGGCTTCGTCGTGCTCGCGCCGGCCGTGCCGCACATCAAGGAAGGCAAGCTGCGCGGGCTCGCCGTCTTGAGCGCTCAGCGGTCCGCCGCTCTGCCCGATGTGCCGACCATCTCCGAGGCGGGATTTCCTGGCCAAGAGGCTGACACCTTGATAGGCGTGCTGGCACCGGCCAAAACCCCCAAGGAGATCATCGATCTACTGCATCGGGAAATCGTGCGAATCGTGGCGCTACCCGACGTGCGAGAGCGCCTCGACGCGATTGGCTTCGTGCCGGTGGCCAATACGCCGGATCAGTTCGCGGCCATCATCAAGGCGGAATCCGAGCGCTGGGCCAAGGTCATTCGCGCAGCCAAGATCAAGGTCGAACCGTGAGCGGCACCTGTCCTCGTCAATTGGGAAACCTGATAGTTTGTTGATGGCGTCGCGAATAGAGATATCGCGGTCTCATCGGGCACGCTCTGTATCCTTGAGTCCAGGGCGCACGGCTAGACGCGATCAGACACATCTACAAAGTCCTAGAAGAACAACGTAACATTGCCGGCAGGGGCGAGCTTGTCGAAGCCCATCAAACAATTGCAGCGCGGACCGGCAGGCAAGGCTGGAAGCCGCGTCTTTTTGTGCCTCGGGGATCTTCTTGCCTGGTATGGGCGAATCGCGCCCGACCGCAATGCCATCCTGTCGCCTGGACGTCCCCCGGTGACGTATGGCGCGCTCTGGGTCTGCGCGAAACGTGCGGGTCGCGCGTTAGGAAGCTTCGGCATAGGCCGAAGCGATCGAGTGGCGGTTGTATTGCCGGACGGGCCGGAGACCGCGGTGGCAATCATCGTGGTTGCAAGCGCTGCGGTCTGTGTGCCGCTGAACCCAAGCTTCACCGCAGACGAATGGCGGCGTTATTTCGCCGATTTGCGAATATCGGCGCTGTTGACGCGCGCGGACCTGGATACGGCGAGCCGCGCAGTTGCCCATGCCCTTGGCATACCTGTCATCGATCTATCGTCTCGACCCGGCGATGGGCCCGGCGCTTTCAGCCTTGTCGGCCCGCCCACGCGGCGGATCGTCACTGGTGAGTTGGCGCCCAGCGGCGGCGATGCATTTCTCCTACTGACCTCGGGCACCTCTTCGCGTCCGAAGACAGTGCCGGTCACCCATGCTGCGGTCTGTCTGTCCGCCTATAACGTGGGCGCGACTTTGGAACTTGGACCTCGGGACCGATTGCTAAATGTGCTGCCTCTGTTCCATGGGCATGGATTGATCTCTGGGGTCGTGGCCGCGTTGGCGGCCGGCTCGAGTGTGGTTTGTCCGCCTGGCTTTGATGCTACGGCTTTCTTCGGCTGGCTCACAGAATTTCGACCAACCTGGTACACGGCGGTTCCGGCAATCCATCGAGCGGTGTTGTCGGCAGCAGCCCGCCACAAGCATAGTGCCCAGGGATCGTCGTTGCGGCTCATTCGCTCGGCCTCCTCGACTCTGCCGCCCGAACTGCTCGCCAGCCTCGAAGCCCTGTTCAGCGTCCCAGTGATCGATACCTACGGCATGACGGAAGCCGCAACCCAGATTGCCGCGAACCCTTTGGGGCGACGCAAGCCTAATTCTGTTGGCCAGGCCGCCGGGCCTGAGATCGCGATCCTCGACGGCGACGGCCGACGGCTACCAGCTGGTCAACGTGGAGAGATCGCGCTGCAGGGTCCGACCATTACGAGGGGGTACGACAATGATGACGCCGCGACCGCGTCGGCGTTTCGGGACGGCTGGTTCCGAACCGGCGACCTTGGATACTTGGACGAGGACGGATACCTCTTCATTGTCGGCCGCATAAAGGACATCATCGATCGAGGAGGGCAGAAGGTCGCGCCCGCCGAGGTCGAACAGGCGCTGCTCAGCCACCCGGACGTGGTCGAAGCCGCCGTTTTCTCTGTCCCCCATAAGCGACTCGGCGCGGACGTCGCCGCCGCCATCGTATTGCGTCAGAATGCCAAGGTCGGCGAAGGCGGTCTCCGAGATTTCGTGCGCGAGCGCTTGGCCAGCTTCAAGGTCCCTGGTCTGATTCGCATTGTGCCGGAGATCCCGAAAGGGCCCGCCGGAAAGATTAAACGCGACGAACTCCTCTCGGCGCTTTCCATAACGTTACCAACCGAGCGAGTGGAACGTGGCGCCAATCTGGCTGCACCCCGCTCGGAAATGGAGAGGAAACTCGCCGAGACCTGGATGGAACTCCTGGAGCTGGATCAGATCGGGGTTGATGAACACGTGTTCGCGCTCGGCGCCGATTCAATAACCGTGATGCAAATGCTTTTGCGGCTACGGGAGCGGTTCGGCGTCGGCTTCTCGTTCAAGGACATCTTCGATGCTCCCACCGTCGCTGCTCTCGCGGCTCGCATTGAACAAAAGAAATGCGCGGCCGCACCTCCGAGCTTGCACCATTCGTCGATGGAGATCACACGCGTGGAAGACGATGGTCCGCCGCAGCTTTCCATTTTGCAGGAACATGCGTTGCGCATCGAGCGGGAGTTTCCTGGACTACCCCAGTTCAACGTCGCTTTCGCGTATCGACTGCGGGGGCCGCTGAACGTCGGCGCGCTCGCGCGGAGCCTAAGCGAGGTCGTGCGCCGCCACGACTCGCTGCGAACTGGATTTTCATGGCTCGACGGCGTGCCTGTGGCTCTGACGACTTCGGCCGACGATATCAATCCATTGCTGGTTGTCGAAGATCTCGCAGCGTGGGCAGCCCCCGGCGAGAATAAAATCGAAGCGCTCCTGCTCAAGAAGGCAGAGCTGCAGGCTGAACAGGAGGCCATTACGCCCTTTGACACGAGCCGCCCACCTTTGTTGCGAGCGCGTTTGTTGCGGCTTGGCCCCGATGATCACGTTTTGCTTCTGATCCTGCATGACATCATCGCAGACCGCTGGTCGACGGGAATTCTCATTGAGGAGATCTCCGAATTCTATGCTGCTTTTATAGCCCGGCGGCCGCCCCGACTGCCGGAACCGGTGCTTCAGTTTTCCGATTTCGCTCGCTGGCAGCGTCGGTGGTGCACCAGCGATGCAGCAGCCCGACAGCTCGCCTTCTGGAAAGAGCGCCTGCGAGGGGCCTCGCCTCTATTCGCCCCGAAACGTAACAGCGGAGACGCGCTGCTAGCCGCGAACATTGCCCAGGACCCGTTTCATCTGTCGACGGATTTGGTCGCGCGCCTGACCGCCTTGAGCCATAGCCAGGGCGCAACTCTCTTCATGACATTGCTGACGGGCTTCAAGACGCTGCTGCTGGCCCGAAGCGGACGCAACGACATTTGTGTCGCGACCGCAGTGGCCAACCGGTCGCATCCGAGGACCGAGCGCATAATAGGTCCGGTCGGCAACGCCTCGCTCGTTCGCACCCACGTCGATGCCGATGTTTCGTTTCAGGAGGCACTCAGACGCGTACGCGGTACTCTCTTGGAGGCATACGCGAGGCAGGAACTCCCCTTCGATGTTATTGCCGGCCAACTCAAGAAAGAAGACGATCTGGACCCGGCGTCTCTCATGCAAGTGTTTTTCGTCCTGCACAGTGCGTTTCGTCGGCCCCTCAAGGTGCCCAATGTGGCGGTCAGTACGTTCGGTTGTCGGGAGGGACAGCAGATTATGCGGATCGATCGCACTTGGCTGAGGATGACGCTCAAGGAGATACCGGCCGGGATTACCGGCGCATGCAGCTACAAGGAAGAGTTGTTTGAGTCCGAGGCCCTCCGAGATTTGACCACGCATTACACGACGATCTTGACCAGGGCGGCCGCACATCCCGAGACGTCGCTCGGCACATTGGCCGATCGTCCAGCGATGAGCGCTGCACGGGTTCCTACCCGGGCCCTGCCAGGCGCACAGCCCGGGAAGCTGCAGCTCCGTGCCAACCGCCAGCGATTCAAGTAACATTAGGCTTGATTATCCTCTCCATAGGATTAACATTTCACATCATCAGTACTGTATAGGACCTGCGTTCGCTTGACTTCGCACCGGCCACCGAGATGACGGGGGGTAAGCAATGTGTCTAACCAATACTGCAGACGTTATCGACTTCAGCACCTTGACTCCCACCCAAAAGAGGAAAATTGCTGCTCTCAAGCGGAAGCTGAAGGCGCACAGGAAAATTCTTAAAAAAAGGCTGGACGATATCGACCGAGGGCTTCGAAAACTCGAGCGAAAATCGCGATGACGCCCTCTCAGCAAGTGATCTGAAAGTCGTCGGCCTCTAGATCAAGTGCTCAGCACTGGAGGCGCGCTGTTCCGCAGATCCGGGATGGGGCCGGTCTGTCGCTTTTCAATCTCGCACGTCGATGAGGTCGTGCGCGGCAAGATCTCTGACGAGATTTTCGCTGTAAGCATCGAGCTTCCTGGGATCAGTCCAGTCATCGAGCAGCGCGAGTGCGTCGACAATGATTGGCGCCACCTCCACGAGGCTGGCGTCGTGAAAGCCTGCCCGTAAGGTAACCAAAAGTGACGTGTCGCGTTTGGGAGGAACGGCTTCTCCCGAACCTGCATCGAAAATCGATCGAATATCGTAGGTGCAGCGCAGCGGAACGACGCTACAGCGGCGCCGGATGTCTCGCTTCGATCTATCGCCCTTGTCTTTTTTCGGCGGGGTCTCGTGATCTTCAGCCGCATTGCGGACTTCGGTCATTGCGAGCTCGCAGGCGGCGACATCGGGTAGATAGGCCGGTTTGGGTGGCTCGCACTGCCAACGGACCGACAAGAATTCGTGGAACTCGCGAGCGTTCGCGAGGGTGCTCTTGTTCGTCGGCCGGCTGATCTCGATGAACTCGCGCAAAATCAACCTTTGCGCGGCGCCAAGAATTTCGAAAGTCCGGGGGAAACCCGCCATGATTTTTTCGATGCGCTTGTTGCAAGCGAAGCGCGCCTGGAGACGCAGCACCCCTCGATCGATTCCTTGCAGGGCTGGGTCGATAGGCGCATCGGCTTGATCGCCGAAAATGGCCTCTGCGCTGCTCAGATACTCAAGCAGGCTAGTCTGCCGATCCAAAAGTCGAGTGGCCATCGGTCTACAGGAGTTGCTTCGCAAGACGCGCACGGACGTGCGCGACGTCGTCGAGGACTTCCGAAAGTGCGTCTAATCGACCGTCGCGCTCGATTATGATGTTTGCTGGTGCCTGACGCGCGAGCGCGTACTCGAGCAGATCGAGCACCTCGTCAGGGACGGGATGGGAATGGGAGTCGACAAAGTAAGGTTGAGCGAGGAAATGGTCCTCTACGGTGACGCCCCCCGCCAAGTGCACCTCCTTCACGATGCCTGCCGTCAGCGAATCGAGAAACTCGTAAGGGTCGAGTCCGTGGTTGCGAGAGTTTAGCAAGAGGTTCTCAATATCGAGCAGCAGGCCGGCCTGCGTCTCGCCGCAGATCAAGTTGAGAAAGTCCGCGTCCGACAATTTCGAATCCGGCCAGTCGAACAAGTACGCGACATTCTCAAGTAGAAAAGGAAGCGGGATGCGCCTCTGAATGCGCTGCACCTTCGTGATGATGGAGGCGGCGACCGCCTCGGTTTTCGGCAGGGGCAGGAAGGTGGCAAGATCTCGGCCGGGCACAGAGGTGAATGAAAGGTGTTCGCTGTACGCCGGAGCCTTGAGCTGCTCGACGATTTCGGCGACCTGGTCCAAATATCGCTCGTCGAGCGGCCCGTCCGTACCAATCGACAAGCCGACCCCGTGGGCCGTCAATGGGACGCGGCCGACCAGATCATAAATCGCGGCTCGGACCGTGCGCCCCCTATCGAGGCAGTGATCGACGGTGATTTCAAGGACGTCAAAACTGCCAAGGTGTTCACGCGCCCACTGATCAATCGCCGCGTGATACGCGATGCCAACTGCCGGATATGGCCTGCCTGTTGTCAAGCACTCCCCACTATCGCATGAGCACTGCAAGGGCTGAACGTCGAAGCCATCTCCCAGTAAGCGAGAGACGCGAACTCGTAGTGCAACAGTCCACAGTTCTTGACGATCGCCATCAAAGGACATCGCCTCGTCTATTCAGGATGGGACTAGTGACCTCTCCCTTCATTGCGCAGGCGCTGTCGCGCTCGCCGCGCGCGGCGTTTAGCCGCTGCACCACCCTTGCGTCGTCGCTTGTCTCCGCGGAGTCTTCCATCTTGGCGGGATCGTGCAGAACGTCGAGACCGGGTTGCGCGCTCGTTAATTGGCATACCGAGCTCGGGGTCGAGCCGGTATGTCATCCCCCCGATGACGGCGCCGTTCGCGGTGACGGTTACGAGAATGTCGCGCTTGGTCGCTGACCTGGCGCGAGCCTTGGTGAATGGCTTGCCCGCCCGGACATGGAAAGTGACGAGCCTTTGCTTGCGGGCATTCAAGCGCGCACCGCCCGCGGGCAGGTCGTGGCCGATCCGCCACCCGCGCTGCGCCAAAACAGGCGGCAAGACCACCGAAACGGCAATCGTTGCGGCGCTGCGGCCGGGATTACGGACCCATAGACCTTTCCCGTGCAGCCCCGCCATGAGACCGTGCCGCCCTCCTCCGCCCGGCACGAGGACCACGTTGCGCTGAGCGATATTGTTGTCATTCGGTACGAGGCGCCAATCTTCGATCACCTCGCCTTCAGCAATGTTTTCTACGTTGCTTGCATCGCCAGCCGCCGAGACAATCATCAGCATGCAGTCGTGACCCCAAGCGTTCGCCACGGGCGTCCACTCGAACGGCCCGACGGTTTTCACTTCGGCATTGTTGGGCCGAAGCGTCCCAGCCGACCGGGGCGTGGTGAACGGCTGCAGATCGTTCGGCCAGAGCAGGCCGGCAGACGGCTTGCAGTGATAGCCGTTCACGACGACATCGTTGGCGACCGATGTGCCTCGGTTCTTGATCTTCACGTAGGCAAAGTTGGTTTGGCCCAGCGCCGGCTCCTGGTGCCCGTTCAAACCGTCGGGATTGCGGCGGTTCCAAATCGTCGTGGCCGCCCAATATTCTCGGACGTATTCATATTCGCCCGCCCGCCCATCGTCGATGTAGACATCAACGCTCGGCGGTGCGCCTTTGTTGAGGTGCTGCTTCTCGAACGCCCAGGCGAGTACCTTCCCATAGGCGCCGCCGACAACCCCTTCCGACGTCCAGTCGCCGGCATCAGCTGTTTGCAGCGCCTGGAGGAATTCGCCGGGCGAACCCGGATTGCTTTGCGGACTGAGCGACTGGATCGCGCGCAGCATCAAGTAGGTCATATAGCGGGCGGCGAACTCGCGCCGGTTGATACTGCTGGCATCCCCGCCGATGGATCGGTAAGCGCGAAACAGCGTGGTGGAGAGGATTTGTTCGCTAAAGTAGCCGCTACCGATGCGCCCATCGGTGCCCTGGTCCATACCTTCGCCCCAGCCCCACGTTCCGATCTCCGCGGTCCCGGCGGCACCCCTGCCACCCCCGCCGGTAATGCGCAGCTCAGGCGCACGCGTGTAGCCGATGCCGGGGTCGTCGACAGTCACTTTGGTTACAGCGCCGTCAACGATATCCTTGGGCTTTACAGATGCCCTCGCCTTCGCACCACTAAAGGCACCGCGCGGGAGTTCCACCGTCAGAGGACGGTAGCCTCTTCCGCCGTTGGTTACAGTCACGGTGGCCAACGAACCTTCAGCGATCTGCGCAGTCGCTTTGGCACCCCTGGCACCCCCGCCGGTAATACGCACAGAAGGCGCGCGCGTGTAGCCCGTGCCAGAATCTGCGACGGTCACTCTGGTAATGGTGCCCTCTATAATATGCTGGGGCAGTACGCCCGCCTTGGCTGGCCCACCTCCGATGAAATTCACCGTTGGGGGACGGACGTAGCCACTTCCGCCATTCGTTATGGTCACTCCGGTCACCGAACCCGACGCGATTTGGGCAGTCGCAGCGGCACCGGTACCCCCACCGCCGCCGCTAAAGTTCACCAAAGGCGCATTCGTGTAGCCGGTGCCTGGATCCTTCACAGTCACTTGGGTGACAACACCGCCGACGACATGTGCAGACTTTACGACGGCTTTGGCTTCGTTAACCCCACCACCCGCGAGACTCACCGTCAGATAACCTCGTCCGGGGTTGGTTACGTTCACTTTGGCTACGGACCGCTCTGCCACTTCGCGATCGGAGCGTCGAACGATGACTGATGACAAGAATGGAAGGAAAAGGAAGCGGTCAGGCACCTGACGATTGTGCCACGCCGAAAGATAGTCGGTCAGGATCATCGCGAAGCTATCACCCGCGCTGTGCGCAAATTTGAATTGGTCGTCCTCTATATGGGACCAGAGCGTGCCGTGCCCGCCCAATTCGTGAAGAGTCACGCGCCAGTCGCTCGCGATCCCGATGGGGTCGGAAACCTCGATGTCCGCCGCCGCGAAGGCACCCCTCCCACCTCCGCCGCTGAATTTTAGCAACGGCCCCACTAGGTAGCCCGTGCCACGATCTACGACGGTCACTTTGGTTATACGGCCGTCAACGATGTCCCCAGGTTTTACTTTCGCCGTCGCTCCACTGCCTCGACCACCCGATAATTTCACCCTCGGCGGACTCGTGTAACCTCTTCCGGGTTCGGTTACCGTCACTCTGACCACCGAGCCGCCCTTGAAGTCCGCAAGCGCGTAGTAAACGGAATCGATGCCTTGGCCATGGCCAATCAGCGCCGAGTTGATGACGTTGCCGTCCGCCCAGGGAGGTCTGAATGCGCGATGGTCCACCTCGACCGGAAATCGAGTGTGCTTGAAGTAGCCATGTGGCCCCTTCACTTTGAATCCGAGATCCTCGACGAGGCGAAAAAAGCGGTCCACGTGGTAGTACGCGTTGACCGCGGCAAACTCGTTGGTGCGGACATGCCAGATGTCAAAGTTTCTGCGTCTGGGGCGTGTCGGCGGTTCGAAGTCCGGGGCGGTTTTGTTAGTCACTTTCGCAAAGGTACCCTCCAACGGCTGCCTTCGGGCGGCGCGCTTGAGATTGTGGAGCTTCGCTAGTTTTCGATGAGGGTTCAGGACCCTGTTGCCCCGGTCGGCGGTCTTGGTCGCGGACCCGGTGCTGGTCACGGGATCGTAAGTGAAGACGTTCCCCATAACGCCCGAGCTCAACGCACGAACACAGAGAATCGTGTTGGTCTCCACATCCACTAAAATGCGCCAGTTCATTTGGGTCCGCCCGTAGGGCAGACGGAACACGAGTTCCGCGACGAGATACCAGTTTCCATCTCGAATCGAATTGGCCACAGCCCCCAAGGGGAGCGTCGGCGATTCGGGCTTCGTGCGCTCCTTTGCATCGTAGCGGTAGATGAAAAATCGGCCGCGGATGAGTCGTGGCGGGGTCTGCGTGCCATCGAGGCCCTTCGCGATTTTGGCAGCGCCGCCGAGGATCTGACTCAGCAGATCAGACCTGCGGACTTGAGATTGCTGTGGCCGTCTGGCTTTGCGCCGCGACGATAGACCATCAATCTCTTCCGCAGTTGCAAACAACCGGCGGTAACGTTCCAGGGCCTGCAACGGCGGCAGTTTCGCGTCGACGCCTTGTACGCTGGTGTCGGTCGCTGCGACCACGCGCGCCGGCGCCTGTTTGAGCGTTACCGTAATCCCTGCGCCCCACACAGGCGCGTTAAGATAGGTCTGACAGTACACATACGTGGCCGAGTCGAAGGAGACCTTTTCCTCGCTAAAGCGGTACTCCACGCCTTGCTGACGCGGATCTAGGTATGACACCGGCCGCTCGATGCTGCGCACCGCTTCCGGCGGCAGATCCAGATTTTCGGCGATCTCCCGGATGTACGCTTCAGCCGCCGCCCGCCCGCGCAGCTTCTTCATGGCGTGGAATTTGTCGAAGTAAAGAATTCCCCGAATCCGACCAGTGTCGTCCCATGTCACGGTGGCTTTGAGAACTGGATCGTAATCCGTTCGCATGAGTTACCTCCCCAACGCGCGAAGCGTCCCGACGTGCGCAGGACGTAAACCGCGCCAACGACGTAGCCCAACTATAATATGTTGTTCGTGAATCAGATTGCAGGCGACTTGCTGCGAGTGGCACTTGATCTTCGTTCTCGAAGGTTGATGAACGTCTTCAAGCATTTGTTTGCCCTCTTGCCGCCCAATCGCACTTGGAGCCGCGGGCGCCGCGGTGGCCTTAATCGGGCTTGTCGAGAATGGTCAAGCCAATTCTCATCGCACGAGCATACCAGCTTTCGCGGCTGCCCGAAAACACGATGACGAGCCGACCGGCTGGCAATTTCGTTGAACCACACCGACATCGCGATTAAGGACAGCGTCGTTCTGCCTCCTTGAGATCGCACGCTCACATTGTGTTATATTGCTTCGCACGGTATGTCGCGCGGAGTGGCGATGACAATTGATATTAGACGTCGAGAATTCATCGCCGTGCTCGGCGGGGCGGCGGCGTGGCCGTTAGTCGCCAGCGCGCAGCAGGCGAAGCTGCCGACCATTGGATTGCTTGGCGGGGCAACGCCTGCGGCCCAAGCTCAGTGGACCGCCGCTTTTGTTGAACGGCTGAGCGAACTCGGTTGGATCGAAGGTCAGACCGTCGCGATCGAGTATCGCTGGGTGGAGGGACGTTTCCAGCGCTCACCTGCAATCATCGCCGAGTTCGTCCGGCTCAACGCCGATGTCATCGTCACGCATGCGACCCCAAACGTCGTGGCCGCCAAGCAAGCGACATCGGTGATTCCTATCGTGTTCGCCTCGGCGGGGGATCCGGTTCGCAATGGGCTGGTCACTACCCTTGCCCGCCCCGGTGCGAATGTCACAGGCCTGTCGGTCCAGTCCACCGATCTGGCTCACAAGTTAGTTGAACTGTTACGCGATCCCCTCCCGAAGCTCCGCCGCTTGGCGATGTTGTATCATGTCGGTAATCCCGTCACAGAGTTGCAAACGGACGCGGTCAAGGCAGCGGCCGGCAAGTTCGGCCTCGATGTCGCCATAGTTGAAATCCGCCGTGCGGAGGATATCGCGCCCGCTATCGAGGCGCTCCAGGGTCGCAGCGATGCACTAATTGTTCCAAGTGAACCGCTTTACAACACCAATCGAATTCAGATCAATTCCTTGGCACTGAGGGCACACTTGCCGACAGCCTACTTTGACCGGGTGTATGTCGAAACGGGGGGCTTGATGTCCTATGGCCCAAACTGGCCGAGCACCTGGCGCCGCGCTGCCGAGTTGGTCGACAAAATCCTCCGCGGAGCAAAGCCGGCCGATATTCCGGTCGAGCAGCCGACAACATTTGAATTGGTCATTAACGTCCAAACCGCCAAGGCGCTCGGCCTCACCCTGCCGCGCAGATTGCTCGTGCGTGCCGACGAGCTGATCGAATAGGCGAAGTTCAGGTATGACCGCTGCCGGCGAGCGTCGCCGCGTACATGTAGGCGCGCGGCGCCTGCCGCCGTGATCAAAAGGCTCAGTCCAAGCTCCGCCAACTAAGCGCCCCGCTACCGAGTGTGAAGTAGATAACACACTTGTTCCGGATGGTATGCTTTTAAGGGGACGTCCTGCGCGTTTGCGGGGTCAGACGACTAACATGCAACGGCGGCAGTTTATCATCTCGAGATTGCAAAGGCTCTCGGCTCCCCAATCTGAACGCTGCTCCCCCATGCCGATAAGGTGATCGAATGAGGCGCGGACATTCGCGGCACTCAGGATTGGCCGCTGTTATGGCATGGGTACCGGTGGCGGCGCGACCACTCGCGACATCTCCGACGGCTCGGCCCGCGATCCTGCGGAGCCGCCTCTTTCGCAAGTACGTCACGCTATTCGTGGCCGTCGTCTGCCTGGCGCTCTTGACCCACGGCTTGCCCGAGATTTGGTTTGACTATCGAGATTACAAAGCCTCGTTCATCCATATGCAACGCGAGCAGGCTGAGGCGGCGGCCGGCAAAATCGGCTACTTCATTAAGGAGATCGAGGGTCATCTCGGTCTGGCCAATCAGATGGCCGTGATGCCGAGCACGCTGGCGGAACGGCAGTTCGATGCTTTGGGTCTGCTACGGCAGGTGCCCGCCATCTCGGAATTCTCGCAACTGGACGCCAACGGGCGCGAGAAGCTGCGCGTCTCCCGGATTGCGGTGGATGCGGTCGAGAGCGATGCCGACTTTTCCAAGGATCCGAAGTTCGTCACCGCGATGGCGAACAAGCTCTACCACGGGCCGGTCTATTTTCGCAGCGAAACCGAACCTTATATGACCCTGGCACTTGCTGGCGCTTTTCGCTACGCCGGGGTCAGCGTTGTCGAGATCAATCTCAAGTTCATCTGGGACCTGGTCTCGAAGATCAAAGTGGGCCAGGACGGCCGCGCCTACGTGGTCGATGCGCAGGGCCGCCTCATTGCTCATCCGGACATCAGCCTCGTACTGCGCAATATCGATTTGTCTAACCTAGCCCAGGTGCGGGCCGCCCGTGCAATTGACGGTGCGATGCCATCAGACCCGATGCAAGTCGCCAAGGATATTCAAGGCCGGCGGGTGCTGACCACCTATGCGCCGATCCCTCCACTCGGTTGGCTGGTATTCGTGGAGCTGCCGGTCGACGAGGCCTATCGACCGTTCTACGCCAAAATTAGTCGCATGGCGTTCCTGCTCTTGGCAGCGCTAGGGCTGGCATTTCTTGCCGGCATGTTACTTGCCCGGGCAATGGTCGAGCCGATCCACGCGCTGCAGGCCGACGTTGCCCGCATCAACAGCGGGGATCTTAGCCAACGTATCTCCATCAAGACCGGCGATGAGCTCGAAATACTTGCGGATCAGTTCAACGACATGGCGGGAAAGCTGCACAAGTCGTGAAAACCTTTATTCAATCACCTCATTGGCGCGCATCATAAATGTCTCGGGGATGGTCAACCCGAGCGCCTTCGCCGTCTTGAGATTAATAATGAGATCGAATTTGACCGGCTGCTCGATCGGAATGTCCGCCGGTTTCGCTCCACGCAGAACTTTGTCGACATAATCACCGGCACGCCGGAAGAGGTCCGGGAAGTTCGGTCCGTAGGACATCAGACCTCCCGCCAGGACGTACTCGCGAAATGCATATATCGTCGGGAGTTTTTCGTTGACCGCGATGGTATTGATGAGACCTCGATACGTTGTAAGGAGCGGATCAGTACAAACGTAAAGCCCATCCACACGGCCCTTGAGTGCCTCGAGGCCGGGAGCGATATCGTCCTTCTTTTTGATTTCGAGTCTGGTGATTTCGATGCCGAGCTTGGGTCCCACCGACTGAACTTCATTCATCTCCAAGGCGACGTTAAGGCCATGAACATTGCCCATAACGGCTATCCGCTGGAGGCCGGGCACAACTTTGTGCAACTGCTCGAGCCGCTTGCCGGCAAGATCGGTCTGCTGGTTCGACAGGCCTGTCACATTGCCGCCTGGGCGCGCCAAGCTGGCAACCAGCCTAGTGCCAACCGGATCTCCCGCTGCGGCAAAGACAATCGGGATTGTCGTGGTTGCATTCTTAGCGGCTGCGACCGCCGAAGTACTCGCCGTCACGATTATGTCGACCTTGCGGCGTACAAACTCATCCGCAAACTCAGCGTAGCGGTCCTCGCGTCCTTCCGCCCAACGATACTCGATAGCGATGTTCTGACCGTCGATCCAGCCGAGTTCACGCAACCTCTGCTGAAAAGGTGGGATGAATGCGCTCCAGATTGCGGGCGTGGTCGCCCCCAAAAAGCCAATAGTCGGCAACTTGCCCTGCTGTTGGGCGCGCAGCGGAGATAGCACGGACGCTAGCGCCGCGCCGCACAGCAACGCGACGAATTCGCGCCGACGCAAGCCAGTTGCTGGCGCTGTTAAGAGCATTGGCGGGTCTAACCGAGTTTCGCGGCCTCGCATGGCACCCTCCTTGCAGACGGCCTTTGGGCGCCGACCTTCCCGCGTGGGAAGGTTATTCGAATATCCCGCCCTCCGTCACCGGATCAACTTCGCGCGACCGCGGACCCCTTTTGGTATGGGGATGCCGAGCGCAGTCGCGGTATTCTGGTTGATAACGAGTTCATACCCCTTCTGCAGCTTGACGGGAAGATCAGCCGGCTTGGCCCCACGCAGAATCTTGTCCACTAGATCGGCCGCGCGCTGAAACATGGCCCGGAAGTCCGGTCCGTAGGAGACCAGGCCGCCCGTCTCGGTATATTCTCGAAATGCGTGCATGGTCGGCAGCTTCACGCTCGCCGCCGCTGTATTTATGGCAATTTGATTGGTGGTCACAAGCGGGTCAGTACAAACGAAAAGCGCGTCCACCCGGCCTTGCAGTCGCTTGATGGCGGGCGCGATCTGTGCGGCTCGTCGAACGTCGCATATGTAGGTCTCGATCCTGAGGCTGCGGGCTCTTCTTTGGATCCGATCCATTTCCAACGGGATGTTGCGACTACCGCGATTACCCATAATCGCCAGCCGCCGCAGCCCGGGGACAAGCTTGCGCAATTGGTCGAGCCGCTCGGCAGCAAGATCGGTCTGCCCATTCGACATGCCTGTGACATTTCGTCCGGGGCGTGCAAGGCTGGCAACTAACTTGGTGCGCACCGGATCCCCGGCCGCCGCAAAGACGATCGGTATCGCCGATGTTGCTTTCTTCGCTGCCATAGCCGGCGCAGTTCCGGAGGTGACAATGATATCGACATTGCTCCGGACGAAGTCTTGCGCCAGGCGGGCGTAGCGGTCTTGTCGTCCCTCGGCCCAGCGATAATCAATGACTATGTTGCCGCCATTGATCCAATCGAGTTCACGCAATCTCTGCTCGAAAGCTGCGACGAATGCGCTCCAGATCGAAGGCGTAGTCGCGCCCAGGAAGCCGATGGTCGCCTGCGTAGCCCAAGTGCGTTGCAGGATAAATTCGCCTGATGCCATGTATCCCTCCCATGACCGTAGCCCCTGGCGGCGTCAGCCGGTGGGCGGCTGAAAAATCTACCAACCATTAAAGGCCCGTTCACGCGAGTCAATCATCAACGAGCACAAAAGCTATTGGCGTCTGCTATTGCGCAGCGCCATATGCTTCAGTCGGCGGAGGCATGAATATGGGGGACGTGCGTGTTGGCCATGAGGAGCTTATACGGTTCGTGACCGCCGTTTTTTCCGCGACCGGGATGACAACGTCCGACGCGGAGACCTTCGCGGAGGTGCTGGTGTGGGCAAACGAGCGTGGCATCGACTCACACGGCGTGGTGCGAATACCGGGGTATCTGAAAGAGATTGACCAAGGGAAGTTCAATCCCAGGGCACAGCCCCTGTTGCGTCAGCTGCTGCCGGCGACCTTCATTATGGATTGCAATAGAGCGGCAGGTCCCGTTTGCATGATGCGCGCTGCGGCGCTTGCGATTGAAGTGGCACACCAGTTCGGCGTCGGGGTCGGGTTGCTGAGCGATCCTCACCATCTGGGCGCCATCGGACGTTATGCCCAATGGGTCGCGGAACGCGGATACGCCGCGCTCGTCATTCTGGCCGGCTTGCCGTTCATGGCCTATCACGGCGCCAAAGTAGCGAGTATCGGAACCAGCCCGATCGCGATCGGCGTTCCTGGACCGGGTGCGCAAGACGCGCCGCTCGTGCTCGACATGGCAACAAGCGTTGCGGCAGCGGGCCGCATCCGCCAAGCCGCTGCCGAGGGAAAACCAATTCCGGAAGGGATCGCCATCGATCCCGATGGCAAACCCACGACTGACGCACGCCAAGCGCTAGCCGTGCTTCCGATTGGTGGGCCGAAAGGTTCAGGTCTCTCGCTTATGTTCGAATGCCTGACCGGGATCCTCGCAGGCACACCAATCATCGCGCCGCCAAGCGGCGCGAAAGGGCCAATTCAGAATGCCATGATAATCGTCTTTAATATCGCAAACTTTCGTCCCTCGACCGATTATCGTCGCGATATCCAACAGCTGAAAGACGTGGTTAAAGCACTGCCCCGCCGCGACGGTTTTAGTGAGTTATTGCTGCCCGGCGAACGCGGCGATCGAGAGGCAGAGCTACGCCGGCGTACCGGGATTCCATTGCCTGTCAAACTCTGGACTGAGTTGGGCGACGTTGCGCAGGAGCTCGGTCTTTCACGACTCAGTCCTTCGTGAACTCCAACGGTTCTTGCGACCTGAACGTCCGCGCCACAGGATGGGCGAATGACGCGATTCGTGTCGGCGTTCGGCACCGCAATATGACCCCGCATTTTCCTCCGAACTGATTGATTTCGCGCTCGAATTTCAAGATCATGGTGTCTCTGCGTCCGATTGAAGAAGGCGCCTGCTGGGCACTGCCTCAAGTGTGAGATGGATCACATAAGCGTACGATAGGCGTATGCTATTGCTTGTCAGATGGGGGCGTGGCGAGACCACTAGTTTCGAATTGTCGATGAAAAGTGGCTCGAGATTCTGAGGAATCGTGCCGAATACGGCGCGGATCGGCCCGATGTCTAACCCCGCGAATGTCTCCGAGGTCCGCTCATCATACCGCCCTCCGATCGCGGGTCAGGAGCCAATGACGTTTGAGCTCGAGAGCGCAAGGATGCTTGGCTATCAATGGGGAGCGCTGATGCCGCGGACCGGTGCGGTGTCCGAATGAGGCGCGGAAATTTACCGCGCTCCGTGGTTGGCGCTGTCACGGGATGGATACCGACGGCGACGCGAGGGCTCACGGCCTCCTTTGCAGCGCCATCTGGGATCAAGCGGAGCCGGCTCTTTCGCAAATATGTCGGACTGTTTGTGGCCGTGGTTTTCGTGGCTCTGCTGACGAACGCACTGTTCGAGATCTGGTTTTCTTATCGGGATCACAAAACGTCGCTCATTCATATCCAGCGCAAGCAGGCGGAGGCGACAGCTGACAAGATCGGTCGCTTCATCAACGAGATCGAAAGCCAACTCGGTTGGACCACTCAGATGGCACAGACCGCAAGCACGCGCGAGCAACTTGTGTTCGACGCTTCGCGTCTGCTCCGCCAAGTACCCGCTATCGCCGAACTCGCACAACTCGACGCCAGCGGCCATGAGCAGCTGCGTGTTTCGCGGACTGCAGTCGACGAGATCGGCAGCAATATCGACTTTTCCACGGATCCCAGCTTCCTAAACGCGATGGCGAACAAGGTCTATTATGGGCCAGTCTATTTTCGTCGCGAATCTGAACCTTACATGACTCTCTCCCTTGCTGGCGCTTTTCGCGACGCCGGAGTCAGCGTTGCCGAGATCAATCTCAAGTTCATCTTAGACGTCGTGTCGCAGATCAAAGTGGGGCGAAAGGGGCGCGCCTACGTGGTCGACGCCCAGGGTCGCCTTATCGCGCATCCGGATATCAGTCTGGTGCTGCGCAATATCGACTTGTCGAATCTCGCCCAGGTGCGAGCTGCCCGTACAGTCGGCGATACGCCGCCAGACCCTTTGGAAGTCGCCAACGACATCGAAGGTCGACGGGTGCTGACCGCCCATGCGCCGGTCGCTCCGCTCCATTGGCTAGTATTCGTCGAACTGCCGGTCGATGAGGCGTACGAGCCGCTATATGCGACCATAGGTCGAACGGGATTGTTCCTATCAGCGGCCCTTGGCCTGGCATTTCTCGCCGGCATGTTTCTCGCGCGACAAATGGTGGTGCCGATCAAGGCATTACAGGCCGGAGCTGCGCGGATCGGCAGCGGTGATCTGGGTCAGCGCATCTCAGTCAACACCGGTGATGAGCTCGAAGGTCTCGCCGACCAGTTCAACGAGATGGCTGGAAAGCTGCAGGACTCCTACAGCGACCTGGAAAGAAGGATCGAGGTTCGCACGCGCGAGTTGGCTCAATCCGTGCGCGAGCTGCGCGCTCTCGGCGAGGTCAGCCAAACCGTTAATTCAACGCTCGACCTCGAAAATGTGCTGACGACGATCGTTACCAAAGCCGTGGAGCTTTCAGGCACCGACGCCGGTGCAATCTATGTTTTCGATCAAGACCTTTTTCATCTGCGTGCGACCTACGGCATGGACCGGGGGGTAGTTGCCGCGCTCAGGGAGCAGGGCGTTGGCCTCGACCATCCGTTGGCCGCGTCCGCCGTGATGCAACGCGAGCCGGTTCAGGTCCCAGACATTCGCGACCAACCGTCGTCCGAAATTATCCGCCGTGCCGGTTATCGCGCGCTGTTGATTGCGCCATTGATGCGGCCGGACCATATTGTCGGCTTGCTCGTGGTTCGCCGAAAAGCGCCTGGGCTTTTCCCCCGAGAGACGATCGACCTTCTCAAGACGTTCGCCGCTCAATCGGTATTGGCGATCCAGAACGCGCGTCTATTCAGTGAAATCGATGAGAAAAGCCGCCAACTCGAGAGCGAGAGCAGGCACAAATCGCAATTCCTCGCCAATATGAGCCACGAACTACGTACCCCCTTGAACGCCATTCTCGGTTACACCGAACTCATTCTTGACCGCATCTATGGCGAGACGTCAGACAAGATGCGTCAAGTGCTCGAACGCATTGAGGCGAACGGCCGTCACCTGCTCGGCCTGATCAATGACGTGCTTGACCTCGCAAAGATCGAGGCCGGGCAACTCACCTTGTCGGTCGGGGATTACTCCCTGAAGGAAGTCGTGGACGGCGTGGTCAATGCCGTGGAGCCGCTGGCGGCCGAAAAGCACCTCACATTCAAGACCGATGTCCCGGCGCAGCTACCTGTTGGACACGGTGATGAGCGCCGCATTGCGCAGGTCCTGCTGAACCTCGTCGGAAACGCGATCAAGTTCACCGACGCGGGCGAAGTCGCCATCAAGGCGTCGGCAGCTAACGGCTCGTTCACCGTTGCGGTCTCCGATTCCGGACCCGGGATCAGTGCCGCCGACCAAGCCAGGATTTTCGACGAATTCCAGCAGGCCGACAGCTCCTCCACGCGAACGAAAGGCGGCACCGGTCTTGGATTATCGATCGCGAAGCGGATCGTCGAGATGCACCATGGACGGATCTGGGTCGAATCGACTCTCGGTCGGGGATCGACCTTTTTCTTCACCCTTCCTGTCGCGGTCAAACAACAGGAAGCACAGGCATGAGCAAGCGCATCCTGGTGGTGGAGGATCATGAGGACAATCGGCGGATTCTGCACGACTTGTTGACGAGCGCCGGATACGAGGTCATCCAAGCCGAAAACGGCAAAGAGGCGCTGGCTGCCGCTGCGAGGGAACGGCCGGACCTGATTCTGATGGACATCCAGCTGCCTCTGCTCGATGGCTATGAGGCGACGCGCCGCATCAAGGCCGACCCGGATTTGCGCGCCATTCCGATCATCGTCGTGACGTCCTATGCGCTGAGCGGGGATGAAGGCAAGGCACGAGCAGCAGGGTGCGATGCTTATGTGACCAAACCCTATAGTCCGCGTGCATTGCTGGCCAAGATCCGGCAGTATGTGCCATAAGTGGCTCCTCCGGGGCGCCGCTATGAACAACCCCCCGCGCATCCTTGTCGTCGACGATAGCGAGACCAACCGCGACATCATTACAACGCGGCTGGAAACGCACGGCTACGAGACTTTGCAGGCCGCTGACGGTGAAGAGGCGCTGGCCGCAGTCAAGCAGCACCGCCCCGACCTGGTTCTCCTCGACGTGATGATGCCGAATCTCGACGGGATAGAGACCTGCCGCCGACTCAAGGGCGACGCCGCATTTCCATTCCTGCCCGTCATCCTGGTGACGGCAAAGGTGGACAGCAAGGACATAGTGGCGGGGCTTGACGCCGGTGCCGACGAGTATCTCACGAAACCGGTCGATCAAGCGGCGCTCGTCGCCCGCGTGAGGTCGGTCCTGCGGGTCAAGGCTCTCCACGATCAGGTGCAGGCGCAGGCGGCCGATCTCGCGACCTGGAACCGGACGCTCGAGCAGCGCGTAGCAGAGCAAGTTGCCGAGATCGCGCGTATCGGGCGTTTGAAGCGGTTTCTCTCACCGCAGATCGCTCAGCTCGTGTCTTCGGGCGATGAGCGGGTGCTGGAGAGCCACCGCCGCGAGGTTACCGTCGTCTTCTGCGATTTGCGCGACTTCACCGCGTTTGCCGAAAGCGCCGAGCCCGAGGAGGTGATCGAGGTCCTACGGGACTATCACAGCGCGCTCGGCGCTCTGATCGACAAGTTCGAAGGCACCGTCGAGCGCTTTGCCGGCGACGGGATTATGGTTCTATTCAACGACCCCTTGCCGTGTGAGGCCCCCTGGACAAGGGCGGTACAAATGGCGGTTGCGATGCGCGATGAAGTTGCAAAGCTCGCTGCAAACTGGCGCACGCATGGTCACGATCTCGGCTTCGGGATCGGAATCGCCCATGGCTTTGCGACGCTCGGCTGCATCGGATTCGAAGGACGTTTCCAGTACTCGGCGACGGGAACGGTCGCAAATCTTGCCTCCCGCCTCTGCGATCAGGCGCGCAACGGCCAGATTTTGGTCGACGCGAAGGTACACGCGGAAATCGAATCGCTGGCTGACCTGGAATCAGTCGGCGAGCTCGAACTCAAAGGTTTCCGCCGGCCGGTCAAAGCATTCAACGTGCGCAAGCTGCACAAGGCGTCATATGGGCCCACCTAGGGCGGGCTTCGCTGGACTCAACTGGTACTGTGTGGACCGTCACCCATATCGCCCGCCATCGCCCCTGCCCTCCCCCGCCCGTCGGCACCGCCGGGGAGCCGCTCGAAGCGGATCAGCGAGAAATGTCCCAGCGGCGGCATCGGGCGGCGTTCGATGACGCGCACGCCGCCGTGGCGCTCGGCCCATTGCCCCAGCCGCTGCCAGCGGAATTCTACCCGCCAGCCGAGCCGACGCGCGACCGGCGCATGTCGGCTGTCACGTTGGTCTAAATTGAGATCTTTGGCTCTCCCTAGGGGACGCGGGCCCCCTGCTTTCGCCGTGAGAGGGCAAGCGTGGAAGCCCTAGTCAATTAAGTTGAATATGGCTTGTATATCAACCTGAGATTGCGTTTTGGCAAAACGAACCCACGCGCGGATAGAAGATTTAATTGGCGGTCAACCCGGAACGGGAAAATCCAGCCTAAAGAGTAGCGAAGCAAGCTCTCCGCTGCGCCGTTGTATCCCGCTCAGCTCAAGAATTCGGAGATCATTGCCGCGGATTTACTGGCGCTGGTGACCAGAAACAGATGGCCGTCGTCGATGGTCACCAGATGCGCATCCGGAATGAGGCTTGCCAGGATGCGGCCATTGGCGACAGGCACGAGCGGATCGTCGGTTCCCGCCATGACCAGCGTCGGCTGCGCAAGCCAGCGCAGCCAAGGCAGGCTCGTCCAGCCACAGCCGGCGAGCAGCTGCAGGTAATAGCCGTAGTCGCTCGACCAGCGGACATGGCGCAGATAATTGTGCACGAGCTCGGGCGAGCCGCGCAACGCCCCGCCGTAGATGTCGCCGGCGATGCGCTCCATATACTGGGAGTCTTTGTAGCGCCGTGGCGTTGCCCTCTTGAGCAGGACCGTGAGCTTAGCTGGCACCATCAGGTGGCCGGGCGAGGTGGCTGCGAGCACGAGCCGCCGGCACCGCTTGCCCTGCCGGAACGCGAATTGCTGCGCCAGCGCACCGCCCCACGACAGGCCGAGCACGTCCACCTGTGCGTGCCCCAACTGCTCTAAGAGCTGCGCGCTCAGCCGTGCCAAACCCGAGGGACGGTACGGCAGCCAGGGCGACGGCGAGCCGCCCACACCGGGCACGTCGAAGATGATCGCCTCGGATCCATCGAGCGCCTCGAGAAACGGCTCGAGCAGCTCGATATTGGCGCCGATCCCGTTGAAGAGCAGGAGCGGCGGGCGCGTCTTTTCCCCGCGGCGAATGCCGACGCGTAGCATCTGTCCTTCGACATCGTGCAGCGTGATCTGCATCTATCGCTCCATGACGTAGCGGCCGGGCGCCACCTCGAGCGGCGGGTTGTGCGCGCTGCCCAGCGCGGCCGGTGCCGCGGTCATGTCGGCAGAGCGGGCCTTGATCCATCCGAGCCAATGCGGCCACCAGCTGCCGCTGTGCTTTGCCGCTTGCTCCAGCCACTTCTCGGCGCTCCCTGCGCTCGCCGCGCCGGTCCAGAAGCACGCCTTCGGATTGCCGGGCGGATTGAGCAGGCTCTGAATATGGCCGCTGTTGGCGAGCACGAAGGTGCTGCGCTCGCCGTAAAGCTTCGCCGTGTTGTAGCAGCCCTGCCACGGCGTGATGTGATCGGTCAGGCCGGCGACGACATAGCTGTCCAAGTCGACGCGGCGCATGTCGAGCGGCGTGCCGTGTACCTTAAGCCGGCCGGGGTTGACGAACGGGTTGGTGTCGATGAGATCGAGGAAGTCGGCATGCAGCCGGGCGGGCAACCGCGTCGTGTCGTTGTTCCAGTAGAGGACGTCGAAAGCCGGCGGCGCGTTGCCGAGCAGGTAGTTGTTCACCCAGTAGTTCCAGATCAGGTCGTTGGGCCGCATCCAGGCGAACATGCGCGCCAGCTCCTGTCCTTCGACGACGCCGGTGAGCTGTGACGCGCTCTTCGCCGCAGCAATCGATTCCGGGGTGACGAACAATCCCGCCGTCGTGTTCTGCGTGACCGCCATGTCGAGCAGGCAGACCGCCACGGTGGCGCTGTGGGCCTTGGTTTCGCCGCGCGCCGCGAGATGCGCGAGAAATGCGGACATGGTGATGCCGCCCGAGCACGACCCCCAGATGTTGACGTCCTCGCTGCCGGTGATCTCGCGCATCGCATCCACGGCTTCTTCCAGCGCCGCGACGTAGGTGTCGATTCCGAAGCGGCGTTCGGCGGGGGTAGGATTCTTCCAGCTGATGGCAAAGGTCTGCAGGTTGCCCTCGAGGCAATACTGAATGATGCTTTTTTCCGGCGCGAGATCGAAGACGTAGAACTTGTTGATTTGCGGTGGCGTGATAAGGAGCGGCCGCTTGTGCACCTCGCCTCCCATCGGCCGGTACTGGATCAGCTCCATCACCGGGGTGCGATACACGACCGAGTCGAAGGTGGTCGCGAGATTCTTG
>Ga0137373_10001816_pt1 | contig 23220 bp, 19 predicted proteins | sample SagtaG_5_FD_104912 | JGI IMG/M metagenome (GOLD analysis project Ga0137373, IMG submission 104912) | Vadose zone soil microbial communities from Sagehorn Ranch, Mendocino, California, USA - Sage1_R_80_16 metaG | ecosystem: Environmental > Terrestrial > Soil > Vadose zone | place: USA... | reverse complement strand
CTTGAGATCGTCGGGCGTCTTGATCTCCTTGCGGAACCAGCCGCCCATCTGCGCGCCGGTATTGCCGGCCGCCGTGCCGAAGCAGTTGAAATTCTTCAGCACCTCGTTGAGCAGCTCGTTGCCGCCCGCATGGTGCAGCCAGGCATACATCTGCCGGCTGTTGAGCCCGAACGGCAGCGCGGTGCCGAATGTCATGGCGGGGTCCTTGCCCCAGTAGTAATACATCGCGGTATTGCCCATCTCGATGGTGCCGTTCTGGACGGCATCGAGCACTTGGAGCCCCGGGACCAGCTCGCCGGCCGCGAACGGCTGGATCTGGAAGCGCTGATCGGTGATCTCGGCAACCCGCTTGCAGAAATGTTCGACGCCGCCCCACAGCGTGTCGAGCGACTTCGGCCAGCTCGCGGCGAGCCGCCATTTGATTTCCGGCATCGACTGGGCGATGGCCGGCGCGGCGACCGCGGAGGCGGCGAGACCGAGGCCGGTGGCTTGCAGAAATTCGCGGCGTTTCATGTGCGTTTCCCCTCTGTTGAGACGACTGACCGGCGCGCGGGGAACGGAACCGAGCGGCGCAATCCGCTTCCCCGCGCCGACGACCGACGGCGCGATCTTATCCGGAATTTCCCGGATCGGCACCCGTCTTGCGAGTTTCTGGCGGGGCCGCGCTCGAATGGCAAAAACACGCTGTCCTGAGGCCGCCTGCCGCCGAAGGCGCTTTCCTCGGTCACGCCAAGCTCGTGTTTCCAGCGCAACTCGTGCCGAGGTGTTGACGACCGGGTTCCAAAGCAGCAGGAACCGATGCCACTTCATGCAATTGATTGCTCGGGAGACCTTGCATGCAGACGCAGGAGACCGACCGCGAACGGCACATGCGGCAATTGGCAGCCATGCTGCTCTTCGAGGTTCAGAAGCAAGGAAACCGGTTCACGCTTTCACGCAGGATCGACGTATCAAAGCCTCTCCGGCATGAAAACCTGACGCTGGAGGAGGCCGAAGAGCTGCTCAACACCTGGAAGCTGCGCGGCCTGCACGGGGGCTGATGCAGCCGATCCCCTGCCGGCTCAATCTTTCGCTTCGGCGTGGAGCGCCGCATGTTCGCCGGTAGCGATCCGGTCGCTCGGCTCGCGCGCCCTCGCCGGTTGGTTCGACACGATCTACAATGGGTTGACCGGCGTCGTGGACCGCACCACCGAGGTTCGGCGCAAACCGTTCCACGACAACGCGGTGCGGATCCATCGACCGTGCGCGCGGCGGGTGGGCGGATGACGCGAAGGGCATTCTTGCAGGCGGCCGGCATCGCAGGCGCCTCCCTGGTCGCGGCCGGTGCCGGGTGGAGCCATCGCGAAGGCGTCTTCTCCGTCGGCGAGGGTCCGGCCTACGAACCATGGCGCAGCTGGCGCACCGACGAGGCACCGCTCGCCCTCATCCGAGCTGCCGTGCTGGCTGCCAATCCGCACAATACGCAGCCATGGCTCTTCAAGATCGCCAACGAACGAATCGAGATCTATGCCGACACGGTCAGGAATCTCGGCACGTTCGATCCCTACCTGCGGGAGATGCACATCGGTCTCGGATGTGCGCTGGAAAATATGGTGCTTGCCGCGGCGGCCCATGGTTATGCGCCCAAGGTGACGCTGGTCGACGGGACTCTCGAGCCGATTTCGGCGGCGCCCCGGCCGAGCCTCATCGCGACTATCGATTTGGCACCCGGCCCAGCCCGGCAGGACGAGCTTTACGCCGCGATCCCTCGCCGTCACACCAACCGCGCCCCCTACGACCGCGGCCGCGCGATCGCGCCCGAGTTGCTCCATTCCTTGCAGTCGGCGGCAGACGAAAGCGCCACGCTGAAACTGTTTCTGTTCGGCGCCGAAGGCGACCGAAGCAAGCTCGGCAACTTGATGGTTACGGCCACCGAAACGATCATCGCCGACAAGAGCATGGTGGACGACAGCCAGCGTTGGTTCCGGCAGCGCTGGGCGGACGTGCAGAAATTTCGCGACGGTCCGACGTTGGATACCGCCGGGCTGCCCCCGCTGCTCACGGCGCTCGCTAAAATCGCCCCGGCGCCGTCCCCGGAACGCAACCATCGCTACTGGCTCGATGCCACGCGCGACGTGCAGGTTCCATCTGCGCCCGTCCTCGGCCTGATCGCGGTAGCGGCGCCGTACGACCGGGCGCAGGCGATCGAGGCCGGACGCGCCTGGCAGCGGATGCACCTGCTTGCGACCGCACGCGGCCTCGCCATGCAACCGATCAACCAGCCGGTGGAACTGGTGATCGCGAGCGGGAGCTGGCGCGGCAGCCGCTCGCCGCTCGCGCCCTGGCGAGCCTGGTCGGCGATCCGAGATGGAAGCCGACCTTCGCGTTTCGCCTGGGATTCCCCACGCGCCCCGTGCCGCCGAGCCCACGGCGTCCCGTCAGCGACGTCGTGATATAGGAACGAGGACGGCGAGGAGATGACGGCCATGGAGCGTGCGGAAATCATCAAGCGAGAGATCAGGGTGCTGATCTTCGACCAGTACGGCACGATCGTGGACATGCAGAAAGGGCTGACGGAAGCCGTGACGCCGTTCCTGCAGAACAAGCGCTGGGCGGGTAAACCGAACAGCTTCGTCACCTGGTGGCGGCGCACGCATTTCGAGAGCTCGATGATCGACGCGCTGTGCGACCGGGGCCATACGCCCTACCGGCAGATCGGCCAACGTGCCGTATCGTACGTCATGGACCGTTGCGGCATCACCTACACGCAGGACGAGGTGCGCTGGCTGGTTGCCCAGATCGAAACGCTAAAGCCGTTCCCCGACGTCGTGCCGGCGCTCGAACGGCTGCGCGCCGCAGGCCGCAAGCTCGCGATCCTTTCCAACGGCGATCGCGACATGCTGGAGGCGGCCGGGCCGCACATCGGCTTTCGCTTCGATCGGGTGATTTCGGTCGAGGAGGCCGGCACTTTCAAGCCGCACTGGAAGACCTATGCCAAAGCCGAAGAGTTGATCGGCGAAGACCGTGCGCGTTGCCTGTTCGTCGCCAACCATGCGTTCGACTGCATCGGCGCCAAGGCCTACGGCATGCGGACGGCCTTCGTCGACCGGCGCAACCGCCCGTTCGGAGAGACGCCGCACCAGCCGGACATCATCGTCCGCGATTTCACCGAGCTCGCCGCGTTGCTTTCTTGAGGCAAGCCGTGCGACCACTCGACTTGCCTCCATTCCGGAGCGATGCAAATGAACGTGTTACAATACGCGATATGCGCGGCGGCCGTGGGCTTGGCGACCTTAGCCGCGGCGCAAGCTCCGGGACCGGACGTGCAGAAGACCAAAATCTCTCTGGGGACTGCCACGCCGGGCGGCGGGTTTCCGCTCTACGGCGGCGCCGTCGCCGATGTCGTCAACGCGACCGACCCCTCGCTCCTCATCGAGCCACGCAACACCAAGGGCAGCGCCGAGAACATTCCGCTGCTCGAGGCGGGAAGCCTCGACCTCGCCCTGGTGGCGGGGGAGCCGGCCTATGAGGCGCTGATGGGCGTCGGCCGGCCGCGCACGCCGCTCAAGATCGTTGCGGCGATGTATTCGACGCCGGGCATGTTCGCGGTCCGCGGCGACAGTCCCGCCCGATCGATCCGCGATCTCGTCGGCAAACCGGTCGCCTTCGGCGCGCGCGGTTCCGGATTGGTGATCCTGTCGCGCTACGTGCTCGACGGGCTCGGGCTCGAGCAAGACAAGGATTTCCAGGCGATCTATCTCGATCGTGCGGGCGACGGCCCGGCGATGGTGCTCGACAGCCGCGCCGCGGCACTATGGGGCGGCGGCGCCGGCTGGCCCGGCTTCACCGCGCTCGCGCAGGCGGGCGGCCGGTTCATCGCGCCGGACGCGGACGAGCTCAAGCGCATCCGCGCCAAGCATGCGTTTCTCAAGCCGCTGACGGTGCCGGCCGGAAGCTATCCCGGACAGGCCGCGGAGATCCATTCGGTCGGCTCGTGGAGCTTCATCCTGGCGCGGCCGGCGCTCGAGGACGATGTCGCCTACCGGCTGGCCCGCGCGCTCCACCGCGCCGAGGACGCGCTCGGCCAAAAGCTGCCGCAGGCGCGCGAGACGACCGCGGCCAATACGTTCGCCGCCGCACCAAGCCCCGATCTCATTCACCCGGGCGTGCTACGCTATCTGCGCGAGATCGGGGTCGCCAAGTAGCGGGCGATTGGCTGCGCGCGCGAACCTGCCGGCCCGACCGGTCGGCCCGCAACGAGAACGGCCGGGCAGCGAATTCATGAATAAAGATTCGCGAGCCCAGCCGAGGCCCTCACATATGATTGATATGATTGAGGCCAACGCCGGCTGACGGCGATCGGCTGCTGAGATACCATGGGCAACTTTACGGGGGATCGCGGGTTGTTGTGACCGGCGGTGAACATCGGCGCCGCCAGCGCGACCGCTTCGAAGCGGCGCATTTGGGAGGAAGGACGATGCCAAACCTCCATGTCATCGCCGGGATCGGCGAAACCCCCTCATATCCCCTCGTTCGCAGGATCGGGCTCGCGGACATCAAAGCGGCGTTGGCCAAAGGCTTCGACGATTTCTCGGCGATGCCGACCCACGTGCTGTTCCTCGGCATCCTCTACCCGGTCGTCGGCCTGTTCCTGTTCTGGGCGACGGTCGGTTACGACATCATGCCGCTGCTGTTTCCGCTCGCCTCCGGCTTCGCGCTGATCGGCCCGTTCGCGGCCGTGGGCCTCTACGAGCTGAGCCGTCGGCGCGAGCAGGGCTTGGAATCGTCCTGGACGAATGCGTTCGACGTGCTGCAATCCCCCTCGCGCGATGCGATCCTCGCGCTGGGGTTCCTGCTGATGGCGATATTCCTGATTTGGCTCGCCACGGCGCAATTGCTCTATCAATCCCTGTTCGGGTTCGACACCCCGGCATCGATCACGCAATTCGCCCGCGATGTCTTCACGACGCCGGCCGGTTGGACGCTCATCGTGGCGGGCAACGCCATCGGCTTTCTATTCGCAGTCCTGGTCCTGATCATCAGCGCGGTCTCGTTCCCGTTGCTGCTCGATCGCGAGGTCGGCGCGGCCGTGGCGATTCACACCTCCATCCGAGCCGTTCTCGCCAACCCGCTGCCGATCGCAGTTTGGGGGCTCATCGTCGCGCTTGCGCTCCTCCTCGGCTCGCTGCCGTTCCTGCTCGGCCTCGCCGTGGCGATGCCGGTTCTCGCCCACGCGACGTGGCATTTGTATCGCAGGGTGGTCGAGCCCGATCTCGGTCCTCGACCGGAGCATCGGCGCCCGCTGAAAGCACCGCGCTACGCCGCAGACTTCCCGGCTGCCCTGTTTCCCTCGCCGGCGATCGAGGACCAACCTCCCGGCTCTCCGGTTTCGCCCTCCGCGGCGCCGGACACGTCGGCCGGGCAGGCTGCCCGATCGGTGCAGGAGAGCTCCAAAGCAACCAATTCCTCGTCCTGATCGGAAGAGAAGAACCGTTCATTCTTGCTCGTCGTGCGCGGGCTTGACCCGCGCCTGCGACCCAATCGCCTGCGACCCAATCGCCTGCGACCCAATCGCCTGCGACAAGGTTGAATGGATTGCGGGGGCAAGCCGGGCAATGGCGCAGGGGCGTACTTGGGATTACTTCTCCAGCCAGACGTCGTCGAAGCGCCAATTGTTGTAGATGCCGTTGTGGTGCAGGACGAAGCCCTTGACGTACGGCTGCCAACATAGGCCGGCGACGCCCTGCATGATGATCGGCCGAGCCACGTCCTCCGCGAGCTTTGTTTCCACCTCCCAGATCAAGGTCCTGCGCTTCGCGAGATCGGTCTCCTGCGACTGCCGCTCGATCAGCTTGTCGACCGCCGGGTCGCAGTAATTCGTATAGTTGCGCTCCGACCCGCAGGCGTAGTTTTCGTAAAAGTTCACATCCGGGTCGTCGAGCGCGGCGGCGGTCAGGTTCAGGCCGACGGAGTAATCCCCGCGCGCGACCTTGGCGAACCACTGGTTCGTCTCGATGGGATCGAGTTCGCCCTCGACGTATATCTTCTTGAGCTGATCGATGAGGATCACCGCCGGGTCGCGGTAAAGCGGGATGTTGCGCGTGGCAACCTTGAGCTTGAGCGGATTGCCCGATCCGTAACCGAGGCCCTCCATGATGTCGCGCGCCTGCGCCCGGTTCTTCTCGATGTCGGTGCCGTAGCCCGGCAGCGCTGCCACCATTTCCGCCGGCATGCCCCAGCTCCCCTCCGGTCCGGGCAGCATGACGGCGCCGATTCTGGCGTGGCCCTCGGTCAGGATGTCGATGAAGGCCTTGCGATCGAGCGCCAGCGCCAGCGCCCGCCGGATTTTTGCATCGCTGAACGGCGAGGTGTTGCGGTTGACGATCAGGTTGGTCGTATTGTTGGTCGGCTGCAATTCGCAAATCGCGTTCGGCAGCTGGGATTTGATGTCCTTCACCAGAGGAACGGTCAGATCCAGCGAAAACGTCATGTCGAACTCGCCGGCGATGAAGGCGAGAACCCGGGTCGATCGATTGGCGATGATGCGCCAGTCGATGGCATCGACGTAGGGGTGTCCCCGGCGCCAATAGTCGGCGTTCCGGATCAGCTTGACCGTTTCGTTGCCCTTGAACTCGACGAACTTGAACGGGCCGGTGCCGACCGGCTTCGTGCGCATGTCCTGGGCCGAGACGTGACAGGGATAGATCGGGGTGTAGCCGGTCGCGAACAAGGCGAGGAAGGAGGGCTGCGGGCGCTCGAGGATGAAGCTCACCTGAAAATCGCCGTCGGCAACGACCTCTTTCAAATTGTGCCACCAGATCTTTCGCGGGTTCTTGCGGAATTTGTCCTCGGCCTTGCCTTGCAGCTTTTCCATCGTGCAGACGACGTCCTTGGCGGTGAACGGCCTGCCGTCGTGCCATTTCACGTCCTTGCGCAACTCGAACGTCAGCCTGGTCTTCTCCTCGTTCCAGCCCCAGCTCGTTGCCAGCTCGGGCACGATCCCGTCCATGGTGTTTAGTTTTTTCGCCTGGTCGTAGAGCACCAGGTTGTTGAACAGCGCCATGAACGGCATCACCGTCGAGACGGTCGCCTCCTCGTGGATCGAGGCGCTCGGCGGATTGTCCCAGAGATACATGCGCAAGGTGCCGCCCTGCTTCTGCGCGAACGCCGGGACGGCGAGGAGCGCCGAGGCGGTTGCAAGCGCCGCGACGATGGCGATCGGTCGATGGTGCACCGCCCTCCTCCCGCTCGGGAGCCTGCGATAGCGTGCGCCGCTTTGGCCCGCGCGGCAACGAATATCGAAAGCCGTGCCCGAGCGCCGGTGAGGTGCGGCGCTTGGTCGAGGCTGGCGAGGCGCGGATGTCAGCTTGCCGCCGACTCCGGCGAGGGATCGCATTCCCCTCCCCGGCTCTTGTCGGAACAGCTAAGCAGGCTGTCCATTTGCTGCAAAAATTCCCGGTGCGCGGCAAGCAAGCGCCAATGGCGCGCCATGCGAAGGTAAGTCTCGCGGGATCGAGTCGGTGGCCAGCTCGGCCAAGCGCTCGCACTCGCCGGCCCGCTCCAGGCAGAGCTGGAGGCCGCGCCTCGGTGGCTGGAGCATTGCCGTTCTCCCCGAATGCGCAGTTCACGATTGCCTGGGGTACTCGGCTCGACCACACTCCGGGTGGTGCTATGCGACAGCGGCCGGCCTCGATGGGGGTTGGTCGCGGCTGGAGGCGGATCGGTTCATTTGCATCGGCCGGTTCGCGATTCTGGGGTTCGGCCCTTGCAGGGGGTGACGAGTGCTGCGGGCTCGATGCAAACGGATCGAACCGGATCTCGTATGATGCGCTGGCCGTTTCAGGGCAAAGCTTCTCCGCGCGAGAGCTTCCCGATCGGCGGGTACAAGCTCGACGGTTCCGTCGAGGGGCTCGGCGGATTGATCGAATTCTCGCCGACCGAATACGCGGCCATCGGGCGCCAGTTCGTGGGCGAGAAGAACTACAACGCGCTGCCGGTCACTTTTCTAGGCCGCCCGTGGGAGGTGATGGTGCAGGCGGTGCACGGCCGGATCTGCGCGATCGCTCCGTATGTGCTGCTGGCAAACCGGCGCGAGGCGGACCGCACCGCGATGGAGATCTTTCGATATTGCATGGAGGCGCTCGGCGAGCCCGCGGAACGGCAGACGGATTCCTTCCTGTGGCGCACGACCGACGGAACCGTGATGCTCAGGACCGAGGAAACCGCCGACGGATTTCGTATCGGCCTCGTCCTCACCTCGAACTCGATCGGCCACTTTCAGCGGCTGTGATTTTGCGCCGAGACCAGCAGCGCGGCGAGCCTTTCCGCTGCGGCGCCGGCGCGTGCCGGCTCGAGTTGCGCCGGCGGGCGGCTGAAGGTCAGCCGGCCGCGCTTGAGGCCGAACAGCGGCGGCACCAATTCCGCCACGGCCGCGCGAGCATCTGGACAATCGAACACCGTGAGGTCCGCGGGATTGCCCACGGCGATTCCATAACGATCGCGGCGCAGCAACCTGGCCGACCGAGTGGTCAGCATGGCGAAGCATTCGACCAGCTCGGCCGGGCGGCTCACATGACAGACGTTGGCATAGAGATTCGCCATGCGGATGAGCGAGGCATCGCCATAAGGCGTGAATGGATTGAGCACGTTGTTGGTGGAAAGCGAGCAGTTCACGCCGGCCTCCAGAAGCTTATGCGCGGCGGTGACCCCGCGCAGCACGCTGTGCTCCTGGTTTCTGCCGGTGAGATACAGATCGGTCGAAGGCAGCACCGTGACCGCCACGCCGGCAGCGGCCATACGTTTGGCGATCTCCTGAAATTGACGCGAGGGAGCCGTCGAGAGCTGGGTGACGTGGCCGACAGCGACACGTCCACCATAGGCGTGCTTCTCGGCCTGCTCGCAGACGTAGCCGATCTGCATGCCGTCCGGCGTGTCGCCGAGATCGAGATGCATGTCGATGTCGACGTCGTATTCGCGGGCGAGCGCAAAGATACGATCGATCTGCCCGCGCGGATCGCTGTCGGTATAAGGCACAGCGCCCAGCACCGGCGCTCCCCTGCGCAGGCACTCTTGAAGCAACGCGTCGGTTCCCGGATTGTTGAGCAGTCCTTCCTGGGGAAACACGCAAATCTCGATGTCGATTGCCCAAGCGTAGTCACGAGCGAGCTGCGAGACGGCATCGAAGCCACGCAATCCGATCCCGGGATCGACCTCGACATGCGTGCGCATCAGCATGGTGCCGTTCAGCAGACACTTGTGCAGCGTCCGCGTGGCGCGCGCGAAGATATCGGCTTCGGTGAACGTGCGTTTCGCCGCCGCGGTCTGGGCGACCGCTTCGGCGACGGTTCCTTGCTCGGTCTTGCAGCGCTCGATGATGCAGGTCTTGTCGAGATGAATATGGGTCTCGACGAGGCCGGGCGCAACGAGGCGGCCGCCGAGGTCCAGCGCGGGCGCGTCAGCCTCGAGCGATGGCGCGATCGCCGCAATCCGCCCCTCGGATATGCCGATGGCGACGGGCTCGCCGCCATCGAGCCCGAATGCACGCGCGTTGCGCAGGATCAAATCCATCACGGCGTTCCTTGCACGGAACCGGCGGCCGGGCGTGCGCCGAGATAGGCTGCTTCGAGTGCCGCCGTGCGCGCAATTTCTTCAGCCGGGCCCGCGTTGGCGATCCGGCCGGTTTCGATGACGTAAGCGCGGTCGGCGAGCGCGAGCGCCAGCCCGGCCATCTGCTCGACCAGAAGCAGGGTCGTGCCCTCGTCCCGAAGCTCGGCGAGCGCGGCAAACAATCTTGCGATCACTGCCGGCGCCAGCCCCAACGAGGGCTCGTCGAGCAGCAGCGCGCGCGGCGCGGCCAGCAGTCCGCGCGCCAGCGCCAGCATCTGCTGCTCGCCCCCGGAGAGCAGCCCGGCACGATGGAACCGGCGCTCGCGAAGCGCGGGAAAGCGCTCGAGCATGGTTTCGATCTCGGCGTCGATGCCGCGCCCGGGGCGGCTGTATGCGCCCAGTCGGAGATTGTCGATGACGCTGAGCTCGGGAAAGATCTGCCGGCCTTCCGGAACCAGCACCAGACCGGCGCGCGCGATCCGGTGTGCGGGCAGGTCGGAAATGCTGCGGCCCTCCAGCTCGATGCCGCCGCGCACCGGCCGCAGCAGCCCGCTCAACGCCCGCATCGTCGTCGATTTCCCGGCCCCGTTCGCTCCGAGCATCGCCACGAGCTCGCCCGGCTGGACCACGAGATCGATGCCGGTGAGAACCGGCAGGTCCCCGTAGCCGGCATGAAGCGAGCGCACCGAGAGGAGCGGCGGGCGGCCCTCCGGCAGGGCTTTCCGGCGCGGCGCCGGCGTGAGACCGGTCTCGCCCAGATAGGCCTTGATCACCGCCGGATCGTTCTGCACCGCTTCCGGCGGACCCGCCGCGATGGCGCGCCCCGCGTCCAGCACGACGACGGCGTCGGAAACATCCATGACCAGACTGACGTCGTGCTCCACCAGGACGACGGCAATGCCGATCTGCGATAGGCGCCGCAGCAGCTCGCGAAGCTGCGCCTTGTCCTTCTGGCCGAGGCCGGCCGCAGGCTCATCGAGCAGGAGAGCCTGGGGGCCGGCGGCGAGCGCGCGGGCGATCTCGACCAGACGCCGGTCGACATGCGGCAGCTCGGCCGCCGCGCGTTCGACCGCTCCCCGGTAGCCGACGAACGACAGCAGGCTTTCGGCGAGCGCTCGATCGGTGCTCGCTTGCGCGCCGCCGGTGCGACTTGCGATCGGAACCCCGAGCCGATCACCCCGCAATCCCACGAGGACATTGTCCAGCACGGAGAGCCCGGAAAACAGCTCGCTGGTCTGAAACGTCCGGGCGATTCCGGCGCGGGCAATCTCATGGGCCGAAACGCGGTCGAGCGTTCGGCTTCCGAGCGCGATCGCGCCGGCATCGGCCCGATAGAATCCGCTCAGCAGGTTGAGCAGCGTGGTCTTTCCGGCGCCATTCGGCCCGATCAGGCTCGTGACCGTGCCGGCAGGCGCGACGAAATCGACGTCGACGAGCGCCCGCACGCCACCGAAGGCAATGCCGGCGCCGCGCGCCTGAAGCGCCGCACCGCCTAGTCGCTTGGCCAGGAATGCGCTCACGTCGATCGAGGAACGCGGAGCTTGCGAAGCCGGCGGCCGACCCAGGCGTCGCCGCACCTCGCCCACGATGCCCCCCGGGGCGAGCCACAGCACCAGCAAGAGCACGATGCCGAAGAACAGGAGCCGGTACTCGGCCAAGCCGCCCAGAAACTCCGGCACCAGCACGACGACGATGGAACCGGCGAGCGGGCCGAGCACGGTTCCCGAGCCGCCGATGATGACGACGAGCAGAAACAGGATGGACTGGTAGAAGCCGAAACCGCTCGGGCTCAGGAATCCGGAAAGCGGAGCAAACAGCGCACCGGCTAGTCCGGTTGCGGCGGCCGAGAGCCCGAATGCCACGATCCGTACCTTGACCGGATCGAGCCCGAGCGACTGCCCGGCGACTTCGGATGCACGAATGGCGCGCATGGCACGGCCCCATGCGCTGCCGTCGAGCCGTCGAAACGCGAGCAGCACCAGCGTGGCGGCAACGATGGCCAGCAACGCGACGTCGCGGATCTGAAATTCGTAACCAAGGATCGACGGCGTGGGAAGATTCATCATGCCGTTGGCGCCCCCGGTCAGGGAACGCCACTCGATTGCGCCGTTCTCGATGATGAAACCGAACGCGATGGTCACCATCGCCAGATAGGGACCCGCAACCCGCAGCGCCGGAAGCGCCAAAGCGACACCGACGGCGCCCGCCAGCACGATGGCGATCGGCATGGCGAGCCAGAAGCTCGAGCCCAAGTTCGCGGTCAGGATCGCGGTCGCGTAGGCCCCGATCGCGAAAAACCCGACATGACCGAGCGAGACCTGGCCGTTCAGTCCGAGCAGCACGTTCAGCCCCGCACCGACCACCGTTGTCAGGCAGACGATGGCGATCAAATAAACTTGATAGCCGTTGCCCAGAAAGCAGCCCGCCAGAGCGAGCAGCAGGGCAATGGCCGAGCCTAGGATCGCGGACACGCTCAAACCTTCTGCACTCCTGCGCGACCGAACAGTCCGTTGGGCATCAGGGCGAGCGCGAGGATTACCACGGCGAAGGTGAGGATCTGGGTATAAGTCGAGCCCAGCAGCCCCGTGATCAGGGCCTCGAGGATCCCGTAGAGCAGTCCGGCGAGAATGACGCCCCAGGCGCTGGTGATGCCGCCGACGATGGCGACTGCGAACGCTTTGATCCCGAACAACGTCCCCATGTCGGAGGACACGTTGAAGAGCGGCGCGATCAAGATGCCGGCAATGCCGGCGAAGACCGTCGAGGCCGCGTAGGAAAGCGAGATCGCGCGCGCCACGTCGATGCCCATGAGACGCGCGGCATCGGCATTCTGCACGATGGCGAGCAGGGCTTTGCCGGCCTTGCTGTGCCGCGTCGCCGCATGCATGACGGCCGCGGTCAACAGGCCGACCGCCGGGATGATCAGCTGCAGCGGCTGAAGCGAAAATCCGGCAATCTCGACCGGAGTGTCGGCGAGCACCGAAGGGTAATTGCGCGGTTCCTTGCCGAACACGAACAAGGTGACGTTTTCGAGCACGATCCCGAGCGCAACCGTCGCCATCAGCCAGGCATTGGAGCCGCGCACCACGAATGGCCGCACGGCGATCCGCTCCACCAGCATGCCCCACAGTGCGCACAGCACCAGCGCCAGCACGATGCTGAGCGCCGGATGCCAGCGCCAGGTGACTGCGAATGTGTAACAAAGCACCGCGCCCAGCATCATCGAGCTGCCCTGGGCGAAGTTCACCGTGTTCGACACCGAGTAGGTGACGTAGAACCCGAGCGCCAGCAGCCCGTACATGCTGCCGAGACCGGCGCCGGAAATCAGGGCGAGCGTGATCAGCACGGCGTGCGTGCCTTGCCTTGCGTGCGGCCAGGGAGAACGGCGCGCGCCGGGGGAAGCGACCGCCGCGCGCCGCGGCAAAAGCTACTTCATGGCGATCGGCTCGATGTTGTCGCCGATGTAATGCACCATGATGTAGTCGTTCTCGTTGAGAGCGTCGTGGTTCTCCGCCGTGAAGGGACGCGCGTAGTTCTTGATCAATCCCTCGTAGCGATCGATGCTCTCCAGGGCCTGGCGCAGCTTGTCCCCGTCCGTGGTGCCGGCATTGGCGATCGCAAGTGCGACCATGCGCATCGCGTCGTAGGCGTTGGCGACGCCCACCGGCGGCACCACGTCCTCGGGTCCCTTGATGTCGGAATATTTGGCCTTGAGCGCGGACAGCACCTTCTGGCCGACGGGATTCTGCAGACCGAAGAAACTGTAGGTCTGGATGAAAGCGACCTTCTGCGACCACGGGCCGGCGAGCTCGGTGAACCGCCCGCCCGAGATGCCCCAATGCGAGATGACCGGCGCGCTCCAGCCGATGCGCTGCAGCGATTTCATCACCTGCGCGCCCGGGGCGGCGTTCGCCACCAGCACGATCACGTCGGCATTGGCGGCCTTGAGCCGGGTGAGTTGCGGCACCATGTCGACGTCGCGATCCTCGAATTTCTCCACCGCCGCGATCTTGATGCCCTGCTCCTGCGCCGCCGCGGCGAGGCCCTTCTCGTTCGATTCGCCCCACGGATTGTTGACGAGCGCAAGCCCGAGATTCTTGGCATCGAAGGTCTTGCGCGCGTATTGGACGAGCGCCTTGTCGACCAGCGCGTCGACCGCGGAGACGCGAAACACGTAGTTGGGATTGGCGCCGTTGCGCGTGATCGGGGTCGCAGCCGCCCACACGCTGAAGAACGGCACCTTCTCCTTGTTGGCGAGCGGCACGATGCCGAGCGCAACCGGAGAATCGATGCCGCCGAACATGGCCGCGACCTTCTCCTGATCCATCAGTTCGCGCGCCGCCGTCTGGCCATTGGCCGGATTGGATTCATCATCGCGGCGCAGCAGCATGAGCTTGCGCCCGCCGAGCAGCCCACCCGCTGCGTTGATCTCGTCGATCGCGATCGTCAGCCCGCGGGTGATGCCCTCCCCCGATTTCGCGGAGCCGCCCGAGAGCGCCGCGACCAGCCCGATCTTGATCGGCTCCTGCGCCGGGGCTGCCGACGCGCCGACGAGGAGCGAAACAACGACACCGCAGCCGGCTGCGAGCCGGCGGCCGGTCGGATTGAGCATATTGGCCAAAATGGTCATGAGCCTATCTCCCAGAGCCGGCGGGCCGCCATTGTGGCAAACCTCCGGGGCCGTCACCAGCCCCGTGCTGACGAGGCCGGTCACGCTCGGAACCGGTCGCCACATGGACGTTGCCGGGCCGGTATGCGTGACGGGACGGCGGAAGGCCGCGAACGGCCGCCTAATCCCGAACGGCAGCGATGATTTGCTCGAACAACTGATTGACGGTGCCGACGATGGCGGGATCGTTGTAGTCGCCCGCGGTGATGACGACCGCCACGTCCAGGTCGGGGACGACGAACAGGCGCTGCCCCCCGTTGCCGAAGCCGCCGCTCCAATTAAGTTCCCTCCCCTGCCGGTCGAGGCTGCCGGCCCACCATTGATATCCATAGTGCAAGCCCCTGTCGGTCGCGACCCGGGGCTGCAGCGATTGCGCCACCCATTCGGCGGGCACGATGCCGTCCGCGCCACTGCCCGTGATCCAACAGCATGCGGCCGACCTTGAGCAGATCTCGCGGGCGCATGCGCAGGCCCGCAAACGCGAGCGGCCGCCGGTAGGGATCGCCGACCCACTCCCAATCCTCGATGCCGAGCGGCGCAAACAGCGACGCGCGGGCCAGATCCCGGAGCGGCTGCTTCGTTGCGCGCACCAGTATGTCCGCCAGCACGGCCGTGCCGCCGCCGTTGTAATTGAATTGGCTGCCTGGGGGAGCCGCGATGGGTCGGCTGAGCACGAAGCGAGTGGGGGCCCAGTCCCAATAGAGACGCGTTTCGTCGTTGCCGAGACCGCCGTAGGAGGTGATGCTCTCGTGCCACTCCAGACCGCTGGTCATCGTGAGCAGGTGCTCCAGCGTGATGGCATCGCGAGGCGCGGTGCGCAGATCGGCGAATTCCGGATAGAAATCCAGCACCGAGGTGGCAACACCCGGCAATTTGCCTTGCTGCATGACGATGCCGACGAGCAAACCGATCACACTCTTGCTGACGGATCGCAGGTCGTGAGCGTCGGTCGGACCGAAGGAGACATCGCTCGCAAACAGACTGTAGATCGAGCGGTCCGTACCCCGCTTGTACAGCTCGGCGACCAGCCGGCCGCGGCGCTCGACGAGCACGCTGTGAATGTTGGCGCCGCCCGTGGCCACCCGGCTCAAGCTTGCGCACAGCGCTGGCGCGTCGAAGCTGGACGCGACCAGGCCAGCCGTCTCCCATCCGTCGGCGATATTCGCCGGAGCCGCGCAATCGACCGTCTCCGCGCGCACGCCAGATGGCGGCATCGGCAGCAGGCACGGGGCGCACAGAACGGCGCACGCGCACGCACGCCGCAGCGACCTCGGAGGATCGCGGCGGCCGGCCGGCAGCAGAAGGCACATGAGCAACGGGAGCATGCGCGACCTCGCGTCTTGCAGAACTGGACATCGCCCGGACCAACGGTTTGGCCCGAGCCGATAATGCGAGCTATGCTCGGTTTTCGCTACTCGGGTTTCAGCGCAGGAACCGGATCATGACCAAGCGCAAGCAGGCTATTGTTTTGTCTAGAAGAAAGCCGACGCAGACGCGGGCGCGCATCACCGTCGAAACGATCTTCGAAGCCACGGCTCGGATTATCGAGCGCGACGGCGCGGGCGCCGTGCACACCAACGCCATTGCCGAGCGCGCGGGAATCAGCGTCGGGACGCTCTACGAATATTTCCCGAACAAGGAAGCCGTGCTGATCGCCATGGCGCGGCGTCAGCTCGCGAAGGATGAGCAGGTCATAGGCAATGTATTGGCCGAAGTCCTGGGCCGCCCGGGCGCGCCGCTCGTGCGCCTCGTGATCCAAACGCTGATGAAACTGTTTCGGACCGGCCCCGAGGTTCGCCGCGCCATCATGACGGCCCATATTTCCAGTGGGCTCGGCGCCGAGCACGCTCGGCCGGTGCAAGAGGTGGCGGAGATACTGGCGTCTCGCGGCGATCGCATCCTTCCGGAGCGCGCGGAACCCATCCCGCCGGCAGCGCTCTTCGTCCTGACTCGCGCCGTTATCGGCGTGCTGCGTGCCGCCTTCGAGGAGCAGTCATCGCTGCTGGGGCGGCCCGAATTGGAAGACGAGCTCACTGCGCTTATCGAAAGCTATCTCGCCCGCCTTCGAACCGCACCGGGTTAATTCCTTACAAACCTCGGTCGGTTGCGGCCGAGCCGGACCGGTCGAGCGGCGGCAGACGGCCGGGATGGAAGCGCGCGAGGTCGATCGTGCGTGCGGCGCCCCCGACGATCAGCTCCGCCATCGCTTCCCCGGTCGCCGGCGCGTTGAGAATACCCCAGACGCCGTGCCCGGTCGCCACATGGACATTGTCGAGGCCCGACACCGGGCCGATCAGCGGCAGGCCGTCGCGGGTAACCGGACGATAACAGGCCTGCCGGGCGAGGATCCTGCTCTTCCCCAATTCGGGCGACACTCGCGCGCACATCGCCTCGAGTAGCTCGATCGCGCCGGGATCGGGTGCGACCTCGGCGGGGTTTTTCGGCAGCGGGCTTTCGCTGGAAATGGCGCACACATAGGTGGTGCCGTCCGGGCGCGGAAATACCTCGGGCGAATGCGCGACCCCGCTCGCCTCCCGGTACTCGAGAAAGAGCGCCTCGGCCGTTACCTCCGTCCCGGTCTCGAACACGAGGCTGTGACCCTTCAGGCCGAATACGGCCGGCAACGGCAGCCAGCCCGCGGCCAGGATCGACCACGGCCCCATGGCGATGACGACCACGTCGCCCTCGATGATCTCGCCGTCGACCTCGATCCCTTTCACGCTCGCGCCGCTGCCGGCGCGCACCAGGCCGCGGACGCAGCCCAGACGCAGCTCCGCGCCCGCGCCTGCGCCGCGCGCATCATCGCCTCGGTGAACCGGCCGGGGTGCACCTGGGCCGTGGTTTGCGCCGAGCCCAGGCGCTGACCCAGGCTCACGCGATCCGACAGCCAAGCAAGATCGTAGGCACGGTGGGGTCGGCGGTCGCTTTCCTGCGCGCCGGCGAAGCCGGCGTAAGTGGGGAGGCGCCGATAGCCCCAATCGCCACCGATCGCTTCGGGCAGCCTGGCATGCAGCGCAAAGCTTCGCCTTGCCAGGGATTCGAGCGGGGTTCCGTCGCACCAGTCGAGCGCCAGGAAACCGCCCGACTTGCCCGACGCGGCGCAAGCCAGCCCGGTGCGCTCGACCACGATGGAAGGAACGCCGCGGCAGCTCAGGAAATAGGCGATCGAGGCGCCGATGACGCCGCCGCCGCAGATCAGGACTCGCATCGGATCGCCTCCTGACGCGCCGCTTACCGTCCATCATCATGCCCGCGCTTTTCGCGGGCATCCACGTCTTGTTTCCAGGTCTTTATGACGAACCGTGGATGGCCGGGACAAGCCGGACAAGCCCGGCCATGACGCAGAACACATACCTCGACGCCCGCGGAAAATGCTCTAGTCACTGCTGGAAGGTCCTGACGGCGAGGTCGATACGAGGCACCATGTCCGAGATCGGATTGTTCGATGCGATGTACTCCGCGCGGTCGCTGCGGCGGCTCAAACCCGACCCGGTGCCGGAGGAGATCATCGGCAGGATCCTGGATGCCGCCATCCGCGCGCCATCGGCGGGCAACGCCCAGCACTGGGCTTTCGTCGTCGTGCGAGACGCCGAGCAGCGAGGAAAATTGGGCGCGATCTACCGCAAAGCCTCGGATATCGCCAGCGCCATCTACCGGGCGCGCGGGCGTCCCACGCATATGACCGAGGAGCAATTTCAGCGCTTCCTGTCCTCGGGCTCGTATCTGTGGGAACACATGGGGGACGCACCGGTGCTGCTCGTGCCGTGCCTGCGCGACCGGCCGCCGCCCCCGCGCGACACGCTGCCGGAATGGGTGCAGGCGATCTACGAGCAGGAGCTCGCCTACGAGCGCCGCATCCGCGGCGCCAGCATCTATCCCGCCGTGCAGAACATCATCCTCGCCTGCCGCGCGTTCGGGCTCGGCACCTTGATCACGACCAACCACATCCGCTGCGAGGACGAGGTCAGGGCGGTGCTCGGCCTGCCCGAGGACGTCTCCACCTTCGCGCTGATGCCGATCGGCTATCCGGTGGGCAAGTTCGGCCCGCTCTCGCGCCGGCCGGTGGCGGAGGTGGCATACGCGGATCGCTGGAACGTTGCCTGGCAAGGTTGAGCCGAGCGCAACCGCGAGCGCCGAGGCTAGCTAGGGCCGTGCACTCATAAATCAGAATTGGCATGCGACCACGACTTGAGGTCCGCTTTAGAGCTGCTGGCGCGCCAAGACAGCCGCCAATCCGCGTCCAGCCCGCCGAGATCCGCCCTTCCCGTTGGTCAACGTCCGCTTTCGAGTGCATCAGGGATGCGAAAGTGCCGCCAGCGGAAGTTGGGCAGTCTCTTTTGCACGGACACATCACCGGGTTTTTCACCGTCGAGGATGCGGCTAAAATAGACGCCGCTTGCTGGCCCAGGGCCGCAGCTATAAGGTGTTCCGTCGCAAACAACATTGCGCAAGAAGCCGATATGGGATCATGATCAAACGATCTCGCGCAGTTTCGATCGGTTACAAATTCGGCATCGGTTTTTTGGCGCTGGCCATTACCCCTTTTCATTCCTCAGCGCACGCTCAATCAGCCGATCTTGTGCTTTGCGACCGGCTCGCCGCTGACCCCACCGATCCGGACAAGCCGACGGATGTCAAAGGCACCAGCGATATCGCCCAGTCCGATGTCACGACCGCGATCAAATTTTGCAAGATTGCGTCGGCGGCATCGCGGCGGGCGCTCTACGAGCTCGGCCGGGCCTACGCGGCCAATCGACAATTGCCGGAAGCCATCAGCGCCTATCGCAAGGCGGCCGACAGGGGGAGCACGTCGGCCATGGTCGAACTCGGCGTGCTACTTGCGACCGGGTCAGGCGTTGCCAAGGACCAGGCCGAGGCGCGCAAGCTGTTCGAGCGCGCTGCCGCGGCGGGCAACCCCCGCGGCGCCCTCAATCTCGCGGCCCTCTCGTACGATGACGGCGCGCCGTCGGATCCGGTCCAGGTCAGAGCCTTGCTTTCGAGAGCGGCGGAGACAAATTCAGCGGAAGCGCAGTATCAGCTTGGATTGATGATTGCGGATGGCATCGGCGGGCCGAAGGACGATGTCGCCGCGCGGGCGTTGTTTGAAAAGGCGGCTGCGCAAGGTCATCCCCGGGCATTGGAGCGGATGGGCGCATTTGCGCAAAGCGGGCGAGGCGGACCGCAGGATTCAAATGCCGCCAAAGCCTATTACGAGAGAGCCGCGGCGCTCGGCAATGAGGACGCCCAGGCCGCTCTGAAGCGTGCGGAATGTCGCTACGTGATCAAAGATAAGCGCGGAAACTTCGTGGCCAACCTTTGCTTCTAGCCGGAGCGATGGGCGCCCGTCGATTTTCGCGAGTTCGAATATCGTTGAGCGGGGATTTTGTAGCGCCTGCGGTACTCCACTCACGTATCGTCGCATCGAGAGCGCCAACATCAGCGTGACGATTGGCAGCCTGGACGATCCGGAGGCGGCGCGTCCGACACGGCAGTTTGGTATCGAGAGCGAGCTATCCAGGATCGGCGGCCTCAGCGCGCTGCCCGCGAAGCGAACCGAAGACTGGATGCGTGAGAACGGCATCGCGCATATTGATAGTCGTCAGTATTCTGCCCAGCTGCGGCGCGCGGGTGAGGGGATTGAATGAGGCAGGAGGCCCAGCAGTCCTTCGCCTGATCCGGCAAGAACGCGAGGACCATTTGACCGGCGATTTGAAAGGTGGATGCGCCTGTGGGGCGGTGCGCTATCAGCTCGCCTCGGCGCCCATGTTCGTGCATTGCTGTCATTGCCGTGATTGCCAGCGGCAAACGGGAAGCGCCTTCCTGCTCAACGCGCTTATTGAGGCCGAACGAGTCACCCTGCTGTCCGGCAACCTCGAGCCGATCGCGGTGCCGACCGACAGCGGCCGACCGCACGAGATCTATCGCTGCCCCTATTGCAAAGTAGCGCTCTGGAGCGTTTACGGCGGCGCCGGTCCCAAGCTGCGCTTTGTCCGCGTCGGCACGCTTGACAATCCCGCTGCGGTTACCCCCGATGTGCACATCTATGTTCGCTCCAAGTTGCCTTGGGTCGCCTTGCCTGAAGGCGTTCCTTCCTTCGATGCCTATTATGACTCCCGCAAGCTCTGGCCGTCCGCCAGCCTTGAGCGTCGCCGCGCGATTTTGGAGTGAACCTGTTTGCGAGCGATCGGCTGCTGGCCAGGGGCACGACTTCCACTGCCGGCCATAAACGGCGGTTCGGCTACGCCCGCATCGGGGTCGTTCACACTCACAGAAGCAATGCTGCCAGCACAGTCAGCGCTTCGGGGTTCGTGATCCCCTGCCGTTTATCCGTTTCGCCTCTATATCCACCCATGCCGGCGGTCGGGCCCCGGGGCCTCGGCCGGGGCCGGTTGACCCCGAAACCCCGATCTGGCACTCCGCTGCCCATGGAGAACGGAATGGAAACCCCCGCCGCCACCGCCGCGCCGGCGCCCCGGCATACCTCCGTGGCGGTCGCGGTCGGCCGCGTTGCCGTCGGCGGCGGCGCGCCGATCGTGGTCCAGTCCATGACCAACACCGACACCGCGGACGCGGCGGGGACCGCCGCGCAGGTGGCGGCGCTGGCGCGGGCGGGCTCCGAGCTCGTGCGCATCACGGTCGACCGCGACGAGGCGGCCGCCGCCGTGCCGCACATCAAGGAGCGCCTACTCAAGATGGGCGTCGACGTGCCGATCGTCGGCGATTTCCACTACATCGGCCACAAGCTATTGGCCGAGCATCCCGCCGCGGCCGAAGCGCTCGACAAATACCGCATCAATCCCGGCAACGTCGGCTTCAAGGACAAGAAGGACCGGCAGTTCTCGGCCATCGTCGAGACCGCGATCCGCCACGGCAAGCCGGTCCGCATCGGCGCCAATTGGGGCTCGCTCGATCAGGAGCTCTTGACCCGGCTGATGGACGAGAACGCGCGCTCGGAAAAACCCGTCGAGGCGCGGGCGGTGACGCGCGAAGCCATGGTGCAATCCGCGCTGCTCTCGGCGGCGCGGGCAGAGGAGATCGGGCTCGAAAAATCCCGCATCATTCTCTCGGCGAAGGTCTCCGCCGTGCAGGACCTCATCGCGGTCTATACCGAGCTCGCGCGGCGCTCGGACTATGCGCTCCACCTCGGCTTGACCGAGGCCGGCATGGGCTCGAAAGGCATCATCGCGTCCTCGGCGGCGCTCGGCATTCTTTTGCAGCGGGGCATCGGCGACACCATCCGCATCTCGCTCACGCCGGAGCCCAACGGCGACCGCACGCTCGAGGTCAAGGTCGCCCAGGAACTGTTGCAGACCATGGGGTTCCGCACCTTCGTGCCGCTGGTCGCCGCCTGCCCCGGCTGCGGTCGCACCACCTCGACCACGTTTCAGGAGCTCGCCAAGGACATCCAGGACTTCATCCGCGAATCGATGCCGGCGTGGAAGACGCGCTACCCGGGCGTGGAAGCCCTCAATGTCGCGGTGATGGGCTGCATCGTCAACGGCCCGGGTGAGTCCAAGCACGCCGACATCGGCATCTCGCTGCCGGGCACCGGCGAGCAGCCGACCGCGCCGGTGTTCATCGACGGCAAGAAGGCAGCGACGCTGCGCGGCCCAACGCTCTCGGCCGATTTCAAGAATTTGGTGCTGGATTACATCGAGCGACGCTTCGGCGCCGGGGCCGGCCGCACCGCGGCGGAATAGGCCCGCTACACGCGCCCCCAGAGCTCGTCGAAATTCGCGAACTTGCGCAGCGTCTTGTCGCGGCGCGTCGGCTCGATGAGCGGCAGAATCCATTTGAGCAAGGCGTTGACGGGCGCGGAAGCGTGACGGACGTAGAGGTCCAGCGGTTCGAGCCGGTGGCGCATGTGCAGCTTGGGATCGTAGTTCAGGCCGCTGCTGCAAAAAGACTTGAAGCCGTTGGCGATGCCCCAGCGGATCACGTCGCGCACGGCGTAATGGTAGAGATGCAAATCGAGCGCGAGCGTGTAATCGAGCCCCAGATATTCGGCGTAGATCGCATCGCGCTCGATCATGCACAGGCTGAAAGCGATGGTCCGCCCGTCCTGCCGCCACACGAAGAAGCGGACCTTGTCGGGCATGCGTCGCCCGATCTCGCAAAAATACGTTCTTGTCAGCTTCTCGAAATGCATCGGCGAGCGGCCGTAGACCTGCAGATAGAGCGCGTAGAGTTCGTCGACGATCGGCGCGACATCGGCGCGGACTTCGAGCTCGATCGGCGCCGCCTGCTCCGCGGCCCGGAATTTCAGCCGAAGATCCCGGCGCGTCTTGCGGCTCAGCACGCGTTCCAAATAGTCTTCGAAACTCGCGTAATCGATATCGAGCCGCGTCATCGGCAGGCTGGGAACCCGCGTGAACCCATGATCCGAAAAACATTCGAGCGTGTTGCGATATTTTGCCGGGAATTCCTTGAGCACGATCAGCGACGCGCGGAACGCGCGGGCATGGCCGATGACGGCGCTCGCGAGCAGCCGCGCGGAGGTGCGCTGCCGCGGCTCATCGCCGCCGGGCCCGCCGTCGAGGTGCCCCTCCCCGGCCGCGCAGCCGATCATCAGCGTGCGCAGGCGCAGGAAACGCCGCCATAGCCGCCGGACGAGGCCGGCGAGCGCGCCGACGCGCGCGCCGGCTCCGGCCAAGAGATCCTGGTCGAGCAAGAGAAACGGCTGGATCGCGAGCACGCCGCCGTGCGCGTCCCGCACCACGAAATAGCGATATTCGAAACCTTGGGCGATGGTATCCTCGACGAGCTCGTAATAGCGATGATCCTTGCGCACATCGGCGAAAGCGCTGCGCCATTCGCGCAAGTGCTCGAGCTCCTCGCGCGCCACCACGTCGATCCGGCCGTCGACGAGGCTCGGCTCGGCGCGAGCGCGCCGCGGCCGTGACCACACGGCCGCCCATCGGGCGAGTTTCGGCGCGGCGAACGTCGGCCTGCTCATGCGCGGCGCT
>Ga0137373_10001811_pt1 | contig 23240 bp, 21 predicted proteins | sample SagtaG_5_FD_104912 | JGI IMG/M metagenome (GOLD analysis project Ga0137373, IMG submission 104912) | Vadose zone soil microbial communities from Sagehorn Ranch, Mendocino, California, USA - Sage1_R_80_16 metaG | ecosystem: Environmental > Terrestrial > Soil > Vadose zone | place: USA... | reverse complement strand
TTTGAGCGGATCGCAGGCTCTCATCGCCGGCCATGCATGATGGGACCGGCTCCGACCCCGGCCAATCGCGCCAATGGGTTCACGGCCTTGCGGTTTTCCCTGCCAGGCGCGCAAAATGGCTGCTGTTCCACGCGGGTAAGATGATGTAGTGTCCCGACCACCTCGACGGGTCGCCAATGAGACGATCCGCTGTCCAAAAGGGAGGACGTTCATGGAGAAGACACCTACCGTAAATCGTCGCGCCTTTCTCAACACGTTGGGCGTGACCGTCGGCGGGGCGGGCCTCGCCGGCGCGGGTCTCGTCGGCGGCTCGCAACTGCTCAAAGCCGCCCAGGAACCCGCCAAGGGAAAAATTCCCGACACGCCCTTCAAGACCGGCCACATGACGTTCCTGACCAGCGCCGCCGCGGTGCTCGGTGAGCCTTCATTCAAGGGCCATACCATGGCGGCGGAAGAGATCAACGCCCAAGGCGGTTTGTTGGGCAAGCGCAAGATCGAAACCATCACCGCCGACGAAGCGGCCGGCACCGACGCCAATGTCAAAGAGCTGCGGCGGATGAAGCTCGACGCCAAAATCGACCTGTTCACCGGCGTCATCTCCAGCGCCAACACCCCGGCGCTCGGCCCGGTGGCCGAGGAGCTCGGACTGCTGACGATCTTCACCGACGGGTGCACCGACTTCCTGTTCGACAAGGCGGTTCCCAACCCGAAATACTGCTTCCGCATCACCAACATTCAATCGGCGGATGGGATCACGGCCGCCGTCGGTGTAGCGCAGACCTGGCCGCAGGTCCGCAAGATCGCCCACATCCATCCGGACTACAGTTATGGGCGTAATGCGTCCGAGCACTTCACCCTCGCGCTCGAACGGCTGGTGCCCGGAACCGAGGTCGTCTCGGAAAGCTGGCCGAAGCTCGGCACCACCGACTTCACCGCCCACATCACCAAGATCATGTCGGCACAGCCCGACCTGCTGATTTCCTCGGTATGGGGCGGCGATTACGTGGCCTTCTACAAGCAGGCGCTGCGCTACGGCCTGTTCGATAAGATGAAGGTCGCGAGCACGATCGCGTTCGGCGTCGCGCCGCATGCGATCGGCAAGGACCATCCCGAGGGCGTGCTCGCGGGCGTGCACTCCAACTATCACTTCACCTATCCGGGTGGCGATCGCTGGCCGCTCAACAAGAGCTTCGTCCAGCGTTACTACAATCGCTGGAAAGAGTACCCGAACTTCCAGTCGGAAGGCGCGTATGTGGCGCTCTACCTGTTGAAGACCGCCATCGAGCGGGCCAACAAGCTGGGCGGCGGCTGGCCCGAGGACGAGGCGATCATCAGCCAGCTCGAGGGCCTCGGCATGGATACCCCGTCGGGCTATCTCTACATGCGGCCCGACCACCAAGCCTACAAGGACGCGGTCACCGGCTTCAGCAAGAACCTGCCGGAGTACGAGTTCGCGAGCTGGGATCCCAGCCGGATCATCACCATTCCGATCCGGAACATCACGGCTCCGCAAGGCTGGGCGAAGCCCGGCACGACCCACAACGAGTCGACCGCGGCAGCGAATTGGATCAAGACCACCTGGCCCAAGGCGGTCGGGTGAACTGATCCGCGGTCAAGTCGTTTGACGCAAATACCGCCGCGCCCGTGCAATATCGGGCGCGGTTGATTTTGAGTGGCGACAATTGCGCGAAAGCCATGTTAGGAATTCGCACGAACGAGCGGCTCGCCTGATCCGGCGAGTTGCTCCGGGAGGGTCGCAGCGATTCCGCGTCGGGGTGCGGAATTGCGGGCCGCGCCAAGGTGGAAGGGGGGACCATTGGCGATCCTGACGATTCAAATCCTGAACTCGCTGCTGTACGCCTCGGTGCTTTTCCTGATCGCCGCGGGCTTGAGCCTGATCTTCGGCGTCATGCGGATCGTCAATCTCGCGCACGGCAGCCTCTATGCGGTCGGCGCCTACGTCACCGCCTGGCTCGTCGGGCGCGGCATCGCGCTCGGCGTGCCTCTCAAGTGGCTGTTCCTGCTGCTGCCGGTGGGCGCGCTTTCGGTGGCGCTGATCGGCATGGTGATCGAGCCGCTGTTGCTGCGGCCGTTCTATCGCCGCGCCGAGGAGTACCAGCTGCTGGTCACGTTCGGGCTCATTCAGATCCTCGAGGATATGATGCGCCTGATCTGGGGCGGCACGCCGCTTTCGGCGGACACGCTGATGGACGCGCTGCCGATCATCCATGTCGGCGGCCTGTTCTATCCTGCTTACAATTTGGTGGTGATCGGCGTCGGCGTGATCGCGGCCGTGGTGCTGTGGGCGGGCATCTATCACACCAAATTCGGCGTGATGCTGCGGGCGACGTCCCAGGATCGCCGCATGGCTTCGGCGCTCGGTCTCAACGTCGGGCTGGTCTACGTGTCGGCGTTCGGCATCGGCTGCTTCATGGCGGGGCTCGGCGGCGCGATCGTGGTGCCGACCCAGGCCGCCGTGCTCGGCATGGGGATCGACGCGCTGATCATCGCCTTCGTGGTCGTGGTCATCGGCGGGCTCGGCAGCCTCAAGGGCGCGCTGATCGGCGCCGTTGTCGTGAGCTTCGTGCGGACCGCCGGAATTCAGTTCTTTCCCGAGCTCGAGCTCGCGGTGCTGTATCTCATCGCCGCCCTGGTGCTGCTGGTGCGCCCGACCGGCCTGTTCGGGACCGCGTGATGAACGCCGATCTCAAAGCCTCGCGGAGCCGCTCCGTGCTCAAGCTCGCAGCCGCGGCGGCGCTGATGCTGCTCGTGCTGATCGTGATCCCGGCCTTCGTCGAGGTCTACCAGATGCAGCTGTTGATCTACGGCCTGATCGCTGCAATCGCCGCGCTCGGGTTCAACCTGCTGCTCGGTTACACCGGCCTGTTGTCGTTCGGCCATTCCGCCTATTTCGGCATCGGCGCCTACACCGTCGCTTTCGTGGTCCAGTATCTCGGGCCGCATTCCATGGAGTTCTACATCCTGATCGGGATTCCGGCGGTCGCGATCATGTCGGCGCTGTTCGGCTATATTTGTGTGCGGCATACGCAGATCTTCTTCGGTATTCTCACGCTGGCGATTTCCCAGGTGGTCTACAGCCTGGCGCTGAAGCTGTACTGGGAGACCGGCGGCAGCGACGGCCTGCGGGTCCCCCGCCCGACCTTGCTGCTGGGCTGGCTCAGCTTCTCGGGTCCCCGCGGATTCCAGCAATTCATCACGTCGTATTATTACTACGTGCTCGCCGTCTTCGTGGTTTGCGTCGTCCTGATGTGGGTAATCGTGCACTCGCCGTTCGGCAAGACGCTGCAGGCCATTCGCGACAACGAGATCCGGGCGCGTTTTCTCGGGATCAGGATCCGCCGGTTTCGCTGGATCGCCTTTCTCGTCTCCGGAACCTTCACCGGGCTGGCCGGCATCCTGTGGGTGCCGCTCAACGGCTTGACCACGCCCGACGTTCTCTACTGGACGTTCTCGGGCGAGATCGTGTTTACCGCGCTGCTCGGTGGCTTCCGCAATTTCACCGGACCCATCGTTGGCGGAATGGTGTTCACCTATCTGAAGACCTACGCGGTGGCGTCGACCGAGTACTGGCAGCTTCTGTTGGGCGTGGTCCTGGTCACCCTGGTTCTGGTGTTGCCGACCGGCATCGTGGGCGCCATTTCCAAGCTCGGTCAGCGCCTGGCAAGAGGGAAGTCCTGACGTGATCCTGCTCAAGACCGTGAATTTGAGGAAGCAGTTCGGGGACACTCGCGCCTGCGATGGTCTCGATTTCGTGGTGCACAAGGGCGAATTCCTGTCGCTGGTCGGATCGAACGGCGCCGGCAAGACCACTCTCGTCAACCTGATCAGCGCGCATCTGCAGCCGGACAGCGGCCAGATCCTGCTCGAGGATCGCGACATCACCTACACGAGCGTCGCAGAGCGCATCAAGGCCGGCATTGCCCGCAGCTTCCAGATCGTCAATCTGTTCGACGGCCTCTCGGTGTTCGACAATGTCGCGCTGTCGATTTTTTCCCGCGAAGGCAAGACCGTGAAGATGGCGACGCTCGCCGAGCATGACTACGACGTGCGCCGGGAGGCGCTCGAAGTGCTCGACGAGTTCGACCTGGGCAGCAAGGCCGAGGTTCTCGCCGGCGGGCTGGCGCAGGGCGAGCGCAAGCTGCTCGACGTCGCCGTCGCCTATGCGCTGCGACCACGCCTGCTGTTTCTCGACGAGCCGACCAGCGGGGTGAGCACCCGCGACAAGGCGCAGATCATGGATACGGTATCGTCCGTGGTGCGCGGCGGCGGCGTCACCGCCGTCGTGATCGAGCACGACATGGACGTGGTGTTTCGCTATTCGGACCGCATCGTCATGATGCACGAAGGCGCGTTCCTCGCCGACGGCACGCCCGACGAGATCCGCGCCAACAAGGACGTCGCCAGCATCCTGCTCGGCGCGCCGCTGGCAAGCTGAGGCGAAAAATCCGTGCTGCTCGAGGTCAAGGACATCAACACCTATCGCGGCCCCGCTCACATCCTGCGCGGCGTGTCGATCAACGTCGATGCCGACGAAGTGGTGGCATTGGTCGGCCGCAACGGTGCCGGGCGCACCACCATCATCGAGAGCATTACCGGCTTGCTGCCGGTGCGTTCCGGCGAGATCCGCTTCCGCGACGAGGAGATCACCTCTTTGCCCCCGCACCGGCGCGCCAAGCGCGGCATCGGCTACGCCCCGGAGAACTCCGGGATCTTTCCGGAGCTCACCGTCGCCGAGAACCTGATGATCAGCCGCTGGCTCGCGGCCAAGCGCGAGCGTGGCGCCGACGGCGACACCGAGGCGCGGGTGTTCGCGGTATTTCCCGAGGTGCGCCAGCTCGTCGCCCGCCAGGGGCTCAATCTGAGCGGCGGCCAGAAGAAGATGGTGGCGATCGCCAGGGCCATGGCGCTCGCCCCCTATCTGTTGATCCTCGACGAGGCGTTCGAAGGCCTGGCGCCCGTGGTGGTGAAGCGCTTCCGCGAGGCGGTCATGAATATCAAGGCCATGGGCATCTCGCTGCTGATCGCGGAGTCGAACCTCACGAGCGCGGCGGCGATTGCCGATCGGCTCTACGTGGTCGATCGCGGCGAGATCGTGTTCCAGGGCACGCCGCAGCAGGCGCTCGCCGACGAGGAGGTCATGCGCGCGTTGCGCGGGTGATGGCCGTGTCCCATCCTTCGGAGTCGCGTCGAAACGCCAAGCCGGGCGCGGTGCTGCTGGTCGCCGCGGCCGGCATCATCGTTGGCGCGGCGCGCGCCGGCCACGAGCTGCCGGTCTATCCCTCGTACTATCCGCACGAGATCGCGATCGAGACGATGACGCCCGGGCGCGCGGCCGACCTGCTGCGCGAAAACAAGCTTCACGCCTACCTCGGTCCGCACCCGCCGTTCCCCGGCGACATGCCGGCTTCGATCCGCGCAACGGAGTCGCTCGGCAGCTTCGTCATCATGCGGCTCAATCCCGCGTCCGCCGCAGCCCAGGATGCATCGTCCGCGTGCGCCATGACCGAGACCGTCCTGCGCGGCATGGCCGGCAACGGCGGCTTCGTGTTCCATCCCTACCCGGTCACGCCGTTTCACGGCGATTACCTGTATTTCGCCGATCTCGCGGCGGCCGCGAACGCGCGGTTTTTGCCGGCGGGATCTCCGAAAACGGCGGCACCGAATCCGAGAATCAAGATCGACGGCGCGCAGAAAAACCTGATTCCGCCCGAATGGATCGCCCAAGATTCGGAATGGGACGCCGCAGTCGAGACGATCGGCGCCGCCGACCTCCTCGCCGCCGCGATGACGTCGGTGAACGGCTGGATCGGGCCGCCCTGGCTCAAGGCGGGATGGTTCCATGCCGAACGCATCCTGGCGGATGCGCTCGACGACGACAACGCAAGGGGCCGCGCCGAGGCCGCGCTCGCGCGACTTGAAGCGAGCGAACAGCACGACAGCGTCGAACGCATCAACTGGGAACGCGAGCTCGTCACGGCGCTAACCGGCAGTTGCCGCAAGGTCGTGGCCGGCTACACCATCAAGCGTCAGGTGTTCAGCGCGGAATTCACCGCGGGAATCGAGAACATCGGCTTCGACTCGATCGGAGGACTTGATTCGCCGATGTTCATCCGCACCGTGAAGCTCAAGGATTTTCCCTGGAACGGCTGGCTCACGCTGGGAACGGATTCCACCGCGGATGCGGCCTGGAATCCCATTGCAGGGTTTTCCGATCCATTCGGCCGCGTGCTGTGGTCGGCGGTCGGCGACCCGGCGCTGCTGCCGCAGCCCTACGATTCGGGCTGGATGCTCAACCGCATCTCCGATGTCCAGTCGAATTCCGGCCGATAGCAGCCGAGGCGCCCGTGATCCGCACGCCGTTCATGGTGGCCCGATCGGTGCTGGCGCTGTCACTGATGGCGTTCGGTGCTGCGGTTTCCGCCTGGGCCGCGGAGCTGACGTTCGATCTCAAGGTCGAGCGCGGCCGTGTGGCAGAAAACATGCGGCTGATCCGGGTCAAACAGGGCGACGTCGTGAAATTGCGGTGGACGAGCGATCAGGTGCTCGTCGTGCACCTGCACGGCTACGACATCGAGAAGCGCGTCGCGCCGGGCGGCGCGACCGAGATGGCGTTCACCGCGCAAGCGACGGGAAGATTCCCGATTCACGTGCACGCGCAAGGCGCCGGCACCCGCGCGCATGAGGACGCGCCGCTCGTCAATGTCGAAGTCTATCCGCGGTAGCGCGGCCGTGCAGCAGGGCAGGGCGGAGCCACAATCTCCTCGCTCCCTCGCTTGCGGGGGAGGGATGGGGAGGGGGCCGGCGGATTCGCGCAGGCGCGATTTGCCCCCTCCCGGCTCGCGCGCGCGACGCGCGAGCCGACCTCCCCCGCAAGCGGGAGAGGTGACCGGAGCAAGCCGCACGGCACTTGCCTTCATCCTTGCCTCGGCGGCGCTGTGCGAGCTCGCAAGCCCGGCACAGGCCCATGGTTTCGGCCAGCGCTACGATCTGCCCTTGCCGCTCTCGCTCTATCTGTTCGGAACCGCGGCCGCCGTCGTTCTGTCGTTCGTCATCGTCGGGCTGTTCGCCCGCCACGCGCCCGGCGCGCGGGGTTACCCGCGGCTCGATCTGACTGCGTCTGCGCTTGGGCGATGGATCGCGCATCCGGCTGTTGCGCTCGTTCTCAGGCTGATCGCCGTCGCCCTGCTGATCTTGACGGTGATCGCCGGATTCTTCGGCAGCCAGAACCCCTATCAGAACCTCGCGCCGACGCTGGTCTGGATCATCTTTTGGGTCGGGCTCGCGACGCTCTCGGCGTTCGTCGGCGACTTCTGGGCGCTCATCAATCCGTGGCGAACGCTGTTCGACTGGGCCGACCGGCGCGCGCACGCGCTCGCCGGCCGCGGCGTCGCGCTTGGGCTGCCCTATCCCGGCGCGCTCGGGGCATGGCCGGCGCTCCTGCTGCTGTTCGCCGTTTCCTGGACCGAGCTCGTGTTTCCGAGCCCGGCCGTGCCCGCCAACATCGCTTGGCTGGCCGTGCTCTATTCGCTTGTCACCTGGACCGGGATGGTCCTGTTCGGCAGCACCAGCTGGATGCGACACGGTGAGGTCTTCACCGTCTTCTTCGGCCTGTTCGCGCGGTTCGCGCCGACCGAAGCGAGCGTTCGCGATTCCTCCGGCGGATGCGGCTTGGCGTTGCGACCGTTCGGGGCCGGTCTGCTCGCGAACGAGCCCGCTTCCGGCTCGATGGTCGCCTTCGTGCTGCTGGTGCTCGCGAGCGTCCTCTACGATGGCCTGCTGACCACGCCCGAATGGAGCGAGCTCGAGCGCACGCTCGTCGGCCTCGTGCCGGGCGCCGGCGAATTCGCTTCCCTCCTCGTCAGGACCGCCGGTCTCCTCGGGTTCTGGGGTTTGTTTCTCGGCGCCTATCTCGGGGTGAGCGCCGTCATGAGCGTGGTCGCCGGGAACCTTTCGCCGCGGGAAATCGCGCGCGGATTCGTATTCACGCTGGTGCCGATCGCGATCGCGTATCACCTCGCGCATTATCTGGTGTATCTGCTCACGCAGGGCCAATACATCATCCCGCTCGCGTCCGATCCGTTCGGCTACGGCTGGAATTTGTTCGGCACGGCCGGTTATCGGGTCGACATCGCGTTGGTCGGCGCGCGGTTCGCCTGGTACGCCGCGGTGAGCTCGATCGTGCTCGGCCACATCGCCGCGGTCTATCTGGCCGACGTGCGGGCGCACCAGTTGCTTCCCGTGCGCCGCGCGGCGCTGCGCTCGCAGGTACCGCTGACCGCCCTGATGGTGGTCTACACCTTCGTCAGCCTGTCGATTCTTGCCGAGCCGATCGTCGAGCGCCGCGCCCCCGCGCGGCCGAGCGCGGCGGTTCCCGAGGTCCAAAGCATTCCGGAAGAAGCCCTCGTCCCCGAGCTTTCGACCGGCCGCCTGCAGCCGGCGGGACCGGGGCGGACTGCGCGCTTGAAATTGACCTACAAGGCGATGGGCTCCGCGTTCCATGACGGCACGCGCACGACAACCGCGGATCTGCTCTATGCGTATAGTTTCGCCTACCGCTGGGCCGCTCGCGGCGAAGCCGATTCCCGTTATGATCCGGTCGTTGCCGCGGCGACCGCGCCGCTTCGGCAGCGGCTCGCAGCGGTGCGGATCGCAGGCGTCGACACCGCATCGAAATCGTTCCGAATCGGCGACGTCAATTTCGTCCGCGAGCTGTTCATCGTCGAGGTATATCTCGATGTTCCCCCGGACGATCCCGAGCAGGACGCGGCGTTCGCGCCGCCCTGGAGCACGCTGCCCTGGCATTTGCTCGCGCTCATGGAGGAGGCGGTCTCCCGCGGCTGGGCGGCGTTCTCCAAAGAGGAAGCCGTCCGCCGCGGCGTCCGCTGGCTCGATCTCGTCCGCGCCGATGACATCAAGGTGCGGCTCGCCGCGCTGGTCGAACAATTCGAGCGCGAAGCGTATCGGCCCGAGGTTCTGCAGCCGCTGGTGAGCGCCGAGGACGCGCGCAAGCGCTGGGCAGCGCTGTCGGCATTCTACCGCGAGCACGGGCACTTCCTCGTGACCAACGGGCCGTACCGGCTCAAGAGCTGGTCGGACGAGCGCGCCACGCTCGAAGCATTCCGGGACCTCAGCTATCCGCTGGGCGTGGGCTCCTACGACGTCTACGCCATTCCGCGCCGCGGCTATGTCGTCAAGGCCGAGCGCGAGAGCGGCGGCTTGCGCATCTCGGCCGAGATCGAGACCGTAATGAAATTCATGCGCGACTACCGCATCGTGCGGCAGGCGACGGCAGCGATCGATCCGATCCTCGTCAAGCGCGCCGCGCCCGAATGCCGGTACGTGGTGATCGATGCCCAAGGCCGCGTCGCGCTCGCCGGCGTCGCGCGCCCGCAGGAGGATTTGACCTTTTCAATCCCGCTCGACGGCAGGCTGCCGGCAGGGAGCTACACGGTCCTGGCCGAGATCCTCGTCAACAACAACGCGATGCATGCGCAGATCGAGCGCATTCCGGTGATCATCGGCGCGCGTTAGATCGGACGCCACAGCGCCGCAGTAGCGCAGCGCCCCGTTTGCCCGCGGCTTTCAGCCCTTCGGCTTGCGCGCGCTGCCGAAGTGCCACATTTCATAGCCCGCCAGCGCGATCACCGACAGCCCGACGATGACGAAATCCGTGGTCGCCTCCAGCCCGACCCCGCGCAGCACCCAGGGCGAGACAAGAAGCCAGGCTCCGAGCGCCACGTTGATCCATTCCTCCCAGACCTGAAACGCCGAAAGCGTGATCACTTCGGCCAAGATCAGCACGAAGCCGAGAATGACGGCGTTCTGCATCGCCGCGCTCTGATCCTCGAAGTGCAGGATCCAGGGCGACAGCAGCAACCAGAAACCCAGCAGCCAACTGGCCCAGTCCTCCCACTGCCGGGGCGGCGTGAACGTGACACTTGCCATATATCGCCTCGTGCTTGCCGATCGCATCTATGCTCCAGGATAGGCCGGCGCATCTTCGGTGCAAATGCGCAAGCGCCCGTCCGTCCGGGCGCGGCGCTCGGGTCCGAAGTCGCCCCCGCGGCGGAACCCGGAGCCTCGAATCGACGTTGCTTCGGGTGTCCCGAGCGACAACCGGGAATCGGGACGAACCTTCGCGAAAGCAGCATGGTTTCCATTCGGGTGGGCAAAGCGGCCATTGCGCGAAGCCTGGCGGGGGTGCTGCTCCTTGCCGGGGCGGGCCTGTGGCAGCCGGCACAAGCACAATATCGCGGTTTCGGCTTCCCGTTTTTCGGCAATAATCCCTGGTTCTTCGGGCGGCCCGCGCCCGAGCCGAGAGCGCCGCGGTACCGGCAGCCGCGGGAGCGCGAGCCGGCGAACATCACGGCACCGCCACCCCCGCAGAAATCCGAGGTCACCCCGGCGAAGACCGGGATCGTGATCGGCGATTCCATGGCCGAATGGCTCGCCTATGGGCTCGAGCAGGCCTATGCCGAATCGAGCGACATCGGCGTGGTCCGCAAGGCGCGGCCATCGACCGGCTTGATCGATCAGTGCAAGGGCGAGCTGCGCAAATGGCTGGAGCAAAGCCTTGCCAATGAAAAACCGGCTTTCGTCGCCATCATGATCGGCATGAACGACCGGCGCTCCCTGCAGCCGTGCGCGCCGTCCGGCAAAGGCGACGGCACGAAAGCCGGCCCGTTCGGCTTTCGGTCCAAGGAATGGGTCGAGGCCTATGGTAAGGAGATCGACGAGGCGATCTCGGTGCTCAAGAGCAAGGGCGTTCCGGTGTTCTGGGTAGGGCTGCCGCCCGCCAAGAACGTTCGCGCCGCCGACGTCGGCTTCCTCAACGATGTCTTTCGCGAGCATGCGGAAAAGGGCGGAATCGGGTACATCGATGTCTGGGATGCTTTCGTCGATGAGGACGGGGATTTCACCATGCGGGGACCCGACGTGAACGGACAGACGCGCCTACTGCGCGCTGCCGACGGGCTCAATTTCACCAAACCGGGCGCACGCAAGCTCGCGCTCAACCTGGAACGGGAGATCGGCCGCACCGTGCTACACCCCGGCCCTGCCGAACCGCCGGTCGCCGCGCGAGGAAATAATCCCCCGCCGATGAAGCCCAACGAACGGCCGGTTGCGGGGCCGGTGCTGCCGCTGGCGCCGCCGCCCGGCAAGGGCGACGCGCTTTTGGGAGCGGCGAATCCCGAGCGTTCTTCGTCCGACGCGCGCCTTCTCGGCGGCGAGCCGGCGGCGCCGGCCCGAGGTCGGGCCGACGACTTCAGCTGGCCCCGAGGCCAGGAAAGCCCTGGTTTTGCCCAGGAAAGCTCCAGTCGTACGCAGGAAAGCTCCGATGTCGCGCCCGGGTCCGGCAAGCCGCGGCCACGCGGCGCGAGCCGCAAGTCGGGAGAGAATGCGCGCTGAAGCCGGCCATGCGCGCGCCCGCCTGGACCTCCTGGCTGTTCGCTCTGTGCCTCGCCGGGCCCATTATTTCCGCACCGGCTGAGGAGAGTTCCGGACCCTCTCCCGGAGCCGCGCCGCCGACCGTCACCCGCTCGGCGGAGCCGGACTCATCGGCACAAAGGCCGGTCCCCATCGGGCCGATGCCAGGCGCCGCCAAGCCGCAATCGCCGGCCCCGGGCGAGCCGCCGAGCCGGGAATCGATCTGCCTGGCCGTGCAATCCGCGGCGGCTGCCAACGAACTGCCGGTCGAGTTCTTCACGCGCCTGATTTGGCAGGAGAGCCGGTTCGATCCGCGTGCGGTGAGCCGCAAGGGAGCGCAGGGCGTTGCGCAATTCATGCCGAAGACCGCGCTTTGGCGCGGCTTGGCGGACCCGTTCGATCCGATCCAGGCCTTGCCGCAATCGGCCGCCTTCCTGCGGGAGCTGCGAGCTCAATTCGGCAATCTCGGCCTTGCCGCCGCCGCCTATAATGCCGGTCCCGGCCGGGTTCAGGCTTGGCTGGCCGGACAGGCGAGCTTGCCGGGCGAGACCCGGGCTTATGTCATGGCGATCACCGGCTATCCGGCTGAGGCGTGGCGCGCGGGGGAACCGCACGAGAAGGTGGTGCTGCCCGCGGTGCCCTGCCCGCAAGTTGCCAAGCTGTTTACCCCCTCCAAGCCGGTTGTTCCGGCAGGGCCGAAACCGCCCGCCTGGGGCATTCAGCTGGCCGGCAATTGGTCGGAAGCGCGCGCGCTTGCAAGCTATGACTCGCTGCAGAAGCAATATCCTGCCATTCTCGGCGGCCATCCGCCCCTGCTGATCCACAGCAAGATCGCGGGCCGCGGACCTGCGGTCTGGACTCGAATCCGGGTCGGGGCCGACACTCGGGAGGGTGCCGAAAGGCTCTGCTCGAATTTGAAATCGGCCGGCGGCAGCTGCATCGTGCTGCGGAACTGAAACGGCGAGCCGGCCTGCATGGCGCGTGGGGGCGCTTGGGAGCGGGGATGGGCGGGGCTGCAACGAGTCTGGGCGCGCTTGTGGTCTCGGTCGCGACCGCGATGGCGCCGCTCGTCGCGCAATCGAAGCCTCCGGCCGCCGCCTTGCAGGTCCATGCATCCGCGCCGCCGCGCGCCGATGCCGGGCGATCTGCGGCCTCGCCCGGCTTCGCCACGGCACAGACTCATAAGACGCAGGGTCAGAAGACGCAGAGTCAGAAGACGCAGAGTCAAAAGACCCAGAGTCCTAAAGGCGCCTCGAAGCACGCGTCCGCTCGCACCAAATCGTCCCGGGCGAAAAAGGCCCATTCGCACAAAGCCCAGGCGAACGTTCGATCCAAAACCGACACGGTCCGCTCGCGCCCCGTGTTGCAGTTCCATGGGGGTGCTGCCGGATTGTTCGCCGGCTGGCCCTTCACGCGGCCGGGATCGCCGGGACGGTTCGGGGGCGATCACGCCAAGCATCAATATGGCGGATTCATCGGCTGGTTCGGGCCGGTGTTCTGGCCCTACGCCTACGATGACATTTTCGCTTACGTGTTTTGGCCCTTCGATTCCTTCGACTATGGCGAGGCATTCTGGGCTTTCGCCTATGACGATTTGTTCGAGGGGATTTTTTGGGCGGACGCCGAACCCGAGCGCGCGCGCGAAGAGATCGTCGCCGCCGCCGAGGCGGACCTTCCGAGTTCCGAGGACCGAAGCCGGGCAGGGGTGCTCGGGCTTGAAGGGCAATCGCGCGAATTCGCCCAGATCTGCGGCGACCGAACGCCGGCCTTGAGTCAATGGCCGATCCTGCGCATCGCGCAGAGCGTCGGGCTCACGCGCGAGCAACGCATCGCGCTCAAGGATCTTCAGGCCGCCGCCGCCGCCGCTGCACGCGCGCTGAAATCCGCTTGCCCCATCGAAGCGCCGAAAACGCCCGTAGGGCGGCTCGAGGCGATGCAGGAGCGCGTGCGCGCGATGTTGCAGGCGATCGAACTCGTTCGCCCCGCGCTCGAGAAATTTTACGACCCGCTGAGCCAAGCGCAAAAGGCCCGGTTCCATGTGACCGCATCGCAGCCGGCCGGCGAGGACGACGCGGCCGGCTCGGCCAGCGGAGAGAACGAGTTCGTCCCGCAGATCTGCACCGATCATCCGGGCGGCCTCTCGGTGCAAACGGTGGATCGGCTCGAGAACGTGGTTCGGCCGACGGATGTCCAGCGCGGCGCGCTCGACGAGCTCAGAACGGCGGCCGCGCGAGCGGTGCAAATCCTGCGCGACGCTTGCCCGGCCGACACTCCCGGCAACCCGCCCGACCGGCTCGCCGCCATGCAGCAGCGGCTCGGCGCGATGCTCGATGCCGCGGACATGGTGCGTCCGGCGTTGCAAAGCTTTTACGGCTCGCTCACCGACTCGCAGAAGGCGCGGTTCAATGCGGTCGGCAAGCAGGCCGGGCGGGTCGGGGGCTGAGATATTTTCGCAACGATGCGCGCTCCGACCCGCGGCTCGGCGGCAAGCAGATCGGGATCAGCAAGCGTTTCGCCCGGAGCTCGCGGGTCTGCCCGGCGCACGAACGGTCCGGCCCTCGACGCCGCCGCGGGAGTTCTGCTAGGGGTCACGGCGCCCGCTACCTGACCGGGGACCCCGGCCGAGGTCCAAAGCCAAAAAACGTCCATCGGGGAATGAAATGCTCAAGCCGCTGCGCGCCGTGGCGCGGCAGTTCGACAAATGGATCGGCTGGAACCGGGTCGGCATTGCGCTGAGCATCACCATCATCGCGGTCGCGGCGATCGCGCTCTATCGCATGCTCCACGACATCGATCTGAAAGAGGTCATGCGGGCGGTGCGAATGACGCCGCTGCGCGACCTGCTCCTGGCGGGGCTGTTCGTTGCGGCCGGCTATTTCACGCTGACGTTCTACGACCTGTTCGCGTTGCGCACGATCGGATGGAATACGATCCCCTACCGGGTGGCCGCGCTCGCCGGCTTCACCAGCTATTCGATCGGGCACAATGTCGGGGCGAGCGTTTTCACCGGTGCGGCGGTCCGCTACCGCGTCTATTCGGTCTGGGGCCTCACCGCGATCGACGTTGCCAAGATCTGCTTCGTCGCCGGCCTGACCTTCTGGCTGGGCAACGCAACCGTGCTCGGTCTGGGCATCGCCTACGATCCGAACGCCGCGAGCGCCATCGACCAGCTGCCGGTCTGGCTCAATCGCACTCTGGCGGCCGGGATTCTGCTGGTGCTTGCGATCTACGTCGGCTGGGTGTGGCTGGCGCCGCGGCAGATCGGCCGCAGCAATTGGCAGGTGACGCTTCCGGGCGGTCCGCTGACCCTGCTGCAGATCCTGATCGGAATCATCGATCTCGGCTGCTGTGCGCTCGCCATGTTCGTGTTGATGCCGAGCGAGCCGCATATCCCTTTCGTCACGCTTGCGGTCATCTTCGTGATGGCGACGCTGCTCGGATTCGCCAGCACCTCGCCCGGTGGGCTCGGCGTATTCGATGCGGCGATGTTCATCGGGCTGTGGCAGTTCGACAAGGAGGATCTGCTCGCGGGCCTGCTGTTGTTCCGGATGTTCTATTACGTATTGCCGTTCGCGGTCACTCTGGCCGTGCTCGGCGTCCGCGAGTTGTGGCTCGACGTGCGCGAGCTTGCGCCGCACGACCAGGACACGGCGGTCGCCGATCAGAAATCCATCGCGCTCGAAACGCCTTGTCAGGGATCGGAGACCAAGGATCAGTCGGCTGCGTTCGGCGATCGCAAGCAAGCCAGCTCCGATCGTTGATTGCTGGTCTGTTCTGATTTCTGATAATTGGACCGCCATGTCCGATGAGCGCAGCCAATTTCCCGGGGGCATGCCGCTGCGGGAGCGGCTTGTTGCCGCGCGTGGCGTGTTGCTGGCCGCCGCGCTGGTACTGTCGGGGGTTACCGCGTTCGGCGCGCTGTCGTTGTCCTACGCGTTGCTCGGGTTCGCCGTGATCGCGGCGGCTGCGGTCTTCGGCCGCGTCACCTCCATCCCGCAGCGTGCGGGGCGCGGGCCGGAGAATCCCGAGCCGGAAATCGCCGGCCCGTGGATCGAGATTTTGATCGGCAAGCTCCCGGATCCGGTGATCGTGCTCGATCGCGGTGCCCGAGTCGTCGCCTTCAACGCGCAGGCGAGCGCAATGGCCCCGGCGCTGAGCCGAGGCGAAGCGGCTTCGCTGGCGCTGCGCGCACCGGAGGTCGTCGAAGCGATTCGGCTGGCCGGGGCGGGGGCAGGCGCGCAGCGCGTCGAATTCTCCGAGCGCGTTCCGGTCGACCGCTGGCTGGCCGCTCACATTGCGCCGATCGACTTGCCCGAAGGTTCGCGCGGCACGCGTCACCTCCTGCTGATGATTTTTCATGATCTTACTCCCTTGCGCCGTGTCGAGGAGATGCGCGCCGACTTCGTCGCCAATGCCAGCCATGAGCTGCGCACGCCGCTGGCTTCGCTGTCGGGATTCATCGATACGCTGCAAGGTCCCGCCCGCGACGATCCTCGGGCGCGCGAGCGCTTTCTCGCCATCATGAAGACGCAGGCGCATCGCATGGCGCGGCTGATCGATGATCTTCTGTCGCTGTCGCGCGTCGAGCTCAATGCGCATGTGCGACCCGAAACGCCGCTCGAGCTCGGCGCGATCGTTCGCCAGGTCGCCGACGCTCTGCAGATGCTCGCACGCGAGCGCGGGGTGGCGATCGAGCTCGCCATTCCGACCGAACCGCTCATCGTTCCGGGTGACCGCGACGAGCTCACCCGCGTGTTCGAGAATCTCGTCGAGAATGCGGTGAAATACGCGGCTTCGGGCAAGCGCGTCGACATCTCGGCCGAGCGTGCCGCGACCGCGGACGGCAGCGGCGAGGCGATCGTCCGCGTTCGCGATTACGGGCCGGGCATTGCGGCGGAGCATCTGCCGCGCCTGACCGAGCGGTTCTATCGCATCGACGTCGGCCAAAGCCGCGCCGAGGGCGGCACCGGGCTCGGGCTTTCGCTCGTCAAGCATGTGCTCAATCGCCATCGCGGCCGGCTCGGCATCGAAAGCCGGCTCGGCGAAGGCGCGACCTTCACCGTGCGCCTGCCGCTCGCCCCACGTGAACCGCCGCGCGGCAGCATATTACCGCCGTCGTTCATTGAATCTATTGAGTAAAAACAGAGCCTTAAGGGCATTCAATTTTGCACCAAAACAGCTTTCGATTGCGGGTAGGCCATAAGTGTAACTTAGGTTGAGAGCCCATAGCCCCGCGCCGGGCGCCACGCCGCGTGATTACGCGAGCGGATAGGCAAGCCACGCCGCCCGAATTTGCAGCTGCCCAGGCTATGTACCCCCTGATCCGAATTGATAGGCGATCGTGGCTGTCCGCCTTGCGGCGCATTGCGGACTCAAGTCGGCCATCACGCCACATCCGAGATGCCGATTCCGGACGCAGGCAGCCAATCGAGACCGGTCGCGATCCACCTCATTCGATGACCTCGTCGGCGGCCACCTGCAAAGTCAGCGGGACTTTGAGGCCAAGTGCCTTGGCCGTCTTGAGGTTGACGACCAGCTCGAACTTGGTCGGCTGAATAACAGGCAGATCTGACGGCTTTTCGCCTTTGAGAATCTTGCCGGCGTAGACTCCGGCCTGCCGATAGGCGTTTGCAAGACTGGTTCCGTAGCTCATGAGCCCGCCGATCTCGGCGAACTCGCGAAACGAGTACATTGTGGGCAGCACGCGCACGGCCGCGAGCGCAACGATCTGCTCGCGCGCGGCAAGGAAAAAGGATCGGCGTCGACCGAGACCGCTCCGATTTGCTGGTGGACGAACGTTGCGAACTGTGTGTCGAGGTCGCGTTCAGTACGGGCCTTGGCGACGACGAGTTTCTTCCCGAGCGCCCCCGCCGCCGCCTGCGCGTCTCTCGTGTCGGTCTCCGCATTGGGATTGTCGGGATTCACCAGCATGCCAATCTTCGCGGCCGCGGGGGCGAGCTCGCTGAGGAGCTCCAGGCGCTTCGGACCGTCAGGTTCACCAGGAAGCTTACGCCCGTGAGGTTGCCGCCCGGGTGGTTGAGGCTGGCGACGAGACCGGCCTTGACCGGGTCGAAGCCGCTGACGAACACGATAGGTGTTGTTGTTGTGGCCGTCCTGGCCCGGCTCGAAACGTCGCCCCCGATGGTGACGATGACGGCGACCTGGCGGCGGACCAAGTCCGCCGCCAAGGCCGGCATTCGATCGACTTGATTGTTCGCCGACCGATGTTCGAGCATCACGTTGCGGCCTTCGACATAACCGGATCCGCCCGGCCCGCGTTAAAACGCGCCGAGCTGCTCGCGCCGCGTTTCGAAGGGCACGCTGCTGAGCATCCCGATCACGGGCAATGCCTCTTGCGTGCGGGCTGCGAGCGGTCATGCTGAGGCGCCGCCAAGGAGCGTGATGAATTCGCGTCGTCTCATCTACCCCCCAGGTTGGAGTCCATGCTAACGGCAGAATGTAAGACATTACCATTAGACCAGGTCGTGGCGGATGAGAAGTGGACCGCGCTCAGGCAGAGCAAGGCGCCACTCCTTTTGTTGTCGTCCCTTAGGAGCGGTTCGGGTCAAACCCGGTCTTCCGGTGACTTGCCGGTCGTGCTGCCGACGAAATTTGATCTGCTCATCAACCTCAAGACCGCCAAGACGCTCGGCCTCGAAATTCCCCCGATGCGGCTCGCGCGCGCCGACGCGGTGATCGAATTAGCACGCTGAATGTCTTTTTTGGGTCCCTTAGCGGAAGTCAAGGGTTCAGTGCGGCGAACTGGGAACCGCGAAACCGTGGTTCGCCAAAATCTGTTGACCGATCTCAGAAAGGATGAACAACGCAAAGCGGTACGCGTCTGGGGAAGCAGTGGAGACGACCGTCAGACCATAGTCCGCGCTAACGCGCAGAACTTCGGGTAGAGCAACCACTTGCAATCCGCGATCATCGCGCCGTGCCGCAACGGCATTCGTGCAATAGGTCAGGAAAATGTCGGCTGATCCGTCCGCCACGAGGGTGCCATAGAGCGAACGCCCGGTTGGCGCCGCCTTAGTGCCAGGACCGCCGGTGAGTTGCAGGGCCTTCTGCTCGAGCTTCGAGAACGCACCGGCCCTGAGCGCGTCGGCTTTGCGGAACACCTCCCACGCATAGTCGCCCGACGGGTCGGCCCGCGGCGTCGAGGTGCCGAGCTTCACGTTCGAATCGAGCATCCGGTCGAGCAATGTTGCGGGATCGACCACCAGGTCAGGCCGCACGAGGGCACAAAGCTTGTTGCGGGCAAACAGCACTACCGGCCCAGCGCGCTTTGCCTGGGCCAATGCTTTCGGATGCTCCAGATTGGCCGACGCGAACACCCCAGCCGGCGCGCCGGAGAGGATCTCGTCCTTGAGCAAGCCCGACGCCCCGAACTTCGGCTGCACCTGCAAACCGGTGTCGGCCGCGAACGTCTTTACGACTTCGGTGAGCGGTGCGCGCAAACTCCCGGCCGCGTGCAGAAGCACGGGTTCGGATGCAGTTGAGGAAATGGACATGCTGATCAGAGCTGCCACTACCATCACCACCCGGGATCGCCCTCGCGGTGCTAATCCGTCACGTCCTTACGGACGATGGTTCCGACGTGTTCGCCGCGCAGCGCCGGCTCCAGCAGATGCGGGTTGAGCCCGTTAATGACCTGGAATTGCTTCACTTGGCGGGCGCAGGCAAGAAGATCGATGAGCGCCCGGTCGAACGGCAAGGTCGGCAGCTTGCGCGCCTTGAGCTCCGTCACCGTGATGTCCTTGATGAAGGCAGCCTTCGGGTTAGTCTTGGGGTCCGCCTCGTAGAGACCATCGACATCCTTGATCAGCGTATGGTTGACGCAGCCATAACACTCGGCGAGCAAAAAACTGCCTGCGTCCGTGCGGTGCGGCGGTATGCGGCCGACACGCGGCGGGTGCTCCCAGATGGAGAACGGCGGGTCGCCGTTGCAGATTACGGCCGGGGCCGCCTTGATAAAGAACGGCAGCATGTGTCCGAGAATTTCCGGCGGGATCGCCACCACGCCGTGCGGCGCGAGCAGCGTCCCGAGGAGGTGGGCATTGCCGAGAGCGTCGATGATTCGCAGCTGCGCCAGCACGCCGGTCGGCAGGCCGAGATCCATGCCGATCGAGGTCACGTGCCGGCTGCGGATGCCGCCGCCGGTGGCAATGACCAGCTTGAAGTTCGCCAGCGCTGAGACAATGGCATCGACCAGCGGATAGGTCGCGCTCTTGCCACGGTCGACGATCGAGCGGCCGCCGACTTTGAGCACGTGACAAAACGGCAGCATTCTCACGACGGGCGTCTCGGTCGAGGACATCACCCGTTTGTCCAGCAGGCTCTCGCGCATCAGCATCGACTCGACATGGTGGCGTCCGTCGACGGGAATTTCAGCCGTAGGCGATGACGGTGCGAACGATGACATGGTCGGCCTCGCTTACGCGGTGATGATCGTCCCCACACGCTCGCCATTGAGCGCGCGGGTCAAATTGCCTCTCTTCAGACCATTGATGACCTGCACCGAGCGGCGGTGCTTGGCGTTCCGCATGAGTTGGAACACGGTATGTTCGAGGACGACATCAGCGAGGTCGAGCCGCTCGAGCTCCTCGACGGTGATGTTAGGGATGAACTTCGCGTTACGGTCCTTTTTCGGATCGGCCGTGTAGAGGCCATCTTCGTCCTTGACATAGATCATCGAGCGCGCCCCCAAGACTTCGCTGATGAGATAGCAACCGGCATCGGTGCGGTGTGGTGGAATGCGGCCAATTTCCGGATTGGGCTGCCAATACGCGTAAGGCGGCATGCCGACCGAGACGACCGCCTGCCGCTCGGCGAGATAAAGCGGGAGCTGAGCGAATTGGGCCGGCTCGATCGCTGGAATGCCGTGCTTCGCCAAAAGGTAGTGGATTATCTTGGCGTTCTGGATGCTGACGAAAAAGCCGAGCACGCTAAGCACGCCGGTCGGCACGCCGAGATCGAGGCCGACACTATAAGCGTGTCGGGCCCGGGTGCCGGCACCCGTTCCGATGATCATTTTGTGACGGGGCAGATTCTCAACTATCTCCTCGATGAGTGGGAACACCGCGGCTCGCCCGCGGTCGATGAAGCTCTGGCCGCCGATCTTGATGACGTTTGCGTCAGGCAGGATCTGGATGACGGCCTGCGTGTCGAGCAGGCCCATTTGTGCTTCGTCAGTCGGGCTCGCGCCCACCAAGGCCATGGTCATGCGGTTCAAGGCTTCGTTGTTCATCTTCGTCACCTTCTATTTCCTTGATACCGACGCATCGGCGGGTTGCTTACACTTGCTACTGGTTACGCCCACTCAAACCGAGCGCCGCCTTGCAGTCAGCCGAGAGCTGATCCATCCGCGCTCGCAAGCACCGTCCGAGGCGCTCTTCTCCTGCGCACAGCCTCTCGCTTTCGGCCCTGCAGGCGGCGCGCACTCCGCTTCCACTTCCGCCTCCTCCTCCTCCGCCGCCGCCACTGCCTTGGCTCGTGGGGCTCGCCCGCACCTGCACCAGCCCAGGCGTGTCCCAAAGCTTGACGGTCCGGTCCATCGCGGCCGTCGCCAGTTGCCTTCCACTATGCGAAAAGGTCACAAAGTGAATGCGGCGCTGGTGCCCTGTCAGCTCGGCGACTTCTTTGCGGGTCGCGACGTCCCAGATGCGCACGACGTTGTCGAGACCAGCCGAAGCCAACATCCTGGCGTCAGGAGAGAACGCACAGAACCGAGCCCAGCGCGTGTGGCCTTTGAACGGCGCGAGCTCCTTGCCCGAGCCGATGTACCACAGCTGTACGTCCTTGCTCGCGCCCGCGGAACAGAGCAGCATGCCGTCCGCAGCAAACGCCACTGAATGGACCGGCCCGGTATGGACATCGATGGCGGCCATCTCTTTGCCCGTGGCCACGTCCCACAATTTGACCGTGCCGTCGATGCTGCCGGAAGCAAGCGTGCGGCTGTCGGGCGAATAGGCCAGCGCTTTGACGCCTCCGGTATGCCCATTGAGCGTTATCAGCTCCTTGAGCGTAGTCACATCCCAGATCTTGATCGTCTGATCGTATCCTCCTGAAGCGACCGTCTTGCCGTCGGGCGCATAGGCAACCGCGCGGATGACGTTCGTGTGCCCCGACAAGGTCGCGAGCGGCTTGCCCGTTGGCACCTCCCACAACCGAACCGTTCGGTCGTACGCGCCCGTGGCCAAAATCTTGCCGTCGGGCGCAAGCGCGATGGTGACGATCGCGTCGGTATGGCCCTTGAGATTGGCCAGCTCCCTCCCGCTCGCCACGTCCCAAAGACGCGCGGTGTGGTCGTGACTGGCGGAAGCCAGGATTTTGTCGTCCGGCGAGAAGGCCACGGCCATCACGGCTGCCGTATGTCCCGCAAACGACGCCGCTTCATCGCCCTTACCGGTTCCTGTGGGACTCTGGATGCCGGCGTTGAGGACCTCGGCCAAGTCCCACAGTTTGGCAGCGGCGTCCATGGTGGCCGTCGCGAGGGTCTTGCCATCGGGCGAAAACGCCACGCCGCGGACGCGGTCGCCGACATTGAGCACGCTGGCAAGCAGCTTACCGGTCTGGAGGTCCCACACTTTCAGGGTGTCGTCCTGATTGCCAGCGACGACCAGCTTGCCATCGGGTGAAAGCGCGATGCTGAGGACCTCATTTTCGGCTCCCTCGAGTGTCATCTTCTCCGCTCGGGCGGCGACATCCCAAAGCCGCACGGTGCTATCCATGCTGCCGCTGACCAGCGTTCTGTCGTCCGGCGAAAAGGCCAAGCCTCGGACGCCGTGGTCGTGACCTCGCAGCGTTGCCAGCTCGATGCCGGTGGCGACGTCCCAAAATTTGATATTGGTGTCGTTGCTTCCCGAGGCCAACACTCTGCTATCATGGCTGAAGGCCAGCGACCGAACGGCGCCCGCGTGATGGAGCTGAGCCCGTTCCCGGCCGCTCGCCACATCCCACAGTTTGATCGTGTTGTCGTGGCTACCGGACGCCACCGTCTTGCCGTCGGGCGAGTACGCCAGCGATCGGATCATGTTGGAATGCCCCGCGAACGTGGCCAACTCCTTGCCCGCAGCCCAATCCCAGAGCTTCACCGTTCCGTCGTAGCTGCCGGTAGCGAGCAACTTGCCGTCGGGCGAAAAGGCCACGGCCTCGACCGTGGCGCCGTGTCCCGCCAGCGTGACAAGTTCCTTGCCGCTCGCGGCCTCCCACACTTTGGCGGTGCGGTCGTAGCTGGCCGTCGCGACGTGCAGGCCGTCGGCCGAATAGGCCAAACCGCCGAGCGCCAACGTGTGTCCCTTCAAGATGACGTGCGCGTCGGCGAGCGCGGGGAGCGCGAGCGCAATCATCATCAGGAATCCACCGAGCACCGGCAAAGACATTGTCACCCAATGCCATCGTGGAAAGCTTGTGATCCTGTCCGCATAGCTCAGCACGCATCTCCTCCGCAATGCATCGTTTTCAGTCGTGAAGCCAGCCATAGCCCGCTTGGATCTCATCGCGATCCGTCCCCGGCGATCAGATGAATGGCCGGCGCCTTGACCAGGGCCACAATCTCGTCCCGCTCCCGCAGTTCCATGCTTTGCTGGGCTTGATTGGTGAGCAAGGCTTTGAGGGGAAAGCCGCAATCAAGGTCGACGCGCACCATCGGCCCTTCCCGATCCAGGGACCGAATGTGCCCGAGCAGGTGGTTGCGGGCGCTGCTTTGCGGCAGACTGGCGCCCTCCTTTTTCTCCAAAATCACGTCCTCGGCGCGGATGCAAACATACACGCCTCTATCGAGCCTGCCG
>Ga0137373_10001791_pt1 | contig 23338 bp, 25 predicted proteins | sample SagtaG_5_FD_104912 | JGI IMG/M metagenome (GOLD analysis project Ga0137373, IMG submission 104912) | Vadose zone soil microbial communities from Sagehorn Ranch, Mendocino, California, USA - Sage1_R_80_16 metaG | ecosystem: Environmental > Terrestrial > Soil > Vadose zone | place: USA... | reverse complement strand
GACGCACCCGGACCGACAAACTCCCCGGCCCTTGCTGCGAAGATCGAACTACCGCGTCAGCGGTTTAGTCCAACTAGAATTATCTAGACCTGGATAGCACGGTGTACGCTGCGGGCTCGGTCAGCCTAATCGGACCGGATGTCGGGCGGCTTTCGTGGGACCGACCTTCTAGAACGCGTGTTTGGCCCATAGTTCTCTACTGGCCTTCCAGTGTTACACAGACCTGGATAGTTCCGTGTGTGAGGGGTCGTTAGCCGGGGAAGGGTCCACGGCGGGAGCCCGGGGGGATGTCTCCGATCAGAACCGGCGCAGGTAATCTCAAGCGCTGTCCGTCCTCGCTCAGGAACTCGTTGGGCCAGGTGTCGAGCGGGGTGCCTGCGTGGGGGCACCGATTGACGTAGGCGTGGTACCGGCCGTCCACATTGACGATGAATCCCTCGAGCGGCTTGCCGCGCCGGATGAGACGGAACTTCGCCGTCTGGCCCGCGGGGATCGCCTTGACGGCGCAGCGCCAGACGCTCGGGCTCTCGGCGGTCGGCTCCACGGGTCGGTTCTACCAGAAGGGTCGGATCACTTCAACGCGGGTACTGGACCAAGTTGCTTCGCCATACTTCGTTCTCGGTCGGCAGCAGCCCTCAACGTACACCCACGTACGCCTCGGGCTGCTGCTTCCCTCGGGCCTCGTCTGACTCGCAACTTGGCCCAGTACCCGAGGTGTCCGCTGCGGGGCAGGGGGCAGAGCCGCGTGGTAGGATGGCCGGGTTATGCTGGCCGTCGACGCGCAAGAGCTCACCAAGACCTTTCGGAGCGGATGGCTCGGCCGAAGGCGCAGCGAGGCGCTCAGGGGCGCGAGCCTCCAGGTGCCGCGCGGGGCCATCTTCGGCCTGCTAGGACCCAACGGGGCGGGCAAGACCACGCTACTCTCCATCCTGGCGACGCTCCTGCTGCCGGACTCGGGCGCGGCGACCATCCTCGGCCACGACGTGGTCCGCGAGGCGGGCGCGATACGCCGCCGGCTCAACATGGCGAGCGGCAACGCGTCCTTCGTGTGGAGCCTGCGGCCGCCCGAGGTGCTGACGTTCTACGGTGGGCTCTACGGGCTCTCGGGTCGCCGGCTCAAGAGCCGCGTGGCCGAGCTCGTCGAGCAGTGCGAACTCGGTCCCTACCTCAAGACCGAGTACAACGCGCTGTCGACCGGCATCAAGCAGCGGCTGGGCCTGGCCAAGGCGCTGCTGAACGAACCCGAGGTGCTCTTCCTCGACGAGCCGACGCTCGGCCTGGACCCGGACGTGTCGATCCGGCTCCGGGCCCAGATCGCGGCGCTGCGGCGGGAGCGAGGGACGACGATCATCCTCACCACGCACTACATGCGCGAGGCCGAGGAGCTCTGCGACGAGATCGCCTTCATCAAGGCGGGGCGCATCCTAGCCCAGGGTACCGCGGACGCGCTCAAGCGCCAGATCCGGATTGGCGAGGTGGTGGCGCTCCGCCTCGACCCGGTGTCGCCCCAGGCCCTGGGCGACCTGCCGGGGATCCTTCAGCTGCACGTGAAGGGGGAGTACCTCGAGTGCACCGTGGACGCCGTCGACAAGCGGCTGCCGGAGATCCTGCGCTGGCTGCACGAGCACGGGGTGCTGGTGCGCGACTGCCAGGTGCGAGAGCCCGAGCTCGAGGAGGTCTTCGTTGAGCTCGCGCGCTGAGACCCTGGCGCCTGACCTGCGGCACGGGAGCCAGCCCGAGCCCTGGACCGTGGAGCTGATCCGCACCTGGGCGTTCGCGCGCCGCAACGTCATCATGGCGCGCCGCAACGTATTCTTCGTCTTCGAGCTGACGTTCTGGCCGGGCGTGGCCATGCTCTCGCACGGCCTCCTGACGCGCTTCCTCGACCTGGACCCCAAGATGACGGCCTTCATCCTGGTGGGGACCGTCGCGCTCTCGGCCGTGCAGGTCTGCCAGCTCGACGTCGCCTACGCGGTGCTCTTCGACATCTGGTCGAAGTCCATGAAGCACCAGTTCCTGACGCCGATCGGCATCCGGCACATGGCGGGAGGCTCGTGGCTGGTGGGCGTGGCGCGGGGGATCCTGGTCTTCATCCTCATGGCCGTGATCGGGAGCTGGGCCTTCGGCTTCGACTTCATGGGCGCGGGACCGGGCTCGCTCGCCCTCTTCCTCCTGGGCTGCTTTCTCTGCTCGCTGATCATCGGGCTCCTGGTCTGCAGCCTCGTCTTGCTCTTCGGCACGCGCGCGGAGACCTCCGCGTGGGCGGCCGTGAACTTCGTCGTCATGCTCTCCGGCATCTACTATCCGGTCTCGGTGCTGCCGGGCTGGGCGCAGGCCGTGGCGGCCGGCATCCCGCTGACCTACTTTCTCGACGCCTTCCGCCAGGGCTATGGCTTCGAGGCCCAGTTCGCCCATGCCTGGCTGAAGGGGTTTGCGCTGACCGGCTGCTACGTGGTGCTCGCGCACTGGGCGCTGGCCTCCGCCATCACCCGCTCGCGGCGCACCGGGCTTCTCCTCAAACTCTCGGAGTGACGCCATGACCGAACCCGCGCAGGCCATTCGCCTTGACATCCCGCGTCCCGCCCCCGAGGTGGTCAAGGGCTTCCAGGGGCTCCCGACCACCGCGATCTCGGACGTCATCGATCTCTCCTGCGTCATGCGGTACGCCATCCAGCCGCTCTGGCCCGACATCGCCCGCATCGCGGGGCCGGCCTTCACGGTGCGGACGGCGCATCACGACAACCTCATGCTCCACGCCGCGATCTACCGCGCCGAGCCGGGCGACGTCATCGTGGTGGAGGCGGGGGACGACTCGATGGCGGTCGCTGGCGGCAACGTCTGCGCCATCGCCCAGAAGCGGGGCGTCGCCGGCTTCATCGTGGACGGCGTCATCCGCGACATCGGCGAGAGCCGCGCCAATGGCTTTCCGCTCTTTGCCCGCGGCCGCTCGCCCATCCCGGGGGGGAAGGCGGGCCCCGGCGAGATCAACCATCCCATCCGCTGCGGCGGCATCGTCGTCCATCCGGGCGACATCGTCGTCGCCGACGACGAGGGCATCGTCGTGGTGCCGCTGGCGCGGGCGCCCGAGGTGCTGAAGAAGGCACAGGCGAAGGCGGAGGCGGACGCCAAGCTGAGCCTGGATGCCTGGGAGAAGAACCACCGGAGCAAGGTGGACGCCACGCTCAAGGCCGGGGGCTACACGGCCTGAGGGGCGCGAGAGGGCCTCATGGACGCGGGGCTTCTGCCGGCGCTGTCGCTGGGCTTCCTCTTCGGTCTCCAGCACGCGACCGATCCCGATCACGTGGTCGCCGTGGCGACGATCGTGAGCCGCACGCGCCGCTTCGACGCCGGCGCGCTCGTCGGCGCCTTCTGGGGCATCGGGCATACGGCCACGATCGCCACGGTCGGCATGGCCATCATCGTCTTCAACGTGACGGTGTCGCCGGCCATCGGGCTGTCGATGGAGCTGGCGGTGGCGCTGATGCTGATGCTGATGGCGCTCGGCATTGTTCGTGTGGTCCGGAGCCTGCGAGAGCGGGATGGCCTCGCGCAGGCCTGTCCAGGAGGGGCCAAGGGGATCCGGAGCGTGCTCGACACGGTTGGCCGCGCCCAGGCGGCGCGCTCCATCGGGATCGGGCTCGTCCACGGGTTGGCCGGTAGCGCGGCCGTGGCGCTTCTCGTCCTCTCGACCGTGCGGAGCCCGTACGCTGCGGTCGCCTACCTCTTGCTCTTCGGCCTCGGCACCATCGTCGGGATGACGGCCATCACGGCGCTCCTCTCGCTGCCCTTCACGACCCCGCTGCCGGCGCTGAGCTGGGCGCTCGCCATGGGGACGGGCGTCCTGTCCTTCGGCTTCGGGCTGTATCTCACCGTGCAGATCGGCTTCGTCGACGGGCTCCTGCTCGGCCACACGCTGTCGATCCCTCGCTAGCTGCGGTTCGAGTTCAGGATCGCCTCACGGCACGCGACCCCGCACCGCCCATGCGCGGGCGACCAGGCGGATGCTGCCGTCGGGGCTCACCGGCAGCGCGCTTCGGATGCGCTCCCTGAGCGCCCCGCGTCGCTCTTCCGTCAGGGAGACGCAATAACCGGGAGCGGGACCCTGGCCGCCGAGAAACGGTGTCCAGTAGTGGACGAAGTCGCGGAACCGGGTAGGCACGTCGATCTCGCAGGTCGCGACTGAGCGGAGCCCGGCGCCCCGGAAGAGGTCGACCAGTGGCTCGGGCCGGCAGAGCGGGAAGCGCCGGCCTTCGTCAAGGGCCAGCGCGGCGGGGTCGAGCGCCACCGCCGCATCCCAGAAGTAGCGCATCAGCTCCATGCGCTCCGCATAGTCCCAGACATAGGCGGCCACGGCGCCCCCCGGTCTCACCGCGCGCCGCATCTCCGCGAGGGCGCGCCCCGGGTCGGGCACGAAGTTGAGGACGAGCCCGGAGACGGCAGCGTCGAACTCGGCCCCGCCGCAGGGCAGAGAGCGCGCGTCACCGAGGGCGAAGGCGGCGCGCGGGTCTTTGATGCGGCTCCGCGCGTGGTCCAGATACCCGTCGGAGGAGTCGACCCCCAGCACCCGAATAGGGGTCGCTTGCTCGAGGATGGCTTCGGACAGGGCGCCGGTGCCACAGCCGACATCGAGCCACTCGAGCCCGTCGGCCAGAGCCAGCCAGGCGAGGAAGTCGCGGGCGACCAGACGGCTCCAGCGTCCGACATATGGCTCGTAGACATTGCCGCGTGCCCACACATCCCTGCGCTCATCGCCCGCCATGGCGCGTGAGTATACTCCCGCCCATGATGGCTCGGCGACGGGCATTGGGGATCGCGGTCGTGCTCGGCGCGGCCCTCGCGGCCGGCATCGGCTGGGCGCTCTACCAGGGCTCGGCCGCCGGGCTCGAGCTTCGCAAGGGGCGGATGATCGAGGCGACCCTGACACCGGCCGGCGGTGACGCAGTCTCCACCTTCGTGGAGCTCCGGCTCCGGAGCTCCGCGGGCAGCCAGGTGAGTGCCGTGGTCCGCGTTCCCCGCGCGGGCGTGCCGCCGTATCCCGCCGCGGTCCTCGTGGGCGGCATCAACCTCGGACGCAAGGTGGCGATGGTCGCCGGGCTCGACGCCATCGCCCGCTATGCGATCATCGTCTCGCCCGACTATCCGGTCCAGCTCCATCGCCGCGACTGGGAGGGTCTCCACTTCCTCGCGACGTCGGCGCGGCTCCGGGCCTCGGCCTTCGATCTCGTGTCGCAGATCGGGCTCCAGGTCGATTACCTGGCGTCGCGCGCAGACGTGAGCGGCCACCGGATCTTTCTGGTGGGCTCGAGTCTCGGCGCTCCGGCCGTCGTCATCGCCGGCGCCGTGGACGCGCGGCCTGTGGCGGTGATCGCACTCTACGGCGGCGGGAACATCGGCTCGCTCGCGACGCACACGCTCCAGCACGGCGAGCGCGACGGCTTCCCCGGCTGGCAGGCCGCGATCCTCGCGCGCACGCTCGCGCTCTTCCTGACGCCGCTTGAGCCGACGCGCTATGCCGCGCGCATCGCCCCGCGGCACTTCCTCATGGTCAACGGCGCGGACGATTCGCTGATCCCGCGGGCCAACGTGAACGCGCTCTTCGAGGCAGCGCGGGAGCCCAAGGACATCATCTGGGTGCAGAGCGAGCACGTCCAGCCCGACGAGAAGGAGCTGATCCGGGCCGTCTCCGGCAAGATCGCGGCGTGGCTCGCTGGCCGCGGACTCCTGCCGCCCGAGGCCGCGCTCTCGGAATGAGCCTCCCGTCCAAGAGGGAGAAAAGACTCGGAGGCGCCTCCTAGCCCGGATTATGCGCAAACAGGCGCCCACCCTCACCCTGGCCCTCTCCCTCTCCGAGGGAGAGGGAGCCGTCATAGAAACCCTCGCCCCCGAAGGGGGAGGGGCAGGGTGAGGGGGAGCTCACGAGGCAGAAGACGTGTTCGTGTATAGAGCGGGCTATCGGTTCAGGAACTTCAGGACGCTCCTGGCGATGCCGTCGGGGTCGAGGCCGTGCTTGGCGTAGAGGCCCTTGGCGTCGCCCGACTCGCCGAAGCCATTGACGCCCAGCCGCTTCACCGGCGTCGGCATGACCTCGCCCAGGAACTCAGCCACGGCGCCGCCGAGGCCGCCGTGGATCGAATGGTCCTCGACGGTCACCACGCGTCCGGTCTTGCCGGCCGACAGCAGCAGCGTCTCTTCGTCGAGCGGCTTGATGGTCGACACATTGATGACCTCGGCATTGATCCCGTCGGCCGCGAGCTTCGTGGCCGCCTCGAGCGAGTTCCAGACGGTGCCGCCGGTGGCCAGCAGGGAGACGTCCGAACCCGCCCGCAGCACGTCGGCCTTCCCGAACTGGAAGTGGTACGTGGGCTCGTGCACGGGCTCGAGGTTCTGGCGCGTGAGGCGGAGATAGAGCGGACTCCGGTGCTCGACGGCGTAGGCCACCGCCTGCTTAGTCTCGATCTCATCGGCGGGCTGGATGATCGGGATGTTCGGCAGCGAGCGGAGGCAGGCGATGTCCTCGAGCCCCATCTGCGAATAGCCGTCCTCGCCGATCGCGACGCCCACGTGGGTGCCCACGAGCGTCACGGGCGCATTGCTGTAGGCGATGGACACGCGGATCGTCTCGAAGCGGCCGACGATGAAGCAGGCGAAGGAGCAGGCGAAGGGGATGTGGCCGGTGAGCGCCAGCCCGGCGGCAAGTCCGATCATGCCCGACTCGGCGATGCCGACGTCGAAGGCGCGGCCGGGGTAGGCCTTGGCGAAGGCTCCCGTCATCGTGGACTTGGACAGGTCGGCGTCCAGCGTGACGATGCGATCGTTCCTCGCGCCGAGCTCGAGCAGCGCTTCTCCGAAGGCGGCGCGCGAGGCCTTGGCCGGCATCACTTCTTCTCCATGGCTTCGAGCTCTGCAATGATCGGCTGCGCCCAGGCGGGCACCGTGCCGTCGAGCACCTCGCGGATTGCCGCGACGGCCTCGGCGGGCTTGGGTGCCTTGCCGTGCCACTCCGGGTCATTGGCCATGAAGGACACACCCTTTCCCTTGATGGTGTGGGCGACGATGAAGGTCGGCCTTCCCTTTGTCGCCTCGGCTTGATCGAGCGCCTTGTCGATCTGGGCCAGGTCGTGGCCGTCGATGTCGAGCACCGGCCAGCCGAAGGACTTGAGCTTGTCCACGATGGGCTCGAGGTCGAGGATCTTCTTCACGAAGCCGTCGAGCTGGATGCCGTTATAGTCCAGGATGACGCAGAGATTGTCCACGTGGTGGTCCGGAGCCCCGAGCTTCGGCCCGGACATGAGGCTCTCCCAGATCTGGCCTTCCTGGGTCTCGCCATCGCCCAGGACGCAGTACACCCGCGCGCTCTTGCCATCCATCTTGAGGCCGAGCGCCATGCCCACGGCGACCGACAGGCCTTGCCCGAGCGAGCCCGTCGCGGCCTCGATGCCGGGCAGCGCCGTGCGGTCCGGATGGCCCTGGAGCGGGCTCCCGAGCTTGCGCAGCGTCAGGAGCAGGCTCTCGGGGAAGAAGCCGGCCTTGGCCATGCAGTAGTACTGGGCTGGGACGCAGTGGCCCTTGGACAGCACGAAGCGGTCGCGGTCTTCCCACGTCGGCTGCTTGGGGTCGTACTTCATGCGGTTGAAGTAGAGGACGGTGAGGATGTCGATGACCGAGAGGGAGCCGCCCGGATGGCCGGAGCCCGCGTGAGCGAGCATGCGGAGGATCTGCACACGGCCCTCCCGGGCGATGGCTTCGAGCTTGGCGAGATCGGGGTTGGCCATCAGTCGAGAGCCTCCATGAAGCCGGCGATGGCGTCCACGTGGACGCCGGTGACGGCGAGCTCGGGCGTGTACACGACCTCGTCCGCGGCCCAGACGATCGTGCCGCGAACGTCCTTGGTGATGCCGGCGATGCTGGCGAGCAGCCGCGTGATGTTGTCGTTGATCCGCACGGTGTTGGCCTTGAGCGGCGCGGCGATCCGGCCGTCGCGAATGATAAAGGAGTCGCCCACCACGGTGCAAGTGAAGTCGCCCGCGCGGAGCCCGTTGATGGGGTAGGTGTACCAGATGCGGCCGATGTAGAGCCCGTCACGCACCGTCCGGATCAGCTCGTCGAGCGAGACTGGGTCGCTGCCCTCGACGACGACATTGGACGCGGCGGTGTCCGGCTGCGCGTCGAAGGCCCGGCCACCGCCGCCGGCGTAGCGGAAGCCGTTGCGCGCGACGAGGGCCGGTGCCGCGGCTGCCGCCTCGACGCCCAGCTTGTCCTTGAGCGCCGGATCGTGGAGGAGCCGCTGCGCCTCGTACCAGTTGGTCAACGCGCCCACCAGCACCCCGTCACGGATCAGGTCGGTCCGCCCCGTTGGCAATCCCTCACAGGTAATCCCCTTGGAACCCATGAAGCCGGGCATGGCCCCGTGGTCGTAGATGGACAGCCGCGGCGAGGCGACGCTCTTCCCGAGCATGCCGAGGAAGGGCGTGCTCGAGGAGTAGAACGAGCCCACCTGGCAGGAGGGGACCACGAGGTTGTTGACGAGATCGGCCACCGGCTGGCGGCCGAAGACCACGGAGTAGTCGCCCGACGGCACACGCTCTCCGCCGATGGCCTCGACGGCCCGCTGCGCCGCGTCCACGCCGGCCTCGTCGGTGAAGTGATCGAGGCGGGTGGCCGTGGACCAGCCCGAACCCTTCGCCTCGCGGGCCTCGACCATGGCGGTGACGAAGCCCATCATGAGGGTCGAGACGTCGGTTTGCGGCTCGGGCATGTGGGTCGAGGCTATGGCCATGGTCTCCTGGAGGATGGTGACGTCCCCGCCCAGGATGAGGCCGAGCGCGCGGAGCTCCGCCTCCGTGGCCGCCAGGTCGGCCAGTCTGGACGAGGCGAGGAAGGAGCGGAGCCCCCCCTCGAGCACCTTCCATCCGGCTTCGACGAGCTGGGAGTCGGCGATGGCGAGCAGAGCCGGATCGTGATAGTCGCTGAGCTCGCGGCGACGGCCGTCCGGGCGCGGCAGCGATCGGAACTCGGGATCCCGCACGGCGCCCTGGCGAGCCTTGTCGAAGGCGCGGCGGACCCCATCGGCCGAGAGCTCGCTCGGCTCGGAGCCGAAGCCGATCAGGACGCCCTCCGGCGAGTCGAAGGCGACCTGGATGCCGAGACCGTGCATCTCGGCGCTCTTCGGCTCCTCCACGCCATTGCAGGGGATGTGCGAGGTGTAGTTGAGCCGGCTCAGGAGGTGACGGTTGTCGGCGGCGAAGACCTCGGCCTCCCTCACGCCGGGCTGGGCCTCCACCAGGGCGAGTCCGTCTCGAACGGCGCGCGCGAGGTCGGAAGGGCCTGGCACTAGGGACGCCTCGCCGCGGTCACCGCCGTCGGATACCTCTTCTCCGCCCAGCCCGGAATCCCCTCGTCGAGGATCATCATGTTCCGGTAGCCCGCCTGGTACAGGGACCTGTAGGCCGCACGGGCCAGTGCGTGCGGGCACGCTCAGTAGAGGACGACGAGCTCGTTGCGCGGGATGTCCCGGAGGTGCCTCCGTATCTCGTCGAGCGGGACATTGATCGCCCCCTTGATGTGCAGGTCGTCGTACTGCGCTCTCTCGCGGACGTCGACGAAGAGAACGCGCTGGCGCTTGTCGACGTGCGCCTTGGCCTCGTCCACCGAGATGTACTTCTCGGGCACCTCGGGGTCGTCGGCAGGCGCCGGCGCCGCCCACAGGATCGCGGTCGCGATGACGAGTGCCGCGAGCAGAGCCCCCCTCACCCTGCCCTCTCCCCCATTTGGGGGAGAGGGATTCAACACTTCGGGCGAAGGATACGTGTGCTGGTTTCCCTCTCCTGTCTCTACTCTCTCTTCCCCGGGGGAGAGGGAATCAAAATGAGGACTCCTTTTCGAACCCCTCGCCCCCTCTGGGGGAGAGGGTAGGGTGAGGGGGGGGCTCATCCCTGGCCTCCCCTGATGATCGCCCGGCTTCGCATGGTCGGGCCGCCGTTGCCGAGCTTCTTGGTCTGCATGGGCTGTCCCTTGCCGCAGTTGGGGATGGGGTAGAGTCTGAAATCCCGGCCCACCGCGTCCACCTTCATCAGGTAATCGCGGCTGTCAGCCATGATGCCGCCGTCGCGGTAGAGGCGGCCGATCTGCCCGTTCCGGATCTCGTAGACCTTGCGGGCCGAGATGCGGAAGTTCTCGCGGCTCTCGGCTATGGACGGCGTCTTGTGGCCGACGAGATAGTACCCGTAATCGACTTCCTTGATGATGTCCGCCGGGTCGCGGTCGCCCGCGGCGAAGACGGTGTTCGACATCCGAATCAGCGGGATGAGCGGCGCCTCGGTCGCCTTCCAGTGCCCATTGGGCTCGGCGCCGAAGATGGCCGCGGTCTGGCGGCTGTTCATGAAGCCCTTGAAGATGCCCCGGTCGATATGGGCCACGCGCCGGGCAGGCGTGCCCTCGTGGTCATACTTGTAGTGGCCGTACCCGGGTAGCGAAGGGTCCGAGAAGGCGTTGACCAGCGGCGAGGCGATCTGTCGCCCCACCTGGGTGTCGTCGAGGCCCTTGAGCAGCCAGGATCGCCCCGCATACGCCGTCTCCATCTTGAGGCCCCGGTCGAGCTCCATGGGATGCCCGATGATCTCGTGCGACACGAGCGTGTTGTAGTGCGGATCGGTCACGACTGTAACCTCGCGGTCGAGCCCCGGCAGGACCGGCGCCGCGGCGAGCAGGGCCGACTCGCGCGCCATGGCCAGGGCGAAGTCGGCGAAGGGCGGGAAGGGCATGAGCGGGTCATCGACGCCGCGCTCGAGGATCTCCCAGCCGCGCTGGTGTCCGACCACGTCGTAGATTTCCTGGCTGTTGTCCGCCCCGGTGGCGACGACGTAGCACATGCCCTGCGTGAGCGCGAAGGCCTGGTCGATGAGCGCGCCCTCGGACGAGGCGAAGAGCTCGCGCGTGAGCTGCGTCATCGTCGAGATGAAGTTGTAGCCGATGGCCGGCTCGGCCGCCTTGACCCGGCGCGAGATATCCTCCGTGAAGCGCACCATCACGCCCAGGTCCACGGCGCGCGGATCCGTCTCGTACACGGCGGGCACGGTCTCCTGGCAGACGCGGATGGGGTGCAGCCGCGTGTCGGCGAGCGCCTCGCCGAGCGGCCCGAACTTCCCGCGCGCGTCGGCCTTGTACTCGGCGTTGGCCAGCGCGCGGCGATAGGCCGCGTCGAGCCCCTCCTTCAAGATAGCCTCGAGGCGAGGCAGATCGGCTTCGCCCAGGCCCCGGCCGAAGTAACCGGGCGCCACGGAGCGATCGCCGGCGAGTACCCGGATGCCTGCGGCCAGCACCGCGTCCTCGCCCGCGCTCTTGGAGGCGCCGTTCTCGGCCGAGGCGTACTTGCCCTCGCCGATCTCGAGGCGGATGTCGGCGTAGTGGAGGTGCGGCAGGCTGCGCGCATAGCCGGTGGCCAGATCTCTCACGAGCGGGCTGAGGCGCTCGATGAGGTCGGTGCGGATGGCGGAGGGCATCAGCGGATGCTCACCAGCCCACGAAGGGCTCGACCCAGACCGGCTCGCCGGCGGCCACGTTGCCGCGCTCCTCCTCGATTACGATGAAGCAATTGCCCGCCGTCATCGAGGTGAGGATGCCCGAGCCCTGCGGCCCCGTGGTGCGCACCTCCCAGCGGTCGTCGGCGTAGGCCAGGATGCCGCGCTTGAACTCGCGGCGGCCTGCCTTCTTTCCCATGGGCTCGGCGGCCATGGCGCGGAAGGCCGTCACCGAGAGCTCGCGGCGTCCGGCGAGCTTCCAGAGCGCCGGCCTGACGAAGAGGTGGAAGGTCAGCATCGAGGCGACCGGATTGCCAGGCAGGCCGAAGAAATGCGCGCGGCCGATGCTTCCGACGGCGAGCGGGCGCCCCGGCTGCATGGCCACCTGCCAGAAGTGGATGCCGCCCGCCTGCTGGAGCACGGCCTTCACGAGGTCATAGTCGCCGACGGAGACGCCGCCCGAGGTCAGGACGACATCGGCGTGCTCGGCGGCGCGGAGGAGGCGGGCGTGGAGCTCCTCGAAGTGGTCGGGGACGATGCCGTCGTCCACGGCCAGGGCGCCATTGGCCTCGACGAGCCCACGCAGCGAGAAGCGGTTCGAGTCGTAGACCTGTCCGGGCTTGCGTGAGGATCCGGGTTCGGCAACCTCGTCGCCCGTCGAGAGCACGGCGACCCGCGGCTTCTGGCGCACGAGAAGCTGCGGCAGGCCGAGCGAGGCCGCCACGCCGATCTCCTGAGGGCGCAGGACGCTACCCGCCGGCAGCACCACCTGGCCCGCACCGACATCCTCGGCGCGAAGACGTCTGTTCGCGCCGGCCGCGATCGGTCCGATCGTGAGGCGGTCGCCCTCGCGGGTCACGATCTCCTGCGGGTAGACGGTATCGGCGCCGGCGGGCATGGGCGCGCCCGTCATGATGCGGAGCGCCTGACCGCGGCGGAGGGTATCCAGGAAGACCGAGCCCGCGGCCAGCTCGGCGACCACCTCGAGCGTGCGCGTCCCGCCGACGGGGATATCGGAGGAGGCGACCGCGTAGCCATCCACGGCCGAGTTGTCAGTGGGCGGCACATCCATCTCCGCGCGCACGTCTTCGGCCAGGACGCGGCCCAGCGCGGCGCCCAGGGGAATCATCTCGGGCGCCGCGACAGTCGCGATCCGGGCGAGGATCTGAGCCTGCGCGTCGCGCACGGAGATCATGTGCGTATTATAGCGTGGCCGAAACCGGCGGCGCCGGGCAGTTGTGCTAGGATACGCCGCGATGCCGGTTACGTGCCCCCGCTGCGGGTGGCAGGCTGATGTGGCGCAATATTGCGCGCGCTGCGGCGCTTCTCTCGTCACGATCGGCCCGTCGATTGGTCCAAGCTTTCCGCCGCCGATCCGGCCGACCATCCCGCCGTATGCTCCGTACTCGGCGGGCCCTCAGGCCGCCGTCCGACCCGCCGGCTTCTGGATCCGCTTCGTGGCGCTCGTGATCGACTTCTTCTTCCTCCTCCTCGTCCAGGCTGTCCTCATCGGTCTGGGCTGGGTCCTGTGGGGCGGGGGCACGCGATCCGGGATGGCGGTGGCAGTGGCCACGCACCTCTTCAACTGGATCATCAGCAACGTCTACACCATCGTGTTTCACTGGCGCTGGGGCCAGACCTTCGGCAAGATGCTGATGCAGATCCGCGTCGTGCGCATGGACGGCGGGCCCCTCAGCCTCGGCCAGTCGATCGGGCGCTACTTCGCCACCATCCTCTCGACTCTCACTCTCGGCATCGGCTTCATCATGGCCGGCGTCCGGAGCGACAAGCGCGCGCTGCACGACCTGATAGCCGGCACGCGCGTGGAGCGTCTCTAGGCTCGCGCCGGAACCCGCCATGACGCTCCCTCTGCCCCTGCGGAATCGGCTGGCTGAGCTCATCCTGGAGGCGCTGTCCGACCCGAGGGCTCGACAGGCGCTGGAAACGGTGGCCGCCGCGTGCCTCCAGCCCGATGCGGAGGCCATCGCGCGACCGCTCTCGGAGGCGTTTCCCTTCGATCTCTTCGAGGAGCGCGGCGGAGGCCTGCGGCTCAAGGGCGGCTTCAAGGCCTACGAGGCCGAGTTCGGGGAGCGGGCCGAGCGCGCGCGGCGGATCCTGCACGGCCGCCCGCTCGACGCGCCCGACCCGCCGCTGGCGACGGCGCTGGTCTCGGCCGCGCTGCTCTTCCACGCTCACCTGTACTTCGAGGTCCACGAGCTGATCGAGCCCTACTGGATGCGTTCCGAGAGCGACGCGCGCGAGGCACTGCAGGGGCTCATCCAGATCGCCGTTGGATTCCAGCATCTGGCCAATGGCAATGTCAGCGGCGCCTGTGCTCTCCTGCACGACGGGTGCGCCAAAGTGCTGGAGCGGCAGCTCGAAGGCGTGCCGCTTGATCCCTTCGGGCGGGCGCTCCAGCACTGTCTCGCCCGCATCGTCTCGCTCGGAGACGCGGCCCCGACCGCTTTCGACTGGAGCGAGGTGCCGAGGTTTCCGGTCAGAGTGGGCGATGACTAGGCTCTATCTCGTGGCGGACCAGGGCGAGATAGCCCGGCGCCGTTCGAAGGTGGCCGCGGGCCGTCTCGTCGAGGCGTGGCCGGACCTCTACGTCCGGGGCGAGTTCTGGATGGGCGAGCGGTCCAAGGCGCTCCTGGATGAGGCGGGCCCGCCGCTGCCGGCCAAGCTCGCGGTCGACGGGTCGGCCGTGCCCGTGTACTACGGGCCGAGGCTCGGCGACGTCGAGTCGCTGCCCGACGAGGAATCGCTCCAGACGCGCGTGCTCTCCGCCCATGGCATCGCCGCCGTGTGGATCACGATAGACCAGTTTGGCGAGCGGACTCAGTACGAGCCCCAGGGTCCGGCCGATCCGGTCTTCTACCTGAGACGCCCGGGTGGCAGCGCCGCGCACGTCTGGCGGCTCTTCCACAGCAAGCGCGAGGCGCAGGTGTACATGGCGGAGTACTTCGGCAGGGATTCGGAAGGGCGGGAGTGGGCGGAGGGTCTACCCGTTGGCACCTGGGAGGACATGATCAAGCGCTATGCGACATCAGAGTGAATCTCGCCGCACGCTGGAGGTCACCGGCTAGCCATGAATCTCGAGCTCACGGGCAAGACAGTTCTCGTCACGGGGGGCAGCAAGGGCATAGGGCTGGCGACCGCGCGGGCGCTCGCGTCCGAGGGCGCCCGCGTCATGATCTGCTCGCGGAGCGCTGACGCGCTCGGCGACGCGGCGCGGGCGATCAAGCGGGAGACGGGGCAGACGGTCGAGACGCTGGCCGTGGACCTGTCCGAGCTCGCGGGAGTGGAGCGCGCAGCCGCCGAGGCGCTCGCGCGCTTCGGCAGGCTCGACGTGCTGGTGAACAATGCCGGCGCCATCAAGGGCGGCGACTTCCTCACGACGCCAGACGAGGAGTGGATGAAGGGTTGGAGCCTCAAGCTCTTGGGCTATATCCGCATGGCGCGCGCGGTGTTCCCCGCCATGCAGAAGCAGGGTGGGGGACGCATCGTCAACGTGGTGGGCATGGCCGCTCGCAATCCGGCGACGACCTACATGATGGGCGGCGCCGCCAATGCCGCGCTCATCAACTTCACCAAGGCGCTGGCCGATCTCGGCGCGCGCTCCAATATTCTTGTCACGGCCGTGTCGCCGGGACCCGTGAGGACCGACCGCTGGGACAATCTTCAGCGCCAGCAGGCCGAGGCCGCCGGCAAGGACTTCGATGTCTTCGTGGCAGAGCAGAGCAAGAGCTTTCCCCTGGGCCGCATCGCGTTGCCCGAGGAGGTCGGAGATCTGGTCTGCTTCCTGGCCTCGGCGCGGGCCTCCTTCCTCAGCGGCATCGCGATCACCGTCGACGGGGCGATGAGCCGGGGGGTCTACCTCTAGCGTAGCTAAGCTAGCGCAACGACCCTCGCGTAGGCCAGCCGTCGGGTTTGACTCGCTACGTAGGGATTCGTTGAGGGTTACCCGCCTGTGCTATTGACCGGGTTTACGAAGTACCCTAAGTTGGTGGCCGGTCGCCGCGATCGCCGGGATCGGCCCGGCCGGTCGCGACCGGTGCCGACCGTTTCCCGTCGCCCAGGAGGCCTCATGAAGATGATGCGCGTCATACCGACCCTGATCCTGGTGGGTATCCTCGGCCTGTCGCTGCCGGGCGCCACCTCGCTCGCCCAGGAAGTGCTCACCAACGATTCCGTCATCCAGATGGTCAAGGCGGGCCTGCCCGAGGCGGTAGTCATCGCCAAGATCAAGTCGACCGCGACCAAGTTCGATCTCAAGACGGATTCGCTGGTGAGCCTGAAGAAGGCCGGCATCTCCGACAAGGTGCTGGAGGCTATGGTGGCGGCGGGCTCCGGCTCGGCGACCACCGGCGCGATGCCCGCGCCGCCGGCACCGGCAGTCGCCGCCGGGGCGCTCAAGAATCAGGACGTGATCTACCAGCTCATCGGCGACACGTACGTCGAGATGTTCGCGACCTCGGCCAACCTCGAGACCAACATGGCCTTCTTCCAGAGCAAGAGCGAGGTCGTGCTGGAGGGACGGAAGGCGAAGTACCGGATTTCGGAGAAGCAGCCCGTGTTCTTCAGCACGTACTCCTCGACGGACGCGCCGCTGGTGCGGCTCAAGCCGGGTGACGAGCACAACGATCGCAACCTGAAGATCGGCAGCGGCGCCTTCATGCCGTTCGGCGGCACCCAGAAGATGGGGGTGCGCAACGAGGACAAGATCGCGATCAACATCGAGCGCGATCCGCGTGGCTTCTACCGGGTGACCCCGGCCGCGCCGCTCCCGCCCGGCGAGTACGGGTTCATCCTCGCCACCGGCTTCGGGGCGGGCTCGGGCAAGATCTACGACTTCGGAGTGGACTAAAACGGACCCACACGAGACGGCCGGCCCGCTCGAGCGGGCCCACGGCCTGGCCCCGCTCCTCGAGGACCTGAGCGAGCGGAGGAGTGGCCGCTAGCCTAGCAGGCGGCCAATTGCGGCTGTTTGCGCCGATCCGACCCGGGTAAGGGGTCGTGAAACAAAGAACATCCCCCGTTCGATTATGCGAACTTGTCCTTGACACGGTCTGGGCGCATCAGTACGGTATGCGCACGCAAAACGGGCCTTCAGCGTGGGTTCGTGGTTGCGGACGCGTTCTACGGGGAGACATCCCCATGCGCCGCCGGTGACCCGGAGAGAGTGCACCTTCGGTCCTGATCGCGGCAGGAGGCCAGTGATGCCCGCAAAGCTGTTCGTCGGCAACCTCTCCTTCCAGGCCACGGAAGAGGATCTCCGCGAGCTCTTCCAGCAGGCCGGCACCGTCGAATCGGTCCGCATCGTCACCGATCAGTTCACGGGGCGACCGCGCGGCTTCGGCTTCGTCGAGATGGCGACCAAGGAGGAATCGGCCAAGGCCATCGAGATGCTGAACGGCCGCCTCTTCCGGGACCGCAACCTCGTCGTGGATGAGGCGCGTCCTCAGCCACAGCGAGGCGCCGGCGGTGCGGGCGGTGGTCCCCGGGGTGGCGGGGGCGGTGGTCCCCGCGGAGGCGGAGGTGGGGGCGGGGGCTGGCGGCGCTAGACGGTTAGGCTCGCGGTCGGGGAGGGCCCCGGGAGCTTGTCTCGGGGCCTTTTTCAGCGGCGTGTAAACTCATCACGTGAGGAGTACATGAACAAGGCGGGTCTACCCGCTCCGGGCTTCGTGAAGCGTATGGGCCCCATCGTCGACGAGCGGCGGCGGGTGGAGTTCCGGGCACTTGCCAGTGCGGAGCTCGTAAACCGCCTGAGCGACGCGAGGCTGCCCTTTGGCTGGACCATCAATCCCTTCCGTGGTTGTGAGTTCGCGTGCCGGTACTGCTATGCGCGCCCGACCCATGCGTACCTGGGCCATGCGGACCCAGCCGAGTTCGAGAGCCGGATCTACGTGAAGGGCGCCGATCCCGAGCACCTCGTGGCCCGGCTCAGGCGGGCCCGCGAGAGCGGAGAAGAGGTGGCTATCGGCGCCGCCACCGACCCGTATCAGCCGGCGGAAGCGCGGTTCTCGGTGACCCGCGGCGTGCTGGAAGCCGTCAAGCGCGTGCCGGGGCTGCGCGTCGGGATCACGACCAAGTCGGCGGGAGTCACCCGTGATCTCGACCTGCTGCGGGAGATCGCCGGGGCCAGCGACCTCATCGTCAATGTCTCGCTCACGTCGCTCGACGCGACGCTGCTTCGCCGTCTCGAGCCCCGCGCGCCCCGCCCCGACCTCCGGCTGGCAGCCATGGCCGAGCTGAGCGGGGCCGGCATTCCGACCCGGCTCTTCGCCATGCCGGTGCTGCCCTTCATCACCGACCGCGAGACGGGGCTCCGCGCGCTCTTCGCGGCCGCGCGAGGGGCGGGCGCCCGAGAGGCGATCTGGAATGTGCTGTTCCTGCGCGGCGACACCCGGGCCTACTTCCTGGACTTCATCGGGCGAGAGTTCCCGCGCCTCCTGCCGCGGTACCAGGCGCTCTATGCCGGCGGCGCTTCCGCCAAGGCGGGATACCGGGAGGCGGTCGAGCGGATCGCCTCGCGCATCGCGCTGGAGACGGAGTTCCCCGGGCGGAGCCGGACGGATCGGGTCGTGGCCGAGCGTCCCGCGCGCCGGCGCCAGCTCGAGCTGGCCTGGTAACCGCTAGCTACAGCTAAGCTGAACCACCGCGTCCCAACCCAAAGGCCGCAGGCCGCCCTCTTCGAATGCTCTCTGACTGCCGCGTGTCACGGCGGCGATGATCCTCCATCTAGTCTCACAACACCCTCTGCGCGACCGGAACCGCTCCAGCTAACTAATCGGGGGCTCGTCAGCTCGATCCGCCAAATCGGTCCCCTGGTGTAGAGCGGCCCCTCGAACCTCACGAACGCCGGCACCTCGTCGGTAACGATCCAGGCGTGGTAGTCCGGCGGCACGCGCCCGAGCAGCGTGGCGAAGAGCTTGAGCCAGCTCCCCAGGCGGGGTTTGAAAACGTAGTGGATCGCGGTCTTCGCAAGGTCGCCGACCAGCACCTTGTGCTCGCCCTCCGGTGCCACCTCCAGCTGGATGAGCCGCGGCGTGGGCGTGAAGACCACGAGGTGGACGCTTGCGCTCGCCCCCTTGAGGAGGTTCTTCGCGACGATGAGGACCATACCGTTGCAGACGTCGGGGGGCAGGTCGAGCGTGCCGTCGAGCACCTGCTCCCGCCCGTCCTTGTGGGCCTTGGTTTTCACGCGGTACTGTCCGGTAGTTCGCTGCAGCGAGATCTCGGTGTCCTCGGCGAAGACGGGTCCGCGCTGGACTAGGTGATAGCTCTGCATGGCAAAGACGCGCTGTTGAGTAAACACCACCGTTTCGTCGAACACCGACCCATCCTTGAAGCGGAACACCATGCGGCTCTCGACCTCTCCGCCCCGCGCCGTCTGGAGGAGATCGCCCGGCGCCAAAAGGACGTCGTTGATCGTGCGCAGCACAAGGAACCCATGTGTGACGCCCTCGGCGAAGCGCACCAGAACCGGGGCCGCCGCTAGACAGCTCGGCCACAGCAGCGCCATAACGAGAACCAGCAGCCCGAGCGTCACTGCCTTCATTTTCGTGAATCCCAGGAGGCGGGTTAGGACTGAGGTATTAGGAATGAGGTAGTAGGAACACGTGCGATCTTTCGCCGCACACAGTTCGCTTCCCCCTGGGCCCGCGCGGATCCACGGTGTCGGGGAGGCAGAGGAGCTTGACTCGGGTGCCGTCTGGAAACGTCACAATCCCTCCCTCGACCAAACGTCCCTTGGCGAAGGAAGCCATGGCACCGGCCATGACGCCTCGGCACGACCCCTCGGACGGGACGGCTTGCGAAGGCTCCCATCGTAGAGTACTTCCATCGGGGTTGAGAGCGTTCACCCACAGCACCCACGCGCACTCGGCGGAGGCCGACGTGGCGAGAACGAAGAGGCCGAAAGCGAGCGGAGCGGTGCGACGAAGTAGGTGACGCATCTTGGCGCCTCCGCTCATTCGAGACACTCAGCCTGCTCAGCCTGGGGTAAGTGGCTGTAAGCGACGTTGCACAAGTAGTCAACGCCCACAGCGGGGTCCTGTCCGGCATGGTCCCCAGGGTCCGGAGCGTAGATAACATAGACATGATGACTTCCGCGCAGAGAGGCTGACCTCCAGCTCGACGCGGTTAGCCTTGGGAGGCCAGAGCCGCCACGTGCTCTTGGCACACTTGCGAGCTTGGAGGTCAGCCATGGCATAGTCTAGCAAAACTCTCTACGTTGGTCTCGACGTCCACAAGGAGTCCATCGCCGTCGCTTAAGCGCCGGAGGACCGCGGCGGAGGGCCTGCACGAGATCTTCCTGGCTGCGCTTCGAGTGGCGCAAGGCCGGCTGCTCGATGTGCCTCGGCATGAACGACGACAAGCTCTAGGGGCCGCGAGACGAGCGCGTTGTCCAGCAATCGCAACTTCATCGGGCGCCAGGCAGTCCCACCGGGCGCACCCTGCTCATGAGCCCGCCGTGGTCGCCGCCGCCGCCATCACGGGCGTCGTCACCGACGTGAGGAAGATCCTGAAATGAGCCCTATCGACAACAAACTGTGGAGTTCTACACCGGGGGACTGGGGTTCAAGGTCAGATCATGCGGCCGAATCGACGGCTCGGTTCTCGGTGTGCCGATGGGCCTTGTGTACTTGGACCTGGGCGGCACGACGGTCGAGCTCATTTCGTACGAGGGCGCTTCGGTCGACCCCGCCCCACGGAACGCGCATCTCGGATGCCGCATGATGGCGCTCGAGGTCGACGACATGCAGAAGACGGTCGAGTACCTGAGGACGAAGGGGGTCGAGATCGTCTGGGGGCCGAAAGTTCGCGAGAAGTACGCCCGAGCGGAGATCTGCGGTCCCACTGGCTACCACATCGAGCTCAGGCAGTGGTTCCAGTGAGCGATCGGGGTTGACCCGTGCAGCAAATCTGGCTATACTCTGGCTACAATGCGGTATGAGGTCGTCTTGGCCCCTGAGGCGGCGAGAGCCTTCAGATCTCTCCCGGCCTACCGTCGGGCTGAAGTACGGGACGCCCTCGAGCGGCACTTGCGCCACGAGCCCACCCGGGTGAGCAAGAGCCGCATCAAGCGCCTGCGGGGTCTAAGCCACCCCCAGTTTCGCCTCCGGGTCGGAGAGGTGAGAGTGTTCTATGACGTCACGCGCGAAGCGGTTGAAGTCCTCGCCATCGTCACGAAAGCTGAAGCGGCGCGTTGGCTTGCGGATCGCGGGACGCCGGGTGCGCCAGGCGGCGCTGGCTGAGGTCAAGGACGACCTCTCGCACTTCCTGCGCCTGGCGGAGTCCGAGGAGATCCTCATCACGCGGCACGGAAGGCCTGCCGGCGTCCTGATCGGATTCCAAACGGAGGATGACTGGTTTGACTATCGTTTGGAGCATCATCCGGAATTCCTCCGGCGAGTCGCGGAAGCCCGGGCAGCCTTCAGGAGTGGGCGCGGTATCCGGCTCGAGGATCTCCTGTCGTAAAACCCCGTCGCGACCGCAAGAGCGAACGATGATGACCCAAGAGTATGCACGACGGGAATTGCTTGCAGAACCAGATTGGCTCTGGGAGCGACGCGAGAGCGTGAGCGTAGGAGCGTGAGCGTAGATAACATAAGCGTCCATGGGCCTCTGGCCCACCCTGCCGCATGAAAATTGGCTACCCTTTCCGCGCCAGCGCTCGGACCCGTCGGCGGCGCGAGTGGTACCGCGAGTCCGCACATAAACTGACGAGGGAGCTTCCGGCACCCCGCCTTGGTGCCTCTGAGCCCGCCGAGCAAAATCGTGACGCGGACGCTCCTGCGAGCGCTGGCACCACTCTCCACAGGAGGTGTCACGATGGAACGAGTGCTCGCGTCAGCCACGTGGCCATGGAGAGCACCGGGGTCTCCTGGCGGCCGGTGTTCTACGTCCTGGAGGAGGCGTGCACTTGTGTCCTGGCCAACGCCACGCAGATCGCCCAGGTCCCCGGCCGCAAGACCGACGTCAACGACGCCGTCTGGATCGCCCAACTCCTCGAGCACGGCCTCATCCGTCCCAGCTTTGTGCCACCCGCCCCGATTCGTGAACTGCGCGATCTCACCCGGTACCGCAAGCCCCTCATCCAGGAGCGCACCCGCCATGCCAACCGCCTCCACAAGGTCCTCGAAGACGCCGGCATCACGCTCACCTCGGTCGCGACCCGCCTGCTCGGCGCCTCGGGCCGTGGCGATCAGCTGCATCCGCCCGGGCGCTCCCCGAAGGCTGAGCGCCCGCCAGGCGGGCCCGCGGTCCGACCCCAGGCCAAGCGCCAGCTATCAGGCGCTCCGGGTCCGGAGCGTCCGGAGGGGTAAAAAATCTCCATCGGCATGTAATTACTTCAACCGCGTTGGGGAAGCGATACGCGGTAGTTTCTTCTCGGACGTCTCCCTTCCCGCCGTCCATACGCTGAAATCGACGAGTTCCGTCAAGGGACGGACCCTTCAGGCCCCGGCACGCCAGTTGCTTGACTACATGGTCCCTCAGGCCGGACCCAGCCAGCTAGGGATCGATCTTGGACCGCGAACACGCGAGTCTAAATTTCGGGCGCTAAAGAGACAGCTGGACGGAGGTGAGCCGACATGAATTGTGATGAGGCTCGTGAGGGACTTGCTGAGCTCGTGGGCGGCAGGCTCCGCCTGACAGAGTGGGCCACCGTGGAAGCGCATGTGGGCCAGTGTGCTGAGTGTGCGCAGGTGCTGGATCAGCTGTACGGGTCGGCGCCCGAGGGCTACAGGAGGCGGCCTGCGGCCTTCGCGCGGGAATCCGCCCTTCCCAGCCACCGCCGACGCCCGCATAACCTGACCCGGCACGCGACCGCCACGGCGGTCCTCGTGCTGGTCATAGGGCTCGGCGTCCTCGCCGTTCAACAGGGGTATGAGGTCTGGCTCTCCGGTCTTCGAAGTATGCTGCCGTCTCTGTCCGAATTGCGGAGCTCGGACACGGACAACCTAGCCCAGGCCACGCCTCAGGAACCACTCGCGCCGTCAGACCTCGCATCGCCCATCGAGGCCGAGCGACAGGATGCGGCGCCGCCGAGGCCCGCCGCGCCCGCATCTCGGGCCAAGCCTGGGCCCGCCACGGAGTCGGCTTTTCCGGCCAAGGCATCCGGGACGACGAAGGCGGGGCCGGCCAAACGAGTCGTTCCCGTCCCCGCGGCCAAGCCGGAGCCCGCGGCGAAGTCAGCCTCTCCGACCGTGGCGACAAGCACGGACGTGGCCATCCAGCTCTCCGTTCAAGACCAGAGAGAAGCCGAGCAACATGTCAAGACGCTGATCGCCCGGCTCGGCGGGACGAGGCGTGGCGGAGAGCGGGCGGCAACGATGATCCTGGTCGTCCCGCGCGCGCACTACGGCGAGCTGACGCGCGGCCTCGCCCAGATCGGCTCGTGGCAGATGGAGTCGGACGCCGGCCCGCTCCCGGATCCGGTCCACGTGGCGGTCAGGCTGGCGAGGTAGACCGCGAAACGGCGATAGGCGGGCCGTGCGCTGGTGTCCTCGCCGGGCACTTCGTCGTTCCGACCCACCTGGCGCCCCTCGCGGAGAAATTCTGCGGGTCGTTCTTCAGGGGGGCGAGTATCGCGCGACGGGCCAGCGCGCGGCTGCGCCCCGCGCCGGTGCGCGAGTCGCCGGGAAGCTAGACTGTGACAAGATAGGTCCCGAGGGTCGGCGCGTCGATGTCTCCTAACCCTGATCTGAAAATAATTGGTTGGCGAAGCTGCAATCGATGTGAATCAAAGGGGCCTCCTGTGCTATCGAAAGGGAGAACACGCCAATGTCACTCCCTGCACACTGGAGGCCCCTCTG
>Ga0137373_10001784_pt1 | contig 23416 bp, 43 predicted proteins | sample SagtaG_5_FD_104912 | JGI IMG/M metagenome (GOLD analysis project Ga0137373, IMG submission 104912) | Vadose zone soil microbial communities from Sagehorn Ranch, Mendocino, California, USA - Sage1_R_80_16 metaG | ecosystem: Environmental > Terrestrial > Soil > Vadose zone | place: USA... | reverse complement strand
CTTGCATCCCGTATCCCGCATCCCGTATCCCGCATCCCGTATCCCGCATCCCGTATCCCGCATCCCGTATCCCGCATCTTGTATCCCGCATCTTGCATCCCGCATCTTGCATCCCGCATTCCGCATCCACTGCCCTGGCGCCATTTTTTTGTCGCCCCGCGTGCCCAGGACGTGGACACTCTCGCCTTCGCTCCACAGGCGACGGACCTGGATTTGACATGGCCCGGGCCGGGTCGGGCCCGGCGCGGTCCCGAGAGAAACGCCTTGGCCTGCCTGCGGAGTGAGCATTGACCATTTGAACCCGTAAGCCAGGACTCGATGTGAAAGAAATCGTTCCACCGCCGATGCCGCCGATGGTGCGGAATCACCAGGCGTCCATTCAGGCGCTGTTCCAGCGGAATGTCGTGCCGACTTATGCCCGCTTCGAGATCGTCTTGAGCCACGGCGCCGGCAGTTACCTCTACGACGTCAACGGCAAACGTTATCTCGACTTCGGCGGCGGCATTGCGGTCTGTTGTCTCGGCCACGCCAACCCCGAGATCACCGACGCGCTGACCAAGCAGTCCCGGCAATTGGTGCACGTCTCGAATTTCTACTACCACGAACCGCAAGGGCGACTGGCGGCGGCCCTGGTCAAGCAAATCGCGCCGGGCAAGGTGTTCTTCTGCAACAGCGGCGCGGAGGCCAACGAAGGCCTGTTCAAACTCGCGCGCAAGTTCGGCCATGAGGAAGGACGGTTTGAGATCCTCACGGCCCTCAATTCCTTCCACGGACGCACCCTCGCGGGCATCGCCGCCACCGGCCAGGACAAGGTGAAGAAGGGGTTCGAGCCCATGGTGCCAGGCTTTCGCCACGTGCCCTACAACGATCTGCAGGCCATGCGCGAAGCGATTTCGCCGGCCACCATCGCCATCCTGCTCGAAGGCCTCCAGGGCGAAGGCGGGATCACGCCGGCCACGCCCGAGTATTTGCTCGGTCTGCGCCAATTGTGCGACGAAAAGCGGCTGTTGCTCATGATGGATGAAGTGCAGTGCGGCCATTTCCGCACCGGCCGCTTCCAGAGTTTTCACCGGATCCTGGAAGATGTCCCGGGCGCGCCATCGTTCCTGCCGGACGCAATTTCGATGGCCAAGTCGCTGGGCGGCGGGTTCCCGATTGGCGCCTTTTGGGTGCGGGAGAAATTCGCCGACACCCTCGGCCCAGGCACGCATGCCACCACATTTGGCGGCACGCCCCTGGGTTGCGCGGTGGCCCTGCGGATTCTGGAAGTGATCGAACGCGAGAAACTGGCCGACAACGCGCGCGGCCTTGGCGCCTGGCTGCGCGACGAGTTGCAACGATTGGCCGCCACCTGCCCGCAAGTCGTCAAGAGCGTGCGCGGATTGGGCCTCCTGCTGGGGTTCGAACTCGCCGACAAGTCCGACATCCCGGCTTTTGCCTCCCAGGACAAAGCGGCGTCGATCCAGTTCGTCAACCGACTGCATGAAATGGGGCTGTTGACCATTCCGGCAGGAACGCAAGTGGTCCGGTTGCTGCCGCCACTCAACTTGACCCAGGCGCAGGCGCAGGAAGGCATCGGGCTGATCGAGAGACTGGTGAAAAGTCTGGCATGAGACACCTCTTGAGTATCGAGGCCATGAACGTGGCCGACATGGAGCGCATCCTGTCGAGCGCGCTGCTGGTCAAGGAGCAGCGCGGTCAGCACACGAAGCCAAGTTTAGCCGGCCAGACCTGGGCCTTGATCTTCACCAAACCTTCGACGCGCACGCGCGTCTCCTTCGAAGTCGGCATCCGTGAACTGGGCGGACAAGTGATGTTTCTCAATGCCGCGGATATTCAACTCGGCCGGGGCGAACCGATCAAAGACACCGCGCGCGTCCTGGGACGCATGATTCACGGGGCGGTCATCCGCACGTTTGCGCAGCGGGACGTGGAGGAGTTCGCCCAATTCGCGCGCATCCCGACGATCAACGCCCTGACCGATCAGGAGCATCCCTGCCAGATCCTGACGGACATTTTCACCTACCAGGAAAAACGCGGGCCGATTCAAGGCAAGGCCGTGGCCTACATTGGCGACGGCGCCTGCAATGTGCCGCTCTCCTGGATGTTTGCCGCGGGCAAGCTTGGCTTCCAGTTGCGCATCGCCGCGCCCAAGGCTTTTCAGCCCAGCCCGGAAATCCTGGCTCGGGCGCGCGAAAATGTGATGGTGACCGAGAGTCCGAAGGAAGCCGCCGACGGGGCGGACCTGCTTTACACGGACGTGTGGGTATCAATGGGTCGGGAGGAGGAATCCGCGGGGCGGATCCGGCAGTTGACCAGCTATCAAATCAATCCGTCTTTGCTGGCGGTGGCCCGGCCGGACGCGCTGGTGATGCATTGCCTGCCGGCCTATCGCGGCAAGGAAATCGACGAGGCGACCTTCGAGCAAAATGCCGAGACGATCTTCGATCAGGCCGAAAACCGTCTGCATGTGCAGAAGGCGATCATGAACTGGCTGGTCTCGTAGGGTGACCTTCCCGGATTCCAGGAGCCCAAGGCCGGTGACAACGCAACAACTGCACAACTGCACAACGTGACAGCGCGGCAACGTCACAACGCGGCAACGTCACAACGCGGCAACGTCACAACGCGGCAACGTCACAACGTGGCAATGTGGTATCGTGACAACGTGACAACGTGGCAACAGGGAGCGCGAGTTGCACTTGATTACCTGCCGGGCAGTTCTTAATCTGTGCGCCGCGGATTAGTTTGACGATTGATTTGGGCGGCGGGGTAGCCAAGTGGTAAGGCACGGCTCTGCAAAAGCTGCATTCGTCGGTTCGATTCCGACCCTCGCCTCCAAGCCTAAATGGCTGTAACCACAACAGCTTGGAGAATAGTAAAGGGAGGAGTTCCAGCGAAAGTTCCAGCGATTTGACCCGTGCGGCACCTTTCTGCGTATGCAGGCTTATGTGTCCCACCCGTCGCTAACGCCGTGAATTGGACCTGTCGTAGCCTCACAACCTGTGAGCCACGACATGACCGAGAAGTATCGGGTTTTCCGCCGGGCCAGTGGCGTCTGGTACATCCAGGACCGGGAGACGGGCGAGCAGCACAGTCTGCGGACCCGCAAGGAGTCCGAAGCCCTTCGCTTGTTGCACGCCAGGAACGAGGCGCACCGGCAGCCCGGCATCAACATCCAAATGGCCCGCGCCTACCTTTCTGCCATCGACCCGGCAGCGGCCAACCGCACTTGGCAGTTCGTCATGGACGAGGTCGTCAAAACCGTCAAGGGACCGACCAAAGACCGGTGGCTGACCGCCATCAAAGACGAGGCTTACGCCCCCCTCAAGAAGTTGCCCCTAGCCGAAACCCGCGCCGAGCACTTCCTAAAAGCTCTGCATGGGGGCACCGTGGCGACCAACGTGTTCCTGCGCCGTCTGCACAATTTCGCCTTGGACATGAACTGGCTCTTGGGACCAGTCATTCCGAAGCGCCAGTGGCCGGAGGTGCGATACAAGGACAAGCGGGCTATCACGGCGGACGAACACCGACGGATTGTGGACCGCGAACCCAATCCAGAGCGCCGCCTGTTCTACGAGCTGTGCTGGCACCTGGGCGGCTCCCAAGGCGACGTGGCGCTGCTCCGCGCCGAGAACGTCGATTGGAAGCAACGGCTGCTCTCCTACCGCCGCAAGAAGACTGGTGAACTTTGCCAGATTCAGGTCGGCGCGGAGGTCGAGAAAGTCCTGCGCCTCTTGGCGCCCACCGGCCCACTGTTCCCGTACGTGAGCGGCGTGCGCGTCTGCGACCGGAGCACAGAGTTCAAAAAGCGGTGTCGCGGCTTGAGCATCGAGGGCGTGACCCTCCACTCTTACCGCTACTCTTGGGCGGAACGGGCCAAGGCGTGCGGGTTCCCAGAACGGTACGCCCAGCAGGCTTTGGGGCAGAGCAGCAAGGCCGTCCATCGGGCCTACGCCGCCAACGCCGACGTGAGGATTCCGTCTCTGGAGGATTACGAAAGGAAAACTCCGACCGATAACTTCGTCGTCGTGGACTTCCGACAAGCCAAGGCTGTGGCACCCTCGAAGTAAGTCCGGTGGTACATTTTTGGGAACGATGCGAGGAGCAACGCAATCTCTGGATGGAGGGAAGACAGCAGACTCGACATCCCTCGAACCAAGCCCATCGGAACTTCTGTTTGAATTCTCCCAGACAGAAGAGGGATTGTGGTGTCAAATCAGGGCGGTCCTAGCCAACGCGGGTTTCACTATAGGCCGGAGACGGCACCACGACTATCACCGCCGCCTCTGGATTGTGCGGGTCACGTCCGAAACGAACCTGCGCAAACAGACGAAGGAGCTGACGAGGTTCATCTGCTACTGGTTTAAGTACACGGGCGTCGCCGTGGAGAAGGGGTCCGTGGTCTTGAGCCTCGAAGGTAAACGCGGACTGGTGATTTTCATACTCAAACCCCGGGTCTAACTGATTCGGCGCAGGCTAGCATTTCCGCCATGCGGGACCAGCCACGAAACCCGACGCGCTCGCACAGGCAGCGTTCGACCAAGGACACAAAGTCGGCAATCTGGCCAAGGGCTATTCCCCGACGGCATCGAAGGTAGGACAGGGCATCATCGACCTTCAGCAGACCGTTGCCCTCACGCGGCAGGCGCTCGAAATGTGCCGTCCGCTGTTTGAGGCAGCGTTCGCGACCGAGCTCGCCTACGCCCGTGTGGATATTCACCGCTGGTCGGTGACAATCAGCAGCATGAACGCGCCGGATTCAGCGCCGACTGCGACTGGAAACAACACGGAAACCTGCCCGAGGGAAAGCAGACCGCCAGCTCATCAGAAGGGATTGATGCGCTGCTCAAGCATCCTGCCAGCGATTACACGCGCCCTGTTCCGGAGCGCGAATTGGTTTTCCATGTTCCTGGAGCCAGATTGCCGCCGAGCTACGAGCTGTTTGATATCGCCCGCGTGCGGTTGGTCGCTATCAATTTCCAGCATTCTGTTCACGATTTGTTTGGCTTTGTGCATATTTTATCCTTAACTACAACACCAACCGGAAGGACCGCCAAACTCGGCACTCGGACGGTGCGAGAGAATTTCCACCCGCCCATTGCACCTGGAGCGCGTCTCCGGCGGCGGTTGCTGAGCTTGAACGTTCGTTGCGGTAGCGCAAGCCGATGCCCAGCCACGACTACAAAATCTTCGCGGACTATCATCAGTTCTACCTGATGGACGATGAGGTGCAGCCGCTCATCCCAGAGGACGTGACTGACGAAGATTGCCGACGCCGCATCAAAGTCGCACCACACATCATGGTCGTTTATCCGGTTCGCAACACGGAGGTGCCAGTGACGATTGAGGTCCACGACGCAGAGCCATCCACCGATTTGGCAGCATGGGACCACGTTGCCGAGTGCAGCTTGGAGGTTCCATCAGGTCGCATCGTCATCGCAGGTTGCACAGATTACCTGCCCGACTGTGCTCGGTTGCAGGTGGCTCCTGGCATCTACCGAGCACGAGTTCAATATGGAGCACTTGGCGCATTGAGTGAGGATGGGCTCGACGGTGACGACCATTACCGCATTTCGCTCTGGCCAGCACCAGCCGCAGAGTTGAAGATTATCAAGCAGTATGACGAAGCCGCCGCCTAATCCGCTGCAAGAGAACCCGGCCATCACGCTCCGGTTGCAGGTCACGCGTCTCGTGGGTCGGGTCGCTGAGATTGGAACAGTTAGGCCGACACGCTCGCTATGACAAAGATTCGCCGCCCAATTCTCCTCGTCATCAACATCCTGCTTCTCGTCCTGGGAGCCGGAGCACTTGTGGCAGGCATCGGGCTCGCCACGGTGCCGACGGCGCAGTTTAGTAGCAAGACGCAGGAACAGGTCGCGGCAGATGTAGAGCGGATTTCTGACGTAGGTAAGCTTCGGGCCAGAGTCGAGAACGCTGAGGGCTATCTTAAAGCCTTTGCCATCATTGTCGAGGGCGGGCGTGATGCCTCATTTTGGGTAGCAGCAATCACGATTGGATTTGGCGCGCTCAATTTGGCCTTGATACCGTGGAGACTCAAAAGAAATGAACCGTCGGCCTAAACATGCGCTCCAGCGAACCCGGCCATCGCGCTCCGGTTGCAATCCACGCTTCTCGTGGGCCGGGTCGCTGAGCTGAAAACTTTAGCCGTTATCGAAAGAACCATGAGCTTACTTCGCACAATCCTCCTCACCTCACTACTAGGATTTTGCGCGACCGGCTGTCGGCACATGACCCCGCTCGTGACCGAGGATACCGATAGGACTGGTTGGGTTCAGGTGGCCAAGGTTCCCGCAGTCAGTGTCGTCAAGATGCAGCGCGTAATGATTCGAGCGGGTATTCCTGCTTGGTTCGATGCGAGCGGCTATCCATACTATCCAGTGACAGTTCCACCGGAGCACCGTGAGCGAGCCGCACAGATTCTTGAAGAGAGAGGTTATCACGTTGTTTCCAAGTGAGACGGCTAACGAGTGCGCTCCAGCGTCGCTCTCTTTCTCCGCTCAACGCCTGGTAGCAATTCGCACGGGCCTTTCACGCCCGCCACTGGTAGTCGCTGAGCTTCGTCGCTGGCCCGGCGGGTTGGGCGTCGCTGCGCGCGAGCTGGTCTTTGCGGCTCGACAGATTTGGGCACGCGGAGTATGTAGGTTTTCATGCCGTCCGAATTCCTTTCCTGTTGTTTGAACTGCCGTTCACAAGTCTGGGGCTCGGCACACCCACCCGCGTCGGGGCGCGATGCACGCTTCCGGAGAGCAGGCACCGTTGCTCGTTTCATCGCCAGCCATAGTGTCTAGGCCACATGAGAGCGTCTCGCACAGGCATCATCGTTTCAGCTTCGCCAGGCTTGCTCGCTCTCGGCTTGTTCTACTCGCTGGCGGTTCACATGCACCAGAGTCTCGGCGGGTGGCCATCCAGCATCGGCGAGCGCGGATTTCCACCGGCGTTGCTCACACATGCGACCGTCGCCACGAGCTATTTCGCGCTCTTGTTGGTGGTGAGCATTTTCACGTTGCCCGTCGCCATCTTGGTTTGCTTGTTCGTCTCGCGCTGGCGGCATCTTGTTCCGTATTTTGCGCTGTATGCTTTCGTGTTCATCGTTAGCATTGTGCTCATGCAGTTCGCGCCCGAGCCGTTCCTTTACTGGTGGAGAGATTGACGATGATGTGGCCTAACCACGCGCAGCAGCGAATCCGGCCCTTCGCATTCCGGTTGCAGTCGTGGTCCCTCGCGGGCCGGGTTGCTGAGTCGTTAGGTGCGAGATGAATGCCCTCCGACAATTCTCACGTGTCGCGCTGCTCTGCATCGCCTCTGCCGTTGTCTCACCGGTATTGGGAGCGACACCGACCGTACCGGATGAGCGAGACCGCCAAGTGTTGGAGGCGCTGCTTCTGCATCTGTTGGCCGACCCGAAATTCGACATGACGAGAGTTCCTACCAACGGAGCAGCGGTTGTCCTCCACGTACGGACACCAGAGAAGACGGGTTTTCTACAGTCGCACCAGATGAAGAGCGACATTGGCGGACACTCGTTGCCCGGTGACGCAGAGCGCGACTTGCGTCACCGGAATTCCCAGCCAGATGCAAAGCCTGACACGTATGAGGCGGTCGTGGCGTCCTTCACGAATCTCACGTTTCGTGTCGGTATCGTGGTCGCTGACTTGACGGACAAATGGGGAGGTCGCCGCTTTTACCGCGCATTCGAGGACGCCCATCCCAAGGCGCGCGGCTGGGTCCAGGCTTATTTGCCAGGTTACTCCAATGATGGCGCTCGCGCTGTTGTCCGCGCTGGAGTCGGACCATCGGCACACGGAGCGATGGTTACGGCACTGCTGGAGAAGAGCGGTGACAGGTGGCTCGTGAAGTGGCATTACATTGCTTGGTATGCGTAGAGCTGGGAGTATCAATACGCTCCGAACCCGGCCACCGCGCTCAAGTTGCAATCCGCGTCCGTCGAGGGTCGGGTCTGCCTCAGTGAACGTCAGGCAGACTTGCACATGAAAAGAAACGCACTCGGAATCGCGACAGGCGGTACGCAGCGGTTGCGTAAGGCTATCGAGGTCCAGGTGCGGCGAGAGCATCAAGACGAGTTGTCGGCCGCGATTGACCACTGGCAGAAGGCCGCAATCGAGGAAAAGGTTGAGCAGGAGGTTAAAGAGCGGATGAAGCGAGTTGCCTCACCTCATTCTCTTTGGAGTTCGCAATGATTGAGCCGCTCAAGAACAACCGCGCCGGAGCTGCCCGGCTTCTCCGGCCCACCGTTAGGAGCATTGAGACGTGCATCGCGCGCTCGACCGCTCCGGTAGGCGGCTGGAGCTTGGGTTCACTGCTTATGCAAAAGTTGATTTTGTTCCGACTCACAGCGGGTCTGGCTGTGGTTGTGGTGGCGGCGACGGCAGCCGCGTGGGAGGTTTTCGCCGCCGATTTGGAATTGCCGCCCGGCGTTAAAGTCACGTCGGAGAGCAAAACCCATGTTCACGCAAATATTTCTGCTCTCCGCACCGAGGACTTTCCCGCTTTAGCCAAGATTCATGCGCTCTACACGGTCTATTTGGACGGTGACGGAGCAACGGATGAAAAAATGAAGGCGCTGGCGCAGCTTCGTTTCACCAATCTTGTTTGCGTCGTGTTTACTGATTGTCCGCTCGTCACTGACAAAGGCATCGAACATCTGTCACAGATTCCTACGCTTCACAGCTTGGGATTGAGGCAGATGGCTGTCACTGATGCGGCGTGCGACACGATGACGAAGAGGATGCGCCTCCGCGGGGCTAATATGCCCAATTGCACCAATGTCACGGTGGGTGGATTGTTGACGATGGCACAGTCAGAGAGGATGGAAAGCCTCGGATTCTCAGTGGGGCAGATGACACAGGCTGATTTGATTCGCATCATACAGACAGCCGGTCCCAAGCTCAGTCGCCTGGACATTGAGATGGTCGAGGCTGCGGAAGGGCGTCTGGATTTCCCGGCGCTTCGTCAAGTGGCTGAGGCGAAAAAAATAAGGCTGTTTGCGGTGCGAAACAGGCACGTTAAAAAATTATGAATGTGCCGCCTAACTGCGCTGGAGCCCCGCCTCTCCCGTGCCACCCTCCCGGGAGTTCGGACGCGCTCCGTGCGCTCCGTTGCCTGTCGGCTGCTGTGGCTCAGCCAGGGTTCGATAGAGGCGACCAGGAGGTCATTGGAGGATTTGAAACATGAGTGAGGGAGGGTTGGGCGCGGCGGGCGAGTTGGGCTTGCGGCTGGACAGCTTGGAGGTCACGGAGTAGATAATCCTTTATGGTGCCTGCTTTCATTTCCTATTGTTTCAACTTCCCTTCACAACTCTGGGGCTCCGCACTCCGACCCGCGTCGGAGCGCAATCCACGTTCCCGGAGAACAGTCACCGCTTGTCGCTTCATCGCCAGCGATAGTGTCTAGGCCGCCTACGCCAAGCGCAATTTCGTTGCCATCATTTTAATGTTGGTCGCAGCACCGTGCGTTGCATACGCCAACCCGGTCGTCATCAATCCGGCATCGTTACTCGCCTTCTGGGTCGTTGTGTTGTTCGCTTTGGTTGTCGAGGCTGGTATCGCCGCGCTGGTTGTCACTTTCTCGGGCATGTCTCCGCTGCGAGTGTTCCTGGGCTTTCTGGCTGGCAACGCTGGCGTCTACTTTTTCGCTTTCCGCCCACTCTTGGACCGAGAGACGATACCACTAACGGCGTTGGAGCTTGGTGTGGTGACTGTCGATGCAGCAGTCATCAAGCTTTTGAGCGCCATTGAGGCATTTCAGAGAGACAACTTCACTGGGCTGAGTTGGCTCCGCGCTATCATTGCCGCTGTGGCAGGCAATGCGTTCTCGTATTTTATCGGCCGTGTGGTCAGTAACCCATATTGACGTGACACGGCGGGCTAACCGCGCGCAGCGAACCCGGCCATCGCGCTGCGGTTGCAATCCACGCTTCTCGTGGGCCGGGTCGATGAGCGTTTGTCGTTAGACCACTTCGCGCGTATGCCGAGATTCCACGTCAGAGATACTTTCGAGATTCCTGACCGGAAGCTGTTCGTCATGGCTGGCTCGGTCGTCGATGGAGAGGTTCGGGCTGGCATGTTCGTTCGCGTCCCGCGCAAATCATCGCTGGACATGACAGCTCGGATTCACAGCATCGAGTTTGCTCGTCGCGTGGGTGGCGGTGAGGATGTTTGCCTCTGCATTCAGTCCGAGCCGGAGCTTGCCGAGGTTCTGCGCGGATTAGATATTGGCAATGAGACTTTTGAGATTACGAAAGATGGTTCAGTTTAGAGACATGACATGGTCAAAGGCGTTCCAGCGGACCCGGCCATCGCGCCTTTGTTGCAATCCATGCCCTTCGCGGGCCGGGTCGCTGAGTTGTTTACGTTAGCCTGCATCACGCGCCCATGTTCGCCGCCCTGAAACGCGTTTTTGCTGCCGACCGGAACAAACCATTGGTGACGATGCGTCGCGGGCAGGTCTTTCAGTGGCGACGCGGACTCCGATTGCGCGCGACCGAGGATACGCAGCTTGCGTTGCCGGGTGAGTTGGTGCGCGACCGGGAGCAGATTGGCAGCATCATCGAAGTGGACGACGACGCAGAGATTGGGTTTCGTCAGCGAGATGACGGCAGCTTCGAGGCTATCATCCTTCGGCTGCGTGCCGGTCACGCAGTCGCGCTGCATCGGTCATCCGACGTACTGCTCATTGCAGATGACGACCGAGAGAGAGTTTTCTATGTTGAGCCACACAATGCCGCCTAAATCCACGCGCCCCAGCGAACCCGGCCATCGCGCTGAACATCAAGTGCGCTCCAGCGAACCGCCGCTCCGATTCTCTTCCCGGTGCGCGGCCGTAAATGGACCGGCGGGTTTGGGTGCGCAGCGACCGGGCGGGTCTTTGCGGCTGGACAGCTTTGGAGTCACGGAGTAGATAAGTCTTCATGGTGTCTGTTTGCCTTTCCTGCCGTTTGAGCTGCCCTTCACAACTCTGGGGCTCGGCATTCCGGCAGTCGTCGGAGGACAATCCGCGTTCCCGGACAGCCGACACCGCTTCTCGCTTCATCCCGAGCCATGCTGTTTAGGCAGCACCACGCGCATGGGATTGTTCGCACGTCCTTTTCACCCTTCGCAGGAGCATGGTCGCGGAAAACCGCGAGGCTTCCTTCCGGATGGTGTCAGTCAGGACGCGTTCGTCCTGGTCAAGGCGTGCAGCCGGATACGGCTGACATATGAGATTCGTTTGGCTACGTTCTTGGCGCGGGAGTCGAGCAGGAGATTGCGTCTGATGGTTCAGGCTTCCACCGCCATCTCGACCGAGTTGCGCGCATTCGCCATACAATATGGCATCAGTATCGAGCAGTCGAAGACATGAGCCTTTATCTTTGCATTTTCGACGGTGAAGAGGAAGTGACTGGTTGGGTTTTCGGCCACTACAGTGACTTCGGCTATTTCCGCGACGTTATCTCAGCGAAGTTGGAAGCGAATGATTATCCGACATTGATGCAGCACTCCGACTGTGATGGCGAGTGGTCGCCGAAGGAGCTTCGCCGGTTGCGCTCAGAGCTTGAAACCATCGGCGAACAATTGAGGCGTTTACCGGCAGAACAGCCATCGGGCGCGCTGGAGCATACGGCAAAATTTCGCCGAGGTGCGAAGAGTCTTTACGATTGCTTCCATAATGTGGACGGCGAGAATGTTTTCGAGGCGCTCATCGCATTGTGCGACGAAGGTATTGCGAGAGACAGACCAGTGTTATTTCAATGACCGTGCTGTATCAATGCGCTCCAGCAAACCCGCCCATCGCGCTCCGGTTGCAGTCGTGGCCCATCGTGGGCTGGGTCGCTTGGTCGTTAGCTGTGGCACTACACGCATTATGAAAATCACGCTTCTCTCACCCGTCACGGTTTTGCTGACTTGCTTTCACCTGGTCGCCGCAGACGCGCCCACGAAAGAGTCACCGCGCTTCAAAGCACGCGTCGTGTGCTTCAACGGGCAGCTCGACTTCGGCAGTTCGTGCGCCAGCACTTGCTTTCAGCCGGACGGAACCCTCCAGGCAAAGGGCAATATGACGTGCGGCTTTCCCGGACAGGTTTCTGAGGTTGACTGGTCATTTGTCGAGCGTCGCAACGACAAGGACGTTTACCGGTTCACACGCCGATTCCCTGCCGATACAGGGGTTACCACTACGACCAGCAAGACCGTAGAGTTCAGCGACAGTAGGGTGGTCGTGTTCGAGGACAAGTTCCAGGCGGTTGTGATTGAGCCACCAAAGAAATGACGACCATGCCGCCTAACGCTTGCGCTCCGGGGAACCGCCGCTGTCCCTGTCCACTCTGCGCGCCAGCGGCGGTCGCTTCTGTCCGAAGGCGGCTGCGAGCGTTCTTGATTCTCATGAACCTCAAGCACTGGTCAGCCGTTGCTGTCGTGCTCCAGCTGTTTCCACTGGCCGCGCATGCGCAGACCGCCGCAAGCGGCAGAGCCAATTCCACTCTTGCGGGTTTGCTCTGGACTTTCTTGCCGATTCTCCTACTCGGCATTCTCCTGTTCTGGTTCTTCCGCTTCACGCCCAGAGATTGGAAAACGTGGGCACCGTTCCAGTCACCAGACGTGCGCCAGATTTGCGCGCACATGACGGAAGCTGAGAAACGAGAGGCCAGCCGCAGAGGGGCATTCTACGGCCTTTGGGTGGCGGCGACATTCGCCATCCCCGTCTCCCTGGCAGTGGTTGCCCCGAATCCTACGCTCCTTGTCATCGCCGCTGTTCTCATCGTTATCCACATCGCCTGCCTGCCCCTTTGGTTCAGGCGGCAGCGGAGATATTTCTGCTCTACGGCCTGGGCGAGGGAGCAGGGTTTTACTCCTGAACGGCTCAAACTACTTTCTTTTTCGGCATGACGGGGCCGCCCGATACGGCTCTGGGCGGTCCATCAACTGCCGCGTTGCCCTGTTCCACCAGCGCGACAGTTCCAGAGCACGTCGCACGCTTCGCCGTTCCGGGCGGTGGCTTCATCGAAAGCCCAAAACCACGCTTGCCTCCGCAGGCTTCCCTCGTACGATGCTTCAGATTGGCCAGCATTCACCACTCGTATGAAGAGACTCATTAAAAGCACGATGATGGTGGTTTGCGGGCTCTGCTGGCTCGCGTTCGCGTTGGCCATCGGGCTTTTCTTGCTGCCATACATTGCCGAGGGTGCTGGTTTGCAGATATTCGGCTTTGGGGTGTCATCTACCAGCGTCCTGATTGGATTGGTGCACGTCGTGGGCTTCGTCGCGGCTGGCAGCCTGTGCTTCGTCATCGGAGTGGGTTTTTGCGCCCACGGGCTTGTGCCTGCGCCGCAGGCTCAGATAGGGACCACGGAGCGACCAAAGGCGCACTTTTCATTCATCCGACACTTCATTGCCAGTCGGCCGGGACGTGAGGATGCCGAGGCGACTTTACGGTGCGTTCGTTGCAGGGTGGCGCTTGCTGCTTGCGTTCACATTTGTCCAGAGTGTGGTTGGACTCAGCCGTATGACAACGCAGGCTAACAACTGCGCCGCAGCGAGCCGCCGCCCCGCTTCTCCGCTCAGGGCAGAGCGGCACTTCGGACGTGCCGTTCTCGCTCCACCGTGCTCGCCAGCGGTGGTCGCGCACCTCTGGCGTTCGGTGACTTGAGCGGTTACGCGCGAGATGAACGACCAGCACAGGCACATAACATGAAATCGAAAAGCATCATTGCGATGCTAATGAGTGCTGTCGCGACCGGCTTTGCTTTCGAGCAGCCTGCGGTCGAGTGGACGGGAGGCCAGACCGTTTTTATTCCCGAGCCATACACTCTCGGTTTTCGTTTTCGGGTTTCTTCAGCTTCCGACGTTGAAGTTGCTGCGCTTGGTGCCTTCGACTTTGACGGCGACGGACTCAGATTTCCACACACCGTGGCTATCTGGCCCCTCAGCGGAGGGAACCCCGTTGCATGTGCAATCGTACCGACCGGAACCGTCGCGTTCCTCGAAGGACATTTCCGATACGTGAACGTCACGTCGGTACGCTTATTCAAGGATACCGAGTACGTCATTGGCGCCTCGGACTACGGCGGAACTAACTTCGTGTACGAGCCGGCGGCTTACAATGCGCAGGGCTTCACCAATTCCACACGAATATCGTGGCTTGCGACGCGCGAAATGGGGGGTTGGGGCTCAAAGTTTCCGGCGTTAGAGATTCATAATGAAGGACAGACCAACGGCTTTTTTGGCCCGAATTTTCAGTTCAGTTCGATACCCTCTATTCCGCACGCCGAAATCCACGTTTCCGAGGTCGCGGTTTGTTGGACCTCCGAGACGAACAAATCTTACCGGGTGCAGTATCAATCAGTTTTGACGACAAATGCGTGGGTTGATTTGGCCGGACCGGTCGAAGGCACGGGAACAAACACCTGCATTCGCGACCCCGTGCATTTTGCGGAGTCTAACCGACTTTATCGGATTCTTTCTTTGCCGTGATGGGTGCAGAAAAAGTGACCATGCCGCGCAACGGAAAAGGATAGCATCGACCGGAGCGCGACCGGGCGGTCTTGTGGGTTTTGCGGCTCGACATCAGGCGAGGGTTTGAGTATGTAGGTTTTCATGGTGTCTGCTTTGCTTCCTTGGTTTGATTTGGTTAGGGAGCAAAGTTGTGGCTTGGCGCTGCAAATCCAGCGCAATCCACATTATCGGAGAGCACACACCTTTACTCGCTTCATCGCCAGCCATAGTGTCTAGCCATCGTCCACGCGTATGGGTGCATCACTATCTTGGTTTGCAGTTCGTGGAAAGAAGCCCGAGGCAGTGTTGCAGGACTTTGGGCTCAAGAATGTCGGCAAGGAGTATCACAAGACTCCATTCTGTGGCGGCGTGTTGCCCAGCGGTTGGTTTTTGCTCATTCATGGGCGGCACGAGTTCACGAACGACGAGGTGCACAGGTTGTCGAGTGGCGGCGAGGTCATTGCCTGCTTTGTAGAGGAGCACGTCATGGTCAGTCGCGCAGCCGGTTGGAGAGACGGAAAGCAGATGTGGTGTGTCACCCACGATGCCCAAGAGTGCGATGAGCATTTGGATGTTGAGGGCGAGCCGCCTGCGGGGTTCGCTGCCATTCGTGACCGCCTGACCAAGCAGCAGGAGGAAGATGGGGGAGCGGATTTCATCTTCAACATTCCAGTTGATTTGGCCAGAGAGATTACCGGCTACAGCCACGAAGAGAGGCCGGAGATTGCGTTCGACAATTTTGTGAAGCCGACCTTTTTTCAGAGAGTGTTTGGACGATGAAGACGATGGCTAACCATGCGCTCCAGCGAACCCGGCCATCGCGCTCTGGTTGCAATCAGCGCGCCTTGTTGCCGCGTCGCTGGGTCATTGATTGCTGCACTACGCGCTCATGCCGAAATGGCTTCAAGGTATGGTTGCACCAACGCTGACGCTGTGGCTCTGCGTGGTTGCGTTCGGCATTGCATCAGCCGCATCGCCCGACGGAGCGGGATTGTCCAAGCGAGCGGACTTGGCATCACGCGTTGCTTTTCCACTCGTCATGGCTTCATGGGTCTTAGCCGACGCCCGCAAACGAGGCCGACGACTTTGCTACGACTACGACTCATTCGTTTTCTTCGCGTGGCCCGTCGTTGTGCCTGTCTATCTTTACCAGACCAGAGGCGTGCGGGCATTCCTCACGTTGCTCTGCTTTGCTGGCATCTGCCTAATTGCGATGCTTGCCGCGCAGGGGTTTTCATGATTCGAGAGTTTGTGCAGTGCAGTGATGACCACGCCGCCAAACACCGTGCCGTGAGCCAGCCTCCATCCATCCTGCGGACTTGCATGCGCACCATGAAAAAACTCGCCAAAATCTTCCTTGGAGTTGTCACCCTCACGGTTGTGGTTGTCGTCGCGGGCGTATGTCACACGGCGTCTCGCGACGCGCGCGCGGGCAGCATCCATCTCGGAGACACCAAGGCTCAGGTTGAGCGGCAGCTCGGCAGGGGGATGGTCACGTCGTTTTCGCCTTTGTGGCGCACGAACGCGGATGCTGCTTTGTTCTCCGACACGGCAGAGATGTGGGCGTACGGCAGCCGCTTTAATTTCCACTCGCAGTTTCCGTGGCTCCGTGTCAGGTTGTTCCTGCCTGACCCCGGCGACATCACGGTCGAGTTCAGCATGTCGGGCCGGGTGGTTCGGGTGACGATTCGAGAGACAAAATCATGACGCCGCCTGCCGCAGCGCACCGCCGCACGGGAGGTTGCTGAGTCCGGCCCGTATCGTGAAACCATGCGCAAAGGAAAAGCGATTCCGGTAGCGACGGTGGCCGCAGTTTTGGTTGAGGGCGTTTTGTTCTCGGTCGCGAGCCATCAGCACGCGAGTCATTCGCCGGGGTTGCTTTTCCTTTTCCACCTGCCAGGGATTATGCTGACTGTGTGGACGGATATGCCAGACCCCGCAGCGCAGGTCGTCATTGCGTTTACTGGCGCGCTCCAGGTGTTCGTCCTAGTCTTGCTCGGTCTGATAATTTGGACACGCATTTATGGACGGCGCGATTCCTAACCGGGCCTTCGCGCTCCGGTTGCAATCGTGGCTCCTCGTGGGCTGGGTCGTTGAACTTGGGGCTTTAGTTGCCACTGGACCACGTTTTGTGAAATGCGATACGCCAAAGACAGTCCCGTTCGACGACGCTTGCAGAGAGTTCGTCGCGTTCCTCGCATCGCAGGGCAGTCCCACATCGCTGCGCTGGTTCTGTCGAGAAGATGTCACAGCTTATCGGCGGCGAGTTCGCGTGTTGGCATCCACGCCCGACGCCAATTGCGCGTTTTACGAGCGTTACTACCGCTACGGTGTTTCTCGCGGGATGGGGCTTCGGCTGGAGGCCACCTTTTTCACCGAGGCCACGTCGTGGTGTCAGGTTTGGTGTCCACAGAACGAGGTGGACGCTTCACAAGCCATGATGGGAGGTTCGCTTCATTACAGCGTGAATTCACACCCGCCGCACGCCACGACTCACAGCAGCCTGGCACTCGCGCTTTGGCGCGCGTTGGATACCTTGCGTGGCCCGTCTCCGTTTCTGGCTTCCGTGCCGCGACGGAGTTGGTTAGAGACATTGACGGAATGAGAAAGATGCCGAACCATCCGCAACGGACCCGGCCATCGCCCTGTGGTCGCAATCAAGGCTGACGGCGGGCTTGGTCCACGAGAGACGGTCTAGGCTAAACTACGCGCATGCCTACCTCAAAGGCTCACCAAAAGCTGGTTCAGCAGAAACTGAAAGAAGGACAGCAGTTCTTCTTTTCCAAGCCACCGGACCTCCGACAGGCGACCACCAGTTTCGGTGAGGTTACGCGACTCGCACCGAAATGGGCTGAGGGCTTTTTCTGGCTCGCCTCGGTTTTGCTTCAGCAGTCGCAATTCTCCGACGCCGAGTCCATGTTTCGTCGTGCCATTACCCTCGACCCGACGGACTCACGTCTGCACCTTTCACTCGGCACTGCCTTGGAGCGCGCTGGCCTCCTGGATGAGGCTGTCACGTCCTTTCAGGACGGTCTTGCTCTCAGGCCACATTACGGAGAGGCCGATTCACGTATGATGCTGGCGGAAGTCCTGAAGAAGCTTGGCCGCATGGAGGAGGCGATTGCCGAGTGGTTTGCGGCTCGACAGCTGTCGCGTCACGGAGTATGTAGGTTTCATGGTTCCCGCTTTGCTTTCCAGTTGTTTGAGCTGCGGTTCACAACTCTGGGGCTCGGCACTCCGACCCGCGTCGAAGCGCAATCCACGTTCACGGAGAGCAGGCGCGTTTTCTCGGTTCATCGCGAGCGATTCTGTTTAGGCGCGGTCGCATGTATATCGTAATCGCCATTCTTGGGTTCTTCTTCGTTTTGCAGGCCGTGGTAGCCCGACTTGAGAAGCGAATGGTTTGGCCATACGGAAGCCCCGAAGCTCACCCTCAATTCCTTGATGCCTCAGGTTACGGCGCCAGATGGGTTGGCGACGCACTCAAAGCCGGATTTTCCTTTTTGGGCTGGTCGCCCGACCTCAAAGGAGCGCGCTATCAGGTCAGTTACGCTTTTTCGGCCGCGCCTGAGCGAGACTGCTTCGCCATCATTGGAGTCGGCACGATACTGAGCATGCCCCTTCGTGGCACTTGGATTTTCACGCGTGCGACAGACGGCAGAGTGTTTTACACCACAGACAATCAATCATGCGTTGAAATTGATGTATCCCGACGGTGGCGGAGTCAGTTGGTGCGGGCGAGCACGTTTCCGGAGCTTTTGCAGCGCCACCGAGATTTGCTTCGGGATTTTAGTGTCACAGCCCAACCGTTCGGTGCTGGGCGGGAAGCCGAAGAGTTCAGGAGTCTGCGCGAGGAGCGTTATCAGCTGATGTCACGTCAGGGACTGATTGCTTTCACGGACGGTTCGGCTACACACTGGCGCTACACTTTTTTGGGCGCAGTGAAGTTGGCAGCCCTGAACTATTCGATTGGTTTGTTGAGAGCTATAACATATGGACGGATACCCAGAAGCGCCTAACAGGCGCGCTCCAGCGCCGCCGCCATGCTGCTCCGCCCGGTACGGGGCGGCAATTTGGACGCCCCTTTCGCGCTTTACTCTGCTCGCCAGCGGCGGCAACTCGCCTCCATCGCTAGTTGCGCGCAATCACGGGTCTCATGCCCGACGCCCAAACCAGACGAGACATTGACGTTGAGTTCATCCGGCTTTTCTTTCGAGCACCGGACGAGGAAGAGATTTCCTTTCGGTGGGCGTCACGTCTTGGCAAGTTAGTCGGCTCACGGATTGTGGAGCTTCGGCCCGAGACGACGCTCTCCGAGATGCTCGGGTGGGGTGCTGCGAGCAAGGTAGAGAGCATCGACTTCGTGGTCGTTTTCGAGCCGGAGCTTCGCATTGAATTTGCGGCGTTTCTGGACGATTCGGACCACACAACATTTCGGGAGATGGTTGAGCATTATGCCAGACGATTTCGACCGTGACGCCAAACAACACCGGTCGGGCGAACCGCCACTACGCTTGTCCGCTGGGTGCGGGCCGCACAGTATGGACGCAACCTTCAAACCCATCTCTGCCAGCAGCTACTGCTGAGCTTGGGCCAGATTCAAGCGCCACGCGGATTCCTCTGGTCATTCTCTTCGCAACGATAGTCATGGTAGCTGGCTGTTCTCGCGCGCCAGTCATTACCATCTCCAATCAGTCGTCGGTTACGCTTTCCAACTTGGTTGTCTCTGGTTCAGGTTTTTCCGCCCGCGTCGGTGAGATTGCGGCTGGCAGGCAGCGCAAACTTACCGTTCGTCCCAGCGGCGAGTCGGGAGTTCGTGTCGTTTTCGACGCAGGCAGCCAGCACATTGACACTGGTGAACAGGATTATTTCGAGGCTGGAGGTGGATACCGCGTCGCCGTTACAGTTCACCCTGACCTGAAGGTTTCAGTTTCGTCAGATTTACGGGGTTACTGGCGTGACCCTGACGCCTACCGTCGCCGCGTGAGCCACCATCAGTCCGTCCGGCGCAGAGCCGGTGGCCGGACTGATTTGGCAGGGTGGTTCCACCCATGTTCGGGCTTGCCGCCGACGGCTTCTGTGGCCCATGTTGGACTGTTGGGCGGCGTGAAGGCGTTTACCGCCGCAGAGATTGTTTCCAGACGGCCGACGACCAAATGACGACAGCGAACGAAACCAGCATCGTGCTGACCAGAGTCGGCTGCTCACCAGTGGCGGTCGCTGAGCTTTCGCGTAAGGTGTGGCACTGCGCTTTATGAAGAACTCGTTTACTTCAGATGAAGGAGTCCTCAGTAAAGCATCTCCGCAGGCGTGTGCCACGGAAATCACTGGTTTTCCGCCCGGCACTACGCACTCAGAACTTCACGCGCTCGCATGGATTCGATTCGCATATTGGGGTGCTGGCGTGGTTCTTGTAGTCGGGTTCCTGTATGCGTTGAGCTTGGGTCCAGTGACGCGCTTCTACATGGCACATCCGCCAATACACAAACCAGGCGTTATGATGTCCAAAGGCACTCTTAACGGGATTGAGCAGTCTCTGACTTTCCCGGGCTGGGTTTGTCACGTTTACTCTCCTGCGTTCCGCCTGCTCAGCTCTGGTGAAAGGGAACGCGGGCTGGGAAACCTCTATCGTCGTTATTGGGCGTGGTGTGTGGATGGAAAGGAGGAGTGTTTGCGGAACCTTCGCCGACTGGATGAGGCCCAGCGCAAGTGGGCAGCAGATACGCTGAAGATGAATGGTGCAATCCCGTTCGCTGCTCACATTATCGATTACTTGCCGAAACGGTCGGTGCCCAAGTGCCCGACTGGAGGAGAGTACCATTTCAATCCAGTGGGCACGAAGCCAGAGTGTTCAGTTCATGGAGATGATTATTAGAGAGTTCGTCACCGCTCCGCCCACGAGTGCGCTCCAGCGCCACGATGCTCGTCCGCTCGGTGCGGTGCGGGAATTCGCAGGCGCCCTGCACGCTCAACTCCGCCTGCCACGGGGCGGTCGGTGAAATTGGTCGCTGGCCCAGCCAGGTTAGGCGTGCTGCGGGCGAGTTGGGTTTTGCGGCTCGACAGATTTGGGGTCACGGCTAGATAGTGTTTTATGGCGACCGCTTTGGTTTCCTGTTTGAACTGCCGTTCACAACCTCCGGGCTCGGCACACCGGCACACGTTGGAGCGCAATCCACGGTCCCGGAGAGCAGTCACCTTTGCTCGCTGCATCGGGAGCCATAGTGTTTAGGCCACCTCGCACCATGACCAAGTTTGACACATCTCAGATTCACTGGCGTGTGCCGTGGTGGCCTGTTCCGCCGGAGCATGACGCTGGGACTGTTGCCGAGTTGCAACGCGAGATGCCTACAGGACACGTCTTGTTCGGGCGCACCGTTCAGACCGTTGGTCGTCGTCAGGACTGCGATGATGTTTTGTTCTATCTTGGCGAGTCTGTTCCCCAGTTTGCAGTCGTGCATCTCACCTACGCACGGGAGACACGACCAGAGTGGCCGAGCACCGCACTGTTTGATACGCTGGAGGCGTGGATACAGCAGTGCATGATTCCAGACGCGGAGGATTGGGATTCATGAGATTGATGTGGCCTAACCATGCGCTCCAACGAACCCGACCATCGCGCTCCGGTTGCAATCGTGGCCCCTCGTGGGCCGGGTGTGTCATTGCCACGCGCATCACACATTCAACGCCATGGGTTGTCTTGGAGTTCATTTCGCGCTGACTGAGCGGGAGGCTGCACATCTGCGGTCGTTGCCCGACGACCAGTCGCGCCTCGACCACTTGCAGGAAGTCATCGAGGAGACCTACTTCGGTGAACATCCCGACCTGAAGGCGGAGTGCGACAAGTCATGGGACGCCATGCACCGCGCCTTGGCCGATGGACAGTTGACGTGGGATGGCGGTGAATATCCCTTGAGTCACGTTGTCCTTGCTGGAACCACTTTACAGCGCGAGCGACTACATCATCAGCCTCAAGACACCACACCAGGTTCGCGACACTGCGACAGCATTGCCCGCCGTCACAGAGGCAGAGTTTCGGCGGCGCTACTTCGCCATTGATGCCGAGAGCTACGGCTTTCCTCTGTCGGAGGAAGGTTTCGGTTACACCTGGGAATGGTTTCAGGGCGTTCGCGAGCTTTACGAGCGCGCCGCTAAAGAGGGACGTTTTATCTTGTTCACTGCCGACCAATGATGACACCGAACCATGCCATGCAGCGAACCCGGCCAGCGCGCTCTGGTTGCAATCCACGCGCCTTGTGGGAGGGGTCGCTGGGCTTTGGTCTAGGCCTCATCCGCACGTCATGAGCATTCGACCATACTTCGCGGCTTTGTGCGGCTTCGGAATCGGAGTAGTCGCCATCTTCATTTGGATGCTGACGTTCCAGCCGCACGGAGGCGTTGAGTTGTCGCGTGAATTGTCGCGGTATCTCTTTCCGGTGAGCGCGTTTATTCTGGAGCGCATGTATCGAGCGAAGTCCATTCTCGTTCCACTTTGGTATGGTGGAGTTTTGCTTCAGTGGCTTGTTGTCGGCGCGTTTATCCATTTACTGCGGAGAGTTTTTCGGAGAGAGTGACGACATGAAAACGCGGACTAACGCGCTGGCACGAACCCGGCCAATCGCTCTCTGGTTGCAATCGTGTCCCGTCGTGGTCCGGGTCGATGAGATTGGGTGGTTAGGTGCCGCTTCACCTCACAATGAGTAAGCATCGCCTCACCACTACCATTGGCTCTACGGTATTAGGAGTTGTCGTCGGCGGTTTTCTGTTGATGCAATTTGCTTCTAATCATTCTGATTACGCTCCGCGAACGATGACGAACCAGGACCCCGCATTTGCAGTGACGATGTTCAGCTTCACTGATGGGACAAACCACACCGTTTACAGAGGCAGCCCAGTGATGGGCAGAATCAATACAATGTTAGTCGGGGCGGGGATAAAGCCTTTCACCAGCGCGAGGCAGTGCGCTGTCACAACTACTCGGGAAACCTCTGTGCTATGGGTTTCTTTCAAGCACTCCAACGCACTTGTTGGCACTGGCGCGCCCTACATCGCTGCGTTGCTCACACGCCCTGACGGTGTGACGGAGATGATAGAGCCGAAAGCATCAATGTCGGACCCAGTGAGTTTTGGTTATCTCACGGCTTGGAGTTTGCCGTCACATGCAACGAACTATCCCGGCTGGTGGTTCCATCTCGTTACCCGACCGGACGGAAAAGGTTCGCAAGTTTTGAGCTATGATGGAGCGGCGTAACCATGCGCGCCGCAACGAACCCGGCCATCGCGCTACGGTTGCCATCCACGCACCTCGTGCGCCAGGTCGTTGAGGCTGGGTCGCTAGTTGCGACGTTCGCCATGTGGCGGAAATCATCATCAATTTGCATCGTGATAGTCTTCGTCCTCGTGATTGGGGCTTACGTCGCTTCAGTCGTCGAGCGTGCTCAATTGGAAAAGAGAGCGCCAGAGGGCTGGCGGCGGATTCGAGCAGGTATGAATGCTCAGGAGGTTGAGGCACTCTTCGGAGCGGCCGATTCGGTATCGTTCTTTCTACCGACAGCCGGTGTGCCGACCGTGCCTTCGCCGAGTGAGCAGTGGTATTACTCTTTCGGAGACGCGGAGACGCGTTCGGGAGAGGGGCGCTTTGTGGTATCATTCACAACAGGTAGAGTTGACCGGTTGAGAGTAAGATGACCACGTCGGCTAAAACAAGAACTGCGCTCCACCGAACCACCGCGATGCTTCTCCACCCTGGTGCGGGGGGACAATTCGGTCGCACCGCTGAGGCTCAGCTCTGCTCGCCAGTGGCGGTCGCTGAACGTTAGGTATCATGCACCGGCGCGCGATTATCAGCGGTATTCTGTTGGCACTGCTTGCGGGCGCTGCTGTGGTCTTTGTCGCGATGTCTGCCTCCG
>Ga0137373_10001765_pt1 | contig 23537 bp, 22 predicted proteins | sample SagtaG_5_FD_104912 | JGI IMG/M metagenome (GOLD analysis project Ga0137373, IMG submission 104912) | Vadose zone soil microbial communities from Sagehorn Ranch, Mendocino, California, USA - Sage1_R_80_16 metaG | ecosystem: Environmental > Terrestrial > Soil > Vadose zone | place: USA... | reverse complement strand
GCAATCAGCAGTTGGCAGCCGGACGGTAGACGGCAGACTGACGCCTGACCCCTGACCCTGACCCCTGACCCTGACCCCTGACGCTGACCCCTGACCCCTGATCGTGTTACCGTGCCCGCGTGCGGAAGGTTGTGGCGCTAACGACCGTCGCGCTGTGGGCGGGTGACCGCATCGATCGCGCGATTCGCGGACATGGTAATCCGTTCAGTTACGTTCCCCCACTCTCGCTGCGCATCTACGCCGCCGTGAGTGTGTGGGTCGATCAGACCATCGGCTGGCCGAAACTCCCGCCGTGGCTGGGGCTGATCGTGCTCCTCGGCGAACGCGTCAAGCTGCGCATGGACAATCTGCACGACACCTCCACCTTCAAAACTCTGCCGCAGCCCGATCCACAGGCCACAGGCATCAAGTATCTGCACCAGCGCATGCCCGAAGGCACGTTCAACGACCTGCGCTACCCGCGCATGGGCGCGGCCAACACACGCTTCGGACGCAACGTGCCGAACGAGTTCACCTGGCCCGAAACCGAGCCGCAGATCATGAGCCCGAATCCGCGCACGATCAGCCGCGAGCTGCTCACGCGTGACAGCTTTGTGCCCGCGCGCACGCTCAACACACTCGCCGCGGCATGGATTCAGTTCATGACCCGCGACTGGTTCAGTCACGGTTCGGGCGACATCAATAACCCGTGGACGGTCCCGCTCCCGCCGGGCGATGACTTCCCGCAGGACCCCATCCTTATCCCGCGCACGGTCGCCGATCCCACACGACCTCCCGACGATCAAAGCAACCCGCCCACGCACCTGAACTTCGAAACCCCCTGGTGGGATGCATCGCAGGTCTATCCAACGAATCAACAGCTGCAAGCCAGCGTGCGCGCCGGCAGCGGCGGCAAGCTGCGTATGGTCGCGCATGGCGAAGACGAGCTGTTGCCGCCGCAGCTGTTGGCGCAGTTAGCGGAAGTGCCAGGCTGGTGGCTCGGGCTCGGGCTACTACTGACGTTGTTCGCGCGCGAGCACAATGCGATTTGCGATCGCCTGGCCGCGGAGTACCCGACCTGGTCGGACGAGGACCTGTTCCAGAAGGCGCGGCTGATCAATGCCGCCCTGCTGGCGAAACTGCACACAGTCGAGTGGTCGCCGGCGATCATCGCCCATCCCACGTCGGTGATGGCGCTGCGCGGCAATTGGTGGGGCCTGACTGGCCAGGCACTGAATCCGCTGGTGCGGCGCTTCACGAACGAGGATCTGCTGATCGGCAACCCAGGCTCGCCAAACAACCATCACGCCGCGCCTTACTCGCTCACCGAAGAGTTCGTGTCCGTGTACCGCATGCATCCGTTGATCCGCGACGAGTACAGCCTGCGCCGCGCCGTGGACGATGGCCAATTCGAGATGCGCACGCTTCCTGAGGTCGCGGATCGCCAGGGCAACGACGTGCTCCAGGGTGCGTCGACGACCGATCTGCTGTACTCGATGGGGACGCTCTACCCCGGCGCGCTGCAGCTGCACAACTACCCCAAGTTCTTGCAGCACTTCACCCGCCCCGATGGCAAGGTCGTCGACCTGGCGTCGATCGACATCATGCGCACGCGCGAGTTCGGCGTCCCGCGCTACACGCTCTTCCGCGAGCTGGTGCACCTGCGGCCGATCAACGGCTTCGACGACCTGACTGACGACCCGAGCTTGGCGCGCCAGATCCGCGAGGTCTACGAAGGTCGGCTCGATCGGATCGACTTGATGATCGGCATGTTCGCCGAGCCAAAACCGACCGGCTTCGGCTTCAGCGACACGGCCTTCCGCATCTTCATCTTGATGGCCTCACGCCGGCTCAAGAGCGATCGCTTTTTCGGGCCCGATTACACGCCCGAGGTGTACACGCCGCTGGGTATCGATTGGGTCGAGCACACCACGATGAGCGACGTACTGCTGCGCCATTATCCAGGACTGAGGGACGCACTGCGCGGCACCGACAACGCCTTCGCCGCGTGGCCCAACTCGCGCGCATAGCACAACGTGAAGCTGAAGCAGCTGCCCTCGCCCGGCGTGCTGGTTACCCCGACCGTGCCGCCATGCGCCTCGACCAGCTGCTTGACCACTGCCAGGCCAATCCCAGCGCCGCCCGTCGAGCGCGCCCGCGACGGGTCTGCGCGATAGAACCGTTCGAACACGTTCGGCACATGCTCAGGTGCGATGCCGCAGCCCGTGTCGCGCACCTCTAAGAGCACCACGTCATCGCGCCGCCGCGCTGAAAGCGTCACTGTGCCACCGGGCGACGTGTAGTGCACGGCGTTCGACACCAGGTTGCGCAGCACCTGGCCGATGCGCTGCGGATCGGCGTCTACCCTGGGCAAACAGGGCGCAATGTCGACGATCAGGTCAATGCCGGCGTTGCACGCACGCGGCCGCAACGCCAGCGCAGCCGACGTTAGCAGCGCTTGTGCGTCCACCGGCTCCCGATGCAAGATCAATCGACCACTCTCGGACAGCGTCAGGTCTTGCAGGTCGTCGACGAGATGACTGAGCAGCATCGCCTCCTCGTACAGCGATTCGATGACCTGGGGCCGCGGCTCGGTCACCCCATCACGCACCGCTTCGAGATACCCGCGCAGGTTGGTCAAGGGTGTGCGCAGTTCATGCGCGACGTCGGTGACCATCGTGCGCCGCAGTTGTTCGGTGCCCGCGAGGCCGTCGGCCATCGCGTTGAACGCGTGCGCCAATTGCCCTATCTCGTCTCGTGAACCGACCGCGACACGTTGGCTCAGATCGCCCCGCTCCATGCGCCGCGCCGCCGCGGTGAGCGCGCCCACCGGCCGCAGGATGCCCCGGGCAAAGGCCATCGCCAACGCCACGGCCACGCCCCCGCCGACGAGTACGCCCACGAGCAGCGAGCGCGTCACGGCGCTGACGAAGACCTGCTCCCGATCGTCGGGAACGCCCGGCAGGCCGGGCAGCGGCACGACCTCGGGACCTGCCAGCCCCACCGCCGCACCCGCGCCGACCGGCATCGGCCGCGTCCACAGCGCCATGTCCGGCGGACCGCTCACCGAGACGCTGCGTCGGACGAACACGACGTCCGCATGCTGGCCAGCGACGGCCGGTGGCATCATCGGCCCGAGCTGTTCGATCTCGTCCGACGTGACGGTGCGGCCCAGCAGCTCGCCCGACGAGTCGACCAGCACTCGCCCTTGCGCACTCGTCACCAGCAGCCGGTCGCCCGTGCTGGCCGCGATTTGCTTGGCAATGTCCTGCATCTCCTGGCGGTTCCCGGCCACGTACCGCTCGAACTCGGTCGTCGTCGATGCGCGGGCGACCAGGGCGACCGTCGCCAGCGCGACGAACACGGTCAGCGCGAGTACGCCCAGCAGTCGAACTTGCAGGCTCCTGAAGGTCAGACGCATCCGCAACCCTCCGTGACCTCCGCGTCGGAGGCCGCACCAACGGTAAGCATCGTCACGTTCGCGACGTCAGGTGTCCGTTCGCGGCCGTATGTGCGTGTCAACCGCTGGCTCACGGGCAAGCTTGTACCCCACACCGGGCACGGTCAGCACGTAGATCGGCCGGCTTGGGTTGGGCTCGATCTTCCTGCGCAAATTCGCCACGTGCACGTCGACGGTGCGCTCGAGCCCTTCGTACTCGTACCCGAAGGCGCGCTCGACCAGGTCGTCGCGACTGAGCGGTCGGTCCGCGCTGCGCGCCAGCGCCTGCAGCAGGCGAAACTCGCGTGGTGTGAGCCGAATCGTCTCGCCGGCGACACGGGCTTCGAGTCGGACGTTGTCGACGACGAGGTCGCCAAAGCGCGCCTCCGCCTGAACAATCAGCGGCTCCGCGCGGCGCAGCACGGCGCGCACGCGGGCGACAAGCTCGGCGGGGCTGAATGGCTTGGTGACGTAATCGTCCGCACCCGTTTCCAGTCCGCCCAGCTTGTCGGCCTCCGTACTGCGTGCGCTGAGCATGATGACCGGCACCGCGCCGATCTCCTGGCGCAGGACGTGGCACACGTCGAGTCCGTCGACGTGCGGCAGCATCAGGTCGAGAATGACGAGGTCGGGCCGCTCCTCGCGCGCCAGCCGGAGTGCCTGACGCCCGTCAAAACCGGCCCGAACGCTGAACCCCGCCCGCTCGAGATACAGACGGACCAGGTCGACCGTCTTGCGGTTGTCGTCGACGACCAGGATGGCCAACGGTCAGGGCGCCCCGATCACCGATCGCTCGAAGCGGAAGACGCCGCGCCCGCCGGCGAGCCCAGGCAGCATGATGAGCCGATCGATCTCCTCGTCCAGGTGCGACTTGAGGCGCGTGGCGACGTCGGCGGGCAGCTTGCCATCAGCAACGGCCTTGTCGATGTCGGTGCGACGCTGCGCTTTGAGCGCATCGCCAACAACCTTCGGATCGACGTTGTGCGCCCTGGCGATATCGGCCACTGACTTGCCCCCTCGACTCTCGCTCCTCAGCTGCTCCTCGGAGATGCCGATCGCCTTCGCCGCGGCCTCGAAACCAGAGTCGATCTGCAGGCTGAACGTACCCGGGCCGCCGAACGGGACGGGCCCACCTGGGAACGGCACCAACAGGGGCGGAGGAAATCCCTGTTCTTTGGCCACGTCCTGAATGGCCTGATCGAGCTTCTCGGGCGTGACGCCCAGCTTGCCGGCGACCGCCTTCAGCCAGGCTTGTCGCCGCTCGCCCAGCTTGCCCTCGGGACCGTCGGCGAAGAACAGCACATCCGCCTGCTCGCCAGGCGCGGCCGCGGCTTCAATTGCTTGCGTCTGTTGTGCTCGGACCGTGGCGGCAATGCCGCCGGCGACCACGATAGCCGCGCCGCCTGCCAGAGCGGTCCGTCGAGTTCTCGAAAACTTGCTCATCTCGTGCTCCTTGTGAAGCCGAGTATGCGAGCTGGCTGTGAAGATCCTATGAAGACGCGCGGCGACGGGCCTGGGCCGCTGGTGCCGCCGCGAGCAGTGTGCCGTCCTTGCCCATCAGCTCGCGCACGCGGCCGACGGCGCACTCCGACGCCTTGTCGAGATGGCGGTGAATCAGCTCGGCGGCGCGATCGGCATCGCGGGCGCGACACGCTTCTAGGAGCTCACGGTGGCCGATGCGCGGCCGGTCCGGGATCGACATGAGATAGCGGTCGACCTCGCGCTCCAGCTTGTCCATCAGCGCGCGCAGTCGAGGACGGTTCAGCGGCTCGAAGAGCGTGCTATTGAACGCGTGATTGAGTCGCGCGCGCATGGCGGGGCCGGTCTCGCGCTCCTGACGCTCTGTGATCTCCTGCAAGCGCTCGATCTGCTCGTCGGTGAGCCGCGGGATCACCTTGCGAATGGCAGCGGTGACGAGGATGGCGCGGATCTCGAAGACCTCGGCGATCTCCTCGGGCGACAGCCAGACTACAGATGCGCCGCGGTGCGCTTCCATATGCACCAGGCCCTCGGATTCCAGCTGCAGCAGCGCTTCGCGAACCGGTACACGGCTGACATTCAGCTCGGTGGCGATCTTGTCCTGGACGAGATGCGAGCCGCCGCGCAAGCGACCGCTCAGGATGGCATCGCGCAGGAACTCAAAAACCAACTCTTGCGTCGTACGGCGCTCACGCACCATGGCTGCGCCGTCCAGCGCGCCGATGTGGAGGTCGTCAGGGCTGGTGGTCGCCACTTTGGCTTCGAGCGGCCGTCCCGAATTGGCCGGTTGCCAACTATAGCAGCCTCCGGTTGCGTTGAAAATGCTCGCTGAAAATGCTCGCTCAGGCGGGACTTTATTAGGGCCGAGTCAGGTAACCGCCGCCACGCGCGCGCCCCCGCCCCAGGCAGGGCCCACCGGCCCCCGCCGCCACCCGCAGGGTAATACCGGCACCGTCACGCGAACCGTCACGGCTTGGCGGCGAACCGTCAGCGCAACATCACACTTGCGGCGGACACCGTCAGGCGCGCGTCACAGATTCGGCCAAACCGTCACGGCACGGCATGTTCGGCCCAGCCAGGCTCACGTCAGAGCTTGCGCAGCAGCGGCAGGACCTTGTCGGCGTACAACTTAAGGAACCGCTCCTGGTCGTTGCCCGGCGCGTGGAACACCAGGTGGGTGAACCCCAGGTCGACGTAGAACTTGATCTGCTCGACGTGCTCCTCGGGATCCGTCGAAACGATCCAGCGGCTGGCGGTGCGCTCGGTTGGCAAGGCGTCGGCCAGACGCTCCATCTGACGTGGATCCTCGACCCCCGTTTTTTCGTCGCCAGTCAACGCAAGAGCACCCCACAGCCGGGTGTCCTCCAGGGCGCGCCGGCGGTCCGTATCGAACGACACTTTGACTTCGATCATCTTGTCGATCGCGCTAACGTCACGGCCAGCCTCGCGCGCGCCCTCGGCCAGCGCGGGCAGCAATTGGTCGCGGTACAGCTCGGCGCCCTTGCCGCTGGTGCAGATGAACCCGTCGCCGACCCGACCAACATACTTGGCCATCTGCGGCCCGCCCGCGGCGATATACAGCGGCACGCCGCCAGCCGGCCGGTCGTACAGCGTCGCGTTGACCGTCTTGTAGTACGTGCCCTCGTGACTCACGAAGTCCGAAGCCCAGAGCTCTCGCATGAGCGTGACCGACTCGCGCAGCCGAGCGTACCGCTCGCGGAACTCAGGCCAGACGATGCCAATCGGCGGCACCTCGTTGAGCGACTCGCCGGTGCCGATGCCGAGCATCACGCGGCCCGGGAACAGCACGCCGAGCGTCGCCATGGCGTGCGCCACCACCGACGGGTGGTAGCGAAAAGTGGGCGTGACCACGCTCGTACCAAGCATCACTCGCTCGGTGCGCGCGCCAACCGCGCCCAGCCAGGCGAAGGAGAACGGCGCGTGCCCGCCCGTATGGCGCCACGGTTGAAAGTGGTCGCTGACGACCACACTGTCGAACCCGCACTGCTCGGCGCGAACGGCGAACTCGAGCAGCTCGACGGGTCCGAACTGCTCGGCCGAGGCCTTATAGCCGAGGCGCAGCATGCGGCTCTAACTCTAGCCTAGGCGGGTCGGACCATGCGCCCGATGGGGGCGCCGCACAGCTCACCATCACGCATCACGACGCGGCCGCGCAGGATCGTTGCGACGGCCAGTCCACGGGTGCGCACACCGTCCCAGGGCGACAGATTGGCCTTGCCATGCAGTCGCCCGGCCTCGATCGTGTCCTCAAGGTCGAGGTCCACGATCGTCAGATCGGCATCCGAGCCGACCTGCACCACACCCTTGCGCGGATACAAGCCCCAGATCCGCGCGGGCTGCTCGGACGTGGCCCGCACCAGCTGCGGCAACGTCATGCGACCGGGATGCACCGCGTAGGTCAGGAACAGGCGCAGGCTCGTCTCGACGCCGGCGAAGCCCGAGGCCGCTTGCCAGATATCATCGCGCAGTTTTTCCGAGGCCAGGTGGGGCGCATGGTCCGTGGCAATCGCGTTGACCGTGCCGCGAATCAGTGCGTCGAGTAAAGCCGCGCCGTGGCCAGGCTCACGCATCGGCGGATTGATGCGCGCGATCGAGCCGAGTCGCGCCATGTCCTCGGATGTCAAGAAACTATGGTGCGGCGTCACCTCGCACGTGATATCCACGCCCAGCTTGCGCCAGTGCTCGATCGCGCCGAGTCCATCGCGCGAGGACAGATGCAGGATGTGCATCTTGGCACCCGTCGCAGCCGCCGCCTGCCCGGCGCGCTGGATCGCCGCAACTTCGGCGGCAACGGGTCGCGCCTCGAGGTGCGCTAGCGGATCGGTCCGCCCTGCTGCCTGCAGCTCACGCGCACGCTCCCGCAGAATGGCGTCGTCTTCAGCATGGAAGCCAACCCGCATGCCAAGCGCAGCAACCTCGCCCAACGCAGCCAGCAACACTCCGTCAGACGGGGGCGGGATGTTGCCCACGCTCTGGCCGAGGAAACACTTGAAGCCAATGACGCCGCCCTCTGCCATCGGATGCAGGTGCTCCAGATTGTCCTGCCCGAGCAGGCCGAACACGCCGACGTCGCAGTACGCCTTGGCTCCGATCAGCGCGCGCTTGCGTTCGACTTCGAGAGCAGTGCTCGTGGGCGGCACGGTGTTCGGCATATCCAGCACCGTGGTTACCCCGCCCATGACAGCTGACCGCGAGCCACTCGCAAAATCCTCTTTGGCTTCGAGCCCCGGCTCGCGAAAGTGGACGTGTCCGTCGATCACGCCCGGCAACACGAAGCGTCCCGTCGCGTCGAGCACCTCGGCTCCCGAGAGCGCGCCTGGCGCCGCAATCGCAGCCAAGTGCTCGCCTTGAATGCCGATGTCAGCGGCCGTCTCGGCAGCGCTGGTGACCAGCGTGCCATTGCGCACGACCAGGTCGAGCATCAGCGCGATTCGAGCCGATGCTGGACAAGCGCCGCGTAGCGATAGACCAGGTGCGCGAACTTGCCATACGGCGCGGAGACGAACAGCGCGGCGACCGTTGCCAGGTGCAGGATCAACAGCACGCCCATGGCTGAGGTTTCGCGCGCAGCGACTAGCAGCATGCCCGTGATCGATACGACATCGAGGCTGACCAGGAACATCCAGTCGAGGGCGACGGTGCCAGGGTCGGCCGGTGCACGATCGCTGCGCCACTTCAGGGCCAGCAGCCCGGTCGAGCCGACGATCATGGCCACGCCGCCGAGCGACCCAAGCACCACCGGCACGCTCCACAGCGGGTAGGGCGGCAACTCGCCCAGGATGTCCTGCAGCACGAATGCCGCGATGGTCGCCGCGGTCGCGCTCAGGAAGCCATAGAACACGAGCATGTGCAGGATCAGCCGGGCGTGCGACGTGCGGTCGGCCGGGTAGTAGCAGCCGTCTCCAGTGCCGCCCTGCAAATACCGCAGCGTGAACGCGTCACCCGCGGCCTGGCCTAAGGCACTCCAGCGCCACTCACCGCCAACGTCCCGCACGAACGCGAAGGCTCCCATCAGCAGCACGGCCAGCGCGTAGCCGGCCAGCACCAGGAACGGGAGCACCATGGCGCTATACGGCACCACTTTGTAGAACGCCCCAGGTCCAACCGACGCGGCAGTCAGCCCGCCAGAATCCCCCATCAGAATGGCCAACGCGGCGAAGAACGCCGTGCCCAGCAGCGTCCCCAGTATCAGCAGTCGCCAGTGCTGTGTGACCAGGCGTCCTGCGATGCGCGGAAGTGCGTAGTGTGCGTAAGTTTGCTGGCGCACTTCGGCCAAGGTTTGCGGGATGTTGACGCCGAACTCATGCGGCGGCGCATACATGCACGCGTAGTAACACGCGCGGCAATCGTGACACAGATTAGCCAGGTAGATAACATCGCCATACGTGAAGTTGCGGCGCTTCTCCAGCGCTGGAAAGACCGCGCAATATCCCTCGCAATAGCGACACGCATTGCAGACGTCGAGCTGCCAGATCGTCTGGCTCGCGAAATCAATTGGCGGCATGCTTGGCCGCTTCGCCGCCCGCCATCCTGCCAAAGACCGTGCCGATCGTCAGCCCAAAGCCGCCCAGGTAGCCGGACGACAGCACATTGCCAGACATGATCTCGCCCGCGGCGTACACGTTCGTGAGCGTGCCCTGCTGGGTGCGTACACGTGCATACTCGTCGACGGCTAGCCCGAGGTACGTGAACGTCACCCCTGGCCGCAGCGCGTAGCCATAGAACGGCGGCGTGTCGATCGGCTCGGCCCAGTGACTCTTGGGCGGATCGAGACCGTCGGTGCGACAGGTGTCCAGCCGCGCCGCGTCATATTGACCACCCGGCACGATGTGGTCGTTGAACTCCCGAACGGCGCACTCGACCGCGGCAGGATCGAGGCCTAGCTGCGCGGCGAGGCCACCGACCGTCGAGTCCTGATAGGGGCGGTACAGCGACGTGAGAAACCGGTCCAGCTTGGGGGCATCGACAATCGAGTACGCGATTTGCTCCGGCTGCTCCGCGATGAGCCGGCCCCAGATGGCATAGCGCTTCGGCCAGAAGTCCTGGCCTTCGTCGTAGAAGCGCCGCCCGGGCTTGTTGACGACGATGCCAAACGGCACCGAGTCCAGACGCGTGGCGATGCCGCCGTCGAATTTGGGCGCCCGCGCGTCGACGGCCACGGCGTGAAAGCCCTTCGGATCGCCCGCCGTACAGGCACCCTTGTCGAGCATTGCCGAGAGCACTCGGCCATCGTTGTGCGGCGTGCCACGCACGACATAGTTGTCGGCGGCGTCACCCCAATAGCGTTTCAGCCACTCGATGTTGGCTTCGAAGCCGCCACTGGTGAGCACGACCGCGCGCCCCTCGATCGGCCTATCACCCAGCACGACGCCGGTTGCCACACCATCCTGCAGAGTGACATCCGTCACCGCGGCTTCGTAGTGGATCTCAATGCCCAGGCGCTCGGCCATCTGATAGTAGGTGTTCACAAGCGCCTTCCCGCCACCGAGGAAGAAGCGGTTCGTCCGTCCCAGGTGCAGCGTGCCCGTCAACGGCTGCTGCCAGCGCACCCCGTGCTGGCTCATCCACTCGGCGACGGTCTGCGACTCCTCGATGACCAGCTCGGCCATGGTCTGCGATGCCGTACGGCCGCCAACGCTCAGCAGATCCTGCAGAAGCTCTTCGGTCGGATACGCCTCACCGGTCGTGTACGGCTCGCCAGGCGCGTGCGCGTAGCGGATGTCGCGCGTGTGGCGGCTGTTGCCGCCCCGTTGCCAGCGCGGCGCCCGCTCCAGCAAGAGCACCGACGCGCCAGCTTCGCGTGCCGAAATCGCCGCCACGAGACCAGCGTTGCCGCCGCCCACCACCACCACATCGTGCACGTCTGACCAATCTTAGGCTCTGGCGCGATCAGGCCAGCGGCAACTCCAACTCGAAGGTATCGCCCCTGACTCGGCGCACATCTCCACCATGAGTGCGCGCGATGCCCCGCGCCACGAACAGGCCCAGGCCCGAGCCAGCTTGGCCGGCCTCCGCGGACGAGCGGCCCCGATAGAAGCGCTGGAACAGGTGCGTCTGCTCATCGGCGTCTGGGCCAGGGCCGCCACCGCTGATGCTCAGTCGCACGCGGCCATCCGCACATGCCGCGACTGCCGATACAGGCTCGGCGGCATCACCGTACATGAGCGCGTTCGAAACCAGCGCGCGCACAGCGCGCACGACCCGCGCGCGATCCCACGCGCCGACGCATCGTTCGGGTACCACCGCTCGCACCTCGCGCATATCAGGCTCGGGCGTGAGCAGCCGAGCCCGCGCGACCGCCGCGTCGATGACGTCGCGCAGATCAACGGAGGGCTCGATTTGCAGCGGCAAGCGTCCGGCGCTGAGTCGCGCGGCATCGAGAAACATCTCGATCATCTCGGTCAGGCGATCGGTTTGCTCGACGATGGCGGTCAGGCGACCGCGGGCCGCGTCCCCGTCGCCGCGCGCCATCTGGCGCTGCGCCATCTGCGCCGAGGCCCGCACGACGGCAATCGGATTCCGCAGATCGTGCGCGGCGACCGCCATAAACTCTTCGACTTCGGCGGCACCACCACCCGACTCGTCCGTGTGCACCTCGTGCGCCTTCTTTGCGCTGTGGACCGGCTCCATCCGGACCGTCGCTCTCTACCTTGAGTCGGCAGCCCTTGCAAGTTGCGGGCCAGCAAGGTGGCCGTCATCAAGCAGTTTGCGCGACGGCTTCGGAGCCGCCGATGACACCGCGCCGGTGGTACTCCTGGAAGAGCTCGCCCCACGATGTGTTGGCGAGCCAGCCTTCGAACACGCGCCGATCGCGTGTCGGCCAGCGGTAGTAGTCGTGGTACACCTCGGAGCCGAAGATGAACAGGTTCACCAGCGGCGTCCGCATCAGCACGTTCTGCATCGGCTTGAGCGGACCGAACCACACCAGATCGCCGATACGGCTCGCGCCGTTGTCGCCGACCTGAAAACCCCACGATTCCTTGGCCAAATCCGTATCGCCGACAAGATCGATCTCGCGTGGATCGCCGATTCCCAGCCCAGCGTCATGGGCCAGGCGTATGTACGGGATGCTCAAGGGATCGAGACCCATCAGCTTGGCGGCCACGGCATCGATGGCCACCTGATCGCCACTAGCCAGGATGACGTTCTTAATCTCGGGATACATCGTGCGCGGCCCGGGGCCGTTACCCGCGGTCGTGCCGTCCATGACTGCGAAAATCCCCGAATGGATCTCCTTCTGAATAGCCAGCAGATCAACTAACGTTTCGTGGATCCAGCTATGCGTGTAGTGTCGGCGCGTGTTGAGCAATCCGCCGAATGCATTCTTCATCGCGCCCGTTGTTGTCGTATAGATGTGGCACTTAACGGTCGGCAGATGAACGACGTTCTTGCCGAAGAAGAAGTCAGGTACGTGAATGCCCTCAGGAAAAATGCGGTTCAGGACCAGCATTTTCGCCTTTGGCTCGATCCGGACCCAGCGCATGTCGCTGTCTTTGAAGTTGTACAGAACAGGAATGTTGTAGCGTTTGAAGATCGGGACGTAGCCGTTCAGATCCTCGCCTTTGAAGGCGTCGGTAACGACCGTCTTGTTCTGCACGCATGTGAGGTCCGGAAAGCCTCCGGCGCGCAGCGCGCGCACCGTTCCTTCGAGCTGCCACGGCGTTGTATTCGCCGCTGGGAATGGGAAATGCCAGCTGATGTTGTCCTTGAGAATCGTCGGCGCACCGGGCTGCAGATACTGCGCGACACCGGCCAGATCGATCAGGCGTTCATAGTCCTCGAGCACGCGCTCAGGCCGCGTCCGCAGCGCGGCCACTGTTGCTTTGGTCGGCATCCTTCGTCGAACTATACGATCTGACCGATGGCGTCCGCCGTCACCACGGTACGCGCTCCTGCCGCAGCCCGCTCGGCGCTGCTCCTCGCATTCCCCGCCGCATTGCTGGCCATTGGGCTCATCCAGCTTGCCGTGGTGCGAGGACAGATCGTCGAGTGGCAAACGCTCACGGGCGCAGCATTGTTCGCGGCGGGCCTCGTCGCCGCAACCGTCTGGCTGCACTGGCGCTTTCCGCGCGCCGACCCCGTGCTGCTGCCCGTCGCGGGCTCCCTGGCCGCGCTGGGCCAGTTGATGACGTCGCGTCTCGAGCCCGGTCTCGGTCCCCGCCAGGGCTTGTGGGTGCTCATAGGCCTGGGCGCGCTGCTGCTCGTCGGGTTACTGCCATCCATCCAGTGGTTGCGCCGCTACCGCTACACCTGGGCAACGCTGGCCATCGTGCTCCAGCTGCTCACACTCGCCTTCGGACGCGACCCGAATGGCAGTGGCGCGGCGCTGTGGTTCTCCGTTGGTGGCGTCAGTATCCAGCCGACCGAGGCCGTCAAGCTGCTGTTGGTCCTGTTCCTGGCCGGCTACCTCGAGGATTATCGCGAGCTGCTCGCGTTTGCCGGCCGGCGCATCGGTCCGCTGTACATACCGCCGGTGCCGTATCTGGCGCCGATCTTGATCATGGTCGGCGCGGCGCTGGTCCTGTTCTGGCTGCAAAAAGATCTCGGGCCGGCCCTGCTCTTTTCGACAGTGCTGTTCACGATGCTGTACGTCGCCAGCGGGCGGATCAGTTATATCCTCGTCGGCGCCGCTCTGCTCGTGCTCGGCGGATCGATCGCCAGCCAACTCTTCGAGCACGTTCACACTCGTGTGGTGATCTGGCTCGATCCGTGGGCCAACCGCGAAACCCTCGGCTACCAACTCGTGCAGGCGCTGTACGCGCTGGGCTCGGGCGGTGTGTTCGGGGTGGGGCTGGCGGAAGGCGCGCCGCGCTACATACCCGCTGTCCACACCGACTTCGTGATCGCGGCGATCGGCGAAGAGCTCGGCCTGGTCGGCTCGTTGGCGGTGGTGTCCCTGTTCATCGTGCTCGTCGTGCGCGGATTTCTCATTGCCCTGCACGCCCGTTCGGGGTTCAGCACCATCCTGGCCGCGGGCCTGACATCAGTCGTCGCCCTGCAAGCGCTGATCATCCTGGCCGGCGCGCTCGAGCTGATCCCGCTTACCGGCATCACCTTGCCCTTCGTGAGCTATGGTGGCAGCTCGGTCGTCGCGAACTTCTTGATCGTGGGCCTGCTGCTGCGCATCGCGCACGAGGAGGCTCGCCCCCGTGCTTGACGATCTGCGCGCCAATGTACGGCGTACCGGAATGGCACTGGTGGTCGGCTTCGTCGTGGTGGCCGCTGCGCTCGGCTACTGGCAGGTGTGGCGCGCTGACGATCTGGCCGCCGACCCGGCCAATCCGCGGGTTGCCCAAGCCCGCCTGGAGGAGCCGCGCGGCCGCATCCTCGACCGAGCCGGGCACGTCCTGGCCATCTCGGAGCCCACTCCCGACGGCATGCGCCGACGCTACGCCAAACCGTCATTGGTCCACACACTTGGCTTCCACAGCCCGCGCTTTGGCGACACGAACCTGGAAGCCGTCTACGACGCTGAGCTGCGCGGCGCGCGCTCACCCTCGCCCTTGGACCGACTCACCGTGCTGCTGTTTCACAGTCCGTCCCGCACCAGCGACCTGGTGTTGACCATCGACGCCGGGGTGCACGACGCCGCGGTGGCCGCGCTGGGCGACTCGAGCGGAGCAATCGTCGCCCTCGATCCACACTCGGGCGCGGTCCTGGCTCTGGTCTCGACGCCGTACTTCGATCCCAACGCGCCCGACGAGCAGCTGGCCAAACTCCAATCCGATCCGGGCCAGCCGCTGTTCAATCGGGCGGTTCAGGCGCTGTACGTACCTGGCTCCACCTTCAAGACGGTGACTGCGACTGCCGCCGTGGACCAGGGGCTGCTCGATCTGGCGCAACCGTTTCTGTGCACAACGGCCGTGCGGGTCGGCACGTACAGCGTCGACTGCAAGAACAGTCAGCACGTGCCCAGGCTCACCTACGAGCAAGCTTTCGCGTGGTCCTCGAATCGCGTCTTTGGCCTGTCCGGCCTGTTGCTCGGGTTCCCCGATGCGCGCCCGCTGAACCCGTGGCTCGACGACAAGCCGCCAGGGCCGTATCCCTGGACTCGACCCGGCGCCTCGGTCCGTCCCAGCGCGGACGTGCTGGTCGATTACGCGCGCCGCTTTGGCTTCGAGCGCAGGTTGCCCTTCGATCTCGCGGTCGAGTCGAGCCACGTCAAACGTGAGAACACCGAGTGGTCGCCCGAGCTGCTGGTTCAAACCGCCTTTGGCCAGGGCGAGCTGCAGGCGAGTCCGATGCAGATGGCGCTGATCGCGGCCACGATTGCCAATGGCGGCCGGGTGCCGACGCCGTATCTGGCCGCCGAGCTGCGCAGCGGCTCCGCTGTTCGTCCGCTGCATCAGGGCAACGAGTTCTTCTCGATCGCGATGTCCGATCAGACCGCCCGTACGTTGACCGAGTTCATGGTCGAAGGCGTCGACAATGGCTACGCCGCCAAGGCCGCCATCCCAGGCGTCAAAGTCGGCGGCAAGACCGGCACCGCCGAGATCGGTGACGGCACGTCGCACTCCTGGTTCATCGGCTTCGCCCCCGCCGACAACCCCCGAGTCGCCGTCGCCGTGATCATGGAGCACCAGGGCAGCGGCAGCGACTTCGCCACCCCAGCCGGCCAGAAGGTCCTCCGCGCCGCCCTCGACGCGACCAGGTAATTGCCTGCTAGGCGAGCATCGCCCCTAGAACTCTTCGCGCTCCTCGAACACGACGATGTCTGCCTCGGGCGCGTCGTAGCGCGTTTCGCGCACGTTGCTCTGGATCGACACCTGCCCGTTCGTTTGCAACGCCAGGACGAGTAGTCTGTTCAGTTGATTAACGGACGCACGGCTTATCTGGCACTTTTCGTTCTCCGCTGTTCTAGCTCGTCGATCGTTCTGGGCCAGTCTGCTTTGAGCAGTCTGGAGAGCGCGCGGTCGGCCAGCAGCTTGCCGCCGGTCTGGCACGTGGGGCAATAGTTCGACTCATTTTCGGCGTGCACGATGCGCTGGACCGGCGTGCCGCACACCGGGCAGGGCTCCTTGTACTTGCCATGCACAGCCATGTCTTTGCGAAACGCGGTGACCTTGTCGGGAAAGCCGCCATTGGCTTCGCGGCGCAGGCGATCGATCCACTCCTGCATGACCTCGCGCGTGGCTTCGAACAGCCGCTGCACCTCGTCTTCTTCGAGCTTGCCGGTCATCTTGACCGGCGACAGCCGCGCCCGATGCAGGATCTCGTCCGAGTAGGCATTGCCAATGCCTGAGAAGAGGTCTGGATCGGTCAATGCGCGCTTGATGGTGTGATTGCCGATTAGCAGCCGTTTGCGGAATTGATCGAGGTCAGCGTCGAACACCTCGAGTCCGTCACGGTCGAACTCGCGCAGCACGTCGGCGCCACGGATCAGATGAATAGACGCGCGCTTCTTGGGCGACGCCTCGGTCAGCAGCAAGGTACCCGCCGGGAAGTCGAAGGCGGCCAGGCCGATTTTCCCTGTGATCGCGGCGCCCGGCTCACGCCAGCGGAAACGTCCGGCGATCATCAGGTGGATCACCACGAACAGCTCGTCCTCGAGCTCCCAGACCAGGCGTTTGCCCATGCGGCGCGCGCCCAGGACGCGCTTGCCTTCGACGGCCTTCAGCGGCGGGTCCGCCGTACGCAGCACGAATGGGCTGGCACAGCGGATACGCTCCAGCGGCTCGCCGACGATGTGCGACTGCATGAAATCGAGGTAGACGGTAATGTCGGGCAGTTCGGGCATGGTCCCGCGCGCCCGATGATGCGCTTCCGGTCAGTACGCTGGCAACTTCGGCCTCGGAATCAGCAACTGCGAGAGCCCGGCCACGAGCACGACTCCGATGACCACCACTATTGCGAGGCCGTATGAGCCGGTCTGAGCCACGCTCAGTCCGCCGATGCCCACGCCGAGCGCGCCGCCGACCTGGTGCGCCAGCCCGACACCGCCCATCAGCGGACCGACCGCCCGCACGCCGTAGCGATCGCGTACCAGCCGTGCGCCGGGCGCCTGATTGGCGATATACGTCACGCCGAATAAAAGCCCAAACACGACCAGCGCCCAGACGGCTCCGGGCCCGGCGAGGAACAGCAGCGGTAGGGCCACGGCGCGGGTCAGATAGAGTGCGCACAGCATCAGGTTGGGCCAGACGCGATCGGCGAATGGCCCCGATCCCACGCTGCCGGCAATGCCCACGACCAACAAGAGGCTCGTCAGGCCGGCGCCAACGAGCGGGTCGATGCCACTGTCGGCGGCCAGCGCGACGAGGTGGATCGACACGAACTGATCTGAGAAGCCACACCCGAAGTAGCCGATGCCGACCAGCCAGATGTCCCAACCCACCCTGCTGTGTCGTTCGGCCGACGTGCTTCGCGGCCCATCACGAGGTGGATCGCGCACGAGCAGCGCCAGCACCGGTACCGCCACCACGGCCACCGCTAGCGCAAGCAGCAGGTATGTCGTGCGCCAGCCGATGCTCGGCAGCAGCACGGTGCCAAGAGGAACGAAGATGCTCTGACCGGCCGGGATGGCGCTGCTCATGATGCCCGTCGCCAGGCCCAGGCGCGTAGTGAACCAGCCTGCCAGCAGCACCGCCGCGGGCACGCTGCTCGCGCCGGCAAAGCTGAGCCCTGGTAGGACCCCGGCAAAGACGTACAGGTGCCAGGGCTCGCTGGCGTTGGCCACGCCGATACCGCCGAGCGCCATCAGTACAGTCGAGCCGATCATCACCCGCCGCGCGCCGACCCTGGTCGCCAACGCGCCGACAACGGGCTGCGCAAGACCGTAGGTCAGCACCGTCAGCGCCCCAGCCGTGGACAGGACCGCGCGATCGAGCCCCAGATCGGCCTCGATCGGCCGTAAGAACGCCGCGAGCGACGTGCGGCTGCCCGACGCCAACACAATCGTGATGACGCAGCCCACAAGCGCCGCCCAGGCGCCGCGCGGCTGCGCCATTGGCGGCGATTGTAAGGAGCACGCGGTACCCTGGATTCGTGCCCGGCGAGCAAATCGAGCAGCATGACCTGGCGCGCCAGGACCCTGAGTACATCGACCTGCTGCGCCGTGTGCTGGCCATCCAGGCCGACTGCGAGATTGGCGGGCCGCACCTGTATGTCGACGCGATGCTGCCTGCGGCGCCATCGCCGATCGATCAACTGGTGGTCGCGCGCACGGCCGCCGAGGAAATCGACCATTTCCGCAAGTTCGCGCGGCTCGCCGGGGACATCGGCGTCGACACTGCCTACCTGCTCAGCCGACCGAACCAGGAGCGCTACCTCGAAGCCTTCCGTGGCCGCATCACCACGTGGGAGGACTTCGCCGTCTTCGGCTTTCTGATCGACCGCGTCGGCAAGTATCAGCTCGAAGAGTTCGTCAGCTGCAGCTACGCGCCGCTGTCGCGGATTCTCGAACATCCGTCCCGGGTCATGGACGAGGAAGACGGCCACATCGACTTCGGCACCACCCGTACCGCCGAGCTGGCCGCCCGCGGCGGCGAAGCCAGGCAGCGCATCCAACGCGCGCTGAACTTCTGGTACACGACCGGTTTGGACATGTTCGGCAAGTCCGACTCCCGCCGCGCCGAGCGCTATCGCGTGTGGGGTCTCAAGCACCGCACCAACGACGAAGCACGCCAGCAGTACGTGGCCGAGGTCAACCCGCTCATCCACGCCATGGGCCTGGATGTGCCCGACCCGCTCGCCGGGCGCAAATACCTCTGACGGTGCTGGATCAGACGGCCATCGCCGAACCGCTTGACGCCTATCTGCGCGAGGTCGTCCAGACGCTGCACACAGCCGTTAGCCAGGGCATGCGCCGCGCCGCCGACTCGCCCGCTGCCGCGACGGCTCAGATCGACGACTGCGCCGAGATCTTGAAGGTGATCATGGCCGGCGACGTGCGCGACTGGCTGGCGCTCTAGCGCGCTCGAGTTATGCGATCCATTCGCGCACCCGCGCCACGTCGCCGAGCGGGTCGGGGCCGATCGGCTGCACATCGAGTACCGTCACGCCCGCGGCCTTGAAGGCGGCGATGCGCTCTTTGACGTACGAGGCCGGGCCGATCAGCGACAGTGACTCGAGCAGCTCCGCCGGCACCAAAGCAGCCGCCTCGTCCTTGCGGCCACCCAGATAAAGGTCCTGGATCTGCGTCATCTGGCGCTCGTAGCCGTAGCGGCTCAACAGCTCGTTGTAGAAATTCTTGCCCCGCGCGCCCATGCCGCCGGCGTAGAGCGCCAGGTGCGGCCGCGCGCGATCGCGCAGCCCTTCGAGCCCCTCGCCAATGGCCAGGGCGCCGCCGGCGACGACCTCCAATGGCCCCATCGCCTCGGAGCGCTTGGCCAGACCACGCTTCAGCGCCGCGCCCCATACCTCATGCGCTCGTTCGGGTACGAAGAAGATAGGCAGCCAGCCCTCGGCCATCTCGGCCGTGAGCTCGACACTTCGCTCGCCAAGCGACGCCAGGTAAATCGGGATGCGCGACCGCGGCGGGTGCGACAGCATCTTGATCGGCTTGGCCAGGCCCGTGCCCTGATCGGCGGGCAGTGGCAGCGTGTAGTGGCGCCCCTGGTAGACCAGCTCTTCGCGCCGCCAGGCGATGCGGCAGATCTCGATGATCTCGCGCGTGCGCGGCACCGGGTGGTCGTACGGCACGCCATGCCAACCTTCGATCACCTGCGGACCCGACGCGCCCAGGCCAAGCAGGGCGCGGCCATCGGACAGCTCGTCCAACCCCGCCGCGGTCTGTGCCAGCAGGGCGGGCGTGCGCGAGTAAATCGGAAAGATGCCTGAGCCAAGCTCCATGCGCCGCGTGCGCGCGGCGAGATAGCCCAGCCGCGTGGCCGCGTCGAAGCTGTACGCCTCGGAGACCCAGACCATGTCGACGCCAGCCTCCTCCAACTTAACGACGTGCTCGGCGGCACGCACGAAGCCGTCGTTGTAGCCGAGCTTGGTCGATAAGCGCATCAGTACGTCCCGCGGAAGAGTCCGCCGTCTACGAGCAGCGTTACACCAGTTACATAGCTCGCCTTCTCGGAGGCCAGAAATGCCACGACGGCGCCAAACTCCGCGGGCTCGCCGTACCGTCCCATGGGTACCGTTTTCAGCGCGTCGCGTTCGACCTCGTCGACTGAGCGACCGGTCCGCTGCGCGACGTCCGCGTCGATCTGGCGCACCCGCTCGGTGTCGATGCGCCCTGGTGCAACCGTATTGACCGTGATGCCGTCGGCCGCGACCTGATCGGCGAGTGTTTTCGACCACGCCGTAGTCGCACTGCGCACGCTGTTCGACAGCATCAGCGTCGGCAGCGGCTGCTTGACCGAGGACGACGTGCCGGTGATCACCCGGCCCCAGTGATTCGCCTTCATGTGCGGCAGGCACAGTCGAGTCAGTCGGATCGCCGACAGCAGATTCAACTCAACGGCCGCTTGCCAGTCCTCGTCCGACAAGGTGTCGAACATACCGGGCTTGGGCCCGCCGGCGTTGTTGTACAGGACATCGACGCCGCCAAAGCGCTCGTCGGCCCTGTGCACCACACGCTCCAGATCGTCCAAGCGCGTCGCGTCCGCGGCGAGACCCACGACTTGCGCCCCGCCGTCGGCGGCATCCTGGACCTCCCGCGCGGCACCCGCGATCGCCGCGGCGTCACGCGAGAACATCACGACGTTGGCGCCCTCCTGCGCCAGCGCCAGAGCCACGGCCTTACCCAATCCGCGACTCGCCGCCGCGACCAGCGCGGTCTTGCCCCGCAGCCCAAGGTCCATGCTCGCCGAGGGTATTACACCCGGTATCGCGCGACCTTCTCGGGGTCGGGCTCGACCCCCAGCCCTGGGCCGCTCGGCGCGACGATGTCGCCCTCGACGTTCACGCGCAGCGGCTCGGCCAGGTACCACTGGAACACGTCGGACGACATGCCGGGCGGCTCGTGCAGCATCTCGAAATACGTCGAATTGGGAATCGCACACGCCAGGTGCAGATGCGCTGCCAGGCCGAGCCCGCCACCTCCGTGATGCGGCGCTACGAGTTTCCGACGAAGCTCCCCGAGCGCTGCGATCTTGCGCAAGCCGCTGAGTGTTTCGGCGACCATCGCCTCGGGCTGCACGACGTCGTACACGTCCTGCTCGATCAGCCAGCGCAGTTCATGTAAACCGCGATTGTTTTCGCCGCCAGCAATCAGGATCTCGACCGCCTGGCACAGCCGCCGCAGCCCGTCGAAGTCGTAGCGGTCGAGTGGCTCCTCGAGCCAGAACACGCCCAACTGCTGCAGCGCGCGCGCCGTTTCAAGCGCGCGTTCGTAGCGCCAGACCGGACCGGCGTCGGGCTGTGGCGTGCCGGGCTGCTGCGCCTGGTTGGCGTCAACGAGCAGCACGAAGTCATCGGCCATCGCCTGTCGAACGCCTTCGACCTGCGCCACGTCGGCGGCAACCGTCCAATCATGCAAGCGCAGCTTCATTGCCCGCCAGCCCTCGGCCTGGCGAGCCTGGGCATCCTCAGCGCGGCGTGCACCCGACCGCAGCTCGACGCAGCTGGCGTAGCCGGGTACTCGATCTTTGTGGCCGCCCCACAGCCGATACAGCGGCTGCCCGCACGCCTTGCCGATGATGTCCCACAGCGCGATCTCGACGCCCCAGCAGCCGTCGGCATTGCGAAAGATACGCGCGTGCTGCTCGAGCTCGAACGGGTCCGCGCCCAGCAGACGCGGCTTGACCCAATTTTCCAGTGCAGCCGATTCGCCGTAGCCGGGCGCGCCCCAGCCGACGATGCCATCATCTGTCGTCAGCTTGACCAGGAGGGCGTCGCGCCGCGTCCAGATGCTACCTGGCGCCCAAGCCGGTCGAAGTGGCTCGGCCAGCTCCGGACCATGCAGTCGAATGACCTCGAAGTCGACGATGCGCATGGCTACTGGTCGACGTCACCCGCCGGCAGCCAGAAGCTGACCGTGGTGCCCTGGTCTTCGACCAGCGACGTCAGCCGATCGGGGCAATTCGCGATGCGATCGTCGGGCGTATAGAAGCGCTCGAAACTGTGGCCGATGATTTCGCTGGCTTCGTAGCCCTTGAGTCGTCGCGCACCAGCGTTCCAGCTGGCGACCTGTCCGTCTGGTGTGTGCAGGAAGATCGCGTAGTCGACGACGCGATCGACAAGCATGCCAAAGAGACTTGGTTTGTCGTCCCGCCCGGCGCGGGGCGTAAGCGCCGACACGAGCTCGGCTGGCCTCCTCATCCCAACTAAATGTTAGGGGTCAGGCGTGCTCCCAGGGCGAATCACCGCCCAGGTATTGCGCGAACGTCCATTGATGCCCTTCGGGATCGGTGGCCTGGTAGCCGCGATCGCCCCACGGCCGGTCCTCCAACGGTGCAACGATCTTCGCGCCGGCCGCGGCTGCGCGCCCATAGTGCTCGTCGACGTTGTCGACGTACACGTACAGCATGCTGCTCACACCGCGCCGCGGGCTGTCGGCGTGGATCGACGGCGGGCCGACGGTGATGACACTGTCGCCCACCTGAAGCTGCGTCCGGCCGATCTGCCCGTCGTCCAGCAGGTGCCGCGCAAAAGTGCGCTCCACGAAGCCAAACGTTCGGCACAGCCAGTCAACAGCCGTCGCGACGTCCTCGTAGATCAGATGCGGCACGATACGCGGTAGCCCCGCCGGCGGAGCGGACAGGTTCGTCATCTGCATGGCGCTGCTAGTTCTGTTCACTGCCCGAGCCGTACAGAAGCTCGTAGTGGCGATAGTTGTCGTACACGATGCGCAGGTACGTCTGGGTTTCGGCGAATGGTATGAGCTCGACCAGGACATCGGGATCCGAGCCGTAGCGCTGCAACCAGCGGGTGACGTTGCCGCCGCCGGCGTTGTAGGCGGCCAGGGCGGGGATCGCGCGACCGTCGAACTCGCGAAGCTGCTGGGCCATGTACCACGTGCCGAACTCCACGCTCACCATCGGCTTGAACAGGTCGCGCAGGGCAAAGTCCTCATGGCCCAGGCGAGCGGCGATGGCTCGCGCGGTAGGCGGAACGATCTGGGTCAGGCCCATCGCCTCGGCGCCGGACTGGGCCCGTGGCTCGAACGAGCTTTCCTGGCGCATCAGCGCCAGCATCAACAACGGATCGAGCCCATAGCGGGCAGAGTGCTGGGTCACCAGATCCGAAAAGCCATCCGGATAGACCTGTTTCTGCACCGACCGCGGCAGCGCGCTCAGCCCTACGAGGTCGCGCTCCAACCGACCGACACGCAGGACGAGCTGCGGCAGGTCGCGCTCCCGCAGCCAGTCGCCGACGGCGCTGAGGTGCGCAATGTCCTTCGTCGCGGCGTACGTGGCCATGACCCCATCGATCTCCCAACTGGCCTCGGTCTGTAGACCGAGCTCGAGCAGGTCGTCGGCGCGCCGCAAGCCCGGCACAGCCGCAACTTCCGCGCGCACATGGTCCGACGACAGGCCAAGAGAAGCGAGCCAGGCGTCGCGCTCGGCAACCTCCGCGACGCTCCGCACACGCCAGTCGGCACTTCGGCTGGCAATGGACAGCTCGCTGCCGGCCAGGAGCTCCTGGGCGCGCAGGCCGTGGTAGGTCTCGGGCGCGAGCGCCACGGCTTCGTTTAGCGCGGCGAGCGACTCGGCCGAGCCGGGTGGGAGCG
>Ga0137373_10001759_pt1 | contig 23574 bp, 20 predicted proteins | sample SagtaG_5_FD_104912 | JGI IMG/M metagenome (GOLD analysis project Ga0137373, IMG submission 104912) | Vadose zone soil microbial communities from Sagehorn Ranch, Mendocino, California, USA - Sage1_R_80_16 metaG | ecosystem: Environmental > Terrestrial > Soil > Vadose zone | place: USA... | reverse complement strand
TCGAACTGCCGGCCCTCATCGTCGAATCCATGCGTCAGCTCATGGCCGATCGTGCCGCCCGTATTGCCATAGTTCGGCGCATCATCCATTTTCGGGTCGTAGAGCGGCGGCTGAAGCACGCCTGCCGGGAAGTTGATGTCATTCATCTGCGGATCGTAATAAGCATTCACTGTCGGCGGGGTCATGCCCCACTCGGTGTGATCGACGGGCTTGCCAATCTTGTCGAGCTCGTAGCGCGCTTTGAATTGCGTCGTCCGTTCGACGTTGCCGAGGAAGTCCATGGCCTTCACCTGCACGGCCGCGTAGTCCCGCCACTTGTCCGGGTAGCCGATCTTGTTCACCATGCGGTGAAGCTTCTCCAGCGCCTGCTGTTTCGTCCGCGGGCCCATCCAGGTGAGCGACTCGATGTCTCGCGCCATCGCCTCCTGGATCTGCTTCGTCATCGTGAGCGTCTTCTGTTTGAGTTCTGGACTGAACGCCCGCTTGACGAACTCCTGCCCCAGCGCATCTCCCAGTTGCGCGTCAACGAGGGAGACGCAGCGCTTCCATCGCGGGCGGAGTTGCGGCACACCACGCAGCGTCTTGCTGAAGAAATTGAAGTTCTCCAACACGAACTCGCTGGAGAGAAATGGCGCCTCTGCGCGCACCGTGTGCCAGCGCAAATAGGTCTGGAGGTCAGCCATCGGGCGCGTCTTGAGCTGGTGCTCTACCTCTTTATAAAAGGCCGGCTCTGTGACGTTGAACGCGGTCTGCGGCGCCAGCCCACTCGATTTCACGTACATCGCCCAATCGAAGTCTGGCGTCAGCTCCTGCAGTCCCTTGAAGTCGACCTTGTGAAAGAGGTTGTGCGGTTCGCGGCGTTCAACGCGCGTCAGCGACGCCTTCGCCAGCGCTGCCTCTACGTCCATCACCGTCGCAGCTTCGCGCTTCGCGACGTCCGGCGTATCGCCGAGCAGTTCGAACATGCGCTGCACGTGCGCCACGTACTTCGCACGGATATCCTTCGATCGCTCGTCGTCTTTTGTGTAGTAGTCGCGGTCGGGTAACCCCAGCCCACCTGCGCCGGCGAAAGCGATGACCGATTCCGAGTTCTCGAAATCCTGGTTCGCCGTCAACCTGAAAAGCAATCCACTCGTTTCGATCGACGTGTGCAGAAACGCCAGCACCGCCGGCAAATCAGCGACTGTCTTCAATCCGCCGATCCGGTCCATATACGGTTTGAGCGGAGCTGCGCCGAGTTTGTTCACCGCGGCTTCATCCATGCACGCGCCGAAAAAGTCGCCAATCTTCTGCTGATTCGGGTCGCGGCCCGCCTTCTGCTTTGCCAGCTGGTCGAGGATGCCCCAGAGGAATCGCTGGTTGTCCTGGTAAAGCTTGCCGTACACGCTCCAACGCGCCTGATCGGCAGGTATCGGGTTGTTCTTCATCCATCCGCCGCAGGAGTACTGATAGAAATCGACACAGGGATCGATTGTCTTATCCATCGACAAGACGTCGAGTCCGGGCGTGTACGGAAATGAGGTGATGGGCTTCTCGTCCGACTGTGCCGGCGGCGCAGGGGGCCTGCTGTTTTGCGCCGGCGCGCTAAGGGCCAGGAATGATACGGCGAGAACAATCGTTCGCATGTCGTCTCCAGACAAAGCTGCTGTGCGCGGTGCGAAGAGGATATCGCGTAAGATCGTTCAATTGTTGGCGGTCAAGGGCCCCGCGATGCAAGCCACGGCCGGAACGGAGCGAAAGCGAGTGAAGGCCGCCAGGCGGGGTGCCCGCCTTCGCAACCGCGTGATCTGCACGGTTGCTACGCCGGGCAAGCAGGAGTCCCGCCGATGTAGCCGCCGCCGGAACGGAGCGAAAGCGAGTGGAAGGCCGCCAGGCGGGGTGCAGGGGACCCCGCCGATGTAGGGCGCGGCCGGAACGGAGCGAAAGCGAGTGGAAGGCCGCCAGGCGGGCTAGCAGGGGACCCCGCCGATGTAGGGCGCGGCCGGAACGGAGCGAAAGCGAGTGAAGGCCGCTAGGCGGGGTGCAGGGGACCCCGCCGATGTAATAAACGGAGAGGTGGCCGAGTGGTCGATGGCGGTGGTCTTGAAAACCACTGTACCCGGAAGGGTACCGGGGGTTCGAATCCCTCCCTCTCCGCCATCCGCCTCCGCTCGCGCTCGATCACGTGCGAGCTATGGCGGGATGGCTTCGCCGCCCGATGAAGTCGCGCCGTAGCGACCTTGGTCGCGGAGGCGGACGAATCCCTCCCTCTCCGCCAGCCACTGTTCGAGGGTCGCTGGGAGTAACGTGACGTCGAATGCCCCGGATCGTGCTCCTGCTCGCCGGCGCGCTGCTCCTTGTCGTCCTGCTCTGGCATCTTGGACCATCGAAGATCCTCGAGACGCTTCGAGGGATCGGCTGGTACTTCGTCCCGGTGCTGCTGCTCGGTGGAGCTCACCACGCGACACGGGCGCGCGCGTTGCATTTGTGCGTCCTGCGTCCTGGTGTACTCCGTTATCGAGACGCGCTCGCGATCAGGCTCTCCGGCGAAGCCATCCACTCGCTGACATTCACGGGACCCGTGGTCGCCGAACCCACAAAGGCCTGGCTGCTCCAAGCGCGTGGCCTGACGCTCAAGGAAGGCTTCGCGGCCACGATCACCGAGTACCTGATCTACACGCTTGTGACCGCCGCGATGTCGATGATCGGTCTCCTGTCTCTGATCGCGCGTTTTCAGCCAACGGCGCCGATCAGGGGACTCGCGATAGGCATCGTGTGCTTGTGCGGCGCGTTTCTCGTCGCGTCCGCCATTGCGATCGCGCGCCGCTTCTATCTGATTGGAACGATTATCGCGGGTCTCGCCAGCATCGGTGTCCTGCGTGGACGACTGACGCCCGACATGACATGGATCAATCGGATGGAGGATCTGTTGCTGATCCTCCTCCGCGACTCGCCCGCCCGGTTTCTGGCGGTTGCAGTGACGGAGATCGCCGCTCAGGCCCTGCTGGTCTGGGAACTGTTCTGGCTCTTGCGGGCGTTGGATGTGATGACGCCGGCATCGTCGCTGTTCGTGATCGAGGCGTCGGCCAAAGTGTTCGAATTTGCGTTTGTCTTCGTCCCGCTGCGGTTGGGCGTCTCGGAAGGTACGTACGCGCTGATCTTCGGTGTGATGGGTCTACCGCGTGCCGCCGGGTTCGCGCTCGCTTTTGTGCGTCGAGCCAGGAGCCTCACGATTGCGAGCGTCGGTCTCGCCATGTTGGCGCTCATGACCCGACATCGCGATCGCGCGGCATAAGAATTGAGGTGTCTCCGTGGCGACCTGGCTCACCCTTCTCGCATCATGGCGCTTCACGAAACCAGAGGACAACGTAAATTGGGTGTATTCCCGTCGCGAGGAGATTCGATCGCCGCGGACGCGCGCCGGCTTTGTGTTGCTGCTGATGATATTGATCCCGCTCGCATGTCATGTGCCTGCGCACGTCCTGTTTTCGAACTATGGCGGCGATGTGGCCGTCGCCGCCCCCGGCGAAGCGCTGCTGACCACGTATCCAGGGCCGCTCACGCCGGATGAACGCGCCACGCTCCAGAAGCACGCAGAATACGGGTGGGCGATCCTGCGGCGCATCCCCGGGTTTGAAACCGTGGCGCTCTACATCCTTCATCACCACGAACGTATCGATGGAAAAGGATATCCGTCCGGGATCTCGGGCGAACTGATTCCGATCGGCGCGCGGATTGTCGCCGTCGTCGATGCGTTCGATGCGATGGTCTCGGAGCGCTGCTACCGCGGGGCGCTGCCGATCGACGAGGCGCTCCGCCGCCTGCGCGAGTCGGCCGGCACCCAGTTCGACGCAGCGATCGTCGAAGAATTTGCCTGGATTGCGGAGGCACACGCGCGCGAAATCCAGGCGCTCACCGCGATTCCGCTCCACTCCTGACGTGTCCTGGCTTTTGACGCCCGCGCATCGCGGGCGTATTCTCGTGGGAGCCGAATCCGCGCGCGGCGCGCGCGGAGCGGGGGAACCAGCGATCGTCGTGCGCCAGCAGCCATCGCTGCAAGGCGCGGGCGGTCCGGGGCATATCCGGCCTCCGCCGGAGGAGGACCTTCAACCTCCAGCCCGTCAGCTAACCTCGCAGGCGACATTGGAGGATTTTCGGATGCCCGCCTCGTCTTCCTCACCCCCCATGCACGCCGGCCAGTCGAGCCATGCGGCTACGGGGATGCGGGTGCTCACCCTCGGCGCGCTCGGCGTCGTGTACGGCGACATCGGTACGAGCCCGCTGTATGCCCTTCGGGAATGCTTTCACGGACAGCACGGCGTCGCCGCGACGCACGACAACGTGCTCGGCGTCCTGTCGCTGATTTTCTGGTCGCTGACGCTCATCATCTCGATCAAGTACATCCTCTTCGTGATGCGCGCCGACAACAACGGCGAGGGGGGCATCCTCGCGCTGCTGGCGCTCGTCGCGCAGTCGCCCGGTGCGCGCAGGAAGAGCCGCGCAAGTCTGATCGCGCTCGGCTTGTTCGGCGCCGCGCTCCTCTATGGCGACGGCATGATCACGCCCGCCATTTCGGTCCTCGGCGCGGTTGAAGGGCTCGGCGTCGCCACCCACATCTTCGAGCCCTACATCGTCCCGGTCACGCTGCTCATCCTCGTGAGCCTGTTCATGATCCAGTCGCGCGGCACGGCTCGTGTCGGCATGTTGTTCGGGCCCGTGATGGTGGTGTGGTTCCTGACGATTGCGACCACCGGCCTGACGTGGATCGTCCGCGAGCCGCGGGTACTCACGGCGTTCAACCCGCTTCACGCGATCATCTTCTTCCGCGCGAACGGCTGGCACGGCTTCGTCGTGCTCGGCGCGGTGTTCCTCGTTGTCACCGGCGGCGAGGCGCTGTATGCCGACATGGGGCATTTCGGGAGACGACCGATCCGCCTCGCATGGTTTTCGATGGTGCTGCCCGCGCTCTTTCTGAATTACCTGGGACAGGGCGCGATGATTCTGCTGGACCCCCGAACCGCGTCGTCTCCTTTCTATCTGATGGCACCTCGATGGGGCCTGTATCCCCTCGTGGTCCTCGCGACGATGGCCGCGATCATCGCTTCGCAAGCGTTGATTTCCGGCTCCTTCTCGCTCACGCGCCAGGCGATCCAGCTTGGCTACTCGCCGCGGCTGGACATCGCCTACACCTCGGAGCATCACCAGGGGCAGATCTACATTCCCCAGGTGAACTGGACCCTGATGATCTGCACGCTCGGACTCGTGATCGGGTTCCGTTCGTCCAGCGCGCTCGCCGCGGCCTACGGCATCGCGGTCACGCTGACGATGTTGATCACGACGATGCTCGCGTATCTCGTGGCACGCGGCGCGTGGGGCGTACGGAGACCTGTCGCCGGATCGATTGCGCTGTTCTTCTTCCTGATCGAGCTTGCCTTCTTCGGCGCGAACCTGACGAAGGTCGCCCATGGCGGCTGGTTCCCGCTCGTGGTCGGCGGCCTTGTGTACACCGTGCTGTCCACGTGGAAGCGCGGGCGTGCGCTGCTCGCGGAGCGGATGCGCGAGCGGCTCTATCCGTTCGATCGCTTCCTGAACGACATCGAAGCGTATCCGCCGCAGCGGGTCACCGGCACGGCGATTTTCATGACGAGCAACGTGCAGGGCACGCCGCCGACGCTGCTGCACAACCTGCAGCACAACAAGGTGCTGCACGAGCGCGTCGTCCTGCTGACCGTGGTCACGAGCGACGTGCCGCACGTGCTGCCGGAGAAGCGTGCCCAGGTCGAAGAGCTGGGCCAAGGGTTCTATCGCCTGACGCTGCGTTACGGCTTCATGGAGGAACCGGACGTGCCGGAAGCCTTGAGCGAAGCGTCGAAGCGCGGTTTCCCTATCGATCTCGCGGAGACGACGTTCTTCCTCGGGGTCGAGACGCTGCTGGCCACGAGACGGCCTGGCCTTCCGCTCTGGCGCGAGCGGCTGTTCGTCCTCATCGCGCGCAACGCCGTACGGGCGAACGCCTTCTTTAAGATTCCACCCGAGCGCGTCGTGGAGCTCGGCATGCAAGTCGAGCTGTAATTCGCCGCAACCTTCACTGTCCAAGAGCAAACAGAAGAAAGGGAGAACATTCATCTTTTGACAGTGAACGTCGTGGACACGTGGCTAGATCGCCTGGAGGAACGTCATCTCGCGGACCTGACGGCATCAGAAGTGGCACGTGCGCTTCGTGCGCTGTCGTCGTGCTACGTCGAGCGCCGCACGAAGCTTGCGCAGGGAGGCGCACTCGATAGCGCAGGCAAGCGCGCCGCGTTCGCCCTTTTCTACGGCCCGCTCCATTTCTGTGTGACGCGCGAGATCGTGCGCGCGATTGAGGGGGCGGCGCTGGTGTCGCAAATCGTCGACCTCGGGTGCGGGACCGGCGCCGCGGGAGCGGCATGGGCCTTGGAACGAGGTCGCGGGACGATTAACGGGATTGATCGTCATCCCTGGGCGGCGGTAGAAGCCAACTGGACGTACCGCACGCTGGGCCTCACGGGCCACGCGTCGCAGGGCACGATCGACCGCGCGCCGATTCGCGGTCACCGTGGGCACGGAATTCTTGCCGCATACGCGGTCAACGAGCTCTCCGATTCGTCGCGCGCCACGCTGCTCACGAGGCTGCTGGATGCTCACGCGCAGGGCTCGCGGATCCTCATCATCGAACCGATCGCGAGACGCCTGACGTCGTGGTGGACGGACTGGGAGCACGCGTTCGCGGCCGCGGGCGGGCGCGCCGACGAGTGGCGCTTCCCGGCGGAACTGCCCGAACGCCAGCGGCAGCTTGCACGCGCCGCGGGGCTGCAGCCGCGCGGGCTGACCGCGCGATCGCTGTGGCTCGCGTGACCACCGCGCGCGCGCGTGATGTGCAGCGCGCGCACACGCCGCACACACTCGCAGTGTTGCGATTACTCTATGGATGGGAGCGGCTGACCGACGTCGCCTGCGCGCACTGGCCCGCCGGCAGGCTCGAGCACGTGGCGGATTTTGTGGCAGACATCTCCATGCACGAGGAGGCGGGCTGCGAGGGTGTCGAGCACGACGGCTTCGCGTGCTTCGCCATGCGCCTCAGCGACCGGGTCGCCGGCGTCATCGGGCTGGACGCGGTGAATCAACAGGCGCGCCAGAGCGTCGGCGCCACGGCGACGCTGCTGGCGATCGCCGTCCAGAACGCGCAGCTCTTCGCGGACGTCCGCGATCACAGCATCAAGGATGCGCTGACGGGGTGCTGCAACCGGTCGCACGGCAGCGACGTGCTGGACGCGGAGCTCGCGCGGTCCCGCCGTTCCGGGCAGCCGGTGTCGGTGATCCTGTTCGACGTCGATCACTTCAAGCGGATCAACGATCGGCACGGTCATTTGTGCGGCGACAACGTGCTCGCGGCTGTGGGACAGCGCATGCGCCAGGTGCTGAGGCGCAGCGACCTGCGCTGCCGGTTCGGAGGGGACGAGTTTCTCGTCGTGCTGCCGGAAACCCGCGAGGCGGGCGCGGCTCGCGTGGCCGAGTGGCTGCGTGGAGAGATCGAGCAGATCGCGGTCACACCCTCGGGGCAGCGCGTCACCATCACAATCAGCGCCGGCACCGCGACCTCCAGCGGACATACGAAGCCGGACGACCTGATCGCCGCCGCCGCCCGTGCGCTGTACCGCGCGAAGGCGAACGGCAGGAACTGCATACAGGCCGCAGAACCTGCAGGCGCTTCGGCTCCGACGTACGACTCGATCAGGCTCGCGCCCGCGCCGGTCATGACGCATTAGGCCGCCTCTGTACCAGGCCGGGACCACCGGAGTGTTCGGATAGAATTTCGGAGTGCCAGAGGCCCACACGCCGTCGACCCCGCGCCGCGGGTTGACGCTCACCCAGCAGATATTCCTCGGCCTGCTCGTCGGCATCGTCGCCGGGGCCATCGTCGATCACTACAACCCGGCGTACGCAATCTACTTCCGGCCGTTCAGCCAGCTGTTCCTGCGGCTGATCAAGATGATCATCGCGCCGTTGATCTTCGCGACGCTGGTGGCAGGCATTGCGGGCGCCGGACACTTCAAGGTCGTGGGCCGCATGGGCCTGCGCGCGATCATCTACTTCGAGGTCGTGACGACGCTCGCGCTCGCCATCGGGCTGGTTGCGGTCAACCTCACGAAGCCGGGGGTTGGCGTCAACCTGCCGATTGGTCAGGCGTCGGACGTCACTGCGAAGGCGCAGACGTGGGACCAGATCCTCCTGCACGTCGCGCCGGATTCGGTGATCGACGCGATGGCACGCGGCGACGTGCTCCAGATCGTTGTCTTCAGCATCTTCTTCGGGATCGCGCTGGGCATGATCGGCGACAAGGGACGGCCAGTGCTCGCGTGGTGCGAAGCCCTCGCAGAGACCATGTTCAAGTTCACGAACATCGTCATGCACTACGCGCCGTTCGGCGTCGGTGCGGCGATCGCCTACACCGTGGGGCACGGCGGCCTCGGCGTTCTCTATAACCTCGCGTGGCTGGTCGGCACGCTCTACTGCGCGCTCGCCGTTCTGATCCTCGGCGTGTTCCTGCCTGTTGCCCTGCTGTTCCGCGTCCCGCTGCGGAAGTTCGTGCGCGCGGTCAAGGAGCCGGCCATCATTGCGTTCTCCACCACCTCCAGTGAGGCCGCGCTCCCGCGCGCGATGGAGGTCCTGGAGCGGCTCGGCGTCCCTCGCCGCATCGTCTCGTTCGTGCTGCCGCTCGGGTACAGCTTCAACCTCGATGGGACAACGCTGTATCTGTCGCTCGCCTCCGTGTTCGTCGCGCAGGCCGCGGGCGTGCATCTGTCCATCGGCCAGCAGATCACGATGCTGATCACGCTGATGCTCACGAGCAAAGGGGTGGCGGGCGTCCCGCGCGCGTCGCTGGTGATCCTCGCCGGCACGCTTGCGAGCTACGGGCTTCCGCTCGAAGGAGTCACGCTGATCCTCGGCGTCGACGAGCTGATGGACATGGCGCGCACGATGACGAACGTCATCGGCAACTGCCTCGCCACTGTCGTCGTCGCGAAATGGGAGGGGGAGTTCGTCGAGGCGACCGACCAGCAGCTCGAGCTCGCGGCGGCACGCGGCGAAATCTGATCCGGGATGCGGGATGCGGGATGCGGGATCCGGGATGCGGGATCCGGGATGCGGGATCCAAGGTACGCGCTGCGGGATCCGGGACCCGGGATCCAGATCAGGCGATGATGAACCGATGCTGATTTTGGTCGCGCTTGGACTCGGACCGCACAGCCGACAATCACGATCAACGGTCAGGAATGAGCGAGACGGCGCACTCGTCGACGCCGTGTCCCTTCACCGCGGTTACCTCGAGCTGCAGGCGGTCATAGCGGACCGTGTCGCCGACAGCCGGCGGACGTCCGAGCAGCATGAGCACGATCCCGCTGACGCTGTCCACGTCCTCGTGCTCCAGGTCGAGGTCGAACTGCTGTCCGAGCTCGTCGACGCGCATGGTGCCGGGCACGTGCAGCCGGCCCTGCGCGTCCCGGTAAACCTCGGGCGCGGTGACGGGCCCTTCGTCGATCTCTCCCACGACTTCCTCGAACAGATCCTGCAGCGTCACGACACCGGCGGTGCCGCCGTGCTCGTCGATGACCACCACCATCTGCGAACGCTCGCGTCTCATCGTCGCAAGGACGGCGTCGAGCGGTGCGGTCTCCGGCACGAGCGGAAGCGGCCGCGCGTGCGGGCGCTGGATTGACTCCTCGTTGAGGAGCGCGCGCAGAAGATCCTTGATGTGCACCATGCCGACGATGTGATCGAGATCGCGCTCGTAAACGGGGAAGCGCGTGTGGGGCGTCTCGCTCAGAAGCTCGCGAATGCCGGCGGGCGCTGTGCCGAGCTCGATGCCGATGACCCGTACACGCGGCACCATCGCTTCGCCGGCGGCGAGGTCGCCGAACTCGAAGAGATCCTGGAGCATCTGGCCCGACTCGGCCCGTAGCGCGCCAAGGTCCTCGCTCTCCTGCACGATCAGCTGCAGCTCCTCGGGCGTGTAGTACTGGTCTGCATTCTGCGCCTGTCGATTGACGCCGAACATCTTCAGCACGAGATTTCCGATCGCATTCAGCGCGACGACAAAGGGGAACAGCGCGTTGCGCGTCCAGATCATCGGCGGCGTGATCCAGAGCGCCATCTGCTCGGCGCGCTGCAGCGCCACCGATTTCGGGACCATCTCGCCGACGACGATGTGGAAGTAGGTGAGGATCGCCACCGCGAGCGTGCTCGCGACGCCGTGGGAGATCAGCCAGGCCGGCAGGGCCGTGCCGCCGAACGCGTGGTACAACGCGTCCGCGAGGACGTGCTCGCCATACATGCCGAGTCCGAGGCTTGCGACCGTGATCCCGAGCTGCGCCGTCGCGATGTAGCGATCCTGCTGGCGGGGATCATCGAGCACGCGCTGGACGAGATGCGCCAGGCGGTTTCCGGCGGCGGCGCGGCGGTCGATTGCCGCTCGCGGCGCACCGACGATCGCGAACTCGGCGGCGACGAAGATCCCGTTCAACAGGATCAACGCAGTGATGATCAGGAGCGGGATCACGACCGCGTCTCCTTGCCATCGTTGGCTTCGGTCTGCGGCCGCCTGCCGGCGATCACCGACGTGACCGCGCCCGCCTCCACGACTTCGATCTCGATGTGCGTCCCTTCCAGATCGATCGCTTCACCCGGCTCGGGCAGCCGCTTCAGTACACGCCGGATGTAGGTGCCCAGCGGCTCCGGCGTTGGACGCCAGCGCGCCCCTGCGAGCGGCGCGGCCTGATCGACACGCATCGACCCGGGAAGCCGCAGCCTTCCGTCCGACAAGTGCAGCGGGCGGCTCTCCGCCGACTTGAACTCGTCGGCCACCCCCCCGAGCAGTTCCGCGACGACATCCTCGAGCGTGATCAGCCCGACCACCTCGTCCGCGGTGTCGACGACGAGCGCCTGGTGACTGCGCCGCTCCCGCAGAAATGCGAGCAGCCGATCCGCCGCCATCGTGTCCGGCACGCGCACGATCGGCCGGAGGAGGGACGCAATGGACAGCGTGCCCGATTGCACGTAACGCGTGACGACGTCCTTGATGTGAAGGATGCCGACAATCGCATCGAGCGAACCGCGATACACGGGCAGACGGCTGTAGGGGCTGGCGGCGACGACGCGAAGGACGTCGTCGACGGCGAGCGGCGCGACAATCGCGGCCAGCCGCGCGCGCGGCACCATGAGCTGGCGCGCCGAGCGGAGGCCGAGGCGCAGCGCGCGGTGCAGCCGGACCTGCTCCTGCGGCTCCAGCAGGCCGCCGTCGCGGCTCTCCGCGATCAGCAGATCGATTTCCTCCGGCGAGTGGACGTGCCGGTGACCGGTGGAAGGCACTCGCAGCAGGCGCAGCAGCAGCACGCCGCTGCCGTTGAGGAGCGCGATCGACCACGAGAACGCGCGCATCGACCACTGCATCGGGAGGACGGTGAAGAGTGCGGTGCCCGTGGGGTTCTGCAGCGCCAGCGACTTCGGGACGAGCTCTCCGAGGATGACTGCCAGCGCCGTCAGGCAAATGAGCACCGTCGCGGCCGCCGTGGACTCGGCCGTCGCCGGCTCCATCCCGCCGACGCGCACGAGCAATGGCTCGATCCGCGGCGCCAGCGACGCCTGTCCGTAGGCGCCGAGAATCAGGCTGGAGAGCGTGATGCCGACCTGGGAGGCGGCGATGTAGCGATCGAGCTCGCGCGGATCGTCGAGGACGGGCAGGATCCGCGCGGCCAGCGCATGGCCGTCCTCCGCGAGACGCCGGAGCCGGCTTCGCCGTGCGCTGACGGCGGCAAACTCAGCCGCAACGTACAGCGCGGTCAGCAGGATTAGCAGGGTGATGACCACCCATGCCAGCAACATGCAGCCGGATCGTACACGATCCGGCGTGCACCCTTATTCCACTCGCCGAGCGCCATGCGGATGCCGATCTCCTGCGTGCGCTGCGTCACCGTGTAGCTGATGACCCCGTACAGTCCCATCGCCGCCAGGACAAGCGCCATGCCCGCAAAGATCCCGAGCAGCATCGACGACTGTGAACCCGGGCGTGCGCACAAGCCATCGCGCACCATGCCTGAGATCCTGGAGAAGTACGGTCAGCATTCATTCGCTCCGAAGTGTCACGACGGGGTCAAGCGACGCGGCGCGGCGCGCCGGCGCGATGGTCGACGCTGCTGCTACCGCGAGGATGACGGCCGCGACAATCGCGAACGTCGCCGGATCCGTCGCCCTGACCCCGAACAGCTGGCTCGCGAGAAACCGCGTGAGCGCAAACGCGCCGGCCAGGCCTGCCACCAGTCCCGCGCCGCCCAACGTGAGCCCGTCGCGCGCAACGAGCGCGACAAGGTCCCCCGTCCGTGCGCCGAGCGCGATGCGAATGCCCAGCTCGCGCCGGCGCTGCGTTACCGCGTAACTGAGCACGCCGTGCACGCCCACTGCCGCGAGCAGCAGCGCAACACCCGCAAACAGGCCGAGCAGAAGCGTCGTGAACCGGCGCTGCCCGATCGATCGCGACAGCGTCGTCTGCAGCGGCTCGACGCCGAAGACCGCGAGGCCGCGATCGATTTCGTGAATCACTGCACCCGCCTCTGATTCGAGCGCGACAGGGTCGCCGCGGGTCCGCAGCAGCAGCACGCCGGCGCCATTTGCCGAGGGCGCCTGTGCGAGCGGCATGTAGGCGGCTATGGGAGGCGCCTCGATCTGGCCATGGGACCGTTCGTCCGCGACGATCCCCACGATCCGTCGTGACGTGCCCCAGAACCGTATCGACGCGCCGATCGGTTCGCGATTCGGAAAGAACCGCTGCGCCGCCGCGGCGTTGATGATGGCGACTGGCGCCGCCGCGGTGCTGTCCGTGTCCTGAAACAGCCGCCCGCGTGCCAGCTGCAGGCCGACGGTTGAAAAGTACGAAGGCGTGACGCGACGGATCGAGATTTCGGGCCACGTGCGCGACTCCGCCTCTCGCCCGACGATAGTGAACGAGTTCGTGAAGCCGCGATCGAGCGGATGATTGCCGGCAATCGCCGCCGACGTGACGCCGGGGAGCGCCGCCGCGCGCCTGAGCAGCGCCGCGTTGAACGCATGCTGTTCCTTGAAGTCGGGCCAGCGCCGAAAGTCGACGGGGTATCGCGCCGCCGGCAGCTGGTATTCCGCCTTGAGAACGCCCTGCGCCTGGAATCCGGGATCCACACGCTGCAGATCGCGAAAGCTCCGGATCAGGAGCGCTGCGCCGCAGGCGAGCAGGACGGCGAATGCGAGCTCGATGACGACGAGCGCGCGTCGAAGACGGGTGCGCCCCGGGCCCGCGGAGGACCTCGTGGATGCTCCGCTCAGCGAGGATTGCAGGTTCATCCTGCGCCCCTGGAAGATCGGGGTCACGCCCACGACACAGCCGACGAGGAGGGCGATACCGAGCGTAGTCACGAGCACCGACATGTCGACCAAGCTGCGCACGCCGAAATAGGCGACGCCAGTTCCGCCGACTGCCGCAGTCAGCGTCAGCAGCAGCGCCTCGGCGAGCATCTGCCGCACCATGCGCCACTGCGTCGCCCCAAGCGCGCGGCGTATCGCCGCCTCCCGAACGCGCGCGCTTGCGCGCGCAAGGAGCAGGTTCACCACATTGACGCAGGCGATGAGGAGCACGAGCGCCACGGCCGCGAGCAGGATGAAGAGCGATGGCCGCACGGGCCCGAACACGACCGCTTCGAGCGGTTCGATGTGAACGCCGCGCGCGGCATTCTCCCGGTACGTACGCTCCAGATCGGCGGCTATCCCGGTCATCTCGCTCTGCGCATCCGCGTGCGTCGAGCGTTCGGCCAGCCTGCCCAACACGAAGATCGGGTGCGTGGACCGGGGCAACTGCTGCACGTCACCCTGCAGCGGCGCCCATACGTCCACATCTGTTTTGATGCCGCGATCCGCAAAGCCCCTGGAGTACGCGGCCGCCGAGAGGATCTGCAGGACGCCGAAGTCTGCGCCGGACGGCATGACGCCGACGACGACGTTCGGGCGATCATCGAGGCGGATTGTCTCTCCTACAATCGACGCGCGCCCGCCGAACGCGCGCCGCCACAGCGACTCGCTGATGAGAACGACCGCGGGACCGGCCGCCCGATCTTCGTCGCGCGTGAACGGGCGTCCCGCGAGCGGACGAATCCCCAGCACCGTCAGCGCGTTCGCCGTGATCTGCAGCGTTGGCAGCCGAACGGGATCTCCCGTGTCGGGCGTCAGGTTGGCTTCGCCCGTCGCCATCGCGGCGAGCGACTCGAATGTGCGGCTTCTCGTGGTGAAGTCGAGGTAATCGGGGAGCGACGCCGGCTCGCGTGTGGTGCCCGTGTTCCGATCCGTTTCCCACACCATCGCGAGCCGCTCGATATCGCGTACCGGCGCGGGTCTGAGGAGGACGGCATTGACGACGCTGAAGATTGCGGTGTTCGCGCCGATGCCGAGTGCGAGTGTGAGAAGAATCACGGCCGCGAGCGCTGGAGTTTTCAGGAAGGAGCGGACCGCGTAGCGAAGGTCGTCAAGCATTTCATCAGCATCACTTGCCGATTGCGCCGATGGCCCACGCGGCCTGCTTTCTGACACCTGCATCGGCATCCTTGAGCGAGGGCAGCAGCCCGGGGAGCGCGCGCGCGTCGCCGATCGCTCCGAGCGCCCAGGCCGCCTGCTGGCGCACGCCGCTGCTCTTGTCCGACAACGCGCGCACGAGCGCGTCCACCGCTCGAGTATCGTCGATCGCCCCCAGCGCCCAGGCGGCCTGGCGCCGCACGCGATCGCTTGAATCTTCCAGCGCTCGAATCAATCCAGGACTCGCGGAGTTGTCGTCGATCGCGCCGAGGGCCCAGGCTGCCTGCTCGCGCGTGCGGTCGTCGGCATCGGAGAGTGCCGCGCTGAGCGGCGCGGTGGCGCGCGCATCATCGATCGCGCCGAGCGCCCACGCTGACTGCCGGCGAACGCGGGAGTCGTCATCCTTCAACGCGCCAATGAGCGGGGGCACGGCGGCGTTGTCGTAGATGGCGCCCAGCGCCCATGCCGCCTGCTCACGAACTCCCGGCTCGCGATCCTTCAACGCGTCGACGAGCGGCGAGACGGCGCGTCGATCGTCGAGCGCGCCGAGCGCCCACGCGGCGTTGCGGCGCGTGACCCAGGTGGACGCGTGCAGCGCATTCAGTACCGGCTGAAAGGCACGCGTGCCTATCGATACGAGGGCGCCCGCGGCCTGCTCGCCGGGCGTGGTCACATCATCCAATCCCCCACGCCACCAGCGGCGGTCGCACACCGGCCCCTGCACCGGCGAGGCGTCAGCGAGCAGCGCGATCAGCGGCTGCATGGCATCGACGGCGTCGTCGCCACGCGCCGCCAGCTCGCAGGCGCCCTTCGCGCGGGCGGCCGGATCGGACGCGGAGAGCTGCGCGATCAGGTCCTTCACCGGTGGCGATGTCTGCTGCGCGCCCGTTTCGTACGAGATCGCGGGCGCAAGCGTGAGGAAACCGGCGACGGCAAAAGCGGGGGCGCGCATGGCGGTCACTGGGCCTGGGGTTCGATGCCGCGCATGCGCGGCCCGGGATTCGGATTCGGATTCGGATTGGGATTCACGTGCGGATGCGGGTGCGGATGCGGATGTGGGTGCGGACGCACGCGCGACGCGATGTTGTGCCGGAGGTGGTCGTCGCCGTCGCTGATTTCAGCAATCGCCTGCACGGCTGCGCGGCGGACGGCCGCATCTTCGTCCTTGAGCGCCGCCGTCAGTACGGGAAGCGCACGTGCGTCCGCGATCTCGCCGAGCGCCATCATCACCTTGCGCCGGACGTCGGCGCTCGAATCGCGCGCGGCGCCGACCAGCGCATCCACGGCGGCCGCATCCCCGAGCTCCCCGAGCGCCATGGCCGCGTGCGCGCGAATGGACGGAGAGCTGTCCTTGAGCGCGCCGGCGATCCCGGTGACCGCGCGTCGATCGCCGATTTCGCCGAGCGCGGAGATCACATGCTGCCTGACGTCCGCATCGGCGTCTTTCAGCGCGTCAATCAGGGCCGGGACGGCGCGGGTGTTCCCCAGCTCGCCGAGGGTCGAGGCGACCTGCCGACGTACGCCGGCGTCGGTGTCCTTCAACGCGCCGATGAGGCCGTCGATCGCCTGCTCCGCGGGACTCTGCTGAGCGGTGACGCCGCGCGATGACGCGGTCCACTGCAGCGACGGGTGCAGCATCACGAAAGTGACGCCGATGAACATCGCGCTCGTTTTCATCAGCGTGCGAACGAAGACGGTGAGGGGAGTCATGCGCATCTCCTGCTAAAAATTCAGCATCACGAAACGTGAGTCATGGCTGGCCGGGTCTGAAGACCCGGCCCTGCGAGCCGTTGTAGGCCTACGAGCGGTTGTAGGGCGGGGTCTTTAGACCCCGCCTGCAACCCCGATTGTTACTGCCGTGCGAGCTGGCCGAGCGCGAACGCCGCCTGCTGACGGACGTCCGCGTTGGGATCTTTCAGCGCCGAGGTGAGGCCGTCGATCGCGCGCGGGTCGCGGAGTTGCCCCAGCGCGAACGCCGCCTGCTGCCGCACATCGGCGACGCTGTCCTTCAGCGCGATGACCAGCGCCTCCACTGCGCCGCGATCGCGAATCTGTCCGAGGCCGAATGCCGCCTGCTCACGAACGTCCGCGTCGGTGTCTTTCAGCGCCGAGATGAGCGGCTCGACCGCGCGGTGATCGCGAATCTGTCCCAGCGCGAAGACCGCCTGCTGCCGGACGTCCGCCTTCGCGTCGTGCAGTACCGACATCAACGCGTCGACCGATCCGGGATCGCGCAGCTGGCCGATCGCAAACACCGCCTGCTCGCGCACGTCGGCGTCGCTGTCCTTCAACGCGGCTGTCAGCGCCGGAAGCGCGCTGCGATCGCGGAACTGGCCGAGCGCGAACACCGCCTGCTCGCGGACGTCGGCGTTCTGATCCTTCAGCGCGGTCATGAGCGGCTCGATCGCGCGCTTGTCGCGCAGCTGGCCAAGGCCATGGGCCGCCTGCTCGCGGACGTCGGCGTCCGAGTCCGACAATGCCTGCACGAGCGGTCCGAAGATGCTCGGATCGCGAAGCTGCACGAGCGCGTGCAGCGCCGTTTCACGCACGTCCTTGTCGGTGTCCTTCAGTGCCGCCGTGAGCGCCGACACCGTGCGTGGATCCGCCGTCTTCGCCTGCGCTGCCGCCGCACGTCCGTGCTGCACGCGCGCCGCGATGTCGTCCGCGATGTGACCGGTGTCAATCACCGCGCCGGCGATGCCCACCGCGTCGGCGATGCCCTGTGCGATTCCTTCCTGAATCGCCGGCCGCAGCTGCGCCTTGACCGCCTGGGCGGTACGCTGCCCGATGCTCCCCGCGATAACTGGAGTCTCGGGCTCCGGCACTGCCACCGGGTGTTCAACGGGACGTGGCTGCGGATCCTGCACGACGGCTGTTGGTGCCGCAAGGGAGGCGGATGCAACCGCGGCCTGGGACTTTGCGGCCCGAGAGCCGGGCCCTTCGGCCGCCGACACGGCCCACGGCTGCAGCGACGCGAGCGGCATCACGGCAACTGCAAACACCAGCGTCGCGATCGCGGTGCGGACCCGCGAGACGCCGGACCGGGGGACGCGTGGATCGAGGATCGCCATGAGGCGTCCTTCGAGCTGCGATCGATGCGCCATGGCGAGGCTTGCGCCCGCGAGCACCGCGGGGAAGCGGCCGGCGCGCATCACGCGCGCGACCTCGATCAGCTGGTCGGCGTAATCGGCACCGCGCGTGCCGCACGCGAGCACGAGATCGTCGCACGCGCGCTCGCGTTCGGTGCGGATGTGACGCGCGGCGATCCACGCGAGCGGGTTGAACCAGTAGGCCGCGCAGGCGATCTGCGCGAGCACGTGCGTGAGGCAGTCGCGGCGCTTGACGTGCGCCAGCTCGTGCAGCAGCACGATCCGAAGCCGTTCAGCGGGCCAGTGATCCGCATCGGAGGGCATCAACACCGCCGGACGGAAGATCCCCCACGCCATCGGCATCGCGGCGCGGCCGCTCCGCAGGAACAGGATCCGCGGCGAAATGCCAAGCGCCAGGGCGAGCGCTCGCGCCTGTGCAAGCCACGGCGCGTCGGTCACACGTTCGGTGCGGCGCGACATCCACTGCACGGCGATCAGCCCGAGCGCGAGCCTCGCGAGGATCGCGCATGCGCCGGTCAGCCACATCAGCAGCAGCGCGGCGGGCCAGGACAGCCGCGGCATGGTCCAGGAGGAGCGTGACCCGCGGTCCGCGGTTCGCGGCTGGAGCGTCGAACCAGATCCGTCGGCCTGAAGGCGCGCAGTATCGCTGGCCTTCTGGTCCGCCTGAAGGCGGACACTACGACGGGTCCTCGGAGCCGCTGCGAAAACGTCCGTAGCGTCCGCCTTCAGGCGGACCGAAGCGATTTCGGAACCCGGCACCGTCACGATTCCCACCTGCCACTTCGGCAGCGCGAAGGAAAGCAGCGGCAGCACGAGCGCGCTCAGCAGCGCCAGCGTCCAGATCAAATGGCGCGCGGCGGCCGATCCGCGGCGCAGCACAACCGAGAGCAGGCCTGCGGTTGCGAACAGAATGGTTGCCTTCGCAATCGCGTCCACCAGGGGGAGCAACGCCGCGCCGGCGGGTATGGAGAGGAAATCAATGATGCGCATGGCTATGCTCCGGTATTGCGCGCCTGGTCGATCAGCCGAGCGAGGCGATCGAGCTCGACGTCAGACAGTTTCGCGGACGATTCATCGAGGAGCGTCGAGATGGCCTGTTCCGCGGAACCGTCGAAGAATGTCTTGAGCATGTGGTGAAGCGCTGATCGCTTCGCGTTATCACGTCCGACCGTTGGGACATACACGTAGCGGGGCCCATCCTGTTCGTGGCGGACGTGCCCTTTCTCTTCCAGGATGCGCAGCATCGCGCGCACGGCCGAGTAGCTCGGCGGCTCGGGCAGCGCGGCCTGCACTTCGGCAGCCGTCGCCTGACCCTGCGCGTAAAGGATGTCGATGATCTGCCGTTCACGTCGGCTGAGATCGTGATGGGGTTCTGGGCTCTTCATGATGAGCGGTCTGCCAGGTTCAACATGCCGATTAGACGGGGGAGATGCCCGAAAGGTGCTATGAAAATAGCATAAAGCGAGAAAATTAACAGGACGCCGCCAAAATGGCTTGAAACCGGGCCGATCGGCTATGCTTCGGAGTCATGTTCACCCCCTTTTCCCTCGCCATGCTGGCGGCCGCCATCCTCGCTCAGGCCCCCCCGCAGCAGTCCGCCGAGCTGCCGCTGAACCAGATCAAACTGCCGCCGGGGTTCTCGATCAACGTGTTCGCGTCCGGCGTGACGAATGCGCGATCGCTGACGCTCGGGACGAAGGGGACGATCTTCGTCGGCAGCCGCAGCGCAAAGAAGGTGTACGCGATCACCTATCGCAACGGATCCACGACCGCGGACCGTGTGCTGACGATTGCGAGCGGCCTGAGCGATCCCCAGGGCGTCGCGTTCCGTGATGGGTCGCTCTATGTCGCGGAAGTGAGCCGCATCACCCGCTACGACGATATCGAATCGCACCTCGACAACCCCCCTGCGGGTGTCGTCATTAATAAGGACCTGCCGACCGAGACCCATCACGGGCAGAAATTCATCGCCTTCGGCCCGGACGGCTGGCTGTACGTGCCGGTCGGCGGGCCGTGCAACGTCTGCGACCGCTCCGACGATCCGCGCTTCGCGACGATTCTCCGCATGAAGCCGGACGGCACGGGTACCGAGGTGTTCGCGTCCGGTATCCGCGACTCGGTGGGGTTCGACTGGCACCCGCAGACGCACGAGCTGTGGTTCACCGACAACGGGCGCGACCTGCTCGGCGACGACGTGCCGCCCGACGAGTTGAACCACGCGCCGCGGAAAGGGCTGCATTTCGGGTTCCCGTATTGCCACGCCGGCGATGTGAAAGATCCGGAGTTCGGCGACAAGCACGCGTGCAGCGAGTTCGAGCCGCCGACCCGCAAGCTCGATCCGCACGGTGCCGCGATCGGGATGCGTTTCTATACGGGCAACATGTTTCCGGCCGAGTATCGCAACCAGATCTTCATCGCGGAACACGGCTCCTGGAATCGGACGACGCCGATCGGCTATCGCGTGATGGTGGCCAGGCTCGATGGGAACAAGGTGACGAGCTTCACGCCATTCGCAGAGGGATGGCTGCAGGGGGTCGCGTCCGTCAATGGCAATACCACGCGCGGACAGACGTGGGGCAGGCCCGCTGACGTCCTCGTGATGCCCGACGGCGCACTGCTCGTGTCGGACGATCTCGCGGGAGTGCTCTATCGCATCAGCTACAAGAAATAGCGACAAGCGACAGGCGGTAGCGGATCCCCCACCCCGGACCGCGGATCCCGGATCCCGAACCGCGGATCCCGGATTTAGCGCCGAGCGGGCTTGGGATCCAGGTTGACCGTCAGATCCTCCGGCGTGATCTTGTCCTCGACGCCGTTCTTCGGCACGTCGATTTTCGCAATCCACAAGAGCGCATTCAGCACGACCTTGCGCTGATTCGGATCGCCCCAGTTCGTGTGCGTGTGGCCGCCGGTGAAGCCGAAGCTGCGGCCGCCGTCGGGACGCTCGTACACCCACATCATCGTTTCGACCTTGCCGCTGTCCGCGATGATGTGATCGTACGGGCCGCGCGGCGAGACGTAGGGCCCTTTCCTCACTTCATCGCTCGGCTTCGCGGTGAGGATTGGGATGATGCGGCGCTTCGCCGCGGCGTCCGGCGTCCAGCGCATGTTGAAGTACCACTCGTCGTTGTTGCTGAACGGCTTGACCCCGCGCGTGACCGGGTGGTTCGGCAGCGCGTCATATTTCGGAGCCCACATCGGGTTCACGGAAAAGTTTGTCTCGTAATATCCGCCGACCCAGCGGTGCATCGCGTCCCCCGGCGCGCCCGCGGGCACTTCCACCGCGTAATGCGCGAAGCCCAGCCCGACCCCTTTCGCCGCCAGCGCGTCGAGGACCTGCATGTGGTCGCGCTGAATCGCGGGGTGACCGCCGCCGCCGTCCGCATAAATAAGGACAGCATCCGCGCCGTTCAGCGCGCTGTTGTCGTCAACGGTGGCGCCATCACCCGTTTTGCTCGGCCAGCCATTCGTGTAGACGTCAACCGTCAGTCCGGGCACGCCGCTGAGCGCCTTCTGCATCAGCATCGTTCCCGCGCGGAACTCGTGCATCCCCGGCGGGTGGCTCGGCTTTCCCGCGATGAGCACGATGCGCTTGTTGGCGCCGCGCACGCCGTGGCCGGCGGACAGGAACAGGATCGCGGCAAGAACAGGCGTCACCCAGCGCAGCCGGGACAAGGCGGTCGTCATAAGAAGCAGTCTCCGGCCCTATTAACTCTGCACGGCTGCCGAGCTGTCAAGGCGGGGAGTAAACGGAGGGAACGGAGGGTCTTTTTGGGGAGAAGATCTTCTCGAAAAATGAAATCTCCGTTTGCTCCGTTCCTCCGTGGTTAGTCTTTCTCCGTGCCCTCCGATCTCTTCGTTCTCTTCCCGCGGGTGTAGCATGTCGCCGTGCTCACCCGCCTCGGGTTTCGCGCGCCCCTGTTCGCTCTCCTTCTTCTGATTGTCGTTGCGTGCGGCGGGAACTCCTCCGCAGGGTCACCGCAGTCACCCGCGCCGCCTCCAGGGTCCGGGACGTGGAGCCCCGTGTTCTCTGACGAGTTCGATACCCCGGGTAGTCCGGATCCGTCGAAATGGGGCTACGAGCTCGGCTACATCCGCAACGACGAAAAGCAGTACTACACCTCGCGTGCGGAGAACGTCCGCATCGAGGGAGGCAACCTCGTCATCGAAGGACGCAAGGAGTCATTCCAGGGATTCGGCTACACGTCGGCGAGCATCAACACGCTCGGACATTTCGAGTTCCAGTACGGACGCGTCGAGGTGCGGGCGAAGCTGCCGACGGGCAATGGCACGTGGCCGGCGATCTGGACGCTGGGCGTCAATCGGCGAACGGTCGGCTGGCCCGCGTGCGGCGAGATCGACAGCATGGAGAATGTCGGGTTCGATCCGCTGAAGATCCACGGCAGCGTGCACACCACCGCCTACAACCACACGAAGGGCACGCAGAAGACGGCGACGATCGACATCGCAAATCCGTCGGACGACTTCCACGTGTATGCGATGGAGTGGTCCCGCGAGCGCATCGACGTGTCGGTCGACGGCCAGAAGTACTTCACGTTCAGCAACGAAGGCACCGGCACGCAGACCTGGCCCTTCGACGCGCCGCAATACCTGCTCATCAACCTCGCGATTGGCGGGTCGTGGGGAGGTCAGATGGGCATCGACGACTCAAAGTTCCCGGTCCGGTACCTGGTGGACTACGTGCGCATCTACCAGCAGAAGTAAATCACGACCATTTCGCGAAGGAATGGTGCGCTGGTGTCGGCGCAGATTGTCCTGGCCTCTCCGTCGGACACAGTGGAACTGATCGCCCACGAACTCGAGCACTTGATCGAGCAGCTCGACGGCGCTGATGTCAGCGATCGCAGGGTGGTCGCAGGCACGCACTCGTCGGGTCATGCCTATGAGTCGGGGCGGGCGATCGAGGCAGGGCAGCGGGTGGCGCGGGAGGTCGACAGCGCCCTTTGCAGGTGGCCCATTACCCCCGCGCCGGGTCGGTGGCTGTGTGTAGCACAATGACGACAACCTGTGCTACATTGACATCTGTGAAGACATATATTCACGCGCGTCTCAGCCCGGACGACAGGCAAGTCCTCGACGAACTGAAGGCGCGAACCGGCGCGTCGGCATCGGAGATCCTCAGGCACGGACTGCACCTGGTTGCGCAGCAGGAGCGCGCCAGGCGGAGCGCGTTACAGCTTGCCGGCCGCAGCGTCGGACGCTTCAAGAAGGGTCCGCGGGACCTGTCCACCAACCGCAAGCATCTGGACGGCTTCGGCGAGTGAATCCTGCCGGCGTCCTGCTCGATACCGGTCCAATCGTGGCGCTGCTGTCCGGCAGCGACACGAATCACGCTCGAGCGCGGCGGCTGTTCGCCGAGTGCGCGCCGCCGTTCCGATGCTGCGAGGCGGTGGTTGCCGAGGCCTGTTTTCTGATGCGGAAGGTGCACGCCGCCGGGCCCGCGGAAGTCGTCGCGCTCGGAGCACGCGGCGTCTACAGCATCGCGATCGCGGCTACGGACCACTGGACGAACATCGAGGCGCTCCTGAAGAAGTACGCCGATCGTCCAGTCTCGTTCGCCGGCGCGTGCCTGATCCGCTGCGCCGAGATCCACCACGAATCCCGCATCGCCACCTTTGATAGCGATTTCAGCGTTTACAGGTGGTCGCGCACCCGGAAGTTCGAGCTCCTTTGAGCGCTCGCGTCGATCCTCGGTCGGCAAGTTCCCTTGCCCGGAGTGACGCTCGGATCTATGCTCCATTCGCGGTTCGCGGTTCGCGGTTCGCGATTCGAGGATTCAACGATCAGGGATTCTCGATGAGGGATTAGGGATTCAGATCGCGGAGCTATCGATGTATCGATCAACCGTAGTGAGAGC
>Ga0137373_10001749_pt1 | contig 23655 bp, 29 predicted proteins | sample SagtaG_5_FD_104912 | JGI IMG/M metagenome (GOLD analysis project Ga0137373, IMG submission 104912) | Vadose zone soil microbial communities from Sagehorn Ranch, Mendocino, California, USA - Sage1_R_80_16 metaG | ecosystem: Environmental > Terrestrial > Soil > Vadose zone | place: USA... | reverse complement strand
GCAGTGCCACCGTGGGCTGTGGATCAACTACGACCTGACGTATGCGCGCGCGAACCTGGAAGGCATCCAGGAAGAACTGAAGCGTTCCCGGCGTGACTGCCCAGGATTTTTCCGCTACGAATCCGGCTTCAGCCCGGCACACCACTTGGACCTGCAGCAGAAGGTCCGCGATCAGAAACAGCAGCTACGCGTGGGCTTGCTGACTGGCATCGTGGGCGGCGGCGTCGGCGCGCTGTTGATCCAGGCCGTCCCGGCCGCGTTCCGATTGCTGCGATCCTGGTGGCCCTGGTGAATCCGATGAAAACTTAGATACCGGTGACCGGCGGGATCGACCGTAACGCTGGTTTTGGACCAAATCGATTTCGCAGTTCGGTCGCCAGCCCCGTGAAGTCGGGATAGATTGTCGAAAAAGAAATCCCCATGTCGGTCAACACGTCGAGCATACGCGGCGCAACCGACCGTGGAATGATGAACTTTCTGAAGTAACCGTTACGAACCAGATCTGTTTCCAACAGCATCGATTCGAAGTCGCGTTGATCCGTCCCGTGGATCGTGAAACAGCTTCGCTGAACGACGACCCGCCGATCAACAGCGCTGGCTTGGATCGCGAGCGGGAAGACACTTGGCTTCAGTTGACCACTTTCGATCATCCGGCTGTGTTCGTTCGTCGGGTGGAACGCCATTCGGCAGTTCTCGTTCCCGATATTGCCGTGCGTCCAGGTGTTCGGGAACGTGTCGATGCCGGATAGACCGTTCAGCGCCACAGGATGAAGCATCCAAATCGCCATATGAGGGCTGGCGTAGCATTCTTCCGGTCTGTCCGATGCCGCCCACTGTGCGACAGCGAACAGGCACGCGAACAATGGGCTTTCCGTCCAGTCAAGTAGGCGCGTCGGCAGGCCGAAGTGCTGACCGAGGAAAAGCCACTGATCCAGCCGACCGGTTTCTGGAGTATTCCCGAACGCCAGCGCCTTTAGGCGAAACATCGAAGTCATCGTGAATTCGTCGTGGTGCCCCCTGAAAACGGAAGGCAACGGTGGTCGGCCGGCGTCTGCTTGACCCCGAAACCACGGTCGAACATTGCCGGTCCGTTCCCATCGGCCACTGTGTTCAGCGACATAGTGCAGCAGCAGTTCCACCGTTGAAACTTCGATGGTCAGAATGAAGGACATCGATTTATTCTAGGGCGTTTGAATGGTAAGCGGAGGACACCGTGACTGACGAACTGCGTTCCCCATGGGTCGCCTAATTGCTGCGGCGCTGGCAGCGGCCTCAATGGCGGCAACGAATTCCATGCCCCAGAACCAGCGTATCGGCCAGCTGGAATTTGAAGCGGTTGCCCTAGACGTTGGCGCTATCGCGTCGGCGGACGTCGGACCGTGGGAACTGAAGCCGGGCGAGCAATTCGTTGTCGTCCGCCTGAAGCTGCGAAATACGATAGAGCACTGGAACTGCACGACAGTCACAATCGGTGTGCGAACGAATCAGGGCACCGAGCATCAGGCGGACCAGGCGGTCATCGAGTCTGAGCCTGGCGATTCGTTCTTTCCCACCCCGCTGAAAGGGTTGACCGGCGGCGGCAGCTACAGCTACTTCCGTCGAATGCGCGTCGTCGCCCGTATCCCAGACGCGGCGCAACCGATCGCGATCATCATCCATCGTATCCGTTTAGCGGGTCATAGCCGGCGCGTCCCCATCTGAGCCCGCGAGCGCCGCAGCATCCTCTTGTACTTCCGACTGAATCGTGGCATAACGAGCGCGTGCAGGCGAGCTGGCGCGCCGCATCACGCGAGAAGCTGATCGCGGAGCTCGAACGGCAAGAGCGCGAAAGGGAGCAATTGCGGCGCGAGCGCGATCGGTATCGTCAAGAACGGGACCGTCTGCGCAAGAAAATCGAGCGGCTCGAGGACGAATTGGATGATGCCCGGCGGGCGCTGCATCGGCAAGCGGCACCGTTCTCGCGGGGCACGCCACGTCGTCGGCCTCGGCGGCCCGGCCGCAAGCCGGGTGCCGCGTACGGCCGGACCGCCCATCGCCGAATCCCGCCACAGGTCCACGAACGCTATGCGGCACCGCTGCCACCCCGCTGTCCGGAGTGCGGCGGGCGCCTGCGACCCACGCGGCACGCCACGCAGTACCAGGAAGATCTGCCCGACGTTCGACCCCTCGTGCGCGCGTTCGATATCGCGATCGGCCGGTGTGCGGACTGCGGGCGGCGCGTGCAGGGACGCCATCCGCTGCAGACGTCGGATGCGATCGGCGCCGCCGCCGCGCAACTCGGGCCTGCCGCGGTCACGATGGCCGTCGTGCTGAGCAAACAACTCGGCCTGCCCCTCGCCAAAATCGCGACGCTGTTTCGCGAACGGTTCGGCCTGACGATCACGCCAGGCGGACTCGTGCACGCGATCCGCCGCGCAGCTCAGTGCGCCGCCCCGACGTATGACGCGCTCCGCGCGCAGATCCGCGGCAGTCCGGTCGTCACGCCCGACGAGACCGGATGGAAAGTGAACGCACAGCTCCAGTGGCTATGGGCAGCGGCGACGCCCGACACCACGGTCTACGCGATTCAGCCCGGACGTGGGTTTGCCGAAGCCGCGACTCTGATCGGCGCCGACTTCGCAGGCGTCCTCGTGCGCGACGGCTGGGCGCCATATCGGCGGTTCGAGCACGCAATCCATCAAACCTGTCTCGCACATCTGCTTCGCCGGTGTCGTACGCTGATCCGGGATCATCGTGAACGCCGCTTCGCGCCCGGCGTGCAGCGGATCCTTCAGCATGCGCTGTGGATCCGCGACCAGTATCAGCAAGGACGCGTCTCCACACGCGGCGTCGCGATTGCGCGCGGACATCTCGAGAATCAACTCAACGCCATCATCGATCATCCGGGCAAGGCCCGAGTGGCCCGACGATTCGCGGCACATCTCGCCGTCGAATTCCCAGCGGTGTTTACCTTCCTTTTCGAGCCCGACGCGATCGACGCGACCAACTGGCGCGCCGAGCACGCGCTGCGCCCAGCCATCGTCACGCGCAAGGTGTGTGGCGGTAACCGATCGGAACGCGGCGCTCAGACGCAGGCCGTCCTCGCCAGCGTCCTTCGGACGATTCAGCAGCGCGAGCTCGATGCCGGTTCGGTCTTCTCCGAATTACTGCGCTCGCCCGAGCCCATCACCGCGCTCGCGCCGCCGGGCAAAGTGATCAACACGACTGCGTAAACTGAGACGAATGTGTTTCCAGTCAACTACGCAGCCGTCGTTGACCTGGCTAGCGCGGATGGCGAGCGAGCGGCGATCGGTCGCCGACGAACCAGACGTGCCCGAAAGGATCCACGAACCCGCCTTGGCGGTGGGGTCCCCATGGCATGGCGTGCACCTGTATCCTGTGACGGCCAGCCGTTGCACCGGCCGCGAGTGCGCGCGCGATGAATGCGTCCGGATCATCACAGAAGAGTTCAATGCGTACCGACGGCATGCCAAGCTTCTCCGGGCTCTCCCAGCCGTTGTTCGATGGCTCGCCGACAAAGAATGCCGCGCCTTGAACGTCCAGGCCGACGACCGAACCAAGACTCCAGAGCTGTTTGGCGCCTAGCGCCCGTTCGTACCACTCCACTGCGCGGACCGCATCCGGGACGGCGAGCATGACGGAAATGATCGGCGGCTGTGGTGATGACATCAATTGCGTCCCTCTAGGAGAACCGCTCTGCCTAATCGGTTACGTCTCCGAACGTCACAGTGTATCCGGGGCTACGACCCGCTAAACAGATACCATCCATCAAGATGCGGAAAAGGAAAACGCATGCCGGACCGAATGGGGGCACGGATATCCGCACGTCGAAGCCGCTGACCCCGTCGCGTTGCCGTTGTCGGGCCTGCCGCCGGTCCAAACGAGCCTGACGATCGTAGACGGCCGACCTTCAGCCGTGTTCCCCGATCTGCTGGTCACCCCGACGGGTGTCCGCATCCTGTCCACTGTCCAGGTCGCCAAACGGCCGGACTCTACCCGGCGGGGTTATCACTTCGTGGCCGTTGACGTTCGGGCAACGAATACCGGAAAGCTGCCGAACTGCACCAACGTCGAAGCCTTCCTGACGACGGACGGCGGCTACGATTACACGGCACGCCGACCTGACGATCCCAGTGAACCGAAGCTCGGTGATCTGCTGGGCGGCGAAGTGGCGACCGGCAGCTACGTGTTTGAAGTGGAAGATGCACTGATCCCGCGCTGGCTCACGGTGCTGCAACGGACCGGCACGTGGCGCGGCTGTGAGGTTCGCGGCCACGTGGACCTGATCGCCCCGCGCGTTCGGTTGCCCCTGACCGTGCACTGACCGGGACACTGAGCAGGATCGTCGCGCTGCCTTGTCAGTTCTCAGTGACTGTCTTGCCGGCGATTAGACGCGAATCGCTGTGCGCGTCCGTGCCTGACGAGCGGCACCGATTCGTTTCTTCATCAGCAGCCGTAATTTCGGCATCCAGGCGGCGCGCAGCGAACCAGTGACCTGTGGGATGGGTTGCCGGCGGGGGGTTATCTTCTATGTCCGATGATTTCGATTTCGCGCGCTATTCTGATGATGATCTGCTGCGGCTGTGGAACCGGATCCCTAGCGTGCTGCGACAGCGCGGCGTCTGCCGCACGAAGAACATCGTGTCCGACGTGGCGGAAAGGATCGTGGCGCTGAAGCTGGGCCTGACGCTGTCCCCGAATTCCACGCGCGGCCATGACGCGACCGCGCCGAACGGTGAACGCTATCAGATCAAGGCGCGGCTGTGGAATGCGTGGAACCGTTCGACGCAGCTGGGAGACATTCACTACCTGCACGACGGAGACCCGTTCGACTTTCTGATCGCGGTCCTGTTCAGCGATGGCTTCCCCTGCGCGCATGCCGCTTACAAAATTCCGCTGGCCGTCGTTCGCCAGTTCTCGCGCAAAAAAGGCAAGCGTGACGTGCTGATGGCGCGGGGTCCAGTCCTGACCGCGCCCGGCGTCGAGAACATCACGGCGCAGCTGGGGCCGTAGCCGGGACGATAGACCGCATTGCTGGCTTCGGTCCAAATCGATGCCGCAGTTCCCTCGCAAGTCCTGTGAAGTCCGGATAGACCGTCGAGAACGAAATCCCCATGTCGGTCAGGTCGCCCAGCAGGCGCCGGGCAGCGGTTCGCGGGATGATGAACTTCCTGAAGTAGCCGTGCCGGGACCAGGGTGCAAGCTGAAACGATATCTGTCATGGACGATTCAGAAACGCTGATCGGCGAATACTTGAGGCACCAAGGTCATACGAACGTTGTCTATGAACCCGATGGGAACCAGCCCCCTGACCTGCTTGTGAACGGCCGGATCGCAGTGGAAGTCCGCCGGCTAAATCAGAACGAAGAACCCCCTGGTGGTTCCCCGCGCGGTCTGGAAGAAACCGGCATCCCGCTGAACGCTGCCGTGCGCAAGGTGCTTGCGTCGATGGGACCGCCGACCGACGGCGTAAGCTGGTTCGTGTCCTACAGGTTTCGTCGGCCGCCGCTGCCCAGGAAGGAATTCGAACGAAGGCTGAAGCAGACATTGGCGAACCTGGTGGCGGCGGGCATCCCAGACGCCGCAGAAGTGAACGTCGCACCAGGGTTCAGAATCGACGTTCGTCGGGCGTCGAAACTTCACCCAACGCGGTTCCTGCTGGGGGCCTCGGTCGATCACGACACCGGCGGGTTCGTTGTGGCTGAACTCGTTCGAAACCTGAGCATCTGTGTGGCCGAGAAGACCCGAAAGGTGGCCCCATTCCTGTCGAAGTATCCCGAGTGGTGGCTGGCGTTCGTAGATCGCATCGCGTATGGAAGCTTGGACAGTGAAGACCTCAAACAGCTGCGGGCCGCGTTCACACCGGCAGGCATCTGGGATCGAATCATTCTGGTGGCCCCGACGGACCCGAAGCGGGGATTCTCACTGTAGACGGGCGACAGTCCGTCGATGGCAGTCCAAGGGCAACGGCCAGGATTTTCACCATCTGGCCACGCCGAGCGGGATTCAAGATCCCGTGCGTCGGATCGCCCGCTTTGCGGCCGGCGCTGCGCGGCCGCGACGGCTAACTGGCCGCTGCCGTCAGCAGCCCCAGGCAACGTCTCACGTCAATCACGATCCGTTCCTGGGCGAACCGTTGAGTTACACTACGTCGGCATGTCTAACGACGAACCGCCCGACCGTTTACCAGCGCTGTATGCGGCGGGAAGTGAACAGTGGATTCATGCGGAACAGATGCGTTGGACGATCCTGTACAACTTCCTGGTCGGCAACACTGTCCTGCTGGTTGCCTGGTCCACGCTTTTCGTATCGCTGATCTCAAACTCTCATTCGGTCGGCCTGAAAATCGTGCTGATCGGATTCTGTGTTATCGGCATAGGCGGCAGCATTGTGTGGACCTTTCTGGTTCGTCGGTCCAACCAATTCTCAGAGAGATACTTTGCAACCGGCGTGAACCTCGAACGGATGCTGCTGCCGCCAGATTCGGAACCGGTAGGCCCCTTCTGCATCAGCGAACAACATCGAGGCAGTGGTGGGCCGGTGAAGACACACGTCGTCCTGATGGCTGTCCCCATCGTTTTCGGTGCAGTGTATCTGGCGCTGATGATCGTCAGCATCTTCGCGGCTGCCGAAAGGCTTTGAGGGATACAATTCGTCTCGGCGGCTAGGGTGACGACCTGAATGGCCGGCTTTCCGCCCGGCCTGCCGCCGATCCCTTCGCGGAAGCTGCACGCGGAAGGCAGCATGCTGGCGACAGATCCCGATACTGATCTTACGACCGAAGACCTGCAGCGAATCAGAAGCCTGCACGTCGATGGGTTTGGACCCGCCCGGTCGGTCGCTGAACGAACCCTGGTTCAACCGTCCCGATATCGGCGCGGTGGACATGGCGCGCGCCTATCATCAGGCCGTGCGGATGATCTTGCGGCCCCGGATCACCTTCAGCCTGTCAGACATTCGAGATGTGGGGACGACGACGTGGTCTACGTCTACGACTACAGTCAAGGCCACATGCGACGCGTACAGGAATCGCAGCCGACTCGCAACGTTGTCGGGACGCGCCATCGCCCCGATTCTCGCACGGGAACTGCAGGAAGGGCGCTCCATGATTCGCACGGCACTCGTGGGAATGCTCGTCTGTGCGTCTGCCTCGCTCGCCGACAACGGCCGTAAAGATGAACGGCTGGCGCCGGGCCCGTCGGCGGTGGTCGTCCCGATGCGCCAGACCCTTGTTGGTTGGGGGGTGACCGGGCTGAAGCCGCGCGAAGTCGGCCGAATCTATTGGGAGTTGATCCCGACGACCGAGGTTCTGGTTCGTGTTGTGCCGATTGGGCCTGAGGGGAAGCCGGTTCGCGTGAACCTGATTTTTCATGCCTTCTTTCCCGGGCGCGCGGAGCGTGACCCGTATTCAGGGCTGCCCCGCTGGCCGGAGGGACGACCCTCCAGACTTGCAGTGATGGCGCAGGCGTTCCCGCTCACGTTCACGATCCCCGAATTGTCGCTACGACTGACCCTCGATGGTACCGCGATCGATCTGACGGCGCCGGGCAGTCGCTATCGTAACGTCCCATGCCTTATCACCACGGATGACTGCGCGCCTGATGGTGTGGAGGCAGACCTTGACCCCTCCGTCCTCGAGTCGATGATCGCAGCTCGCACGGTGCAGGGGCAGGCCTTGGGATTTCCATTCGAATTGACCAAGGCCGACCAGGAGGCGCTGGCTGATTTCGCCGCTCGTATCGGGCTGACAAGGAAATGACGCCGAGCGATAAACATCACACGTTCACTCTGTATCTGAAAACCTTTCTGCTGGTGGGATCGAGCCTCGGTGTCCTCACCCATTTCGTGACCCGGGAATCGATGCCGTGGTGGCCCGATACCGTTGTTATGGGCGCAGCATTCGGGACCATGGCGACGCTGGGACTCCTGCAACATCACCGGACCAACCGGCACTTGTGGAACGCACTGAAGGCTGCCTTCCGACGCCGTTAGCGCGCGTCTCCCTCGCACACGAGACACTTGTGCTGCACGTGTTCCAGCCACCCCACGACGTCATCAGCACCCGGCAACTCGGCGAGGCGCCTGCATGCGGCGACTAGCGCGATTTCACACCATCATCCGCGACGACGACATGCTCATCGAATTACCCCTCACATGTTTGCCCAACCCGCTCCGTGCGCGTAATGTCAATATGGCGTCGACGCGAAGGAGGCGTCATCCATGTTCAATCGAATCGCCGCCCTGTGGCTCGTCGCCGGTATCCTCGCCGGTTATGCGGTAGCCGGCCCTGCCGTGAAGGCGCAGAACGCATCGGGCTCCGCGGCGCCGCTGTTTGTCGTACCAGGCGATGACTTGACGCTGCAGTTCGAGCGCGGCACGTTCAGCGAGAATTCCTATTCGATCCGATGTGCGGTTCTGGCCGTCGAATCAACGTGGTTGAAATGCGCACCGCCTGACGCTTTCGGGGCCGAGCGGACTCAGAAGTGGGTGAACCTCGCGTACGCGGTCCAGATTACCAGACGCGACAAGTGACGCAGGCGGACCCGGACCGTCCCGCTGCGGGTATACTCCACGTCCATGATCCTCATCGCTTCTCTTCTTGCGCTGCTCCTGACGCCTGCCCCGCAGCAGCAGGCGATGACCACCTACCAGATGGTCTTCCTGAACAAGGGACCAAATTATGACGCCGTCTCCAAGAGCGCCGACGCGGAGAGGATTCGGCAGCAGCACGTCGCAGGCCTGGTCGCGCTGAACAACAGAAAGGTGGGGCTGTTATTCGGGCCGCTGCTCGATGCCGGCGAGCTGCGCGGGATCCTCGTGCTCGATGTCCCGGACGCCGGTGCCGCCGCCAGCGCGGTCGCTGACGATCCGTACGTGAAGATACAGGCCATGACGGTGACGGTCAGGCCCTGGTTGGGACCGAAGGCGCTCTTCAATCCGCCGGCGCAAGGGCAGGAGCTCGAACAACTTATTCTCGGTTTCCTGATGCGCGGACCGAACACGTCGCAGACCGGTGCGGAGGCACAGGAGATTCAGAAGGGACACCTCGCGTATATGACGAAGCTGCGCGAGGAAGGGAAGCTGCTCGTCGCAGGTCCATTCATGGACGATAGTCCGATGCGCGGCATCGTGATCTACCGCGTTGCGACGGTCGACGATGCCAAGGCGCTTGCCGCCGAAGATCCCGCCGTCAAGGCCGGGCGGCTGGTCGTCGACGCGCATCCGTGGATGACGTTCAAGGGAATTTTGAAGTGAGGGCGCCGCGGCTGCGGCGTCCCCTCTGATCGACTCTTAACGGATGCAATCGAGAGTGCGTCAGCCGTCAGCTCGGCCGGCGCAGCCACGGATGCACGGCTTATACTGACCTCCGTGACGCGCCAGCGCCATGCCGCCGCATTCGCGATCTGCATCGTCGCCATCCTCGGCGGGGCAGTCGCGCGCGTTCAGTCCCCGGGCACCTTCGCCGCGCAGATCGCAGATCTGTCGGAGCCGGGCGGCTACTTCGATACCGACAACCTGATGTCGAACGAGCGCTCGTACTTGCGGGTCCTGCCGGAGCTGGCGCGGCGGAACGTTCATGGCGGCGCGTACGTTGGCGTCGGGCCGGATCAGAACTTCTCGTACATCGCGGACATCCGTCCGTCGATCGCGTTCATCATCGACGTTCGCCGCGATAATCTCCTGCTTCACCTGCTGTTCAAGGCGCTCTTCGTCCAGGCGCGCACGCGTGTCGAGTACCTCGCGCTGCTGTTCGGACGGACCGCGCCGGCCAATGTCGAGCAGTGGAGGGACGCGCCGATTGAGCAGATCGCACGGTATGTGGAACAGCAGCCGTCCGCCCGGCCGCTCGACTCCTTGCGCGGACGCATCGATGCGACGGTGAAATCGTTCGGCGTGCCCCTGTCGGCCGCCGATGTCGCCACGATCGACAGCTTTCATCGCCGTTTCATCGACGCGGGACTCGAGCTGCGCTTTCAAAGCGCCGGCCGTCCTCCGCAGATGTATTACCCCACGTATGGCGATCTGCTTGTCGAGACCGACGGCGAGGGCCATCAACGCAACTACCTCGCGTCGGAGGAATCCTTTCAGTTCGTGAAGAGGCTCGAGACGCGCGATCGGATCATTCCGGTCGTGGGGAACCTGGCGGGGCCTTCGGCGATGAACGCGGTGGCGCGCGCGCTCGCCGCGCGGCACGAGCAGCTCTCCGCGTTCTACGCGTCGAACGTGGAGTTTTACCTCGAGCGGCAAGGAACGTACGAGCGGTTCGCGGCCAACCTCGCGCGGATGCCGAGGACGCCGAACAGCGTCATCATCCGGTCCATCTTTGGAAGAGGAGGAGGCAGCCTGTCGGAGCTGCAGCCGATTGCGGAGCTCCTCACCGAGATGGCGATTTCAAAATAAGGACCGGGCCTGGACCCGGCCCCGAGGTTCAGAGCGCGGACACGATCGCGCTGCCGATCAGGATCGGGACCAGCACGAAGAACGACACGATCCAGGAGATCAACCCAGCGATGACACAGACGATAATCGCGCGGCCGGTGTTGCTGTAGTCCAGCACCTCGCGCACCGCGACCACGCCCACTACGACCATCCAGATCCACACGAAGAACGAGATCAGCGGCCCGAGGAACGGCACAATCGCGAGCACGTTGAACACGCCTGGCGATGCGGTGAACCCGATTACGCGGAAGGCTTCGTTGAAATCCGCCTTCGTCGCAGGCTCCGGCATCACCTTCGTGCCGATCAGCACGACAAGCACCGTCCACAGGGCGTAGCCGATCAGGTTGATGACCAGCATCATCACGCCGTGGGTGATGCCGATCCGGAACATGTTCCCGATGAGAGCCGCGACCCCCGCGATGACGATCACCATCACCGCCTGGTTGATCGCCGTGGGGTCGGCTTCGATTTCCTGAAAGGTCTTCACGTCCGCTTGCATCGCACCCGTCATTCGCGCTGTCAGACTGGCCATTTCACGCTCCGCTGATAAAGGTAGACCCTTTTACGTGCCGGTCACGATGACGATGGGGATGCTGCTTGTATGCGCGTGCGCCGCGATCCGTGCGGTACATCCGTCGCGGTGCCGGGTCGTCCTCCACGACCAGGACAGTGGCGGAATTCACCATGTCTCATGATACCCAATCAGACAATTAATGAGACCCTGAAGTCACGTATGCCGACCCAGCCGTCGATGTTATGCGCTGATGCGAAGTACCAGCAGGAAGGCGATGATGAGCCGCGTGCGCAGTGACATGATTGATTGACGCCGCGAGTTAGCAGTCTAATGTATGCGACGGGGGGCAGGAGATGAAGAAACCATGATGAAGCGACAGCGCACGCTCGTCGTGCTCGTCGCGGCCACGATCGCGGTCGTGCCGCTGCGCGCGCAGAAGGAGCTCGACCGGCTGCAGAACAGCGCGACGGTCCTGAAGGAAATCCTCGGAATCCCCGACAACGTCCCGAAGGACCTGCTCGACCGGGCCGAGTGCGTGATCGTCTTTCCGTCGGTGAAGAAGGTCGCGGTCGGCGTCGGCGGCAGCTACGGCCGCGGGGTGATGTCGTGCCGGGGCGGCACCGCATTCGACGGCCCATGGAGTCCGCCCGCGATGATGGCGCTCGAAGGGGGCAGCATCGGCTTCCAGCTCGGGGGACAGGCGACCGACTACGTGCTGCTCGTGATGAACGATCGCGGCGCCGATTCAGTCCTGAGCAGCAAGGTGAAGCTGGGAGGCGACGCCTCGGCGGCCGCGGGTCCGAAAGGCCGCACGGCAGGCGCGTCCACCGACCTCGCGATGCGCGCCGAGATCCTGACGTACTCGCGCGCGCGCGGGTTGTTCGCCGGCGTGTCGCTCGAGGGATCGACGCTGCGCCCCGACGCGGATGCAAACGAGGCCGTGTACGGGCGGCGCATGGACGCGCACGACATCGTCCGCGGCAGCGTGCCGGTGCCGGGGGCGGCGCAGCCGCTCGTCGACGTGCTCAACCAGCGGTCCCCGAAAAACCTCTCGAACCGTCCGCAATAGCCGGCTCCCAGGCGCGGATTTGCGCGTGACTCCATATCTGTGGTAATAACTCCATATATGGAGTCACGCGCACCTCGTCCTGCCGCGGTTCGCCCGGGTCGCCGCGCGGCCGTCACGCCCTTCGCCCCGGACGTCCGGCCGGACCCTGCCGTCCGCCGCAAGCTCTCCGGCCCTGCGCTCCGCACCTTCTTCCGGATTGCGTCCGGCTGGGGACTGTCGGTGCAGGAGCAGCGCGCGCTGCTCGGCTGGCCGGCCGCGTCGACGTTTCACAAATACAAGGCGGGCGATATCGGGGCGCTGTCGTTCGACACGCTGACCCGCATCTCCCTCGTGATTGGAATCTACAAAAGCCTCCAGATCCTCTATCCCGAGCCGGAGTTTGCCGACCGGTGGGTGCGGATGCCGAACAGCCATTCGCTGTTCGGCGGGCGTCCCGCGCTCTCGCTGATGACCGAGACCGGCATCGACGGCCTCTATCAGGTTCGGCGGTTGCTCGACGGCCGCCGCGGCGGATGGAACTAGGCGCACCGCACACACTCGTGCGCTGGAACGGCGTGCCGCGACTGGTTCCCAGCCGCTACCCGGTTGCAGGGCTCCTCGACCGCGTGGCGGATCCCGGCGACCTCGACGCGCTCTTCGAGCTGGAGGGATGGACGAACGATCGCATCAGCGGTGAGCTCGGTCTGCTGCGGACGATCCCGCTCGAGGAGTGGGTCACAGGCCGGCCGATGGCGAGCGTGGTGATGGCCGCGTTCTGCCACCCCCGACCGGGCGGGGGACGTTTCTCCTCCGCGGATCGCGGCGCATGGTACGCCGCGCGCCGCATCGAGACGGCGCTTGCCGAGTCGATTTATCACCGCACCGAAGAGTTGCGGGAGGTCGGCGGATTCGAAACGCGCGTGCAGATGCGTGTCTACCTCGCGGATTTCGCCGCGCGCTTTCACGACGCGCGCGGCATGACGGGCGAGCTGTACCACCCGCGCTCGTACGCGGTCTCGCAGGAGTTCGGGCGCCGCGTGCTCGACGCAGGCGGCAACGGGATCGTGTATCGCAGCGTGCGGGATCCCGGGGGAGAGTGCCTCGCGTGTTTCCGTCCGGCGCTGGTCCGCCACGTCCGTGCGGGCGGACACTACGAGTTCCAGTGGACTGGCAGCCCCGATCCCGCGGTGCGAAAGTTGTGACGAAGCGAATTCCGCTGTGGGTGTGGTGGATCGTGCTCACGTGGCTGATCAGCCTCCCCTGGACCGGCTTCACCCTCGACCCGCAGTGGTCGCGTGTGCACTGGGTGCCGTTCACCGATCCGGCCGACCGGCCGCGCGATTTCATTCTCAACGTCCTCTTCTTCGTGCCCTTCGGCTATTCGTTCGCGCGGACGCGTCGCTGGCCGCTCGCGCCGTTCGCCGCCGGGATCGTGTCGCTCAGCGCCGAGGCGACGCAACTTTTCGGGACTGTTCGCTATCCCTCAGCCACCGACGTGATGGCGGCAATCGTCGGCGCGGCGATCGGCGCGGTCTTTGTGCGATGGGCGCAACCTTTTCATGAGGCTCCCTCGTCCAACACTCCGTGAGCGACAGGATCTCGTCGAGGAATGAAGAAGACGACGGTCGGCGAGTCGCCCCGGTACAGGGAGAATCTGGATACAATGGCCACTCATGGCCGGCGGCGAAGACATCGATCGGCTGATTCTCGAGCTTCATGCGACGACGGCGGGGTCGCCCGGTCCCGGCGACCTGACGCGCATCGAGCGGTGGCTCCGATTGCTCGCGTCGCGAAACGGGAGCGATCTGCTGCTGATCGCGGGCGCGCCGCCGTCAATTAGGGTAGACGGCCGCGTGCTGCCGCTGACGGAAGGGCCGCTCGACGGCGTGGACATCGAAGAGGCCGTCATTCCCGCGCTGCCTCCGCACGCGCGCCGCATCTATCGCGACCATCACATTGTGGATGCGTCCTTCCGGGTGCAGGGGGTCGGCCGTTTCCGCATCAACCTGCACTGGGAGCGAGGCCGCGCCGCGGCCGCGGTGCGGCTGCTGCCGCAGCGCGTTCCGCGCATTTCAACGCTCGGCCTTCCTGCTGCGGTGGAACTGCTCGCGCAGCTGCCGCGCGGGCTCGTGCTGATTGGCGGCCCGACGGGCTCCGGGAAGAGCACGACGCTCGCGGCGCTCGTCGACGAGATCAACCGGCGAGAGGCGCGCCACGTGGTCACGATTGAGGATCCGATCGAGTACGAGCACGTGCACCAGCGCAGCGTGATCGAGCAGGTCGAGATCGGCGTCGACGCCCCTGACTTTCCGACGGCGCTCCGCGCCGCGGTCCGGCAGGCGCCCGACGTCATCGTGGTGGGCGAAATGCGCGATCCCGAAACGATGCGCATCGCACTTGCCGCAGCGGAAACGGGTCACCTCGTGCTGTCCACGGTTCATACGACGGACGTCGCATCCACGGTGTCGCGCGTCGCCGATTCGTTTCCAGCCGAACGTCAGAACACGATCCGGCAGGAGCTCGGGATGGCGCTGGCGGCCGTGATGACGCAGACGCTGCTGCCGCGCATCGGCGGTGGCGTGGCGCCCGCGGCGGAACTGCTGATGGTGAGCTACGGCGCGCGCCAGCACATCCGGAGGAACGCCCTTCAGCACCTGCACCAGGAGATCACGATCACGCGGCGGAACGGCTCGTTCACGTTCGAAGAGTCGCTCGCGCGCCTCGTCAAGGACGGCGTCGTCGAATGGCGCGACGCGCAGGCGCGCGCGATCCACGCGGACGAGTTCGAGCAGCTCGCGCCGTCTCATCCGTAGGCCCGTCGACACCGCGTGGCAGCGTCCCGCTGGTCCGCTGCTTGCTTGTGCGGAAGCAACGTAGTCGCATTTTTTCACGGAGGCGTCAGATGAAAATCGTTCGGCGTTCGCTCGCAGCGTGTCTTGCGGTGCTGATGATGGCACCCATGGCCAGTGCCCAGGATCATGTCATCAACAAATCGGCGCTCGACCAGGCCGTCCAGCAGCGCGTCAGCCAGGAACAGGCCGACCGCGAAGTGATCGTCTCGCTGCTGCAGCGGGCGGAAGTGCGCGAAATCGCATCGAAGGCCGGTCTCTCCATCGAGAAGGCCGAGGCAGCCGCGTCCACGCTGCAGGGGAAGGACCTCGCGACGGCGGCCGCGCAGGCGCGCCAGGTGCAGAACAACCTGGCGGGCGGCGCGAACACGATCGTGATCTCGACGACGACGATCATCATCGTGCTGCTGCTCATCATCCTGATTGTCGCGCTCGCTGATTGATCCGCAGAGTCGCTCAACACATGGCCGCCGCCGTCGTTCTGACGGCGGCGGTGTCCGTGCACCCGGCCATCGGCCAGCCCTCCGTCAAAGGAGCACTTCAACTTCTCGACGTTCCGTATCTGCCGCAGAGTGAATCGTTGTGCGGCGGCGCCGCGGCCGCCATGGTCATGCGCTACTGGGGCGCGACCAATGTCTACGCGGACACCTTTGCGGAGCTCATCGATCCGGCCGCCGGTGGAATCCACGCCGACGATCTGCTGCGAGCGCTGCGTGCCCGCGGCTGGAGCGCCGAGTCGTTCAGCGGAGATGCCGCGTCCGTGCACGAAGCGCTTCTGGCGCGACGTCCCGCCATCGTGCTCATCGAAGATCGTCCGGGTCGCTTTCACTACGTCGTGATCGTCGGCTGGTCGTCGGGACGCGTAATCGCGCACGATCCCGCGCGTGCGCCGTTTCGCGTGCTCGACGAGCGCGCGTTCACCGGCGCGTGGAAGCAGTCCGGCTTCTGGACCGTCGTGCCGGATCCACCAGCCTCGCTCGCGACCGTTGCCGAGACGCCGCGGAGCAGCGCAAACGCGCCGGTCTCCGCTGACGCTGTCCACAAGAGCCGTGATTCGGCGGCGTGCAGCGGCATGGTCGACGAAGGCGTGAGGCTTGCGAACAGCGGCGAGATCGCGAGTGCCAGGCTGACATTGGAAGCCGCGGCGTCCGGCTGCCCGCGCTCCGCGGCCGCGTGGCGCGAGCTGGCAGGCCTGCACGCGCTCGCGGGCGAGTGGCCCGAGGCCGCATCCGACGCACGGCGCGCGCTCTCGCGTGACGGGCATGACGCGCACGCGGCGCGAATTCTCGCGACCGCGCTCTATCTGCAGGACGACTCCGAAGGCGCTCTCGATGCGTGGAACCGCGTCGGCGAGCCGGTGATCGATCTCGTCAACATCATCGGGCTCGAGCGAACGCGTTACGCGGTCGCGGCGCGCACGATGGGGCTTGCGCCGCAGCAGCTCCTGACCCGCGCGTTGCTGCACGCGGCGCGGCGCAGGCTTGCAGAATTGCCGTCCGCCCAGACGGTGCGCGTGGCGTTCCGGCCGGCCGAAAACGGACGGGCGCAGGTCGAAGCGGTTGTGCTCGAACGCCCGCTCGTTCCGGTTTCGCCGATCGCCGCCGGCGTCGTCGCGCTTCGCGCGGCCACCGATCGCGAACGCGCCGCATCGATCTCGAGTCCCACCGGTGGCGGCGAAACATGGACGGCGGCGTGGCGCTGGTGGGAGCACCGCCCGCGCGTGGCGCTCGGGTTCGAGACGCCCGCACCGTTCGGGGGCCACTGGGGTATCGCAGTGTTTGCCGAGCGGCAGGCGTACGCCGGGGGCTCGTCGACACTTGAAGAGTCACGCAGGCGCGCCGAATTTCGTGTGAGCGACTGGACGCGCACAGGTCTTCGGTGGGAGATCGCCTCCGGCGTCGATCGCTGGCGAGGCATCGCGAGCCAGGCATTCTCGATGCGCGTTGCCGCACAGCAGCGGGTCGCGGCCGATCGTGCGTCGCTGAGCGCGGCGACCGAATCGTGGGCGGGGGGCTTGCGCGCGTGGACGGCGAGCGTCGGCGCCGACTGGCGCTCGCGCGCGCGCAACGACGGATCGGTGTGGATAGCACGCGCGGGGGAGGACATCGCGGCGAAAACGGCGCCGCTGGCGCTCTGGTCCGGCGCGGGCACGGGACAGGGTCGCGACGTGCTGCTGCGCGCGCATCCGCTGCTGGACGATGGCGTCATTCATGGGGTGTTCGGCTCAGAGCTGACGCACGGGGGGATGGAGTGGCGCCGCTGGACTCAGCTCGCGAAGAAACCGCTGCGCGTCGCGCCGGCGATCTTCCTCGACATTGCGCACAGCGCACGCGGCCTCGAAGACGCGGACACGCGGTGGCATTCTGATGTCGGTGGTGGGCTTCGGATCGCCGTCCCCGGGTCAGGCGTGCTGCGGATCGACGTCGCGCGGGGGCTTCGCGACGGCCGCTCAGCGTTCTCGGTAGGGTGGGGCCGGTAACGGCGCGTCGTCGACTATCTCAACGCTGGTGACGCCGCTGTGCGAGAACAGCACGATGCGGTCGGGGTATGTCCACGCTTCCGAGACGTCGTCGCCCGCGCGGCGCAGTTCCTTTCGTACGGGATCGCCAAGCGCAAGCCGCACCTGGTCGGCGGTGAAGCGTTCGCGGATCCGCCCGCGCACGACATCGAGCTTCGTGCGATCCGGCCACTTCGTCTGCTGCACCCGGAAGATGCGCAGGCGCAACGTCTCCATCGACGCATCCACCACGTTGTCGCGCGAAATCTCGATCCAACCGCCGTCCCATCGTCCCGACGACGCGTCGATGCGCAGCCATCCGTCGACGACCTCGCATCCAGATGCCAGGTCGAAGGGTTTCAGCCTGGCGACGCTGTGGGATTTCGCGTCCGGATCAACGCGCACCGCGGTCGGTTCCGAGACCACGTAAAAAACGGCCGCGGCGTTGGCAGCGCGGGGAGCGGCATCAGAGGCGTGCGCATACAGCGCCGCCATCAGTAAGAGCAACATCGGCTGGGGAGGCGCGCAGTCTACCTCAGCCGAGGTGAGGGGTCTACAGGGGTCGCGCCCGTATTCCCTTCGCCGCCGTCATGTCCGTCTTTAGGCGAACTTCAGAGGACTCCGACGACGATCAGCGTCGCGTCGTCCTTGAACTCGCCGGCGGCATAAGTCGAGACGGCTGCGGCAACACGCTCCAGCATGACGGGCGCACGGCAGGTGCGGTGATCGCGTGCGAGTGTCACGAGACGGTCCTCGCCGAAATCGTCGTACTCGGCCGCGCGATCGTCAGCACCCGGCTCGCGCACGTCGGTGATGCCGTCGGTGAAGAGCACCACGCGGTCTTCGCTTCCGACGCTTACCTGCCGCTGTTCGTACACCGCATCGTTGAAGATGCCGAGCACGGGACCACCGGCCGCAAGCCGTTCGACCGAGCCGTCGCTGCGCAGCAGGATGGGCGCATAGTGTCCCGCATTGGCGTACGTGAGCGTGTGCCGCTCGGTGTCCAGGATGCAGTAGAAGAAGCTGATGAAACGCCCCTCCGCGATATTGCCGCAGAGGATCCGGTTCACGCGCTGACAGAGCTCTGATGGATCCGTGGTCTCGCTCGCGAACGCGCGCACGGCGGCCTGCAGGTTGGACATGAGCAGCGCGGCGGGGATGCCCTTGCCGACGACGTCGGCAATCGACAGCGCGACACGCGAGCGGCCGAACGCGATCGCGTCGTAGCAATCGCCGCCGACGCCGGCGGCCGGTTCCCACGATGCCGCGAGCTCGCAGCCGTCCACCTGTGGAAGCGCCGCGGGCAGCAGCTTGCGCTGAATGCGCTCCGCCTCGCTGAACTCGCGCGCCGCCACGTGCCGCTCCTGGCGCCGCACGCGCCCCTTCTCGATCTCGGTGCGCAGCGTCGCGACGAGCTGCCGGTTGTCCCACGGCTTCTGCACGAAATCGCAGACGCCGCTGCGCATCGCCTCCACCGCGAGATCCACCGAGCTCCAACCGGTCATCGCAACGATCGGCAGCAGGTCGTCTTGCTGCCGCACGCGCGCAAGCAGATCGATCCCCTCACGCCCGGATGTCGTGTCGCCGGTGTAATTCAGATCCATCAGCAGAAGGTCGTACGTGCGCCGTTTGACGGCGTCGAGCACCGCGTCCGGAGACGTCACCGCGTCCATCAGGATGCCCTCGCTCTTGAGAAGCAGGCGAAGAGCGTCGAGGAGATCGTGCTGATCGTCGGCAATGAGAATGCGGCGCTCGGCGGCACAAAGTGCGGGCATGTGGCTACTACTCCAAGCGACATGCCACGCAACGGAATGCGGATATTCGGAGCAAAACCGCGGCTGACTGGCGATCGGCGGGACGGCGGGCGTGTTCGCTTTCGCACACCTGCGTCCCGGATCCGGTGGGTGCCTCCTTCAGGATCTGGGGTTCGCCGTGCGCAGCTTCGTCAAGCAGCCGGGCTTTGCGGTGATTGCGATCGCCACGCTCGCGCCGGGCATCGGCGCGAACACGGCGATCTTCACGGTCGTCAACGCGGTGGGTAAAGAAGAAAAAGTCAAGGACGTGACTCGTGATTCGAAGATCAGGGATTCGCGATTGGATTGTTTTGTGGCTCTACAGGCGACCGCCTCTGTGCCGATAACCGGAGTGCATGCTGTGGTTTTTCGAGAAGCACCACGCGCGACTCCACTACGAGATCAGGCGGCAGACGGACGGTCCCGATTACGAATTGGTGATTACGTTCCCTGACGGTCGCCAGCAAATAGAAAGCTTCCCGAATGCCGAGGCCGTCGTGCAGCGCTCCGTCGCGCTTCACGACAGCTTGATGGAAGCGGGTTGGGAGCCGCCCCGGGGGCGCGCGTTCCGCAGGCTCGACTACTGATCGCGCCGCGAGGCTTGCGACAGGGCGCTGCGCAACAGCGAGAGCTTCCGCTGCTGCGCCTTCGCGAGTTGGGCCTGCAGCGCCGCGTTGCCGGGATCGGCCGCGAGCGCCTGACGGCACTCGTCGATCGTCCGGTTGGCCGCCGCGATGTTCTGATCGAGTACGTGGACGGTCTCCGCATCCAGGTTGGCCCGGCTCGATTCGAGCGCCTTCTCCAGTTGAGCGACCGCTTCGTCGTATGCCTCCGGCGCGCCAACCGATCGCGTTCCGGCGTGCGCCCCAGTCTCCGCGCTGACCGGCTGGAAGTCCGCGCGCGGATCGCCCGACTTCGCCATCCACACCAGCCCGCCCGACAGGACCATCAGCGCAAGACTCGCGGCGGCAAGCTGCGGCACCGTGAACGACAGGCGCGAGGTGGACGCGCGTCTGAGGACCGACACGAGTGCGCGTCCGGCGCCAATCCGCGCAGCGACGCCCGGCCACAAATCCCGTTCGGGCCCGGCATCCTGCACGGCCGCGGCCCGCGCGACGACGCGCCGCAGCTCGTCGAGCGTCATCCGGCAGCTCGCGCATTCCGCCAGGTGCGTGTCCAGCGATGAGCGCTCAGCGGGGGAGAGCTCGTCATCCAGGTAATCCGAGAGGCGGTCGACGAATGTATCCCTCATGATGATCCCAGGTGCCGGCGCAGCATCATACGCGCCCGGTGCAGCTGCGCCTTCGACGTGCCGGCCGAAATGTCGAGGAGCGAGGCGATCTCCTGGTGCTTGTACCCCTCGACGTCGTGCAGCACGAAGATCTCGCGCGCGCCATCGGGCAGCTTCGTCAGCGCGGTTTCGAAGTCCATCGACAGGTCGCGCGAGCGCGACGGGCCGGGGAGCGTCTCGAAAATGTCTTCGCCGTCGTGCATCCGCTGCCGCCTCGAGGTCTCGGTGCGGAAGCGCTCGATGACGACGTTGACGGCGAGCCTGTGCAGCCAGGTTGAAAACGCGGCATCGCCGCGGAAACTTCCAAGCTTCTGCCAGACCCTCACGAAGACGTCCTGCGTCAACTCGTCGGTGTCGCGTCCGCCAGCCATCCGCCGCACGAGGCTATGCACCCGGGGGAGGTGCGCGTGGTAAATCCGCTCGAACGCCGACACGTCTCCCGCCGCGGCCTTTGCCACGTCCTCGGTCATGACGGCGGCATTCAGCTATCGCACCCCTTTCCCGCACCTGCTTGGACGGACCGGGGGAGCCGGAAGGTTGGAAAGCTCTACCGCAGGATACCGTAAGGGTTGATCGGCGTGCCTTCCCACCAGCGCTGCGCTGACGTGAGCTTGAACACCGCGAAGTGCAGGTGGGGAGTGTCCTTCGGCGCATTCCCCGACGTGCCGACGTACTCGATGACCTGCCCCTTCTTCACGTGGTCCCCTTCCTTCAGGCCGGCGGCGTAGCGTTCGAGGTGTGCGTAGTAGTAGCAATACTGTTCGGTGGGATCGAACTGATAGATCGTGGTGCCCCCCGCCTTGCTCTCGAAGAGGCGTGCGATCGTGCCATCCTCGACCGCTTTCACAGGCGTGTTGCGCGGCGCGAGAATGTCGAGCGCCTCGTGCACGCGCTCCGCTCCGCGCTTCTCGTTGAACGTGTCAACGAGTTGATTGCGCTTCACGCCCTCCACCGGGATTTCGAGGTCGCGTCGCGCGAGATTGTCAGGCGGGGCCGCGGTGATGGATGGCGTCGGTGTCGATCCCGTGGTGCCCGTCGCTGACGACGGCGCGGCGCGGCGCTCCTCCAGGACCGGCGAGTCCACGTCGGCGAGCCCGTCGGCCGCAGATATCGATTGCGCGGCCTGCGGCGTCCTGTGACCGAGCTGCGCATACTTCGTGATGAGGATCGCGACGAGCGCGGCACCCAGCACGAAGCCGCACGCGGCGCCGATTCCGAAAGTACGCAGCGTCCGTTTCGTGACGGGCTTCATCATCACTCGCTGAACACCACGCGCGTGCCGGGCTTCACGAGCGCGGCGAGCCTCAACGCGTCCCAATTTGTGAGCCGCACGCATCCGTGCGACTGCGTGCGCCCGATCGTCGATGGTTCCGGTGTGCCGTGCAGCCCGTAATGCAGCTTCGAGAGGTCGATCCACACAAGGCCGACGGGATTGTTCGGTCCGGGCGGAATCGTCGCCTTCGTGTGCGACGGCTCGGCATCCCAGAACAGATCCGGGTTATACCGGAACGTCGGAGTGAGCTGCACGCCCGTCACCTTCCAGTCTCCAATCGGCAGCGGGTCGTGCTCGCTTCCGGTCGTCACGGGTGCGTAGAAGACGACTCTCCCGGCGGCATCTGTGGCCGTCGCGGCCGACGTCGTCTTCGACACCGTCACCACGACATCCGCCTTGGGGGGCGCTGGCGGCGCCGGATTTGGTGACGCATTCCTGCCGCCTCTTGCGCTCTGTTTCGGCGGCGCCGCGGGAGCGACAGGCATCGCCATCGGGTCCACGCTCGGTACGTGTATCTGCTGCCCCGCGGTGAACTGCGCGCCCTGGTTCAACTGCTGCAGGAACTGCGGCGTCGTGTGGAACCGCTCCGCGAGCGCTTCGACCAGCGAGGTGTAGCCGAGCGCGGGAAGCTTCGACATGGCCATCATGTCCGCGGGGACGCGATCGATAAACGGTCCTGCCCCGTCCTCGGCGGTGATCGTGTATGTCGTCAGCGCTTCGCCCGATGGCGCTCCGGTGTTGCCGTTCTTCTGATACGCCGCGAGCGCCTTCTTGGTGTTCATCCCCATGCGGCCGTCGATCGCGCCCGGTGAAAAGCCGGCGCGGTCGAGCATCACCTGGAGTTGCAGCGCATCGTTCGGCTGGGGCGTGGGTTGCGCCGGCGGTGGCGGTTGCGGGGCGGCCTGCGCGAGCGTGGCAACGAACGCGAGAATCGGCACGACCTGCATATCAGCTCACTCGCTCGAACGCGCGGCGATCGCCGCCGATGCGACGCTCCTCGCCGGTGTTGCGCGTGTCGACCTCGATCACGCGGAACGGACGCTCGGGGTATAACCGCCGCATCAGCGACATCGACACGTTGTAGACGGGAACGTTTTTCGTCGTGAACCCTTCGGGCTGACCGTGGTGTGCGTGGCCATGAAAGACCGCTGTCACCGGATACCGTCCCAGCGGTTCTTCGAGCCGGCTGCATCCGAGGAAGGGGAAGATTTCCAGGGGTTCCCCTTCGACCGTCGCCTGGATGGGGGAGTAGTGAAGAATGGCGATGCGCTGATCGTTTCGCAGCCGTGCGAGCGCGGATTCCAGCTTCAGCGCTTCATCAACCGCTTCGTGCACGAACTTCTTGATGATGTCTTCGCCCCACGGCCCGAGCGCACGCCGGCCGAATCCTCCGGCGAATCCTTTCACGCCGGCGAAACCAATTCCCAGAATCTCGGTGCTGTCGCCGTCGAGCATCGTGACGTCCGCGTTGGCAAACAGTTTCGTCATCTCCGTCTGCTGCGCGGCTTCGAAATCGTGGTTTCCGAGCACGCCGACGATGGGGATCTTGACGACGGCAAGCTCGCGCAGGAGTGCCTGCGCTTCCTCGAGGAGGCCGTAATCGGTCAGGTCGCCGCAGAGCACGAGGATGTCGGCGGTCTCGTTGATTTGACTGAAGAGCGGCTGGAGGGAACCCGGCGTGGCGTTCCGGCCGTGATGGAGATCGCCGAGCGCGGCGATACGGACGACGTCCTTCGCTACAGGCATACGCCTCCCTGGCCGGGAAGAGCAAGCCGTATGCCGGGTCCTCAGTTAGCGCGGCGCGAGTTGGTCGAGTTCACGGTCGAGCGCTGCCAGCGCCTGCTGGAGCATCTCGCGGTGGGCCGGCGCGGTGGCGCGGCCCAGATCCCGTTCCGTCCGGGTGCGCGTCAATTGCAGCGTGCGCCGCCGCTGCTCCGCGGCGCGTTCCTG
>Ga0137373_10001743_pt1 | contig 23687 bp, 15 predicted proteins | sample SagtaG_5_FD_104912 | JGI IMG/M metagenome (GOLD analysis project Ga0137373, IMG submission 104912) | Vadose zone soil microbial communities from Sagehorn Ranch, Mendocino, California, USA - Sage1_R_80_16 metaG | ecosystem: Environmental > Terrestrial > Soil > Vadose zone | place: USA... | reverse complement strand
GTCGACGACGCGGGGATCCGGATACACCTCGGCATCCAGCCGAGCACAGCCGCTTCACATCGGGGCGGCGCTGAAATCGACGAGCAGGTGCTTCCCGCCGCCGCGCTTCTGCGCCGCGTCAAAATCGCGTTCCCAGGTGATTTCTTTGTGCGCGGTGGCCATCGATTGCGACTCCTTCCTTCCGCCTGAAGGCGGAAGCAGCAACACTCATGCCTTTAGGGTGCCGCTAAACCGCCGACTCGACTATACTTATCGCCATCAGCTCCCTGGTCCGAACCCCGGAGGCAACGGTGTTTGTCTACGCAGCCGTCGGCGCAGTTGGCTTGCTTTTCCTCCTCGGCATGCTCTTCGTGGGGGATCTACTCGGCGGCGATCATGACTTCGATCATTCGGTCGATCACGATCTCGGCGGCGGCCCGAGCTTTCTCTCCGCCCGGATCATTGCCGCCTTCATCACCGCGTTCGGCGTAGGTGGGGTCGTCGCGCAGTACTACGGTCTCTCGCACCCCGCGTCGGCGGGCGTCGGCATCGTGACGGGCGTTGTCATGTCGGGCATTGTGTACCAATTCGCCCGGATCCTGTATTCGCAGCAGGCATCAAGCGAGCTGCGGATGTCCGATCTCCGGGGCGCACGCGGCGAGGTTACCGTCGCGATCCCCGAAAACGGCGTCGGAGAAATCACGATCAGCGCAGGCGGCCAGCGCACCACCCACATCGCGCGATCGGCCGACGGCCACGCCATTCCCGCGGGCACTGACGTCGTCGTCATCAATCCGCTCGGCCAATCGGTTGTCGTCTCGCGGGCCCCCGCGCCCACGAGTGGAGTCCCCTCATGACCAGCATCATCGATCTCGGTCCCGTCACCGTCGCGCTCGTCATCCTGATGGGCATCGTCGGCTTGTTTGCCGCGATGGCCCTGTTCGCCCGCAACTACATCAAGGTGCCGCCGTCGCAGGTCGCGATCTTCTACGGTCGCAAGCACCGGTACGAAGACGACAAGGGCAACAGGGTGATGGTCGGCTTCCGCGTGGTCAAGGGGGGCGCGGCGCTGCGCGTGCCGCTGCTCGAGAAGATCGCGTATCTCTCGCTGAACATCATCTCGATCCCGCTGAAGATCCAGCGCGCCTACACGAAAGAAGGAGTGCCGGTCAGCGTCGAGGCGGTCGCGAATGTGAAGATCGCCGGCGACGACATGTCGCTGCGCGCCGCGGCGGAACGCTTCCTCGGCATGACGGCGGAACAGGTGAAGAGCGTCATCTTCCAGACGCTCGAAGGGCACCTGCGCGCGATCCTCGGCACGCTCACCGTCGAAGCGATCAACGCCGATCGATCCGCCTTCGCCCAGAAGATGACGGACGAAGCCGCGCAGGATTTGAAGAAGATGGGGGTGAACATCGACATCCTCACGATCCAGCAAATCAGCGACGAGATGGGCTACCTCGATGCGCTCGGCCGGAAGCGCACCGCGGAAGTCAAGCGCGACGCGCTCATCGGCGAGGCGCTTGCCCAGCGCGACGCGATGATCCAGTCGGCGCAGGCGGACCAGGAAGGCAAGACGAAGCGGTACGAAGCGGACGTGACGATCGCGCAGTCGCTGCGCGACAAGGAGACGCGTCAGGCGGAGTTCGATGCCGCGGTCAAGGCAAAGCAGGCGGAGGCCGAACAGGCCGGCCCACTCGCGAACGCCGTCGCGCAGCAGCGCGTCACCGAACAGACGGTCCGCATCGAACAGGTCCGCACGCAGCAGCAGGTGGCGGTCGCCGAGCAGGAAGCCGCGCGCAAGGAGAAGGAGCTGATCGCGACCGTCGTCAAGCCCGCGGAAGCGGCGCGGCAGGCGCAAATCCTCCAGGCGGAAGGCGGCCGGCAGGCCACGATCATCCGGGCGGAAGCGACGCAGAAGGAGCTCGAGTTCCAGGGCGCCGGTGAAGCCTCGAAGATCGAAAAGGTCGGCCTCGCGGAAGCCGCAAAGGTACTCGCCGTCGGCCAGGCGGAAGCCGAGGTCATCAAGAAGAAGCTGCTGGCCGAGGCGGAAGGACTCCAGAAAAAAGCGGACGCGTGGAAGCAATTCAACGAAGCCGCGATTATCAACCTCGTCGTCGACAAGATGCCGGAGCTCGCGCAGGCGTTCGCCACGCAGCTCGCGGGGGTCGACAAGATCAACATCATCGAGATGGGCGGGAACAGCAACGGGCGCGGCAGCGCCGGCGTCAACCGCGTCATGGGCACGGTGGGTGGCGGAATGAGCGCGATGCTCGACATGCTGAAGGATCAGTTCGGCATCGACATCGCGCGGATGATGGCGGCGAAAACGACGGCGTCAACGGTAGAAGCCGAAAGCGCGGCGATCGCGGTCGAACCGCCGACGCGGAACAAGTAGCGCGCAACATCAACGACAGCCACCGTCACACTGCATCCATACCAAGAGACAACAGGTCCCCTTCTCCCCTTCTCCTGTTTGATCTTGGTGGCGAAGACAGCGTGACAGTGGCTGTCGTTGATTGATCCTACGCCGTGAGACGCCGCGCGAGCTCCGGCAGCGGCGAGGGGCGCGAAAAGCTGCGGAGCGCGGCATCTTCGTCGACGAAGATCTCGAACACGTCGATGAGGCGCGTCATCTCCAGCACGCGCCGCACCCGGTCGCTCGGGCGCAGCAGCTTCAACCGGCCGCCGCGCCGCGTGATGTGCAGGAACATCGAGACCAGCGCGCCGATGCCGCCGCTGTCGATGTACGTGACGCGCCCGAGATCCACCAGCAGACTGGTCTGGCCGAACGCGACAAGGGCCGTGATGCGCGTGGTGAAGGACGTGTCGCCGTCGTCGGCGAGAAGCCGTCCCCTGAGTTCGACGACCGTGACAGAGCCCAGACGCCGCTCCGCAATTTCTAGAGCAGCCATTTACCCCTCCGGCAGTTTCAACCGCGGTCGCAGCCCACCGTTGAATGAACGCGAAGTATACGCTTTCCCGCTCCAGAGCGCGAGCAGGTACCTTCGTCAGCCGCCGCAGTATACTCCTCTGGTGCGGCCTCTTCTCTCCCGCATCCTCGCGTTCGCGATCTGTGCAGCCTTTGGCCTGCCCTCATCATCGGGGACCCAGCCCGCTCATGCCGAAAACCTGCCGCTGCTGACGACCATTAAGTCGATCCGCGCGTTGTCGCAGGACGAAGCGGCGCGCGGCTACCCCGTTCGCGTGCGTGCGACCGTCACGCATTTCGACGAGCAGGGGCACGGCGGGCTGATCGTGCACGATGGCGAGTTCGGTCAGTACGTGAACACGCCGGCGCATCCGGAACGTGTCGGGAACTGGGCCAACCTGCAGCGCGGCGACCTGATTGAAATCGAGGGACGTACCGTGCGCGGCGGGTTCGCGCCGAACATCGAGCCGGCAACCGTGAGGAAACTCACGCGCACATCGCTGCCGACGCCCAAGGCCATCCCGTTCACTTCGATGCTGACGGGGCGCCACGACTGCGATTACGTCGAAGTGAACGGCGTCATCCAGCGCGCATGGCTCGCGTCCGATCCGGCGAACCGCACGCTGTTTGCCGACGTCGCGTACGAAGAAGGCGTCCTGCGCGCCACCTTCTGGGACTACAAGCCGGACGATCTTGCGCACCTCATCGACGCGCGCGTGCGTCTTCGCGGCAACGTCGGGACGCTGTTCGGGCAGACCGAGCAGCTGCGCGGCGTGTCGCTCTTCGTCGGCCACACGAGCGATGTCGTCCTCCTCGAGTCGCCGCCAAATCCTTTCTATTTGCCCACGCGCACGATCCGCAGCATCTACAACTATTCCGCCGCCGGCGAAGTCAACCGTCGCATTCGCGTGCGCGGCGTGGTGACCGGATACATTCCCGGGCACGCGGTCGAAGTCAGCGACTTCACCAGCACTGCGCGCTTCCGGTACGTCCGCCACGTTCTCTACGTGGATGACGGGACGGGCGGCGCACGGGTCGAGACCGAACAGCCGGAGCGCGTGCAGCCGGGCGCGGTCGTGGAAGTGGCGGGCTTCCCCGCCGTCACGCCGGGCAAGCCAATCCTGGCGAACGCGGTCTTCAAGATTGCCGGGCACGCCGCCGAGCCTGCGGCGACGGCGGTGAGCGGCACGAACGTGCTCACGCCCGAGAACGACGCGATGCTCGTGCGCATGCAGGGGCATTTCCTGAGCCTGCTCACCGGGCCGACCGAGCGCATCCTTGTACTAAAGGTAGGAGAGACGGTGTTCGACGCGCCGCTCGAAGCGGACACCGCCAGCGAATCGATCGAGCGAATCCGGCCCGGGAGCGTGATCGCCGTCACGGGGGTGTACGCCTATCAGTGGGGGCCGCCCCCTTCGTTTCGCCTGTTCCTGCGATCCGCGAACGACGTCACGGTCGTGTCGGCGGCGCCGTGGTGGACGCTGCGGCACACGGCGGTCATGGTGATCATGCTGGCGCTCGTCGCGTCGGCGGGCGGCGTGTGGCTGCGCGCCACGGCGAACCGCAAGCGCGCGCAGTACCAGGCCGTCCTCAACGAGCGCAGCCGCGTCGGACGCGAGCTCCACGACACGCTCGAACAGGGGCTCGCCGGGATCGCGCTGCAGCTCGAAGCGGTCTCCGGAAGCCTGCAGGCATCTCCCGCGGCCGCGCGGCAGTCGCTCGACGTCGCGCGCCAGATGCTGCGTTACAGCCAGGAGGAGACGCGGCGATCGATCATGGACCTGCGATCGCAGGCGCTCGAGAGCCGCGACCTCGCGGGGGCGCTCGCGGATCTCGCGCAGCAGACGACGCAGGGGACCGGCGCGAGTGCGGCGGTGCGGGTGGAAGGACAGGTGCAGCGGCTCGACGCGTCGCACGAACATCACCTGCTGCGAATCGGGCTCGAAGCGGTGACCAACGCGCTGAAGCATTCCGGCGCGCGCAAGATCGACATCCTCCTGCGCTTCGTGCCGGACGCTACGGTGCTGATTGTGCAGGATGACGGCCGCGGGTTTAATATCGCGGCGCCGGTTCCCGTCGGCGCGCATTTCGGGCTGCAGGGGATCCGGGAGCGCGTGGACAAACTGGGCGGTGTGCTGCATATCGACAGCTCGGGCACGGGAACGCGCCTGAGCGTGACGGTGCCGGTACGCCGAAGAGAATCGGCGACGCGCGGCGCACGCATGCTGGATGAATCATGGCGGACAAGCTGAGAATCATGCTCGTCGACGATCACTACCTGGTCCGGATGGGCCTCGCGAGCATCATCGCGCTCGAGCCGGACATGACGGTGTGCGCCGAGGCGTCGACCGGCGAGCAGGCGCGGGCGCTCTATCGCACCGCGCGCCCCGACGTCACGCTCATGGACCTGCGGCTCCCCGGCATGAGCGGGTCGGAGACGATCCAGGCGATCAGGAGCGAGTTCCCCGATGCGCGCATCGTGATGATCTCGACCTACGTGTGCGACGAGGAGATCTACGGCGCGCTCCAGGCGGGTGCCATGGCGTATCTGGTGAAGTCCGTCCAGCGCGAAGAGCTGACGAGTGCGATCCGGAAGGCGGCCGCAGGCCAGCGCCACATTCCCGCCGAAGTCGCGGCGCGCCTTGCCGACCGTGTCTCGCGGTCGCAACTGTCGACGCGCGAAATCGAGGTGCTTCGCCTGCTCGTCAGCGGCCGCCGGAACCGCGAGATCGCGACCGCGCTGGACATCACCGAAGGCACCGTGAAGCTCCACGTGAGCAGCATCCTCGGCAAACTCGGGGCGACGGACCGCACCGAAGCGGTCACGGTGGCGCTCCAGCGCGGAATTGTTCAGCTGGAAACGACGTAGAGGTCAGACCTGGGGTCAGACCCCGCTTGTCCGCCATAGCGGGCGAAGGCGGCCGCTTGTCCGCCGTAGCCTTGGCGAAGGCGGAATATGGCTTTCGTTATATCAAAAACTCCCCCATCAGCCCCTTGACTTCCGCGACCTAATCTAAAAGGATTACCCCCGTCAAGCCACCGTTCTGCGGTGGAAACCGAGGATGCCGAGGGGGGTACGCGGCGGCCTCAGAGGACACACATGTCACGAGCAGGATGGAAGGTACTCGCGTGGGCCGCACCAGCGATCGTGCTGGTGCTGCTGACAGGTACGATCGCGTCAGCGCAGGTGTCGAGCACCGCGACCGTCAGAGGCACGGTCAAGGATCCAACCGGTGCCGTGCTGCCTGGCGCAACGGTCACACTCACGAACACCGCCACCAAATCCGCGCTAACGGCGACGACCGACGCGCGCGGCGGCTACGTGTTCAGCAGTGTGTATCCAGGACCGTATGACTTGAAAGTCGAGATCTCGGGCTTCAAGACGTACGAACAACGCCAGCTCACGATCAGTGCCGCTGATACACGCGGCATCGACGTCACGCTGGAGGTCGGGCGTCAGAGCGAGACGGTCACCGTGACAGGGCAGCGGGAAGTCACGCAGACCGAGACCGGCGCGCGCGAAGGCCTGCTGAGGGCCGAGCAGATCGACAACCTCTCCGTGATCGGCCGGAGCTCTCTCGAACTGCTGCGCATCATGCCGGGCGTGGTCGCACCCGAGCCTGGGCAGCTCGAGAGCGTCGGGTTCCTCGTCGGCGGCAACGGCACGCAGGGGTACACCGTCAACGGTGTCCGCAGTTCCAACAACGTCGTGATGCTCGACGGTGCGAACCTGATCGACATCGGCTCGAACAACGGCGTCATCCTGTCACCAAACAACGACATGGTGCAGGAAGTGAAAGTCCAGAGCAGCAACTACGCGGCCGAATACGGCTCGAGCGGCATGCAGGTGAGCGCCATCACCAAGGGGGGCAGCGCCAACTTCCACGGCACGCTCTACGACTACACCCGCAACTGGAGGTTCGCGGCCAACGATCGATCGAACTCGATCCTGAGCCAGAAGAAGGGGAAGAGCAAGTTCAACTACCCCGGAGGGAACGTCGGCGGTCCGCTGATGATTCCCGGCATGAGCTTCAACCATAACCGGGACAAGATGTTCTTCTTCCTCGGTTACGAAGTACAGCGGCAGCAGGTCGACTCGGGATCGTTCCTGTCCGTCGTGCCAACTGCCAAGCAGCGGATCGGCGACTTCAGCGAAAACCTCGCGTGCGCCGGGCAGCACCTCAATCAGCCGTGCAGCGTCAACATCCCCGGCGGATTTGCCGATGCCGGCAGCGCCGCACCAAACGGCGATCTGCGGCCGTACGCGCACGCGCTCGGAAAAGCGATTGCGGGCTTCTATCCGCTGCCGAATTACAACGACCCCAAGAACCGGTACAACTACATCTATCAGCGGCTGGAGCCGAACAACCGCAACGAATTCACGCTCCGCCTCGACTACAACATCTCTGACAACACCAAGGCGTACGTCCGCCTGGCGCGGCAGAGCGAAACGCGCGAAGAGCCGAGAGGCATCTGGTGGCCTGCGTCGCTCGTCGAGCTGCCGACCCCGAACCTGGCGACGAGCCTGGGCCGCGGATCGACCGCCAGCGTCGTCAGCGTGCTCGGCCAGTCGATGACCAACGAGGTGCTCTTCAACTGGGCGAAGCTGAAGCTGGACAACGACCAGAAAGATCCCAGCAGAGTCACTCGATCGGCACTGAACCTGCCGGACATCGGGTGGTTCCCGAATCAGAGCCCGTACGCGCCGCTGGAAATCATTTCGAGCTCGTGGGGCGGCAACGGCGCAGAGTTCGGCGAGCTCTGGTCTCCGACGAACAACTTCCTGTTTGCCTACAACGACACAACCGCGATCTCGGACAAGGTCACGAAGATCTGGAACTCTCACGCCCTGAAATTCGGCGGCAGTCTCGAGATGGTCCAGAAAAAGCAGAACTTCCAGAACGCCGAGAACGTCCGGATGGCCTACGCCACCTGGATTCCGGGTACGACCGGCAGCGAGCTTGGCGATCTCCTCGTCGGGCGCCCGGCACAGGTCGAACAGGGAACAGCGAGTCCGATCGGCAAGTTCCGGCTGTTCAACTACGACGCGTTCGCGCAGGACAGCTGGAAACTCCGGCCGAATATGACGCTGGAATACGGGTTGCGGTTCTCGTACCTGCCGAACAACGAAGAGCGTACGGGCCTGGGCGCGTACTTCGACCCGAGCTCCTACGATCCGAAGCAGGGCGCGTTCCTGAATGGTGATGTCAAGCATCTGAACGGCGTTCGCTACGTTCAGTACGGGCAAACCAGCACAGCGCTCACGGCCCAGCGTTCCCCCTACGTCCTGCCGCGCGTGAACTTCGCGTGGGACGTGACGGGCAACAGCAACAACGTCATTCGCGGCGGCTACGGCAAGTTCGTGAACCGCCCCATGGGGAACACCGTTTACGACGTCCTGCACTTCCCGCCGAACTCGTACTTCCTGAGCACTGATGCGTGGACCCAGTCAGGACTTGCGGATGGCACCGGCCTCACGTACGACACGATTCGGCTCGTCGATCCGTACAAGCAGATCGCATCCGGCAGCATCGGCGTCGACACGGTGAATCCGAATTCGATTCACTATCCGGAGACGCATTCGTTCAGCGCCGGGTATGCGCGACGAATCCCGTTCGATCAGGTCGTCGAGGTCGCATATGTGGGAACCCAGGGGCGGCGCCTGGTGAGCCGCAGCCAGGCGAACTTCATCCCGCTCGGCGCGTTGAACAAGGGAGTGATTGGCAACGCCGATCTCTCGATTCCCGTGAACCGCGTCGCACTCGATACGTCGGTGCTGAACAAGTTCCGGCCGTTCCAGGCTTATAAATACATCCGGTGGTGGGAATACCGTGGAGTGTCTCACTACAACTCCATGCAGATGACGGTCAGCCGCCAGACCAGCCGACGGCTGCAGTATTTCCTCACGTATACGTTGTCGCATTCGACCGGAAATCTCGGAAGCGAATACGACGACATCAACCCGATCGATCCGAGCCGGACATTCGGCGTGCTCGATACCGATCGGCGCCACATTCTGAACCTGTCCTACAACCTGAACCTGCCGGACTTCTCGCCCAGCAGCAACCTGATTGCGAAAGGCGTGCTGAACGGCTGGCAGGTGTCGGGTATCTCCACATTCGCCAGCGGATATCCCATCCGGCTGCGGTTCACCGGAGATATCAATTCGGGCGGCGCGTCGACCGCGTGGTTCGGGACCCCTGATATGTCGGCCGGCGCAGGATTCGGCGCCGTCATGCCGCTGTATCTCAAGGATCCCAGGACAGGCCAGAAACAGAAGAATGGGAACTACATCTTCGATATCGGCGCGCTCGGGATTCCGAAGTTCGGCGACAGCGGGCCGACACAGCCGCCATACGACCTGCGGTCTCCCTGGCGGTGGAATCACGACCTCACCCTCTTCAAGAACTTCCGCGTGACCAGCGGGCAGAAGATCCAGTTCCGCGCAGGGTTCTTCGACCTGTTCAATCAGGCCTTTGCGAGCCAGCGGTTCGCCGGCGACATCGACCTGAACTTGGATACGAGATGTAAGGTGCATGTTGACAACGTGCCAAACGGCAACGGCGGCACGAACAATGGTGTCTGCGACCCGACGGGCGGGTACGAGTTCACCGAGAACACGAAGAAGAACTTTGGTAAGATCAACCTGCTGCGTGGACACCGCGTCGTGGAGTTCGCGCTGAAGTACTACTTCTGAGGCAGGAGCCGGACCTGAGGGGAGGGCTTCGGCCCTCCCCTTTTTTTGTTTTGGGCTCCAGATTTCGGTGACCAGGGTCTCCATCACGGCGGTCGCCACGGCGGCAGCGCTCTTCCTCATCGCTGCTGCACCACTGCGCGCGCAGGCCCGGACTGCCCCTGCGGACGTCGATGCGCTCCTCGGGCACGCGCTCGAGCTGCACCAGGCAGGCGATATCCTCGGCGCGATTCAGGCATATTCAGACGTTCTGAAGCGGTCGCCGGACCGCAGCGATGTGCGGTCCAACCTCGGCGCCGCATACGTGCGGCTCGGCCGCTATCGCGAGGCCATCGAGCAGTACCGCCAGGCGCTCGGCGTCGATCCGGAAAATGCCACGATCCGGTTCAATCTCGGCCTCGCCTTATACAAGAGCGCCGATATTCCACAAGCGGCAGCAGAGCTGAGGCGAGTGACCGTGAAGGACCCCGCGAACAAGGCTGCCGTTCTGGTGCTCGCCGATTGCGAGCTGCAGATGGGAGAACCGAGGAAAGTCATCGAGCTCCTCGACCCACGCGGCCCCGATTTCGCCAGCGACGAGGCATATTCGTACCTGCTGGGCATGGCATTGCTGCGAGACGGACAGCTCGAACGCGGCCGTGCCGTGATCGATCGAGTGTTCCGCGACGAGTCGGCGGAGGGTCACCTGCTGATGGGCATCGCGCTGCTCGCGCCCAAGGACTACCCCGCCGCGTCAACCGAGCTCGCGCGCGCGGTCGCGCTGAATCCGAAACTCCCGACGGCGCACATGTATTACGCGCAGGCGCTGCTCGGAACAGGTGAGAACGAAAAGGCGTTGAAGGAGTTCCAGCGCGAGCTGGAAGTGAATCCCAACAACTTTGAGGCCAATCTGTATCTTGGGGATCTGCGCAAGCGCGAGCAGATGTTCGACGCAGCGGAGCGATACCTGACCCGTGCGGTGTCGATGCGTCCCGAGGATCCACGCGCCGCGTATCTTCGGGCAAGCCTCCACATCGCCACCGGGCAGAACGACGACGCGCGCCAGGAGCTCGAACGAATCGTCCAGCGATCGCCTGATTTCGTCGAGGCGCACGTGCAGCTCGCCACCGTGTACTACCGGCTGAAGAGGAAGGAAGACGGAGACCGCGAACGCGCCATCGTCGACAGGCTGAACGCGCAAAAACAGGGCGCCGAAGGCAAATGAAAACGGCTGTTTCTCTGATCGTCGTCCTGATCGGCGCCCTGATTCCCATCCGGGCGGCCACGCAGACGACGGCTCCCGCGCCGCAGAGCAAGCCGAAGACTGCCCCCGCACGCCGAGCCCCCGCACCTGCCGCCGCGCCGGCGTCGCAGAAGGCCGCTCCAGCGATCCAGAAGATCGCGCAGCAGGCCGCCGACGCGCGAGACGCCGGCCGTCTCGAAGAGGCGATCGCCCTCTATCGCAAGGCGCTCGCGATACAGCCCTCATGGGCTGAGGGCCTGTGGTATCTCGGGACCATCGAATACGATCTGGACCGCTACGATGACGCGCGGGATGCGTTCGGTCGCCTCGCCGCGATTGACGAGCGCCGGGGAGCCGCGTGGGCCTTCAAGGGACTCTGCGAATTCCAGCTCCGGAACTACGAGCGTGCCCTGACCGATCTGCAGCGTTCGGTGCGTTACGGTGTCGGCAACAATCCGGACCTGTCGAACGTCGTGCGCTATCACTCCGCGATCCTGACGATCAGGAATGGCGAGTTCGAGCAGGCGCTGGATCTGATGACGGGTTTCGCTGTCGCGGCCAACGATACGCCGAGCGTCATCGAGGCGTTCGGACTGGCCACGCTCCGCATGCCGATCCTCCCCGCCGATCTTCCGTCCGACAAGCGCGAGCTCGTGCTCATGGCCGGCCGCGCAGGATTTCACACCGCCGCGCGTCAGCGGGTCGCCGCGCGGCAGGAGTTCGAAGAGATCCTCTCGCGCTACCCCGAGTCGCCAAACGTCCACTATGCGTACGGCACGATGCTGCTCGTCGAAGACGCGGACAAGGCGCTGGAGGAGTTCAAGCGCGAGCTGAACGTCTCGCCGAACAACGTTCCGGCGATGCTCCAGATGGCGTTCGAGTACGGCAAGCGATCCGATTTCGAATCCGCACTCCCGCTGGCGAAAAAGGCCGCGGAGCTCGAGCCGACGATGTTTCCCGCGCACAAGGCGTATGGAGAGTCGCTGCTCGGGACCGGAAACGTCGCGGCGGCCATCGACGAGCTCGAGATCGGTGTCAAGCTCGCTCCCGACAGCCCGAGCATGCGGTTCTCGCTTGCCAAGGCGTACCAGCGTGCCGGACGAACGCAGGATGCCGACCGCGAGCGCGCCGAGTTCCTGCGGCTCGACAAGCTCTATCGAACACTGAAAAGCGGTCCGCAGTCTGTTGGCGGCGCTTTCAACAAGCAGAACCCCTGACATCACTTCGAGTGCGGCCATGAACACATCCGGCGGACGCACGTTCTGGTGCTTGACCCTCGCGATCTCTTTGACGATCGCGTCCCTCTCCATCCACGCGCAGACCACGCGTCGCGAGACGGTGCAGGTGCCCGTCAGCGCGACCGCGATCATGGTCGACGTGGTCGTCCGGGACAAAAGAGGACATCCCGTGACCGATCTCCAGCCGACCGATTTTGACGTCCTGGAGGAGGGGGTCGCGCAGGACATCGAATCGTTCAAGCGCGTGTCGCGAGGAATCGGCTTCGCGATCGTGCGGCAGGAAGGCGCGGGGGGTGAGCCCCGGTTTTCCCCGCCGGAAAGCGTTGTCGATCCGCTCGCCGGTACCGGTGTGCTGGCGCTCGTGTTCGACCGGCTGTCGCCGGAAGCCCGGAAGCTCGCGTATAAAGCCGCCACCAGCTACCTGAAAGAGAACGTGCTGCCCGGCGATCACGTCGGAATCTTCTCGATCGACCTCGAACTGCGGACGCTCCAGCCGTACACCAAGGAGCCGACGGCCCTTGTCACGTCGCTGAACCGCTGGGCGTCGCAGGTCACGACGCCCGCGGGTTCGAGCGGCGACCGCCTGAAGGACATCCGCGAGCGCCAGGCGCAATCGGAGGCGGGCAGGCAGTCGGCCGAGGTGACGGCGGCGGCGATCAACCGCGCGGATCCGGGGCTCGCCCGCCAGACGGAGGCGACGATGCGCGGCGCCAACGTCGAGCAGCTGTATGCGGATATGGAGCTGCGGATGTTGAAGACGTTCAACACGCTCGAGCGCGATCAGCTTGGCTACGCGACGACGAACGGGCTGTTGTCGGTGGTCAACTCGCTCAGCATGCTGCCGGGACGAAAGACCATCGTGTTCTTCTCCGAGGGCATGTCGATTCCCCCCGCCGTGCAGCATCATTTCCGCTACGTCATCGACTCGGCCAACCGCGCAAACGTGGCGATCTATGCGCTTGATGCGTCGGGGCTGCGCATCGAGAGCAACCTCGAAGAGACCCGCCGCGAAGTGAACGCGGCGGCCAATGATCGGCGCGAGCAGGTCGCGAGCGGGGTCGACGTGTCCGACAGCCTGATGAAGGTCCTCGAACACAACGAGACCATGCTCCACGTCGATCCGCACTCCGGCCTGGGGGAGCTCGCGGCGGAGACGGGCGGCGTGCTGATCCGCAACACCAACGATCTGCAGGGCGGTTTCCGGCGCATCGACGAGGACATGCGCTTCCATTACCTGCTCACCTACGCGCCGAAGAACCAGGACTTCGACGGGCGGTTCCGGCGCATCGCCGTGAAAGTCCATCGGCCTGATGTCGACGTGCGCGCGCGCAAGGGGTACTACGCCATTCGCGAGGTCGGTCCGTCCCCGGTCCTGTCGTACGAGGCGCCTGCCGTCGCGGTGCTCGATGGGGCGACCGTCCCGAACGCGTTTCCCGTACGGGCGGGGGCGCTGCAGTTCCCGCAGCCGGATCGTCCAGGACTCACGCCGGTGCTGGTCGAAGTGCCGACCGATCAGGTGACGTTTCAGACCGATTCGGAAAAGCAAAAGTACGCAACGGATTTCACGATCCTGGTGCGGGTGAAGGATGACCATGACCAGATCGTTCACAAGATGAGCCAGCAGTACGAGCTCGGTGGACCAATCGCGCAGCTCGCGGTCGCGCGGCACGGTGAGGTGATCTTCTACCGGGCTCCAGAGCTGGAGCCCGGCGTCTACACCGTCGAAACGGTGGTGTACGACGCGCTGTCGGGCAAATCGAGCGTCAGAATCTTCACCGTCGACGTCCCGAAGAAAGGGCACGGGCCGCGCCTGAGCAGCCTGATGATCGTGAAGCGCAGCGAGAAGGTGCCGAAAGAAGAGCGCGATCCCGCGAACCCGCTTTACTACGGCGAACTGCTCCTGTACCCGAACCTGGGTCAACCGTTGAAGCGCACGCTCGACAAGCAGCTGTCGTTTTACGCCACCGTGCTCCCGACTTCGACGGACGCAGTGCCGCAGGCCACGCTCGAATTGTTCAAAGAGGGTCAGCCCGCCGGCCGGGTTGCGCTGGAATTATCGAAGCCGGACGCATTGGGGTGGATCCAGCATGTCAGTCGCGTGCCGATAGAGACATTCCCGGCTGGATCCTACGAGCTTCGCCTGACTGTCAAGGACGCCGGAGGGGAACAGACGCGCGCGACGACGTTCCGAGTGGAATAGATATGAAACTGATTACGTTCGTTGTCGCCTCATTACTCGCCCTCGGCGCGCAGCAGCAGCCTCCGTCGACTCCGCCGCAGCCCCCTCGCATATCCGTGCACGCCACGACTGTCGTCGTCGACGTCGTCGTCCGCGACAAGAGCGGCAAACCTGTGACGGATCTTCAGCGCGAGGACTTCGAGCTGTACGAGGACGGCGCCCGGCAGGACGTCGCGTCCGTGCAGGTTATTTCCGCGGATTCACCGGCGACTCCCCCGGCGGCTAAGCCAGTCGTCGGAACAGCGCCGGCCGCGTCGACGCCGAGCGGCCCCCCCGTTGCCCCGGGCGTACCTGCCGTTGTCGCCCTGGTGTTCGATCGGTTATCGGCTGAATCGCGCTCGCTTGCGCAGAAGGCCGGACTGACGTATGTCGACGAGGGTCAGGCGGCCGGTGACTACACGGGCGTCTTCGTCGTGGATCTCTCGCTTCACACGATCCAGCCGTACACGCGCGATACGGTTGCCCTGCGCACAGCGGTGCAGCGCGCGACGGCTGCGACCAGCACCGCGTTTCCGTCCGCCGCGTCTGGCGGCCGCAGCGCTGGAGAGGCGAAGGGTATTACGTACGGGAGCGCTGCGACTGCGGGAGCAGTTGCGGGCGCGGAATCCGTCGGCACGTCCGCCAGCACTCCTGATCCCGGCGTGCGTCCTGAAGGACAGGCGGGAGGGGCCATCGGCGCAGGCTCGATGGTGGAGCGGCAACTGGCGGAGATGCAGACGCGGATGGACGAGACATTCGAATCGCTCGGAAACGATCAGCGCGGCTTCGCCACGACGAATGCGCTGCTGGCCATCGTGCATTCACTGCAGGGGATGCCCGGCCGGAAAACAGTGGTGTTCTTCTCCGAAGGCGTTTCAATCACGCTCGCTGTCGAGCATCATTTCGAGTCCGTCATCGACGCGGCCAATCGCGCGAATGTCGCGATCTACACGCTGGACGCAAGCGGGCTCCGTGTGCACAGCACCATGACCGAAACGAACGCGAAGATGGCGCAGGGGATGGCCAACATCGAGCGGAACCGTGCGAACGGCATCATGATGAAAGGGCTCGAGGAGAACGAAGCATCGCTGAATGCTGCGCCGCGGGTCGGACTGGGACGCCTCGCGCAGGAGACCGGAGGCATGTTCTTCGAGAACACCAACGATCTGCGCGCGGGCATGCGGCGGATCGACGCCGACCGTCATTTCTATTACCTGCTTGGATATTCGCCGAAGAACGAGACGTTCGACGGACGCTTCCGCGAGATTGCGGTCAAGGTGCGGCGGCCCGGCGTCGAGGTGCATGCACGCAAGGGCTATCGCGCGGTCCGGGCGGCCGGAACGATGCCGGTCCTGGGGTACGAGGCGCCGGCGCTCGCGCTGCTGGACGGCGCAACCGTGCCGAATGCGTTTCCGATTCGCGCCGGGGCGTTGACGTTTCCCGAGCCGAAGCGGCCGGGGCTGACGCCAGTGGTCGTGCAGGTCCCGGAGAGCGCGATCACATTCAGCGAAGAGAAGGAGAAGAAGCGGTACGCCGGCGATGTCTCCGTTGTCGTGCGGATCAAGGATCGCAACGATCAAGTCGTCCGCAAATTGAGCCAGCGCTACGAACTGGTCGGACCGATCGGTCAGCTCGAGACCGCGAAGCGCAGCGAGATCCTCTTTTACCGGGAGCCGGAGCTCGGGCCAGGCGTGTATACGCTCGAAGCGGTGGCCTACGACGCGATTGCGCAGAAAGGCAGCGTGCGGCTCGCAACGATTGAAGTGCCGCGCGCGGATGCGGGCGCGCTGCAGATGAGCACGCTGATGATCGTCCGCCGCAGCGAACGGCTCTCCGCTGACGAGCGCAACGCCGCGAATCCGCTGTTCTTTGGCGATGTCGTCGTGTATCCCAATCTTGGCGAGCCGCTGCGGAAGGGCACGGACAAGGAAGTGGGATTTGCCGCGACGATCTATCCGCCGGCCGGTGCTGCCGCGCCCACAGCTGTCCTCGAGCTGCTGCAGAATGGGCAGCGGATTGGACAGGCTGCCGTGCAATTGCCCGCGCCCGACGCGACAGGACGCATTCAGTACGTCGGGCGCCTGCCGACCGACAACTTCACGCCTGGGAGCTACGAGCTGCGGCTCACCGTCGGCGAGCCGAAAAACCGGCAGATCCGGTCAGCGCTGTTTACGATCGCGCAGTAGATCGCCGATACGGAGACAAATGCGTCTCTCCACGACAGCGTCACTCCTATTGGCGGCGGTTGTCCTGTTCACGTCGCCAGCAACGCACGCGCAACAGGCGGACCAGACGCCGCGATTTCGTGCGGCGACGTCCGCCGTGATTGTGGACGTGGTCGTTCGCGACGGCGAAGGTCGTCTGGTAACGAATCTCACGAAAGACGAATTCCGGATCACGGAAAACGGCGACCCGCAGATGATTGACTCCTTTCGCGTCGTTGGAGTCCCGGCGGCGAAAGAGAGAACGGGTGATGCCTCCAGCAGCTTTGAACGCGCCCTTGGACAACCGGCCGGCGCGCCCGAGACGCATGTCGTCGGTCTCGTGTTCGACCGACTATCGTTGGAAGCACGTCTACTCGCCCAACGAGCGACGCTTTCGTATCTGCACGATGCGAAGCGGCCCGGTGACCGCGTCGGCGTGTTCGCAATCGATCTGTCTCTTAAGACACTGCAGAATTTCACAGATGATGCGCGTGCGGTCGAAACGGCTGTGAACCGTGCGACTCGCCGGCCCAGCGCGCGGATTGGCGTTCCGGGAGTCTTTTCGCCGCAGGTCGAAACTTCGGATACGGGCCGCGGCAACAGTCCCAGTTCGGCTCCAATTCCCAGCGGTGCGATTCCCTCAGCTGACGTTTTCGATGAGATGCTGAGCCGACTCGACAAGACGTACGAAAAGCTCGAGCGCGATCACGCGGGGTACGCCACGTTAAACGCGCTGCTTGCGATCGTTCACGCCATGCACCAGCTTCCCGGCCGCAAGACGCTCGTGTTCTTCTCCGAAGGTCTGATCCTCCCTGAAGCCGCGCAGCATCATCTCGAGAGTCTCGTGGATACAGCAAATCGCGCGAATGTCGCGATCTACACACTCGACGCCGCAGGCCTGCGGGTTCGAAGTCCATTGGAGGAGACTCGCGAGCGACTCGAGCAACGAATGAGCGTGCCCGATGCGCTCATGCGCAATCCCGAGGCGGGATTGGCGATCCTCGCTGACGAAACCGGCGGCACGGCAATCCGCGGAACGAACGACTTGCGTCCCGGCCTGCAGCGAATCGGCGACGAAATCGCGTCGCATTACCTGCTTGGATACGCTCCCTCAAATCAAATGCTGGACGGCAAGTTTCGCCGAATCGGCGTCAGCGTCGCGCCCGCCGGCCTCCACGTGCGGGCGCGACGCGGATACGTCGCCGTTCGCGAGGATCCCACAATGCCGGTGCTGCGCTTTGAAGCACCCGCCGTCGCACTGCTCGACGGCGCGACGGTGCCGAACGCGTTTCCGATGCGCGCGGGCGCGCTGGCGTTCCCTGAGCCGAACCGGCCGGGGCTGACGGCGGTCATCGTGCAGTTCCAGCAGAACGTGATCACGTTCGGGGACGACAAGGAGAAGAAGCGCTACGCCGGTGACGTCTGCATCGTCGTGCGAATCAAGGACCGCAACGATCAAATCGTACGGAAATTGAGCCAGCGCTACGAATTGAGTGGTCCGCTGAATCAGCTCGACGCCGCAAAACAGAGCGAGATCCTGTTTTATCGAGAGCCCGAGCTTGCGCCAGGCGTCTACACGCTCGAAGCGATCGTATACGACGCCGTCGCACAGAAAGGCAGCGCGCGCCTCGCGACGGTCGAAGTGGAGCCGGTCGACGCCAGCGCGACACGCATCAGTTCGCTCATGATTGTGCGGCGTTCGGAACGCGTCCCGGCGGCGGAGCGAAACGCCGCGAATCCACTCTACTTCGGCGAGATGCTACTCTATCCAAATCTCGGCGAGCCGCTGCGCAAGGCAGTCGACAAGGAGCTTACCCTTGCAGCCGTGATCTATCCCGCCGCTGGCGCGGCGCCGCCGGCCGCGACATTGCAACTCGTGCAGAACGGGAAACTGCTCGCGCAGGCGCCCATCCAGTTGCCGGCTGCGGATGCCGCCGGGCGCCTGCAGTATGTCGGGCGCCTCTCGACTGAGAACCTCGCGCCCGGCGCGTACGAACTGCGCCTCGCGGTCGGCGCGCCCGCCGCGCAGCAGATCCGATCGACTTTGTTCCGGATTGAATAGAAGGCCGGTGTGGATCTTTCGAACCGCGAACTGCGAACAGCGAATCGCGAGCCGCTAGCGCACGGCGTTCTCGAACTCCCTGATCACGATCTCGCGGTTCGCCGGCACATCGCTGAACGTCTGATGCGTGTTGCTGGTGGGCCAGATGACTTCGAGCGTCTTCACGCGGCCGTTTTTTCCGAGTCCGATGTGCTGCGCGAACGGTGAGGCGCCGAACGAGCCGCCGGTGGTCACTTCGCGGTAGCGGACGGCGCCGTCCTCGAGCGTCAGCCTGATCTTTGCGCCGATCGCCGCGCGGTTCGACTTCACGCCGACGAGCCGTACGCGCAGCCAGTTGTTGCCGTGGCCCGGATTTCGGAAGAGGACGCGATTGTACGCGTCGCCTGGAACGAACCCGCCGATGTTCTCGAAGAGATCCACGTCGCCGTCGCGATCGATGTCCGCGAAGGCGACGCCGTGGCCTTTCTGCAGGTGACCCGTTCCTGTGGCGGCGGTGACGTCGACGAAGTACTTGCCGTCATGATTGCGGAACAGGACGTTGGGCATCAAGGCTGCGTATGACGGTGCGCCGGTTCCCAGGTAGAAATCCAGGTAGCCGTCGTTGTCGATGTCGCCGAAGTTCGCGCCCATTGTCGGGACCACGCGGTCGAGTTTCACGGCCGCGGTCACGTCCTCGAAACCTCCCCGACCGGTGTTTCGATACAGCTTCATTGTTTCAGCCTGCCGCGGCTGTTTGAGAAAACCTTTGACGACTTCCGAAACCGACGGTACGAAACTCGCGACAAACAGATCGAGTCGTCCGTCGTTGTCGTAGTCGAAGAACCACGCGGGGAAGCTCATGATCGGCTTCTCGACGCCAAGCTCCTTCGCGCGCTCGGTGAACGTCCCGTTCCGCTCGTTGTGATAGAGAAAGTTCTCGCCGGTATAGTTCGACACGTAGAGATCGGGATATCCGTCGTTGTCGTAATCGCCCCATGCCGCGGCCTTCGTAAACGCCGTTCGCGCCACGCCTGCGGCCGCCGCAACGTCGGCGAACGTGCCATCTCCGCGGTTCCGGAAGAGACTGCTCGGCGCCTCCTCATGGCCGACGAATACGTCCACGAAGCCGTCGTTGTCGAAGTCGGCCCACGCAGCGGTATGTGTCCGGAAGCGCCCGCTCAACAGGCCCGCCTCGCGCGTGACATCGGTGAACGTGCCGTCGCCATTGTTCCGCAGGAGCGAATTGCGCATCGGGTATTCCCACCCGCCGCGCATGACGAACAGATCGACATGGCCGTCGTTGTTGTAGTCGGTCGCGGTCATGTTGATCCCGCCGAGCTGACCCACGAGTCCAGCCTGGGCCGCGCGATCGACAAACGTGCCATCGGAACTCTGATGGTAGAAGCGCAGCGGCTCGCAGGGATCGACCGCGGAAAACGCCACGTCGAGGCGACCGTCACCATCGAGGTCCTCGACGACGATCCCGCCGGCGTGCCCCGGCGCACCGAGCCCCACGTCCGACGCGACGTCGACGAAGCGGCCCGGATCTTCCGGCGATTCCAGCGCAGCGGGATCGATCAGGTACTGCTTCGGTACCGAGGCGGGATACAGGCCGAGCGTCATGTACGCGACGTTCAGCAGCCACCGCATATCGAGATCGTCCGGGTGTTCCGACAGGTATTCCGTCAGGTACCGAATCGCGCCGCGCGATCCTTCGGGCATCGCGTGGCGCCCGCCCTTCGCAATCGGGACGATGCAGCTCGCGGCGGCGTGGCCGTGGACGCAGTTGTCGAGCTCACCCTTGCGCAGGTACGCGACGCCGAGCAGTGCTGCCAGGTAGGTGCGCGCGCTTTTGAGCTCCGAATCCGTTCGAACGCGCGGCGTCACAGCGGCACGGGCGGCCTCGAGCTCCGCGATCGCGTGCGCCATGTCTCCGTCGTAGGACCACAGCTGGCCGAGCGACTTGCGCGTCCACGCGATCTCGCGCCGATCGCGTTTCGCCGCCGGCTGTGACAGAAGCGAATCGAGGTACTGCGCTGTGCCGTTGCGCGCTCCCTCAATCGACTGCCGCTTTGCGGTACAGATGCCCTGCAGATCTTCCGCAGACGCGGGAGGCTCCATGAACTTCGACAGCTCCTCGCGGCCGGACAGCTCCATCACGACGCGGTAATCGCCGGCACCCGCAGCCCGGCGGTTCCATGTCGAGGTTGGATCTGGTTGAGGCGCCTGCTGCGCAGCGGCCATGACGAAGGCGTTCACAAATGCGCACGCGGACGCGACGGCTGCTGCTCTCATTGGCTGCGGGCTTTGGTCACGTTCTCCCAGACTTCTACCGACGCAGGCATATCCTGGGCAGCCGCGAAGTTCCCGATCGCGAGATCGATATCTCCGTCGCCGTCGTAGTCAGCGGCATCGACTGCGGCGTGAAATGGGATGCCGACTTCCAGCGTGTGCTTCACGAACTCGCCAGGCCGAGTCTGCTCGAGCCACACGACGGACGGGAGACGCGCGGTGGTCGATTTGGGTCCGCCCTGCCCGAGCAGTGCCGTCGCGATGATGTCTACGTCGCCGTCGCCGTCCAGATCAGCCGTCGTAAGACTCTGCACGCCGGGCATGCCCGCGAGACGATGCGCCACGAAGTTCATGTTGCCCGTGTTCTCGAGCCACTGCAGTCCGTGGTACGGCTTGATGAGCTGATCGTCGAACGTGTCGCCGTTCGCCAGCACGATGTCCATGTCGCCGTCCTTGTCGAGATCCACGAGGTGCATGGCGGACGATCCCCACGCCGGATGCGGAGCCGCGTACAACGTCCGCGGCTGAAAATCCTTTCCCGGCCCCTGGTTTAGGAACGCAACGACGGATTCGTGCTGTTGTGAGATGAGCGCGACGATATCGAGCCTGCCATCGCCGTTCACGTCGATCGCGGGCACATGAATCGCACCGGGTCTTGCATCAATTCTGTGCGTCACGAACACGGGATGAGAGTAGTCGGTCGTCTGGTTCTCGAGAATGGCCACGAATCCCGTCGTCCATAGTCCGAACGCTCCAACGATCAGATCGAGATCGCCATCATTATCGATGTCGGCTGCCTGCACATCCGCGACGCGCGGGAATCCTCCGAGCTCGTATGGCGTGTATCGGCCGCCGCCCGTGCCACGAAGCCACACGACTGCTCCCTTGTCGTGATCGGCCGGATAGAATGCGCCGAGATCGGCGACGATCAGATCGAGCACGCCGTCACGATCGAGATCCGTCACCTCGACATGCGCCGGGTTCCGCAGGTCTGCGACGATGTCGAGGTACTTCGACGAATCGTAAGGACGGCCCGTCAGCACGAGACCATGACGCATGTCGGTGGCGACGAGCTCCATCCGGCGGTCGCCGTCAAGGTTCACGAACCGTACGCTCGACACCGCGGGATTCGGATCCGCGCCTCGCGGAGCGAGCCCATGCCGGTCGAACCTGAGTTTCGTGTCAATCGCCGGCCACGGCTCCGGCGGCGGCAGCTGCTCCGGTGCACGCGCCTCGTAGTAGCGCAGCACGCGCTGCATGTCCTCCGGAAGCGGATACTCGGCGGCGCCGCCGCGAAGCGGAAGGGGATCGAAGTTGCCTTCGCGAAACCGCTGCATCTTGATCATGCTGCCCCGCCACGACGCGCGCGGCAGCACATCGGGCGGCGGCAGCGCGTGGCATTTGGTGCAGATCGCAGTCACTTCGAGCGTGTCAGCCTGCGCGACCACCGCGCGTGAATTCTGCGGATTGTGTCTGGGAGCCGCCGCGTGAATGAGCGGCAGCGCAGCACACACACTCAGCACCGCGACCGCGACCGCCCACCCTTTGACCACTGTTCGGAATCTACCATAATGATCTCTGCCATCAATGACACTCCCGTTTTGGTTTGGCCGCGCCGTGCGTGTGCTGGCGTTTGTATGCGCAGCCGCTGCGGCGACTGCGCTACGCGGGACCGCAGTGCAGCCCCCGGTCGCTGCCGAGCAGGAGGCGCGGGCGATCTGCTCGGCCTGCCACGCGTACCCGCCGCCCGACATCCTGCCGGGCGATGCCTGGCGGGATTCGATCGCGCGAATGGCGCTGTTCCGCGCGGGGCAGTCTGAGCCGGCCGTCGCGCCGGGGATGACGCTCGCGAGCATGGTGCCGCTGCCGCCCGACATGGCTCGCGTGCTGGCGTTCTACCAGTCGCGCGCTCCCGCGAAGCTGCCCGCGCCCCAGCCATGGCCGCCCCACGACACGCGTTCCCCCCGATTCGTCAAGTCCGCGCTGGCGCCCCTGCACTATCCGCCGGTTCCCGGCATTTCGAACGTGCAGTTCCTCGACATCGATGGAACCGGCACGCTCAACATCGTCGCGACCGACATGCGGAACGGGCTCGTGCTGCGCGCGAATCCGTCCGATCCCGCGGGCGTGCTCGACGTGATCGCCGACGTTCCGTATCCGGCACGATCTGAGCTTGTCGATGTGGACGGCGACGGTCTGAAGGACCTGCTCATCGCGGACCTCGGCCAGTTCTTCCCATGAGACGCGGAGCGAGGACCGGCCGCGTGGCGGCGGCGGACCGCGGATGGGCATTACGTCACGCACACGTACGGAGGAATGCCGCGCGTAGCGGACGTCCGCGCTGCGGACTTCGATGGCGACGGCAAACGCGACCTGCTCGTTGCGGCGTTCGGCTGGCGAAAAGTCGGGAACATCGCGTTGATGCTCAATCGCACGACCGACTACGCCCATCCCGTCTTCGAATCGACGCGCATCGACGGGCGGACCGGAACGATCACGGTTCCGCCGGTCGATCTGAACGGCGACGGTCGACCGGACTTCATCGCGCTCATCTCGCAGCAGCACGAGCAGGTGATCGCGTTTCTGAACCTGCCGGAAGGTTTCAAGACGGAAACGATCTACGCGGCCCCACATCCCAACTGGGGCTCATCGGGAATGGACGTCGTGGATCTCGACGGCGACGGCGATCTCGACGTGCTGATGGCGCATGGCGACTCGCTGGATGATGGAATCCTGAAGCCGTATCACGGGATCGAGTGGCTGGAGAACCGAGGGGCCTATCCGTTTGTCGCGCACACACTCGCGACGCTGCCTGGCGTGCACCCGGTGAAGGCGGTCGATCTCGACGGCGACGGAGATCTGGACGT